>Ga0265314_10003177_pt1 | contig 16090 bp, 11 predicted proteins | sample 4126metaG_FD_203106 | JGI IMG/M metagenome (GOLD analysis project Ga0265314, IMG submission 203106) | Rhizosphere microbial communities from Carex aquatilis grown in University of Washington, Seatle, WA, United States - 4-1-26 metaG | ecosystem: Host-associated > Plants > Roots > Rhizosphere >... | reverse complement strand
AAAGTGGAGCACAATCTGGTCCTACACGTGATTGATCCAACCGGGGTGCTACTGGTCTTTGTGCAATAAGCGGATCGGCTACTCACGGCAATAATTCCAGCTTCTCCGGCACGTCTTCCAATTTCACCGTCGGTACCTGCGCCCAGGTCCACGAATTGTCGAGCGGGCCGGCTTCTTGCGTGAAGGCGTGCTTCCACTTCTCTTTGAATTTAAGCCCGTTTTTAACCGTCAAATACGGGTAATTCAGCGCCGCCGTGCGTCCTGTCGTCACGTTTTCGAAGTGGTACATCTCGACGGACGGTTCATACAGGCATGTGTATCCGGCTGCGCGGAGGCGGTAGCAGTAGTCGATGTCTTCGAACTGCACCGGCGAAAAGCGTTCGTCAAGCTCGCCGACTTTTTTTGCGGCTTCGGCGCGCATCATCCAGCACGCGCTGATCAAAGTCTGACACGCGCGGGGGGTGTTCCATTCCGGCGTCGTGCGCGCCGTGCCGCGCCCCGAAAAAATCACCTGCCCGCCCGTCGTGACCGCGCAGCCCGCGCACTGAATGTCATGCGGCGGCAGCGCATAGACCAGCTTCGCGCCGACCACGCCGACTTTGGGGTCTGCGTCGAGGACCGCGCGGAGTTTCTCCAGCCACGAACGCGTGCGCACCAGCACGTCATTGTCGAGGTACACCCAGTATTGCCCGCGCATCAGGGCCATGCCGCGGTTGCGCCCCACAATCGCGCCCAGGTTCTGGTCCAATCGCAGGCGCTGCACCGCAATATTTTCGCACGTAGCGCGCTTTTCGAAGGCTTCGAAAAGCTGCGGCGTTTCATCTGTCGAGCCGTTGTCCACCAGCACCACTTCCAACGGGCGGAGGGTCGAGAGGAGCAGCGCGTCCAGGCAGCGGCGCGTGTACCCGGCCTTGTTGTGGGCCAGGATCAGGATCGAGACTTCGGGGGCGGGGAGGGCAGCGCTCACGAACCCCCTTTTCGGATGCGGAAGGGTTGGCGTCAAGGGCCGGTGGCCGGTCACGGATTGGAAGGAGGTATAGGGCGGAATGTTTTACATGGCGCCTGTGCCATGCCGGCTAGCCGATCTAGTTCGGGTTGGAAATCAGCAGATGCCAAGCTTGAGTGCACATTGGTGCATCTTTTTTCACGCCCTATGAAAAACCGCATCTGGGGGCTCAGAGGACCTTGGAAATGCACCTACGTGCACATTTTTTCGCGACGCTCTGACAGATTTCATAAACTCAATCCTGGCGTGAACCAAACGGTCGGCACCAACGTCTATATAGGGATGACCCGATTTGTCGCGGCTACCTTGTTGTTTTGCGCTTGTGCAACCGCGCAGGCGGAAGAACACCCCACCGACGCCGCCCTGCGCGCCGCCCGCGAGCTGGGCTCCAACGAGTACGCCGCCCGCGAAGCGGCCCTGCAGCGCCTGACGGAACTCGGCTCAGAAGTCTGGCCAGCTCTTAAAGACTACTATAAGAAGGAAGCCGACGCCCAGCAGCGCCATACCTTGAATCGCCTCGCCAATCAGTGGGGGTACATTGCCCCCGGTCAGGAAGCCAAGGTGGCGGAATGCCTCGCGCTGCTGGCCAATCCCAAGCTTCCGGCTGGTCGCGATACGGCGCTGGAAACGCTCATGGAAATGGGCCGGGCTGCGGCGCCCGATCTGGAGCGCCTCTTTTCGGCCTGCGAAGCCCGTCCGGAAATCGTCGCGCTGGCATCCGCGCACGGTTTCACCGAAGGCGACGCCGTACACCTGACCGGCTGGATGGTTAATCGCGGTACGGATTGCATGTGGGAACCCAAGTATGCGACCGTTTCCTTTGGCCGGCCCACTTACGCATCGTTCGGCGCTGAGCGGCCCAATGCAGTGGGGTATGGCTATGGTAGTTGCGGTGGCTGTCGGAGGTCAATCCGGGGTTATTTCAATCCGATCCTGAATTGGAAGCCGATCGCGCCGGGGCAAAGCTGGGCTTGGAATACCACAGATATTATTTGCAAGGAATTCGGCATCTGCTCGATCCGAGTGTCCGGAAATTTGAGTAAAGCCGTGTCGATCAATCCGCGCTTCGTGAATAGCGAAAAGACGCAGACCTTTGTGCTCAATGCCGACTTGGCCGACGCGAGCGTTTCGCAAACGCTGACGTATTGCGTCTTGCCCGGTGCGGCTCGTTTCAAGGTCGGGGATGACGATGCACTGGCCGCGGAAATTAGCGCGGCCGGGCAGCAGGATGGCAGGTTGCGCTTTGCCGTAAAGTTGCGTTCCCGCCTGAAGGAAGACGCTCTGCTGATCGAAAGCCAGCATCGCCAATATGCCTGGTTTGCCTTGGTGGATGCGCAAGGAAGCTTGGTGAGCCACGGAACCTGGGCGCAGGCCATGGTCGGTAAGATTCCCGATATCCAGGATGAGGTGAGCCTGGAAAATGAAGGCCGGAAAGTTCCCGCACCGCCCGTGCAGAAAATGGCGGACGCGCCGCAACCTGAGGTTACCGAAAAGGAGTTGGTGAGTTTGGCCCTAATGCCAGGCACTGCCGCCGAAACAATTCTGGAACTCCCGCTGCCCCAAGCGCCCGGAAAATATTCGCTGGTGGTGGGATATGGGCTGAAGGCAGGCGATTTCGGGACTTCCAACACGAACGCCAATGCCGTCCCGGAAATCATCGTGGAGGGAAGCTACGAACAAAAGCTCACCCCCGGTCCGAGCGAGCATGCCCAATATTATGATGCAGGCTTCGTCGTCGCGCGATTGGATGGGATAGTCGTGCCTCCCGCTCAGAAGTAAGGCGTCGGGAGACTTGTATAGCCGCTCCCTGAAGATGACGGAGGCGCGCGTGGCGGGTAGGCTGCGCGCATGAATTCCAACTCCCTCAAAATACTTGTGACGGCTGCGCTGGCGGCGTGCGCTTTTGTATGCGCCGCGGATGAGGTGCCGCCCCCGCAGCCGCTGGTTTCCCCCGCCGCGCAGGAAGCGCGTTACCTGCACAACATCCGCCAGCTTACCTTCGTGGGGCCGAAGAATGGGGAAGGGTACTTCTCGCCTGACGGCAAGCGCGTCTGCTTTCAGGGTATTCGCGAACCCGAGCTGAAAAATCCATTCTACCAGATCTACACGCTCGACCTCGCGACCGGCGCTTCGCTCCGCATTTCGCCGGGACTGGGCCGTACAACCTGTTCGTACTTTCATCCAACCAAGCCGCGTATGATCTTTGCAACCTCGCACCTCGATCCGAATGCGGCAAAGCTGCAGGCCGATGAGACGGAGAAGTTGAAGAACGCGCCGCCGCGGCGCTACGAGTGGATCTTCGACCCGAAGCTGGACATTTTCGAGACGGACCTCGACGGCAAGAACGTCGTGCGCCTGACCGATGCCGAAGGCTACGACGCCGAGTGCGCGTATTCGCCGGATGGCTCGAAAATCGTCTTCTGCTCGTATCGCGATGGCGACGGCGAGATTTATGTGATGGACGCCGACGGCAAAAACCAGACGCGCCTGACCAACGAAAAAGGGTACGACGGCGGGCCGTTTTTCTCGCCCAATGGCAAAGAGATCGTCTGGCGGCATTTCAGCGAAGACAATAAGACCGCCGAAATCTGGCTGATGAACGCGGACGGCTCGAATAAGCGCCAGGTCACGAAGCTGAACTCGGTCGCGTGGGCGCCGTACTTCCATCCGTCCGGCGAATGGATTGTCTTCGCGAGCAACCACGAAGATCCCGCGTTCGAATTGTACGCAGTCAAGCCCGATGGCTCGAAACTCACGCGCATCACGCACAGCGAAGGCTTCGACGGCCTGCCGGTCTTTTCACCCGATGGAAAAAAGCTGATGTGGACGTCGAATCGCGGCAGCGACGGCAGCCAACTTTTTATCGCCGACGTAACCTTGCCGGAGATGCCGTTCGCCATTCGCGTGGTCGAGGCACAGAAAAGCCCGATCAATCTGGAATCCCTGCGCGGACATTACGAACAATTCGCGTCGCCGGAACTGCAGGCGCACCTCGCGAAAGAAGGCTGGGCGCCGCTGTTCACCAGCATGGCCGATGAATTCACGAAGGCCGGCGCGGAATCAGAAGCCTGGGCCGGCGGGCATGGCGTTGGCGCGGTTTTCTGGCCGAAGGACTCTGACAAGAAGCAGGTTGAAACGCTGGTGGTGCTGGGTCTCGATCGTGTGGGCAAGACCGGAGCGCTGAACGATTCAGATGCCGCGGCGTGCGCGGCGCTGGTCGAATTGGTCCGCGAGATTGGCGCAGTCGCGCAATTCCGCGGCCTCAAGCATTCGCTGGGCTTCGTCGCGATTGCGGTGCGGCGGGAAAAGACGCTCGAACTGCTTTCGTCGCATGAACTCGACAAGCTGCTCAACGAGAACTTTAAGGCGGCGCGGATCGTGCTTTTGGGCGCGCTCGAAGCGCCGGGCCGCGACTGCGAATTGGTGAGCACCGGTGCGCCGCTGGCCTGGGGTCGGCTGACCGAGGAATTGGCAGCGGCCAACCCGGGCCTTAAACTGCGCCTGCGCAGCACGCCTGCGGCCGATGCGTCGGAATCCAAGGACCTGTTCGAACGCGTCTTCGCTTCCGCAAACAAGGGCCTGGAGTTCCCGATTCTGAGCATTCAAAAAGTTGAGCCCAGCGCGCCTGACGCGCCAGTGGACTTGATCGCACTGCGTGAACGCACCGCGCTGGCGCTGGGCGCGATCTATCGCCTCGCGGCGGGTTCAGCCGAAGTGAAATACGATCAGGCCACTGTGGTTGCGACGCCCGCGCGCAAAGCTGTTTATTTGGGCACGAAGCCCAATTACCAGGGCGACGGAACGGGCGTGGTACTGGCCGGCGTGACGCCGGGGAGTCCGGCCGATGCCGCGGGTCTCAAGCCCGGCGACAAGGTGGTGAAATTGGGCGGCTTGGACGTGAAGGATCCTGAAGGCTATTTGAAGGCGCTGGAAACGCTGACCCCGGGCACCGAGACCCAGATTGTTGTGCTGCGCGATGGTGCGGAAAAAAGCCTGCCGATTACGCCGAAGACGAAGTGAGCGCGGGCCTTCCTTTATATAGGGCTATTTCGCGCTCCAGCTTGCGCCTGACATGACCTGCAATGCGCGCAGTAAGGTGTGGTTGCCGCAGGCGTCGCCGCCGCGGTTTTGAACGACTTTGTAGAGTTCGTGGATCAGCGCGGTGCCGGGCAGCGGCGCGCCGGCTTCGCGCGCGGCCTGCAATGCGATGCGCAGATCTTTCTGCTGATGCTGGACTTTAAAACCCGGTGAGTCGTCGCCCTTGAGCATCTTCGGGCCGTACACGGTGAAGGCCCACGACCCCGCCGCGCCGTCTTTGATCGTTTCCCAGATTGTCGTTGGATCCGCACCGAGCGAATCGGCCAGAAGCAGCGCCTCGGCTGCACCGAGAATATTGTTGACGACAAGAACCTGGTTGCATGCTTTCGCGACCTGGCCCATGCCCGCCGCGCCGATATAGCCGACCTTCTTCGCGTAGCTTTCGATGATGGGCTTGGCGAAATCGAAGTCTTCGCGCGCGCCGCCGCACATCACCGTCAGCGCGCCTTCTTCGGCGCCTTTTTGTCCGCCAGTCACCGGTGCGTCGAGAAAGCGAAGGCCTTTGGCGCGGCAGTCGGCTTCGATGCCGCGCGCATCGCCGGGCGCAATCGTGGTGTGATCGACGAAGAGCGTGCCGGGCGCGGCGCTTTCCGCGGCGCCGCTTTTGCCGAAGAGTACTTCGCGCACGTCAGGAGAATCACCGACGCAGGTAAAGACGATGCGCGCACCTTTGGCGGCTTCGGCCGGCGTGGCGCAGGCCGTCACGCCAAACTGCGTGAGCGCATTGGCCTTTCCTGGCGAGCGGTTGAAGCCGCGCACCGCATGACCCTTCGACGCCAGGTGTCGGGCCATCGGCCCGCCCATGATGCCCAATCCGAGGTACGCGACGGTCATGCCCGCCATGGTTGGTCTCCGCTTGAAGGGTGTGCGTGCGCTGGCATTAAACCACGCGCCGTGCGTGCTCATAGGAAAAGTTCGTGTGCACGCACGTTTTCGTGCGCATGAGAATCCTCGCCGGGCATGATACGCTCCGCGCCATGCGCATTGTGCTCGATTGTTCCAGTGCCGTCCGGCCCGAGGCGACCGGCGTGGCGATGTATATTCGCCGCCTAGTCGCGGCGCTGGGGAAGGCCGCGCCCGCCGAGCAGTTCCAGCTCGTGCACCGCTTCCGGCTGCGCGGGCGGCGCAACTATGTTCCCCCGCCCGCAGCGAATTTCACAACCACCACGCTGATCGAAGCGCTGCATCCACTGTTCGGCTGCAAGTGCGATGTCTTTCACGGACTCGACGCGCGGCTGCCGGGTGAATGGCTTAAGGCGAAGCTCGTGGTCACGATCCACGATGTATTCTCGGCGCTGCAGTCGGATCAGTTCGCCACGTCCGAATTTCGTGCGCTGAAGGCCAAACGCTACCAGGAAATCGCGAAGCGCGCCGACCGCATCATTGTGGTGAGTGAAGCGAGCAAGCGCGACGTGCTCGAAACGATTGCGCCGGATCCGGCGAAGCTGCGCGTGATCTACGAAGCCGCCGGGTCGAATTTTTCGCAACGCCACCCGGAAGAAATCGCGGGCGTGCGAAAAACGTATGGCCTCGACCGTCCGTACTTTTTTTACGTCGGCACGATCAACAAGCGCAAGAACCTGCCCAACATGATCAAGGCATTTGCGCAGGCTCGCGAGAAATCGCGCGCCGATGTGCAATTTGTGATCGCCGGACGCATCGGTTTTGGCGGCGAAGAACTCGACGCGGCGATCAGCAGTGCGGGCGCGGCTACGTATGTAAAGAAGCTCGGCTACGTGCGCGACGAAGATATTCCGGCGCTGTATTCGGGTGCGTATGGGCTGCTCTTCGTTACGCAGTACGAAGGCTTTGGCATTCCAGTGGTCGAAGCGTTTGCGTGTGGGTGTCCGGTGCTGGGGGGCTCGCGCGGGAGCGTGCCGGAGATCGCCGGAGACGCGGGTCTGATTGCCGACCCGGGAGATGTGGGTGCGATTGCGGTGCAGATCCAGCGCCTGATTTCCGACGCGGGTTTACGCGCGACGTTAAAGACCAGAGGCCTGGCGCGCGCGCAGCAATTTTCCTGGGAACGAACCGCGAAGGCCTGCCTCGACGTTTATCGCGAACTCGCCTAGCAAATCTTACAGCATGGCTTGTGGGTCGATGTCCACGAGTGCTTCGGCGCCTTTGAGCTTGTTTAGATAATTGCCAATTGAACCCGCGAATAGCGCGGCGAGTGCTTCGCCATCCGGAGCCTTCACCAATAAATGGATGCGGTGTTTTTCGTCGAGCATCGCGATGGGCGCAGGCGATGGCCCCAGGACTTGCAGCTTCGAGCCGCGCGTCTCGTATTTAAGCGCATCGGCGGCTGCACGTCCCGCGGCTTTTAATTTCTCGAGGTCCTTTCCAGAAAGCACGATCCGCGCAAGGCGCGTGAAGGGCGGGTAACCGAAGCCACGCCGTGCATGCAATTCGAGTTCACAGAAGCCTTCGTAGTCGTGGTCCTTCGCGGATTTGATCGCGGGATCGGCGGGCAAATGCGTCTGTACGATCACGCGTCCGCCTTTTTCTCCACGACCGGCACGGCCGGCCACCTGTTCGAGCAATTGAAACGTGCGTTCACGCGAACGGAAATCCGGCATGTGCAGCGCGGTGTCGGCGAGCACAATGCCGACCAGCGTCACATTGGGAAAGTCGAGGCCCTTCGCGATCATTTGCGTGCCGACGAGAATATCGATCTTGCGGGCGCGGAATGCGGAAAGCGTTTCGAGGTACGCTTCGCGCCGCGTCATCGTATCACTGTCCATGCGCGCGACGCGGGCGGTCGGGAAATGGCGCTTCACGTCCTCTTCTACGCGTTCCGTGCCGAGCCCCCAGAATTTCACACCGGGCTGCGCGCAGGCCGAGCAGACTTCTGGCACAGGCTTTTCAAAGCCGCAGTAGTGACAGGTCAGCTTGTCCTGCGAGCGGTGGCTGGTCAGGGTGATGTCGCAGCGCACGCATTTTTCGGTGTGCCCGCAGCGCACGCAGGTAATGACGGTGGCAAAGCCGCGCCGATTCAGAAATAGAATCGCCTGCTCGCCGGCATGAATCGTTTGCGAGAGCGCGTTGAGCAGTGCGCGCGAAAGATAATTGTAGCGCTTGGTCTCGCGGTTCTCTTCGCGCAGATCGACGACGGTCACGCCGGGCAACGTGGCGGTGCCCACGCGTTCGGGCAGCAGCAGAATCTGGGAACGGCCCGAGCGCGCGTCGCGGTAGGACTCAAGGCTGGGCGTCGCGGATCCGAGAATCAGCACGGCGTTCGAAGCTCGCGCGCGTTCGAAGGCCGCTTCGCGGGCGTGGTAGCGTGGCTGCGAATCCTGCTTGTAGGAACTCTCGTGCTCTTCATCGACGACGATGCAGCCAAGCTTGGGCATGGGCGCGAAAAGCGCCGAGCGCGCGCCGATGACCGCGGCAAGCTGTCCATCGCGCGCGGCGCGCCAAGCTTCCGCGCGTTCGCCTTCGGTCATCTGACTGTGCAGCACCGCCACGCGCGTCTTGCCTAACCGTTCTTCAAAGCGCTGCGCAGTCTGCGGGGTGAGGGCGATTTCCGGAACCAAGACGATGCCTTGTCGACCCTGTGCCAACGTGGATTCGAGCGCGCGAAGATAAACCTCGGTTTTCCCGCTGCCTGTCACGCCTTGGAGCAGAAACGCACGGTATGCCGACGCATTGAGCGGTTCCTTAATTTGCGCGAAGGCCGCCGCCTGCGCGGGCGTGAGTTCCGGGATTTTAGTGGGCGGCTGGTCCGCGCCGTAAATTTCGCCGATCGAGAGTCCGGTTACTTCGTCGATCTGTACGTGTCCAGCTTTCGCGAGCGACTTAAGCGCGGAATCCGGCGCGCCGGCTTGCGCGAGCAGTTCGGGCACAAGCAGCGTTTTTGAGGCATTCAGTAATACATCTAATAAGGCCGCCTGCTTGGGCGCTTTGGTGCGCAACTTTTCGGAGGCCGCGCGCAATTCTTCTTCAGTACGCAGAGGTGTAACGGTGCGCGGGCGGAAGGCTGCTGCGCCGCGCTTCACGCCAGCAGGCAGCAGCGCCGCCAGCACGGGACCCAGGCCGCAGGCGTATTGGCGCGCAATCCAGCGCGCAAGCGCGAGCAACTCCGGCGTAAGGAGCGGCGTGTGTTCGCCTCCAGCCGACGGCGGATCGAGGCGCTTTAAAATCGGCTTCAGGCGCGCGAGCGGAATGTTGTCCTTCGCGAAGTCTTCAAGGGTACGCGGGCCCAGGTAATAGCCGTTCACCGGACGGTGGCCGAAGGGCACCAGGACGCGCGCGCCGGGGATGAGCGCTTCCTTTAATGGTGTCGCGGCGAGGTACGTGAAGCTGCCGACCACGGCGCTTTCAACGGCGACTTCCGCGAGTTCCGTGCCCGGCGGCATGTGGAACGGCGCGGCGGCGGCATCCTTTGCTTTCGGTACGGCGGCTCCGCTCGGCGCGGGCGCTTTAATCATGCGCGGTCCGGGCAGGGGGGCGGCGTCTTCTTCCGCGGCAGCGGGCCTTTCCTCTATGAGGGAGGTTTCGGCCTGCGGCGCGGCTTCCTTTAAGGGGGGCTCGGCGGGCGGCGTTTCGTCTTCCAGATCGCTGAAGAGATCCGGTTGGTTGGAGGGCTTCGCGTGTTTGCGGGGCTTCTTCATGATCTGAGGCGATCGTTGGTGAAGCACTTAGCTTCCACCGGGCCAGTTTACGCGGGTGAGCAGGCCGGGCGAGTGGGAAAAAGGTGGCGCGGCTGGCGGCATATGCGGAAGGTGCTAACGTACTCATCGTACGCGGCGTTCGATTCGAATTCGGAGTTCACGCCTTGGCGCGCTGGCTGATCCTTTTAATCACCTTTGCGGTCTGGATCGCGACGATGGTCCTGATTTGGGACCGTTACATGCCCAAGGAATTGTCGCCGGAAGAACTCGCCAGCCGCGACGCGCGCGACGCGATCTTTGGAGACCAGGTTCCGCCGCATCGCACCTGGCGCATGTATGCCGACTTGAGCCAGCTCAGCAAGGCCCTCGTAAACGAGATTCCAAACGTCGGCGACGGTGGGATGCTGCAGCGTTTTCGCATGGAAGCGCTGCGTTTTGGCGGCGAACGCGGCGAAATTCCGATTGGCATCCGGCGCGAATACATCAAGCATTATGGCGACGCGCGCGTCGAGTTGCTTTGGACCCTGCAGATCCAGCTTCCGGAACAGGTGCAGGACGTGATCGCGTCAATGAACAGCCCGCTCCTTAACGCACTCAGCAAAACAAAATTTGAAACCGTGGAGCGCATCACGCTCGACCGCGGTGTCGAAGAAATCAGCATGACTTCGGAAATGCCGATCCAGCCCACGCAAGGCCCGCGCTTTGGCGGCGATTCGGCACTCATTCTGAAAATCACGACGCATGGCATTCGCGAAGGTAAGAATCTGGTGCTTACGCCAAGCGTGGACCTCGCCAATCAGGCTCAGCCGCTGGTGTTTCCGACCCAGCGCGTCCCCGCCGACATGGGCAATTATTCTCCGTTCATGGAGCGCTCGAAGATTCACCCCGGCGATTCCTGGCAGATGCCATTTATGGAAATATTGCCCGGCGGCGGTGGCGTGCGGCAATTCATGATCACGGTGCGCGTGGAAGAAGAGGAGTTCACTCAGTTCCAGGGCCGTCAGGTGCAGGCTTTAAAGGCCGTTGCCGAAGTGAATGACGAGTTGTGGGAGGCCTGGTATCTGCGCAGCGGGCACCTGATCAAACAGCACGTAAAATTCATGAATATGTTTTTCATGACCATGGTTGACGAAGACCCGAACAATCTCACCCCGGCGACCAACGACGAACCATGATCGAAATTCGCAAGCTGCACAAACGCTACGGCGAGAAGATCGCAGTTCACGAATTGGACCTGAGCGTCGGCGTGGGCGAAATTTTCGCGTTTCTCGGGCCGAATGGGGCGGGCAAGACCACCACGATCAAGATTCTGACGGGGTTGGTGCGACCGACCAGCGGCTCCGCCAGCGTCGGAGGACACGATGTTGTCACCGCCGGCCTCGCCGCAAAAGCGTTGATGAGCTACGTGCCGGACGAGCCATACTTGTACGACAAGCTAACCGCGCGCGAATTCTTGAGGGTCGTGGGCGAATTATATGGGTTGGAAAAGGCGCGTGTGGACGCGCGCGTCGCGGACCTGATCGCACAATTTGAGTTGCACGAGTTCATCGACAACCTTTGCGAGAGTTTTTCGCACGGCATGAAGCAGCGTGTGGTGCTGGCGGCATCGCTGATGCACGAACCGAAGCTGCTGGTGGTCGACGAACCTATGGTCGGCCTTGATCCCAAAAGCGTGCGCTCGCTCAAGGATCTCTTTCGTAAGCTGGCCAAGGAAATGGGCGTGACGATCTTTATGTCCACGCACACGCTTTCCGTCGCGGAGGAAGTCGCCGATCGCATCGGGATTTTGAGCAACGGGCGGCTGGTCGCGCTGGGAACGTTTCCCGAACTACGCGAAATCCAAGCTCAGCGCGGCGAACCTGGCAAGCAGCGCCTGGAAGACTTGTTCTTAGACCTCACCGGCGGCAACGGCACGCAGCCGCACGGCGCCTAGACGATCCGGTTGCGCGTCTGGCCCGCCTCGAACGCGGAAATATTTTCGAAGACTTCATCGAGCAGGCGCTGCCGCGATTCAACCGCGGCCCACGCGCTGTGCGGCGTAATAATTAAATTGTCGCGACCGCGCGCGGCCTTGACCAGGAGGTGCTCCGGCGGGGGTGGTTCCTGCGTGAGCACGTCAAAGCCTGCACCTGCGATCAGCTTTTCATCGAGCGCCGCGATCAGGGCCGTCTCATCGACCAGCCCGCCACGGGAGACATTGAGCAGGAGCGCGCTGCGCTTCATGAGTTTGAACTCGCGCGAGCCGAGCAGGTTTTTCGTGTCCGGCGTCAGAGGGCAATGCAGGCTGATCACGTCGGCGTTCTTCAAAAGGTCGTCGAAGGCTACGCGCGTTGGTGTCCCGCCGCTTTTGGGCGCTTCGCCCTTGCGGCCCGCGACGATGACCTTCATCCCGAAACCTTCGGCGATGCGTGCGACCTGCTTGCCAATGTCGCCGAAGCCGATCAGGCCGAGCGTCTTGCCGGCCAATTCCACGCACGGATAGGTGAGCAGCGTGAAGATCGGGCTCTTTTCCCAGGCGCCGTCCTTAATATCTTCCGAGAAGCGGCCCACATGCGTCGCGAGTTCCAAAAGCAGCGCGAAGGTGTGCTGCGCGACGCTGGGCGTTGAGTAACCCTTTACGTTGCAGACCGCCAGGCCGCGCTTTTTAGCCGCTTCCAGGTCAACGTTGTTGGTTCCTGTCGCGGCGACGGCGATCAGCTTCAAATCTTGGGCTTCGGGTCGTGAGAGAATCTCCGCGTCGAGCAGCACCTTATTGCTGATCGCGACCTGAAAGCCCGCAAGCCGCCCCGCGGTCTCTGGCTTTAAGGAGAGCCGGTGGAACGTGCAGGACCAGCGTTTCTCGAAACGCGCGAAGGCGACATCGCCGCGGTCAAAAGTCTGGGCATCCAAAAAGACGACGCGTAGGCTTGATTTCGAATCGGACATGCTGCGCTCTCCCAGGATTTGGCGCGCAGCATAGCGAAAGTGTGCGGCGCGACAAAGGCCGATGCGCCCGTCCTTGCGCCCGCCTGTCGCAGCGCTATGGTCATGCCTGCCTACGAACAACTTTCACAACAGGGGAGCGTACCAAGCATGGCCAAGGCCAGGTCCAAGCCGTCCAAGCAGGCCAAAAAGGCCAAGCCCGCCAAGCGCGCGAAGCCCGTGAAGCCCGCAATCAAGGCCGCGCCCAAGTCCACCCCCGCCGCCAAACCCGCACCGGTTGTGAAGGCTGCCGCGAAGTCCAGCCTGCCGTTGCTGCGCGTGGGGATCATCGGCGCCGGCGGCATCGCGGCCAAGATGCACCTGCCGCAGCTCACCAAAATTCCGGGCGTTGAAGTCACCATGCTGGCCGGCCGCAAGCCCGAACGCCTGCAGCGGCTGGCGAATCTGTACGGCGGCGAAATCGTCACCGATTACAACCGCGTGATCGACGATCCGCGCCTGGATGCCGTGGTCGTCGCGACGCCGCATCCGCAGCACGTGGAATGGGGCATCAAGGCGCTGCACGCGGGCAAGCATCTCTTCATGCAGAAGCCGCTGGCGCCGACGATCGAAGAAGCGAACCGCTTTGTGCAGGTCGTCGAGGCGTCGCCGAAGATCACGTACTGCCTGCCGCAGCTTTCGTTTCCGGCGTTGGAGAACATCAAGCAGCTCATGGCCAGCGGGGCGCTGGGAAGAATTTCCGCGGTGCATTGCCGCGTCAGCCACGGCGGACCGGAGGTTTATTACGCCGAAGTCCGCGATCTGCTCGGCGAACCGCCGCTCAAGCCGGGCGAAAAACTTTGGTTCTTCCAGGCGGGCGAAGCCTCCGTCGGCGCGCTCTTTGACATGGGTGTGTACGCCGTTGCGCGGCTGGTGGCCGTGCTCGGCACCGCGCGGCGCGTCACGGGTTTCACCACGATTCTTGACAAACCGAGCGAAGTCGAAGACACGGCGACGCTCCTGGTTGAATTCAAAAATGGGGCGCTGGGCACCGCCGAGACCGGCTGGACCGACGGCGCACGCACCGCGCGCATCTCGGTGCACGGAACGATCGGGCGCGTAGAACAGAACGGTTACTTCGACCCCAAGCTGGTCATGCACACGCAGGCCAGCAAAACGCGCGAAGACATTCCACCCAAGCGCACGGAAATTCTATGCAAGGGCGCGTACAAAAATCCGCACGAACAGTGGATCGACGCGATTCGCACGAACACCAAGCCGACTGTCGAAACTGCCCGGGCCGCGCGCCACATTACCGAGATCATGCTTGCAGGACTGGAGTCCGCCAAGAGCGGGCAAGCGGTGGACCTGATCAGCACGCTGGAATAGTTGCGTATTCTGTAAAGTACGCGCCGAAAACTCTCGAGGCCGCCATGTCTTCTGACGAAGAGATCGCGAAGAAGCTTACGCTCAAGCCCATCGGCTCGATTGCCGCGAAGTACGGCATCGCCGAAGACGAACTCGAACTCTACGGCCCGCACAAAGCCAAGGTCAAACTCTCCATCCTTGACCGGCTGAAAGACCGCCCGAACGGCAAGTACGTCGATATTACCGCCATTACGCCGACCCCGCTGGGCGAAGGCAAGACCACCAGTTCCATCGGACTGTGCCTGGGTCTGAACCGCATTGGCAAGAAGGTGCTGGGCTGCTTGCGCCAGCCGTCGATGGGCCCGGTATTTGGCGTCAAAGGGGGCGCGCACGGCGGCGGACGCGCGCTGATCCTGCCGATTGACGACATCAACCTGGGACTGACCGGCGACATCGACGCCGTGACGCTCGCAACCAATCTGCTCGCCGCATTTATCGACACGTCGATCCTGCTCAAGAACCCGCTCAAGCTTGACCCGGCTAGCATTTCGTGGCGCCGCGTCGTCGACATGAACGACCGTGCGATGCGCGAAATCATCACGGGGATCGGCGGCAAAGAGAATGGCGTGCCGCGCCAGACCGGCTTTGACATCGCCGTCGCGAGCGAAGCCATGGCCATTCTCGCGCTGGCCAATGACCTTAAGGATCTGCGCCAGCGCTTGGGGCGCATCATCGTTGGATACACCTACGATGGAAAAGCGGTAACCGCCGAGCAGCTCAAGTGCGCGGGATCGATGGCCGTGCTGATGCGCCATGCGGTCAAACCGACCCTCGTCCAGACCAGCGAAGGCAGCGGGGTACTGTTGCACGCGGGCCCGTTCGGCAATATCGCGCATGGCAACAGCTCGATCATTGCCGACCGTATTGGGCTTAAGCTTTCCGAGTACGTGGTCACCGAATCCGGCTTCGGCGCGGATCTCGGCATGGAAAAGTTCTTCAACATCAAGTGCCGCGTCTCCGGGTTGGTTCCGAATGCCGTTGGTGTCGTCGCGACGGTGCGCGCGCTCAAGATGCATTCGGGAAAGTTCAAGGTCGTGCCGGGTAAGCCGCTACCTGAGGGGTTGGTGAAGGAAGACCTCGAATCGCTGCGCGCGGGGACGGGGAATCTCGCCAAGCACATTGAGAACGTCGGTCAGTACGGCATTCCGTCCGTGGTTGCGATAAACCGCTTCCCGACGGACACCGACAACGAGATGGCAGAACTCACCGAGTTGGCCCGGCAGGCTGGCGCGCTGAAGGTCGTCGTGAACGATTCCTGGGCTAAGGGTGGTGAAGGCGCCGAAGCGTTCGCCGAAGCAATCGTCGAAGCTTGCAATAAGCCCAGCCAATTTAAGTTCCTGTACGAAACGCGCCTGCCGCTGAAGGACAAAATTCACGCGATCTGCACGCGCATGTACGGCGCAAAGGGCGTGAGTTACTCGCCGCAGGCCGAGCAAGCTTTGAAGCGCCTTACCGACTTGGGCGCTGGCTCGCTCCCGATCTGCATGGCCAAAACACACCTCTCGCTTTCTCACGACGCGAAGCTTTTGGGCCGCCCCGAAGGCTTCATCGTGCCGGTTGAGGACGCGAAGGTTTCCGCGGGCGCGGGGTTTGTGTACGTGCTCTGCGGCCCGGTGAAGACGATGCCGGGGCTGGGCAGCGATCCGGCCGGCGCGCATATTGACCTCGACGACCAAGGCAACGTCGTCGGGCTTTTTTAAACAGGGCGTTTATTGATCGTGTTCAAAATCTGACGCATGTCCAACATTGTCCGATATGTATGACGAACCCATGACACGAGCGTGTGCGCCTCGATAGTTGCGCGCCAGGTATTACATAAACTTCGGCGACAATTCATTCTCCCGTACTCGGAAAGCGCGCAGGCCTCGCGTCTTTCTCCCGATCGCACCAAAGCCCAGGAAGTCGGGATTGTCCCGAACGCCTGTCACTGGCTCTGGGCGAAACTCTGGGAGAATGGTTATGAACGGACGTTTAGCGGGGGTTGGAATGGCGTTGTTGCTGCTGGCATATCTTTCCTTGGCCACCAGCACGAATGTGCTGGCCG
>Ga0265314_10003176_pt1 | contig 16096 bp, 13 predicted proteins | sample 4126metaG_FD_203106 | JGI IMG/M metagenome (GOLD analysis project Ga0265314, IMG submission 203106) | Rhizosphere microbial communities from Carex aquatilis grown in University of Washington, Seatle, WA, United States - 4-1-26 metaG | ecosystem: Host-associated > Plants > Roots > Rhizosphere >... | reverse complement strand
GCTCCAACTGCTTCTCATCTGTTTCGCTGGATGGATCAACCGTAACCAGCAAAATGTCATCGAATACCTTCAGGAGGAGGTCAGGGTCCTGAGGGAACAACAGGGTAGAAGGCCCCGGTTCAACGACGACCAACGGCGCCGGCTGTCGGCCAAGGCCAAAAGGATTGATCGGGATCAGCTCCAGCGATTCGCTTCGATTGTCATGCCGCAGACTCTTCTGGACTGGCATCGACGCCTAGTCGCAGGCAAGTACGACGGCAGTTCCGCTCGTTCACCCGGTCGGCCACCCACTCCGGCAGAGGTCCGAGAGCTGATCCTGACCATGGCCAGAGAGAATCGTGCCTGGGGATACACTCGCATTCAGGGCGCGCTCATGAACCTGGGCCATGAACTCGGACGTGGCACGATCGCCAAGATCATTAAGGAAGCCGGGGTGGATACCGCATCGGATCGGCAGCGCAAGAGCACTTGGAAAGAATTCCTTCGGAGCCATTGGGACGTGCTTGCGGCGGCCGATTTCTTCACGGTCGAGGTCTGGACTGCTGTCGGTCTGGTTCGATACCACGGGTTCTTCGCGATCCGACTGGCCACCCGGGAGGTCCAGATCGCCGGGATCATCCCTGAACCAAACGGCGCTTGGATGAAACAAATGGCCCGGAACCTGTCCGATGGCATGAGCGGATTACTGAATGGCTGTCGGTATCTGATCCACGATCGCGCCAGCCTGTTCAGCCAGGACTTCGGGATGATCCTTGAGGCCGCGGGCATCGAATCGGTTCGCCTGCCCGCGCGTACGCCCAATTTGAATGCCATCGCGGAACGGTTTGTGAGAAGCATCGAGGAATCTTGCTTGGACCGAATGGTTCTGATCGGTGGGTCGAGCCTGAACCGGGCCACTTCACAGTTCGCTCTTCACTATCACGCCGAACGGAGCCACCAAGGGTTAACAAACAAGATCATCCACCCCGAGTTCGTCCCATTTCCCATCACGGGCGCTGTCAATTGCCGCCAGCGCTTGGGCGGTCTGCTCCGCTACTATTACCGAGATGCGGCGTGAAATCACCAACGCGCGAATTCCCGGACATTACGGGGTGTTGGGATTCTGTTCCCCATCGGTCCGCCCGAGACAACGGCACCGCCCCCGCAGGATAGTTGAACTGCTCCAGCAACTATCCCAAAACTACAATCCTCTCTCCGTATCAGGATGGTGTCAGCGCTGCCTCGAGGAGCGCGGACTCGACCAGCTTGCATGCATTCGCGAGCACATCAAAAGAGATTTGCCCCGACACCTGAGCATTTTCGTTTTCGCGGCCAGCGCGCAATCTATCCGAAACCCAAGTGCGAAACGTCTTGTCGTTCCGCATCGAGGGCGCGAGCGTCGGCCCGGGACCGGAGAACGGCCTTGGCTCCTTTCATCCGCGAAGGGGGGCTTTGCCCGGACGGCCTGGGTGAAAAAGCTGTGTGGCAGACCTGAAAGCCACGCCTCCGTAACGGAGGGGAACTCCTCTTCCCGGCAGAAACGGGCGCGTTATTTCTTCCGGTTGTAAGGCGACTGATTTACCGGCATCAATGAAACCCGTTCTTCAGAAGCTTTAGAACGGACCGCGTCTTCGGTCCTTCCAAGCTTTAGACCAATCACCCGCGTTGGGGTGTTTTGCCGGCCAGACCGCGAAGGTTCGACACATCGGATGGGCTCCAGGCTTTTCCGGAATTTCGATTGTATTTAGGCATACTATCACCATCATTTTCAGCCGTTTGCCGGTTTTCCATCAGAACCCCAGAAAAAGGTCTTTGCACATTCAGTTTACAAATGGTATCTTAATATCAATATTTGTCAACTATGGTGCACCATGAATCGAATCAAGCAATTTCGGCTGGCCAAGGGATTCTCCCTTGACGACCTCACCCAGGCAATGGGAGGGATCGTCACCAAACAGGCTGTCTCCAAATATGAAAGGGGGCTTTCCACTCCTAGTGCTCCTGTTTTGAACCAACTAGCTGGAGCTCTCGGCGTGAAGGCACTAGAGCTTTTGTCCGAGCCTTCCGTCGCCGTTCGATTTATTGCATACAGGAAGCGAACGACTTTTCCAAAAAAAGAACAGAATACACTGCAAGCGGTTGTGGCTCAAAAACTTGAGGAAAGAACCAGACTCCAGGAATATTGTTTCTCGTCGACGCAATTCGATCTGCCCATTGAGCAGATCCCGGTGTTCAACGAGCAGGACGCGGAGCGTGCCGCTGGGCAAATCCGCGAGCAGTGGCACTTGGGCCTGGACCCAATCGCCAATCTTACGGCTATTCTTGAGGATCATCTGGTCCACGTCATCCAACTTGAGGCTCCGGAAAAGTTCGACGGCATGTCCGCCATCGCCGAAGACCAGGATAAAAACCCGAAAGCTGCGGCTGTGGTATCTCGCTTGGGCTGCCCAGGGGACCGCCAGCGATTGAATTTGGCGCACGAATTGGCGCACCTTGTCATGAAACCCTTCCCGTCCGTCGACGAAGAAAAAGCTGCTTTTCGCTTCGCCGGGGCGTTTCTGGCCCCGCGGCCCACCATCGAGCGCGAAGTTGGAACCAAGCGCACCTCTGTGCGCATAGAGGAGCTTCTGATTCTTAAGCAGCGTTTTGGGATGAGTGTCCAGGCGCTTTTGATGCGCCTCTCCGACCTTCAGATCATCTCTCCCACCAGTTTCAAGTGGGCTTGGATTCACCTCAGCAAACTGAACTGGCGTAAACAAGAACCGTTACCGCTTCAGCCGGAGAAACCTGAATGGCTCCGCCAAGCGGCCCTCCGCTGCTTCGCAGAGGGCTTCATCTCCCAGGAGGAGGCAGAGAGATTGGCCGACCAAAAGCTCGGCCAGAAAGGAGCTCCGGGTTCACTCCGTCGGCCCGCCTTCCTGAAGCTGCCCATCGAGGAGCGTCGCCGGATCTTGGAGGAGCAGGCCGAACAGCTCCATAAGCACTACGAGCAAGACCAATCCTGGCGGGAAGTTCAAGGGGGAGATGTTCTCGACTATGAATGAGCCAAACCCCAAGCGCGGCGAAGTCTGGACCGTGGATTTTGATCCAACCAGGGGAGCTGAGATCCAAAAGCAGCGGCCAGCCGTGGTTATCAGTTCTGACTTCATCGGGAAACTTCCGCTTAAACTCGTGGTTCCAGTCACAGCCTGGAACCCCGGCTTTGAGAGTAACATCTGGCACGTGCGCCTCAACCCGACGCCACAAAACGGTTTAAGCAAGCCATCTTCGGCTGACGCACTCCAGCTGAAATCGCCTTTAGCAGGGCTGCAAAAGGTGACGGCGGCGCATCCGGACTGGGATTGTCGTCAGGCATCGGCGATCTGATCTCCCTTGAGTTCCTCAACAACGCTGGAATTGAGAATGAAAAGGCTCACAGGTTGCATTCCTTGAAGAGTTGGCGAACAAAACCGACGGCGTCGGCTTGGGTTTCCGCATTCGGGCGTCCGTAAAGGAATTCCGCGGTGCGCCTTGGCCCGGTGGAATCGGAGTTTTGAAAATCACCGCGCAGGTATTCCATCGACTTGATTGCGCTCGCATCGGCGAGCAAGGGCCGCAGTTCCGCCGCCACGTCCGACACTCCACGCCCGTAATTCCGAAGCAGGTAGAACAAATCGTAAGCATCTTTGTTTTCACCGCGAATGCGAAAGGCAAGCGCCTTCAAAACGACAAATGCGCCCGCTCCGCAAACCCGGATGTCCCGCTCTGCCGTTTCGCCCACGATGGTCTTCCCGCTCAATCTGATCATCCGGTTGTTCTTGAACGCCAGATGCAATCCGGGCGCGATGATTGCCGCCCAATCCTTCGTCAGGGGAAATACGCTGCCGGGCTTGGCTTCCGGGTTTTGCGGCTCAATCAGAAAATCCACCGTCACCGCCGGGTCACTGATGCGCCAGCGTTGCCGGGTAAGTTGACCCTCCTCGTTCTTGTCGGGCGTGAACTTCGCGTTTCGCAGGCGCTCCGCCACTTCCTGATACCGCGCTTCACCCACCAGTGCGAAGGCCAGTCCCAAATCCAAATCCATCGTGCCGACATGGGCCGTGACATTTTCCGGCAGGTTTTGCTGGTCAATCAGCAGCGACGGCACCAGCCCGCCCACGACCACCAGTTCGGGCATCAAATCGCCGAGCTTGGTGGCGAGATACAGGCAGGTGGCTTTTACTCGCGTGACCTGGTCGGGCGGATAACCGGCTGCTGTCGTTGGTTTTTCAGGCATGGCTTGGTTTCAAAAGGGTTTTGCGCAGCGCCTCGGCAGCTTCGGCGGAACGCTCAGGGTGATTCTTCAAGTCCAGATAAACCTGCACGGGGTGCGCGCAGGCAATCCCCTCACGCTCGGCGCTGCCGTGAAAAACTCCGGCGTCGTTCGGCTGCACCAGCCAGACATTTTCCCCGCGTTCCGTTTCATGAAATCCCAATTCCTCGCAGGCTGCCTTGCCCGGCAGTTGTGCCACATACAACACCACCAGCCTGAATCCCGCAAAGCCCGAACACAGCCACGCGCCCGCCAACCCGGTCGCCGCGTGCTCCAGCTTGTCACGCTTCAATTGTGCCGATACCCGGCGCAAAATCTCATCGCTCGAACGCGCCGCAATGTGGCCGCGCACAATATGGTGCTTGGAAAATTCGTAAGCCTCGCGCCACGCATCCAACAGCGCGTCAAAATCCGCGACCTTCACCGCCCCGGCAGAATCGCGCGACACCAATCGCTGGTCTTCCAGTTGCCGGACGATGCGGCTCGTGAAGCCTTCATCCAGACCGCTCACCTTCGCCAGTTCCCGCTGGGTGAATGAACGGTCAGGCTCGACCAGCAGCCAGCGCGCAATCCGCGCGCTCTTCGGCGCAAACAAACTGCGTGGACGACCCGGTCGCTTGAACTGGTTCGGCTTGCCCTCGATGTTCACCCGCAGGCCCGGCCCGGCCAGGTGGGCGTTACCCGACAAATCCAGCCAGCATACCTCCGCCTCCTCGCACATTTTCTGCCCGACTTCGCCGATGAAAGGCGCGGCCACCAGCGGGATGAATTTCTTGCGGGATTTTTCCACAAACCGGCGGATGGCCCGGATCGCCATCGCCACCGCTGACGCCTGCCCGGACGCCTTCCACTCCACGGCGAAGTTGAAGCTTCCCGCCGACACCAGCAAATCCGCCCGGTTGTTCTCGTCGCCCGGAACAAAGGGCTCTAACTTTACCCGGACGCGGCTCATCGGCACGGCCAGCAATTCTGCCAGCCGTCGCGAGATGTCCTCCACCATTCTCTGGTTCAATTCCCGGCTCATGTTGTCTAAATACCAAAACTTGAGCGCGCGGTCAAGGTGGCTGATTTAGTCAAGTTAGCGCCCGCGCCTGCCTGCCTCCTTCCCCACGGAAGCCGCTCTCAATCAATCAGCTCGCGGTCGGTTAACCCAACCCAGCTCCAGCAGGCATTTCACCGCCCACGATGACCGGGTCGTCCCGATAGGTTTTCTTCCCGGAATCGACGATAACACCGGCGGCAATGGCGCGAAGATCAAACAATCGCACCGCACCACCGCCAAATCGCATCTGCTCCAAGTGCGCCCGGATGTCTGCCTCGTCTCCCGATTTGAACTTGCCGACAAACAGGCCGAGGAAAATGCGCGCGGGCGGATAGCCGAACCGTTCTGCCGCTCCTGACAGAATCCCCGCCTGCACTTCTGGTTCGTTGAACAGCTTGTTGTGCTCCCACCACTTCCTCTTTGATCCGTCGGCGATCTCGCGGAAGAACTGCCGACTCAAGCCGAACGAGCCGAAGTAAGATTTCACCGAACCAAGCAGCAGTTCATCCGCTCGCGCGGCAACAAGGTCCACTTCATAGCCGTGCTCTTGGTATTCCTCGTAGGCCAGCTTCTTGGTGCGGCGACGGACGGGAAACTTCACGTTGGTCGAGACAGCATAACCTCGCGACTCCAGAAACACTTTCGCGACATGTTCAAATGCTTCCATGCGGTTATGCAACCGGCGCGGCGGGCTGGCACATTTGCTGAATCTCACCCAGCAAATTGCGAATGACCTCGGGCACTTCTGCCTGTTCAAATCTGGGGGCCACGGTATGGCGTGCGCAACCAAACGTGGATTCAACCGACGGCTTGGCTGGCTCGCCCTTTCTGGCGAGCAAACCTTCCGTCAGGATTTCCTTTCCTCGCGCATCGAGAAGGCCGGGTGAACAATTCGACGCGGTCGGATTCGCGCCGACAGCGAGTCCCCAATGATCGGCGAAGAATTGAACAATGTCGGCCTCGGTGCGCTCCGCTCCGGCAGCGCGTGAAATCGCCACCGGCAGCAACAGGTAGTTGTCGAGCTGTCGGCGTCGCCAGGTGCGGCAACGAAGGCCGTTCTGGTCGGGGTGATTGTGCTCGGTGGGGTTGGCATTGACCTGGGCCAGTTCCACCGAGTCGCGATCCCGCACCGATATGCCCCGGAGGTCCGAGATTTCAGAACGCAGTTGCTCAAACAAGATACGGCGCTGCGAATGTTCGCCGTTGTAAATCCAAAACACCAGATTGGGCGGCAAGGGCTGACCGAGCCGTTCGGCCAGCGTGCGCAAAATGGGTTCTTCAAAAGTTCCCTCCACGAAAACTACGCGCTTGTGCTGGCGAAGCTCGTCGAGTTTTGGCGCGTAATCGCTGCCCATGCCGGAGAACAGGCCGACCCGTTGCTCACTCTGGGTGAGATAGCCAGAATGGCGGGCCGGTCTGGCCACATCGCAGGCCAAGAGCTAGTTCGAGGAGAGCCTGGCAGAAGCGCGGATTGCCGAGCGGGTCGAAGAGCACGCCTTGGGGGCCGTCTTCGACCCGCAGCTCCGCCGCGATGCGGCGCGGCGCGTTCTCGCGAAGACGCTGCGCCTCCTCACCAGCCACGAAACCCAGCGGCATCGAATACAGCTCCGAGTCGCCCTGCACGTAGTCGATTTGCACCAGGGCGAGGCAGCCGACGTCCTCGCCACTCGCCTGCACCGGCAGGGTTTCGTTAATGAGCTGTTTGATGGTTTTGGCCTTCCCGCCGAACCAGCTTTGCGCGCGAATGTAGTCGGGAAGCAGGGCCTGGAGCGCAACCTTGGACTCGCCCCGGAAGACCTCCATCCATCCGTGCCTGACGCTTAGAGCTGGCGCAGGCGCGCCGGCCGTGGGCGTGATCTCGACCGATGCCTGGTTCTCTTCCAGCGCAAACCAGTAGAAAGAGTGCGGTCCCAGGGTGAGGAAGTACGGTTTCTCGGTGATGGGCGGGATCTCCAAACGGCCAAAGAGCTCGACGGGCACCCGTTGCTTAAACGCGGAAAGGTCCAGTTCCACCGCCTGAACGAAGCGAGAGAGATTGGCGACAACCAGGAGGATTTCCTTGTCGTGGCGCAGGATGTAGCTGAGAATCTTGCGGTTCTCTGGTTGGAGAAACTCGCACCTGCCCTCTCCCAGGGCTCGCGACTTCTTCCGCAATGCCAGCATCCGGCGCATCCACCTCAAGAGCGAGTGCGGGTTGACCAGTTGCGCCTCGACGTTGACCGCCTCGTAATGGTACTCCGGATCGTAAATAATCGGCAGGTAGAGGCTCTGGGGGTTTCCCCGTGAAAAACCCGCGTTCTTGTCCGAACTCCACTGCATAGGGGTGCGAACGCCGTTGCGGTCACCCAGGTAGATGTTCTCACCCATCCCAATTTCGTCGCCGTAGTAAAGAACTGGTGTTCCCGGCAATGAGAACAAGAGCGCGTTGAGGAGTTCGATACGTTTGCGGTCGTTACCCAGCAGTGGGGCCAGGCGCCTGCGGCAGCCCAGATTCAGTCGCGCCTGCTGAACGTGGGCATACATGCGGTACATATAATCGCGCTCCTCATCAGTCACCATTTCGAGGGTGAGTTCGTCGTGGTTCCGAAGAAGCAAGGCCCACTGAGCGGTCTCGGGGATGGGCGGCGTTTGTTCCAGTATGTCCACAATAGGCGTCCGGTCCTCCATACGCACGGCCATAAACAAACGCGGCATCAGGGGGAAGTGGAAAGCCATATGGCATTCATCGCCAGTGCCCTGGCCGAAGTAAGCCACCGCGTCTTCCGGCCATTGATTGGCTTCGGCTAACAACATGCGATCACCGTATTTCTGGTCCACATGGGCACGGACCTTCTTCATCGTGGCGTGGGTTTCGGGGAGGTTTTCACAACTGGTGCCTTCTCGCTCGAAAAGATAGGGCACGGCGTCAAGCCGCACGCCGTCCACTCCAAGGTCCAGCCAGAAGTCCAGCGCCTTGATCATCTCCTGCAGAACCTCGGGGTTCTCGTAATTGAGGTCGGGTTGGTGCGAGAAGAAACGGTGCCAGTAATACGCCTTAGCGATGTGGTCCCAGGTCCAATTGGAACTTTCGACGTCTTTGAAGATGACGCGGGTGTCCTTGTATTTCTCCGAAGTGTCGCTCCAGACGTAGAATTCCCGCCAACGGCTGCCGGGCTCGGCCCGCCTCGCGCGCTGAAACCAGGGGTGCTGATCGGAGGCATGGTCACTTCATCTGCCCAGTGTAAAGAGTTGGTGCAGTTGGGATAATCGACATCCGACTAAACTTTTGTTTTTAGTTCTGGCATGCCATTGGCATGACAAGACCGAAAAGCACGCCTGAAGGGGAGTTCTTGCGCCGAGTGGTGGTCCGTTTGCTCATGGCTGAGGAGCGGGAGCGTTTTGACCGACTGCTGGAGCAGGAGCATTATCTGGGCAGCGCCCGAGTGGGGGGACAAAACCTGCGTTACGTGGCCGAAGTCGACGGCCAATGGGTAGCCCTGCTCACCTTCAGTGGGGCGGTTCCGCACACCAAAGCCCGAGAACAGAGAATCCGGTGGACGCCACGCCAGCGAGGGGTTCTTCTTGCGGTGGTGTCATCGTGCGTTGCATGAAGTCCGCCGCTATGAGAGCAACATCGAACCAACCGTCGCATCCCGCCATTCTCCGCGTCCTTCAGAGCAAAGACCAGACGCGAGCGTTCTACGACAAGATCAGCCGGGTCTATGACCTGCTGTCCGAGCGAAGCGAAACCCCGATGCGGCGAGCGGGTTTGGAGTTACTCAATGCTCACGCCGGGGAAAGCGTGCTGGAAATCGGCTACGGCACAGGACACAGCCTGTTGGCGCTGGCGCGAGCTGTTGGGCCCCAAGGCAAGGTCTTCAGACTCGATCTGTCGGAAAAGATGCGCAGGCTGGCGGAGGCAAGCTTGGCCACGGCTGGACTACTGGAACGCGCGCGGCTTCGAGTCGGGGACGCCGCGCATCTCCCCTACGCCAACAGGCGCCTGGACGCGGTGTTTATGAGCTTCACGCTCGAACTCTTTGACACGCCGGAAATCCCAGAAGTGTTGCGAGAATGCAGCCGTGTGCTCCGACCTGGGGGACGAATCGTGGTGGTCGGTATGTCGAAGGATTCCAAGCGCGATCCGCTTATCGGCGCCTTTGAATGGACCCACGAACACTTTCCGAACTTCCTGGACTGACGGCCGATCTATGTCCGGGAGGCTCTGGAGACGGCTGGGTTCAAGACGCGCAAGGCCCTAAAGAAACACATCTGGATTCCTGTTGAACTCGTGTTGTGTCGAAATGATTAGCGAGGAGGATAATCGTACAGGGACTCGGGCGCGCCTGTCGTTCCCGCGCAACTGGTTCAACCCGGCCGGGCTCGTTATTTCCGGTGATAGCCTGACGTTGTGTCTGCTGCCTTAATAGGCTGGGTCGAGGGTGCTAGCGCCTCGGCGAGCGCGTCAAGCTGCTTATTGACTGGCGGGTTACCCCGACTTTGCCTTCCTGGATGCGCTAATCGCGGGCGGGCAAGCTGTAGCAACGGTCACAGAGGAATCGAAGCCAGAGCCGAGTCTAGGATTGGTGTGCCTTCAGGGGTTGGAAATACTCAGCCGCCAGCGCCTTGGGCTCGGGCAGACTGCCCCAAGGAATGCACGTTAAGTCGTGATGTTCCTTGCCGTAACCAACGTTGAGCACAACAAGGTTCAGTGTTCGCTAGTAGCTGTAAGTCTCCTGGAGTAGATCGTCGGTGGAACGTTCTTGAATCCTGCGCGCAGCCCAGTGGCCGAGTTGCGTAACCCAGGCTGAGTCTTGTCACAAGCGGTTTTAGCTGATGGGGCAGTGCTCTAAACGGTTGGTGATGGCACCATCAGTTTCGACCCGGGCTGCTGGAGTGCAAAGATGTACACGAGCGGGTTGAAGACGTTTCTACTGGGGGTCACGATGTCGGCTCTGAGGCCGCGCGGAAAATCCCCCCGGGGGTTGTCCCCATTGTGGACAGACGGTTGTGCGGCCTATTCTGGCGCGGTGAAGGATTATGCAACCTTCTACTGGGCCGCCGCTTCGGCTGGCGGCTAAACCAAGAGCCCTGGGCGCATTTGCATTCGAAGGGTTGCGATTAGCCATCGCCGGAGAAACAGACCATCTCCATCGTGACACCATATCCGCAGGGTGGAAGGGAATCGCGGTCAAGAAAGGCCGTTGGTGGTGAAGGAAGAATGAAACCGTGAACACAGAAACGAAAGAAAGACCATGACCAAAAACGATTCCATCGTCGCGATCTATCCATCTCACACGGCTGCCGAAGCGGCCATCAAGGAACTGCAGCAATCCGGTTTTGATATGAAGTCGTTGTCGATTGTTGGGCGCGACTATCACACTGATGAACACGTGGTCGGCTACTACAATGCCGGCGACCGAATGAAAGCGTGGGGTAAAAGCGGCGCGTTCTGGGGTGGGATATGGGGTTGGTTATTTGGATCCGCCTTCTTTTTCATTCCAGGCGTAGGACCGTTACTCATCGCCGGGCCGCTCGTCAGTTGGCTGGTCGGGGCGCTGGAAGGGGCCCTCGTGGTAGGCGGTCTGAGCGCGCTTGGGGCGGGCTTGTTCAGCATGGGTATTCCCAAGGACAGCATATTGCAGTACGAGACTGCCCTTAAAACCGACAAATTCATCCTGATTGCCCACGGCTCCATGAAGGACGCAGCGAAAGCTAAAGACATCCTGCAGCGTACCCAACCGGAGACGTTGCATCACCATCCGTAGACCACAACGGCGATGAGCCAGTGACGGGGTTGACGAGAACCGCCCAAGGTGTCGGGATCGCCGCCGACCACGGTGGGTTGGAAATTGGCTCAACCATTCCTCGCCGCCCGATTCAGCGGCGCTGAACGTCATCGTCGCCGCCTCGCCATGGTGGCGGAACTGCAGGATAGGCGAGGATCCGAAAGTCATGAAAGTAAGTCCTTGTGCCGGAAAGCCGGCCGAAGTTTCGATGCTGGTGAACGTGCCCAGGCTCGTAACGGCCTACTTTGCCGAAGTGCCCGACCCCTCGGTGCCGGCCCAGCGGGTCGCATTCGGCACCTCAGGTCATCGTGGTTCGGCCTTTGAAAAGGCTTTCAATGAAGCGCATATCCTCGCCATCAGTCAGGCGATTTGCCTGTACCGAGAGCAGAAGGAGATCGATGGACCACTGTTCCTCGGCATGGACACGCATGCCCTTTCCGTGCCGGCTCTTGCCAGTGCGCTTGAGGTCCTGGCGGCAAACGGGGTGGAAGTCATGCTCGCGCAGAGGGACGAGTACACGCCAACCCCCGCTGTTTCCCACGCGATTGTCACCTACAACCGCGGGCGCGAGACGGGACTCGCCGATGGCATCGTCGTCACGCCCTCACACAATCCGCCGCATGACGGCGGGTTCAAATACAATCCCCCAAACGGCGGGCCGGCGGAATCCGCCGTCACCGCTTGGATCGAGGCAAAGGCAAATGAGCTTCTCGAAGTCGGGCTACGGGGTGTTAAAAAGGTCCCTCTCTCGAAAGCTCTTCGTGCTACCACGACGCACCCGTACGACTACCTTACCGCCTACCTCAACGACCTCGGCAACGTGCTCGACATGGACGCCATTCGCGGCGCGAAGCTCGGCTTGGGGGTTGATCCTCTCGGCGGCGCAGGGGTCCACTACTGGGGGGCGATTGCCGAGCGCTACGGGTTAAACCTCACCGTTGTGAACGAGGTCGTCGATCCGACCTTCCGCTTCATGACGGTGGATTGGGATGGGCAGATTCGCATGGATCCCTCCTCACCCTATGCGATGCAGAGGTTGATCGACATCAAGGATCGTTTCGATATCGCCTTTGCGTGCGACACCGACCACGACCGGCACGGGATTGTCACCCCAAGCGCGGGGCTGCTGCCGCCCAATCATTACCTTGCCGTAGCCATCTTCTACCTCTTCCAACATCGGCCCAAGTGGCGCCAGGCAGCGGCTGTCGGCAAGACGGTGGTGAGCAGCCAAATGATTGATCGCGTCACCGCGAAACTCGGCCGCAAGCTCCTCGAGGTGCCGGTTGGCTTCAAATGGTTCGTTGCTGGCCTGCTCGATGGCTCGCTTGCCTTCGGTGGCGAGGAGAGCGCTGGTGTCTCCTTTGCTCGGCTGGATGGCACCGTCTGGACGACGGACAAAGATGGGATCGTCCCAGCTTTGCTCGCGGCGGAGATCACAGCCCGGACGGGCTGCGATCCTGGGGAAATCTACCACGACCTCACTCTTGAGTTCGGTGAGCCAGCGTATGACCGCGTTGAGGCGCCAGCCAGTCCGACCCAAAAGGAACGTTTGACGAAACTGTCACCCCAGCAGGTCACGATCACAGAGTTGGCGGGAGAAAAGATCCAGGCGGTCCTGACCCGCGCGCCGGGCAACGGCGCGTCCATCGGCGGACTGAAAGTGGTGGCCGAGAGCGGATGGTTCGCGGCGCGTCCGTCCGGGACCGAGGACATCTACAAGATTTATGCCGAGAGTTTTCGCGGAGCAGAGCACCTGCGCCGAATCCTGGAGGAAGCCCAAGCGATGGTGAACGACGCTCTTGGGTCCGCAGCTCCGTCCACAATGGATCCCAAGGGAAAATGATAAAACGAGAATACCCATGAGCAAAGACACAGCAGACAGTAAGCCAATCTCCCGTCAGTTAAGTGGGGAAGTCGAGGGGTTTGATTCCCTGGCGGAGCTGGCCTTGGATATGCGCTGGTCGTGGAGTCACTGCGCCGACGAAGTGTGGCGGCAGCTTGATCCTGCGCTGTGGGAATTCACCTATAACCCTTGGGCTGTCTTGCAGACCGTCTCGCGGGACCAACTCAAGCGGATGCTGGCCGATCCCGGTTTCCGCGAACGGGTCGCTGAACTGGTGAACACGAAGCGTAAGGCCAACGAGGCGCCTGCCTGGTTTCAGCAAGCACATATCCAGTCGCCTCTGACCTGTGTGGCGTATTTCAGCATGGAATTCATGCTGAGCGAAGCTCTCCCGATCTACTCGGGAGGCCTGGGAAATGTGGCTGGCGATCAGCTCAAAGCCGCCAGCGATCTGGGCGTCCCGGTCATCGGCGTGGGTTTGCTCTACCAGCAAGGCTACTTTCGCCAGGCGATTGACAAGGATGGCGCCCAGCAGGCTCTATTCCCGTTTAACGACCCAGGACAGCTACCTATCACGCCGCTGCGCTACCCAAACGGCGAGTGGCTCCGCTTGGAGATCGCCTTGCCCGGTTACTCGCTCTGGTTGCGAGCCTGGCAGGTGCAGGTCGGCAAAGTCAGGCTCTATCTGCTGGACACTAACGACCTCGCAAACCTCCCGGCCCATCGCGGGATTACCAGCCAATTGTACGAGGGCGGGCCGGAGTTGCGGCTCAAACAGGAACTCGTGCTCGGGATCGGCGGGTGGCGGTTGCTTCGCGCCATTGGCCTCCAGCCGGAGGTTTGTCACTTGAATGAAGGACATGCCGCATTCGCCGTTCTGGAGCGGGCGCTCAGTTTCATGCGGGAGTCCGGCCAGCGCTTCGACGTCGCCCTGGCCGTCACGCGAGCTGGCAACCTCTTCACCACTCACACGGCGGTGGCCGCCGGCTTTGACCGTTTCGCGCCGACTCTCATCGAGCAGTACCTCGGAACGTACGCGGAGAAGATGCTTGGCCTGACGCTTCAGGATTTGCTGGCTCTGGGCCGCCAGAACCCGAACGATTCGTCGGAGAGTTTCAACATGGCCTATCTGGCGATCCGGGGGAGCGGGGCGGTGAATGGCGTGAGTCACTTGCATGGGAAAGTCAGCCGGCATCTCTTTGAGCCGCTCTTTCCACACTGGCCAGCGGAGGAGGTCCCGGTCGGACACATAACCAACGGAGTTCACATGCCGAGCTGGGACTCGGCGGCCGCCGATGATCTCTGGACGGAGGTCTGCGGCAAAGACCGCTGGCTGGGAACGACGGAAACCCTCGAGCAACATATCCGCAACATTCCCGACGCGCGTCTCTGGCAGTTTCGCACTGCCGCCAGCCAGCCGCTTATTGATTATGCCCGTCGGAGGCTGGCCCGGCACTATGCCGCCGCCGGCGCGTCGGCCGAGACGGTTGAGGAGGCGAGGCATTTGTTCGATCCCAACGCGTTGACTTTGGGCTTTGCACGCCGCTTCGCCACCTACAAACGGCCAAACCTCCTCTTGCATGATCCAGATCGACTTCTACGCCTGTTATCCAATCCTCAGCGGCCGGTGCAGCTCATCATCGCGGGCAAGGCCCATCCAGCGGACGGGGCGGGACAGGCCCTGATCCGGGAATGGATCCACTTCATTCGCCGACCAGAGGCCCGTCCCCACGCGATCTTCCTCAGCGATTACGATATGCTCCTCACGGAGCATCTGGCGCAAGGGGTGGATGTTTGGCTCAACACGCCACGGCGGCCTTGGGAGGCAAGTGGAACCAGCGGCATGAAGGTCCTCGTCAATGGCGGCATCAATCTCTCGGAATTGGACGGCTGGTGGGCTGAGGCTTACACCCCTGAGGTGGGGTGGGCCTTGGGGGATGGTCAGGAGCATGGCGATGATCGGGCATGGGATGCGGCGGAAGCTGAGGCGCTCTACGACCTGCTCGAACGCAAGGTGATCCCCGAGTTCTACAGCCGTGACGAGAAGGGCATCCCCAAAGCCTGGGTGGCGCGCATGCGTGAGAGCATGGCACGGCTGACACCCCGATTCTCGGCCAACCGCACGGTGCGCGAATACACCGAGCAACGCTACCTCCCGGCGGCCATCGCCTACCATTCGCGCATGGCCAGAAAAGGCGCAGTCGGCAGGGAAATGGTTGATTGGAAAAACAATCTGGAACAGAAATGGACCGCGCTGCGTTTCGGCGAGGTTAAGGTGGAGACCAAAGGTGAGTATCATGTCTTTGACGTTCAGGTCTATCTCCATGACCTCGACGCGAACGCGATCAAGGTCGAGCTTTATGCGGACGGAGCTGGCGGCGGCAGCCCGGTGCGGCAGGAGATGAAGCGCGTTCGCCAACTCCCTGACGCGCGGGGCGGCTACGGCTACAGCGCCGGCGTGTCCGCGGCCCGGCCGTCAGCGGACTATACGGTGCGGATGATACCACACCGCGATGGCGTCTCGATCCCACTGGAAGACGCCCGCATTCTGTGGCAGCGATGAACAACAACCGTTTATCGAATCTCGGCGTGGTCGTCTCGGTACGTGGCAGTGTTGTGGATATACGGTTTGATCGGCATTTGCCGCCGATCTACTCGGTGCTGCGCACGGGAGATGCAGGGCGAATCGTCATCGAGGTGCAAGCCCAGCGTGATGCGCGTCACGTACGAGGGATTGCGTTGACGCCCACTCAAGGTCTCGCGCGCGGCATGGAGGTCACAGACACTGGCGGGCCGTTAAAAGCACCAGTGGGCAAAGGGGTTCTTTCGCGTATGTTCGACGTGTTTGGCAACCCCATCGACCGTGAGCCGGCGTTATCCAATGTTCAATGGCGTTCGGTACATAGGGCTCCACCGCCGCTTGCACGGCGTTCCACCAAGTCCGAGATTTTCGAAACCGGCATCAAGGTCATCGATGTGCTGGTGCCGCTGGAGCGCGGAGGCAAGGCAGGGCTTTTCGGCGGGGCTGGCGTGGGCAAAACGGTGCTGCTCACCGAAATGATCCACAACATGATCGGCCACCACGCGGGCGTAAGCATCTTTTGCGGCATCGGCGAACGATGCCGCGAAGGCGAGGAGCTTTACCGCGATATGAAGGATGCAGGTGTTCTGCC
>Ga0265314_10003175_pt1 | contig 16099 bp, 14 predicted proteins | sample 4126metaG_FD_203106 | JGI IMG/M metagenome (GOLD analysis project Ga0265314, IMG submission 203106) | Rhizosphere microbial communities from Carex aquatilis grown in University of Washington, Seatle, WA, United States - 4-1-26 metaG | ecosystem: Host-associated > Plants > Roots > Rhizosphere >... | reverse complement strand
ACGATATCGTTGGTACGAACCAATTCCCGCAATCTGGGGTTCTCCTGTTTAGGCCGCTGTGCCGGCCCTTCGCGGCGCCTGTCAACCGGATCGTGAGGCTTCCCGCCCTTGCCGCGCCAGCCGGCGCTTTCTATTGTAGCTTAAGGATAATGCGCTTTGGGCAAATGTGGAGACCGGCGTGGCGGTTATTGTACCCTTCGAGAGCCCTCAAAACCCCTCGATAGACCGGCTGGTCGAGCTCGTCGCCGCCGACATGGAGCGTGTCAACGCGACCATCCTGTCGCGCACCGGCTCGGAAGTCACCATGATCCCCGAGGTCGCCAACCATCTGATCTCGTCGGGGGGAAAACGGCTGCGGCCGATGCTGACGTTGGCGATGGCGAGCCTGACCGGCTATTCCGGCGACGGCCACATCAAGCTGGCTGCGTCCGTCGAGTTCATGCATACCGCGACGCTGCTGCACGACGACGTGGTCGACGAAAGCGAATTACGGCGTGGAAAACTGTCGGCGCGGATGCTGTGGGGCAATGAGGCGAGCGTCCTGGTCGGCGATTTTTTGTTGGGCCAGGCGTTTCGCATGATGGTCGAGGTCGGATCATTGCGCGCGCTCGACATCCTGTCGTCGGCGGCCGCGACGATTGCCGAGGGCGAGGTGATGCAGCTGGCTGCTGCGAAAAACACCGCGACCACCGAGGACGAATATCTCGCGGTGATCAGAGGCAAGACCGCTGAATTGTTTGCGGCTGCCTGCGAGGTCGGTCCGGTGCTGGCCAACCGGCCGAAGCCGGAACAGACCGCCTGCCGCTCGGTCGGGATGAATCTCGGCATCGCATTCCAGCTGGTCGACGACGTCTTGGATTACGGCGGCAAAGCCGCCAAACTCGGCAAGAACATCGGCGACGATTTTCGCGAGGGCAAGATCACCCTGCCCGTGGTGCTGGCGTTCCGCCGCGGCAACGACTCAGAGCGCGCGTTCTGGGTCAAGGCGCTGGAGCGCGGCGAGATTGGCGATGCCGATCTCGATCATGCCATCGGCCTGATGACAAAACACCGCGCGCTGGAGGACACCATCTCTCGCGCCCAGCATTACGGCGCGATGGCGGTCGACGCGCTGGCGCTGTTTCCGGCTTCGCCGATGAAGACGGCGCTGGAGCAAGTGGTGGCGTTCTGCCTGGCGCGCTCGCATTGATCTGTTCGAACACCAACCTCTCGCTATTCCTGCTCGCCGCGCTTGTCGTCGCGGCGGTGTCCGGCCCCGGCATCTTCTATGTCGCGGCGCGAACGCTGGCCGGCGGCCGCAAGGCCGGCATCGCCTCCACGTTCGGGAATGCGACCGGCGGCCTCGTGCATGTGATCGCGGGCGGGCTCGGCGTCTCCGCGATCATCCTGGCCAGCGCCGAACTCTTTACCGTCTTGAAATTCGCCGGCGCGCTTTATCTGGTCTGGCTCGGCCTCAAGACGTTTCGCGAAGCGGGCGTTGCGCAGCCCGGGCCGATCGCGCCGCTCGGCGTCAAGCAGGCGTTCCGCGACGGCGTCGTGGTCGAGGCGTTCAATCCGAAGACTGCGGCGTTTTTCCTGGCGTTCATTCCGCAGTTCATCGATCCGGCCGCCGGTCATCCGGCGCTGCAGTTCATCACGCTCGGCCTGATCTCGGTGACGCTCAATACACTGGCGGACGTCGTCGTGGTCGCGATCGCAGCCAGCGCGCGCGACGCTTTCGCGCAGGCCTCCGTTGGTGCGCCGCCTGCGGCAGGGATCCGGACTGTTCATCGCAGGCCTTGGTATTTCGCTGGCGCTGGCGCGGCGGCCGGCGACGAGTTAGCTCAGTTTGCCCGCGTGCACCCACCAGCCGGGCTGACACTCGCGGATTTTCTCCGCGGCGGCCTCTGCCTCGGCGGCCTTCTCGAAAATCGCAAAACAGGTCGCGCCCGAGCCCGACATCCGCGCCAACCGCACGCCGTCGGATGCGCCGAGCGCCGACAGCACCTCGCCGATCACGGGCTGGATGCGCCTTGCCGGCGCCTCGAGATCGTTGCCGACCTCCTCGAACGCCGAAATCCATTCGCCGACCGACGCGCCGGCCTCCGGCCATGAAACGTCCTGCAGCAGCACGTCGGTGGCGCCGACCAGCAGTTCGCCGTTGCGCAGCCCGAGCGCGTTGAACACGTCGCGCGTCGCCACCGGCACGCAGGGGTTGACCATCACGCAGGGCATGTCGGGAAGGCTCAGCGGCTGCAGGGTTTCGCCGACGCCGGTCATCACGCAGGCGCGCGAGGCCAGGCACACCGGCACGTCGGCGCCGGTCAATTGCGCGACCTCGATCAGCCTGGGATCGTCGAGCGCGAGCCCGTTGAGCCGCGCCAGCAGCCGCAGCGCCGCCGCCGCATCGGCCGAACCGCCACCGATGCCGGCCGCGACCGGCAGGCTCTTGTCGAGGATGAATTCGCCGAGCCGCAAATCCGGCACGCGTTCGCTCAACAACTGCGCCGCCTTGAATACCAGGTTGTCGGCAGCCTCGCCGCAGGCCAGCGCCAGCGGGCCTGCGGTCTTCAGGGCGAGTGCGGACCCCGGCACCAGGCTAAGTCGGTCGGCGCAATCAGCGAACGCCACCACGCTTTCAAGGTCGTGATAGCCATCGACGCGGCGGCCAACCACCCGAAGGGTCAGGTTGACCTTGGCCCGTCCATCCTCGATCAGCGCCGGCATCGGCGATACGCCCCCAAAGCCCTGCGCGATCAGCCGCCCTTGCCGTCTTCCTTGGCAGCGCCGCCGTCCTTGGTGTCTTCCTTCTTCTGCTCCGGCGTCGTCTTGTCGGCGGTCGCCGCGGGCGCGGCCAAATCAGGCAGGCCGTTCTGGATCTTGGCCTCGATCTTCGGCAGGTCGTCCGGCTCCGGCTTCAAGTCGCGGGCATGCGCCCACTGGAATTTGGCTTCCAGCGTGCGGCCGATGCGCCAATAGGCGTCGCCGAGATGGTCGTTGATGGTCGGGTCCTCGGGCTTGAGGTCGATCGCGCGCTCAAGGTTCTTCACGGCTTCTTCGTAATTGCCGATGCGGAAATAGGCCCAGCCCAGCGAATCCACGATGTAGCCGTCGTCGGGGCGCTGATCGACGGCACGCTTGATCATCTTCATGCCTTCGTCGAGGTTGATGCCCTGATCGATCCAGGAATAGCCGAGATAGTTCAGCACGTGCGGCTGGTCGGGCTGCAGCTCGAGCGCCTTCTTCATGTCGACTTCGGCCTTGCTCCACTGGTGGGAGCGCTCCTCGCAGATGCCGCGGTAATAATACCAGACGGTGTTGGTCTTGTCGGTTTGGTCCGGCAGCGCATCGATGCCCTTGGAATAGGTATCGACGCAGTCGGCGAATTTCTTGCGATTACGCTCGACATTGCCGAGCGCCATGATCGCCTCGATATCCTTCGGATCGTCCGCGATCACGCCCTTGAGGATCTTGATCGCCTCGTCGCTGCGGTCGGCGGCATCGAGATCGCTCGCAAGCTGGATCTGTGCATTGCGCTTCAGCGGCGAATTGGCCGGCACCCGCTCGTAGACCTTGATCGCCATCGCCGGCTTCTTCACCGACTCGTAGAGATCGGCCAGCGACAACAGCGCCAGCGAATGGTTGGGTTGCAGGTAGAGAGCCAGTTGCAGATAGACCAAAGCGAGATCCTCGCCGCCGCGCCGGGTCAGCGTGGCGCCAATGCCATACAGCGCTTCCGCGGCGCCGGCCTGCGCCGAGTCGACCAGCGGCGGCAGCTTCTTGCCGGCCTTGGTTTCGCGCAGGCCTTCCAGCACCAGCGGATGGCGCGGCAGCTTCTTGTCGAACGCGTCGTAAATCGCGGTCGCCGCCGCCGCGTCCTTGTTGCGCGAAAGCCAGCGTGCGTAATCGTCGGCCACCCGCAGCATGGAATCGTCGAGCTTGTAGGCCCGCTCCAGCCGCACGCCGGCGTCTTTTTCCTTGCCCGCGAGTTCGAGAATCATGGCCGAGTGCAGGTCCTTGAACAGCGGATACCATTCCGGCCCGGTCAGCTTGTCGATGCTGGCGACCGCCGCCTTGGTGTCGCCGCCGCCATAGGCCGCCCAGCCCGACAGCAGCGTCGCGACCAGGTCGGTGATCGGCCCGCGGATCGACTGGTTGATGTTGAGCTGCGCGCTGGCGTATTTCTTGAGTTTGAGGTCGCGCACGCCGACCACCAGGCGAGCGACCCGGTTGGACTTGTCGATGGTCAAAATCTTGTCGGCGAGTTTTACAGCCTCGTCGATATCGCCGTCGGCGACCGACGAAATGAACGCGCGATCGAGCAGTTCGTTGTTCTTCGGGTCGGAGCGAAGCGCCGAACGGTAGAACGCCGCGGCCGACGTGGCGTCGCGCTCGACGCTGGCATGACGGGCGGCCAGATAGCTGCCTGCGGTGGTCAGGCCCTTCATGTCGCGGATGGAGGGGAATTGCGCCGAATTGTCCGACGGATGATCCGGTGTCTGCGCCGACACCGCAGCGGGCAGCGCAAGCACGGCGAAGGAGAGTGCGGCAATCGTCCAGCGATTGAAACGAAGGGAAAGCATCACGATTCGCCTAGCTCCAGGATGTTGTGACGGAATGTTACAGAAAGCCGGTCTTTTACAGCGGTCTCTAACGCGGACCCAACCGTCGGCATCAAGCCATTCGACAATGCCGCTTTTGGCGCTCAACCGCAAGGATAGGGGCGACCGACCCGACGGTATCAAGACCGCCGCTATCAGCCGATTTCATTCGTCTATTCAACCGGCTTGCCTCAGAACGCTTTCACTATGGCGGTATCGTGGCCATGACGGTGACCTTGGGCCGCACGGCCCCCCAGACCCGCTCACGCAAACGTGGTCACAGCCCGATCATCACATTGCCTCGTAATTAGGACCGCCGCCGCCCTCCGGCGGAACCCAGGTGATGTTGCCGTTGGGGTCCTTGACGTCGCAGGTTTTGCAATGGACGCAATTCTGCGCGTTGATCTGGTAGCGCGGACCAGAGGCCTCCTCGACCCATTCGTAAACACCCGCCGGGCAGTAGCGGTTCGACGGTCCGGCAAAAACGTCGTGTTCGCTGGTCTTCTGCAGGTTCATGTCGGCTACCTTGAGATGGACCGGCTGGTCCTCTTCGTGATTGGTGTTGGACAGGAACACTGACGAAAGCTTGTCGAAGGTGAGCTTGCCGTCCGGCTTGGGTGCTGTGATCGGCGCATGCGCCTTCGCCGGATCGAGCGTCTTGCGGTCGGGCTTGGCGTGCGATTGCGTGCCGAACAGCGAGAAACCCAGCGTGTTGCACCACATGTCGAAACCGCCGAGCGCCACGCCGACGATGGTGCCGAACTTCGACCACAACGGCTTGACGTTGCGTACCCTGTAGAGGTCCTTGCCAACAGCCGAATCCCGCCAGGCATTTTCATAATCGACCAGTTCGTCATTGGCGCGTCCGGCGCCGAGCGCGGCGGCGACATGTTCGGCGGCCAGCATGCCGCTGCCCATCGCGTTATGCACGCCCTTGATGCGCGGCACGTTGACGAAGCCGGCCGCGCAGCCGATCAGCGCGCCGCCGGCAAAGCTCAGGCGCGGCACCGACTGATAGCCACCTTCCGTGATCGCGCGTGCCCCATAAGCGAGCCGCTTGCCGCCTTCGAACAGCGTGCGGATCGCCGGGTGGGTCTTGAAGCGCTGGAATTCATCGAACGGCGACAGATACGGATCGTCGTAATTGAGATGCACGACAAAGCCGACCGCGACCTTGTCGTCGTCGTAGTGATAGAGGAACGAGCCGCCGCCGGTAGAATTGTTCAGCGGCCAGCCGAACGAATGCTGGATCAGGCCCTTCTGATGCTTGGCCGGATCGATCTGCCAGACTTCCTTGAGCCCGATGCCGAATTTCGGCGGCTGGCTGTTGGCGTCGAGCGAAAACTTCGCGATCAGCTGCTTGGTCAAGCTGCCGCGGGCGCCTTCGGCGAACAGCGTGTACTTGCCCAGCAATTCCATGCCACGGGTGAAGGAATCCTTGTGGCTGCCGTCCTTGGCGATCCCCATGTCGCCGGTCGCGATGCCGCGCACCGCGCCCTTGTCGTCGTACAGCACCTCGGCGGCGGCAAAGCCCGGATAGATTTCGACGCCGAGCGCTTCGGCCTTCGGCGCCAGCCAGCGGCAGACATTGCCGAGCGAGCCGATGTAGCAGTGATGATTGTCCATCAGCGGAGGCATCGCGAAACCCGGCAGCCGGATCGCGCTACCCGCGGTCATCCAATAAAACCGGTCGTCCTCGACCTGGGTTTTCAGCGGACAATCGGCGTCCTCGCGCCAGTCCGGAACGAGCTTGTCGAGCGAAACCGGATCGATCACCGCGCCGGACAGGATGTGCGCGCCGACCTCGGAGCCCTTTTCGACCACGACGATGCTGAGATCGGCGTTGAGTTGCTTGAGCCGGATCGCCGCCGACAGGCCGGACGGCCCGGCGCCGACAATCACGACGTCGAATTCCATGGACTCACGCGGCGGCAGTTCTTCGGTGCTCATGTTCTGATCTCAGCCCGGGTTGAGAACGCTTCAGCGCATGATCCGCCAAAGTGTAAGCGGTTTGGCGAAAAGATCATGCGCCACTAATAGTCTGGAGCGCGACCGGACGCAAAACCGGTTCCCACTTGGTCGCGCTCCGGCCCGTTGTTTCCGATTTTTCGGCGGAGAACAACCATGGAAATACCGCTTCTGCTGTTTCGTCATGGCGCAATGCATCCTAGATTGGGGCGATGTCGCAAAGCGCCCGCCCATGACCCCCGATCCCGCCCCTACCATCAGGCAATTGCTGGCCTTTTATCTGGAGGCCGGGGTCGATTGCGCGCTGGCGGACGAGCCGATCGATCGGCTCGCCGATCCCGCTATCGTCCCGGCCACCGCCGCGCCGGTGGCGAGCGAGCCACGGCACGCCCCCACTGTGCGGACGCCGCCCGCGGCGACGCCTGTTTCGCGTAGCGAAATTGCACCTGCGCCGGAAGCCGCAATCAGTTCCGCGCGCGAAGCCGCCCGAACCGCGCCGACGCTGGAGGCGCTGCGCGCGCTATTGGAAACATTCGACGGCTGCGCCCTGAAATTCACCGCGACACGGCTGGTGTTCGCCGACGGCAATCCGCAGGCGCGGGTCATGTTCGTCGGCGAGGCGCCGGGGCGCGAGGAGGACATCGAGGGCCTGCCGTTCGTCGGCCGGTCCGGCAAGCTGCTCGATCGCATGATCGCGGCGATCGGGCTCGACCGCACCTCGGCCTACATCGCCAATGTCATTCCATGGCGGCCGCCCGGCAACCGCACGCCGACGCCGCAGGAAACGCAGATCTGCCTGCCATTCATCCAGCGGCAGATCGAACTGGTGAACCCGGACGTGCTGGTCACGCTGGGCAACCCGTCGACCCAGACGCTGCTCCAGACCCGCGAGGGCATCATGCGCACCCGCGGAAAATGGTTCGACTACGACACCGGCAGCCGGACGATCCGCGCATTGGCGACCTTCCATCCGGCCTATCTGCTGCGTTCGCCGTCCTACAAGCGGATGGCCTGGCAGGATCTGCGTTCGGTCGCGAAGGCGCTGGAGCAGACGACTTCGTAACGTGGCGCCGCGCTCAGGCGCCGTCAGCGGCGGTATTGCCCATCATCTGCGGCAGCGCATAACGGCGCGCCAGCAGCCTGGCCAGCCATTCGCGCTCGACCTCGCTTGCAGCGGCCGCAATCTCGATGCGTTGGGCCTCGACGTCGACCGTCAGCCGATTGCCGGATTCGGTTTCGCGCAGCCGCAAGGTTTGCAGCTCATTGCGGTCGAGATCGGCCTGGCGCCGTTTGGGAAACGCCGAACGCCAGGCGCTTATCGGATTCTGGTTTCGCTTGTAGGAATTGAACTGCGGCGCCATGACGCCGGAATCATAGGCGACAACGTTTCGTCGCAGTGCCAATGTTTCCGGTACCGATGGGCGCAGTGTCCTGAATAAGGCGTACGCGGCTCCGATCCCACCCAGGGTCCAGGCGCCAAGCCAGAAGATCAGGAAAGGCGGGGCGTTTCCCGCCAGCACTTTTGCGAGCGCGTCGCGGAATCCCATTTGCCACATGCCGAGCCAGAACAGCATGAACAGCCCGGTGAAATAACGGCCAAAGCCGCCGGGAGCCGGAATCACCACAATGGGATCCCCGCCATCTTCGACAATCGAAATCCTCGAACCTGCCGGTGGACTCAAATCCATCTCGCGCCTCGATTTTGAAATTACCAGATCTTGAAATCGTCCCGCTTCTTGAAATCACCCGGTTGAAAAATTACGGCCCCCGCGGCCGCACGATCGCCCAGCCAATCCGCAACGTAGGCTGACGGCCGTTCACCAGCCAATCGAAGGCGCGCGGCACTTCGGGCACGAGACCGGGAAAATGCTTCGCGATATCGGGCGGCGGCGTGCCGGCGGTGTCCGAGGCGCGCCAGACCACCACGCCGCCGGTCTGGTAGAACTTCTCCAGCGACAGCCATGGCGTGCGTTCCGGCGCCGCGTCGAGATAGAGATGCGGCCGCCCTTTGTCGAGCGAGACCAGGCTCGCAAGCTGCGCATCGCCGCTCACCGCCCGTAGCCGCAGATTGGTGCGCCGCTCAAAGCTGTCGCCGAGGAACCGCGCGAGCGCGGTTGCAGGCATCGAGGTCGCCGCCTCGCCGCTGCCGGACCAGGGCAGAAAAACCGACGACACCAATACCGCCAGTGCGGGCGCTATGATCGCAGCTCCCCAGACCGAGCGCAGCAGGCGCTGACGCCGCAGTTGCACGAGATCGCCGGCCGCAACGATCACCGCCAGCCCCGACATCAACAGCGCGATGCCGGCGCCGCCGACCACCCGATCGAGATCGAACAGGCCCGAGATCAGGCTGCCGGCGAGCGCGGGCGCAATGGCGAAAAAATAAACGAAATTGCGCGCCAGCGGATCAACCGGTGGCCGATAGATGATCGGCGCCTCTTCGGCGTTGCGATCGAACCAGCCGGCGTCGAGCACGACCAAAATCGCGATGCCGGACATCGCCAGCAGCAAGCCGCCGAGCAACAGGCCCCAGTGCATGGCCCTTGCGCTCAAATCGGCGAGCGCCGGCCAATGCGGCAACACCACCGTGTCGGCGCGGATCAGCCAGATCAGATAGGGCAGCGCCAGCACCACGATCACCAGCAGCGCGAACAGCGGATCGAACGATTTCAGCATGCGCCGGCCGCGCTCGGTCGCCAGCGCGAATGCCGCGACCAGCAGCAACAGGCCGATCGCGGCCGAGGTGGTCAGCAGCAACAGGCCGGCGTCGATCGACCAGGCGAACCACGCGCTGCGGCGGCCCTGCCCGATCAGCTGCCAGGAATGCAGCAGCAACAGCGCCCATAGCGGCCGCGCCAGCAGCAGCGGACCGAATTCGACGCCGGGCGAACTGAAGGCCGCGACCGTCATGGTCAAGAGGATCGCGAGCACCGCCTGTTGCCCGCCGACCACGGCGCGCGCCAGCAGATAGAGTGTCCAGAACGCGGCGACCGCGCACAATTGCGCCAGCAGATAGACGCCGAACATGTGATTGCCGGCGGCGCGGAACGCGATGTCGGCGAGCCAGAGCGCCAGCGGCGGCCCCATATCGGTGCCGACCTGGTATTCCCGGCCGAAGGCCAGCACGGTCGCGAGGTCGCCGGGCGGGCTGCGATACAGCATCAAGGGCAGGATCAGCCACAACGCCGCCTGCGACAGCACCACGATCCATACCACCAGCCGCGGCCGGGCGCGGATCAGTTCGATGATCAGCGAGGTGAAACGCATGAAGTGCCCGGGAGGCCCCAATCGAAGCTGTTGGCTGGAATTGATAGAGCCCGCAAGCCGCGGAGGCAACTGGGGTCAAATCGCGGCGGAAATCTCGATATCGGTCTGCGTCGCGGTCACGATTGCGGCGGCATCGATTGTCGCCGGCTGATGCCTCTCCCGGGCAGCGGCGACGGGAGCGAAAAAGCGGCGGTGATGCACCGTCGGCCCGAGCCGGTTCAGCGCCGCCAGATGTTCCGGCACGCCGTAGCCCTTGTGCTGCTCGAAGCCGTAGCCCGGGCAATCCTGCGCCAGCGCGCACATCAGCCGGTCGCGCGAGACTTTTGCCACGATCGATGCCGCCGCGATCGACATGACAAGCGCATCGCCGCCGATCACGGCATCGCAATCGCATGATGTGTCGAGCCTGTCGCGGCCGTCGACGAAGACGTGCCTGGGCATTTCCGGCAATGCGTGGACGGCGCGCGCCAGCGCCCACAGCGAGGCGCGCAGGATATTGTCGCGATCGATTCGCGCCGGCGAGGCAAACGCGACCGCGAACGACGCCGTGGTGCAGATTTCCTCGAACAGCTCTTCGCGGCGTTCGGCGGACAGCCGCTTCGAATCGTCGATGCCTTTGGGGATCCGCTTCGGATCGAGCACCACGGCCGCCGCCACCACGGGACCGGCCAGTGGACCGCGGCCGGCCTCGTCGCAACCGGCCACCGGCCAGATGCCGCGCTTGATCAGCGCGCGCTCGCGGCGAAAGCTCGGCGGCGCCACGGCGATCACGCCCTTGGGCAGTCCCTTGGGCAGTCCCTTGGTCGGTTCCTTGGGCAGTTTGGCCCGATCTTTTTCGGATGGCTTGCGAATCATGCCGTGAAGGTGGCGCAAGCCGACCCCGCGGCGCAACCGGGAACCGGGCGCAATTCCCGCTATTCAAGTCCCGGCGCTGCTCCATTAACAACCGTCATACCCCGCGAAAGCGGGTATCCAGTACGCCGCAGCTCCTCGAATCCATCACAAGCGCTCTGGAATACTGGGCGCCCGCTTTCGCGGGCGATGACGGTCGTTGATGATTGTGGTTCCCGGCGCAAGGCCGGAATGACGAGTGTCTAAAACAAGCTCAACTGTTGCCCGCTACGCTCAGGCCTTGCGAAATGATCGGTGGTCAGTTTCGAGCGCCGTTTGTTGAGGCCGAGTTTTTCGCAGGCGATCTCGAACCGGCGTCCGATCATCCAGGCGATCGGTCCGGTGCCCTTCATCCGCGTTCCCCACTGCGAATCGTAGTCGCGGCCGTTTCGCATGTCGCGGATCAAAGTGAAGATATGCCGATAGCGGTCGGGATAGTTCGCCATCAGCCATTCGCGGAACAGGTCGCGCACTTCCAGCGGCAAGCGCAGCAGCACATAGCTCGCTTCCTTGACGCCGGCATGCGCGGCGGCGTCGAGAATGCGCTCGATCTCGGAATCGTTCAGCGCCGGGATTACCGGCGCGACCATGACAGTGGTCGGAATGCCCGCTTCCGCCAGTTGACGCAACGCCTCGAGCCGCTTCGGCGGCGTCGAGGCCCGCGGCTCCATGGTGCGCGCCAGCTTGGGGTCGAGCGTTGTGACCGAGAGCGCAACTTTTGCCAGGTTACGCTTCGCCATCCGCGCCAGAATGTCGATATCTCGCGTGACCAGCGCCGATTTGGTGACGATGCCGACCGGGTGCCCTGCCCGCTCCAGCACTTCGAGAATGCCACGCATGATCTTTCGGTCGCGCTCGATCGGCTGATAGGGATCGGTGTTGGTGCCGATCGCGATCATCCGCGGCTCGTAATCCTGCGCCGCCAGTTCCTTTTCCAGCAGCTGTGGCGCGTCGGGCTTGGCGAACAGCTTTGATTCGAAATCGAGACCCGGCGACAAGCCAAGGAAAGCGTGAGTCGGCCTGGCAAAACAGTAGACGCAGCCATGCTCGCAGCCGCGGTACGGATTGATCGAGCGGTCGAAGCCGATATCCGGAGATTCGTTGCGGGTGATGACTTTTCGCGCGGTATCGAGCGCGACCGTGGTCTTGAACGGTGGCAGTTCGTCGAGGCTCTGCCAGCCGTCGTCGAAAACCACGCGCGCTTCGGCCTCGAAACGGCCGCTGGCGTTGGACTGCGCGCCGCGGCCACGCCGCCGTTCGCGCTCGATCGCCACCGCCAGTTCAGGAAAAGGGGAAGTTGCACCCGCCGGCTCGGAGGGCGCCGTGACCGGCGGGTGCTTGAGGGCATGTGAGGATGCTCGGCTCATGGGGAGGAACATAACACGCCTTGAGAACAAATCAAGAACAACATCGACACTGTCCACAATCGCGCGCGAAATCTTTCTGCGGATGCGGTCAGTCTTCGTTTGCCTGAAAAAGCCTCACGCGAGCCGCTGTTTTGAATATGACAAGGTGATAACAATGCAGCGTTTTCCAACATTTGAGCCAGCGAAGCCTGGACACCGAAGACTTGGACCATGCTGAGCGTCATCATTCCGACCGAGGGCCTCGAACAGCCCGCCGTTGCCACGCTTGCGGCGCTGGTGCCGGGCGCCGCCGCTGGCGTGGTGCGCGAGGTGCTGCTGGTCGATCGCGCCGACAGCGACACCATCGAGCGGGTCGCCGACGTCGCCGGCTGCGGCTTTCTCGCCTTCAAGGGCACCCGCGCCGCGGCGCTCGCCGCCGGCGCCCGCCAAGCCCGCGGGCCCTGGCTGATGTTCCTGCACGCCGGCGCGGTGCTCGACAGCGGCTGGATCGAGGAGACCACGCAATTCGTCGAGCGGGTCTCGGCCAGCGGCCGGCCGCGCGCCGGAATTTTTCGCTATGCCCGTTCGCCCTATGCCGACCCGAGCTTGCGCGACGGCCTGAAATTTCTCGCCCGGATGATCGCGGGCCCTTCCGCCGAACAGGGGCTCTTGATCGCGCGGGACCATTACGAGCGGCTCGGCGGCTACGCGCCCGACGCCCGCCGTTCCGAGGCGCGGCTGCTGCGGCAACTCGGCCGCTCCTCGCGCACGATGTTACGCAGCCGGATCATGGTCGCCTGAACCGCGCTCGGGCCGCTAGGTCAGACCTCGTCATGCCCGGGCTTGTCTCGGCCATGACGAAAACGGCGCTTGCAAACTACTTGATTTTATCAAATAATCGCTTGATGAAATCAACTAGATCACCAGACCCCGTGCTGGAAGGCCAGATTGCCGCCGTCAGGGGTTTTAGCCGGTTCTATACCCACAAACTCGGCATCATCGAGCCGAAGCTGCTGGACAGCCCCTTCACGCTGCAGGAAGCGCGGATCATCTACGAGATCGCGCAGCAGGAAAACTGCACCGCGACCGATTTGGTCCGCGCCCTCGGCCTCGATGCCGGCTTCCTCAGCCGCACCCTGGCCGCGCTGCAGCGTCGCCAGATCGTGGCGCGAAAACCCTCCAAAACCGACCGCCGCGCCAACGAACTGGTGCTGACCGCCAAGGGCCGCGCGGCGTTCGCCGAACTCGAGAACCGGTCGCGCAGCGAAGTCGCCGCCCTGCTCGGCGGGCTGGATGACGATGGCCGCGCCCGCGTGGTCGGCGCCATGACCACGATCGAGCAGGCGCTGCAGCCGCCGGCGCAAAAACCGGCCGGCTTCCTGTTGCGCAGCCATCGTCCCGGCGACATTGGCTGGGTGGTGTCGCGGCATGGCGCGATCTACGCCCAGGAATATGGCTGGGACATCAGTTTTGAAGCGCTGGTCGCCGAGATCACCGCGCAGTTCCTGCGCAACTTCGACGCCAGGCGCGAGCATTGCTGGATCGCCGAGGTCGGCGGCGAGCCGGTCGGCTCGATCTTCCTGGTCAGGGGATCCGACGAGGTCGCAAAACTGCGCCTGCTGCTGGTGGAGAAAAAAGCCCGCGGGCTCGGCGTCGGCCGCGCGCTGGTCGAGCAATGCATCCGGTTTGCAAAAGACAGCGGCTACAGTTCGATCACGCTGTGGACCCAGAGCAACCTGGTCGCCGCGCGCGGTATCTACGCGCGCGCCGGATTCGAACGGGTGAACGAAGAGCCGCATCACAGTTTTGGCGTCGACCTCGTCGGCGAGACCTGGGATTTTAAGCTTTGATGTCATTCCGGGACACGCCCTCTTGGGCGTGGGCCCGGAATCCATAACCCCCGTGATTGTGTTCAACACGAACGTCGTCACTGCAAAAACATCACCACAGGGGTTATGGATTCCGGGTTCGCGCAAGAGCGCGCCCCGGAATGACAAAGTAAATCAGGCGCTCGCTCCCTTGGCCTTCGGCCGGCGCAGATGTTCGTCGAGCCGCGGCATGATCTCGACGAAATTGCAGGGTTTGGTGCGGTAGTCGAGCTGCGCCGCCAAAATGCCGTCCCAGCCGTCGCGGCAGGCGCCGGGCGAACCCGGCAGGCAAAAGATGAAAGTCGCGCCGGCGGTTCCCGCGGTGGCACGGCTCTGCACCGTCGAAGTGCCGATCTTGGCGTGGCTCAGCATGTGGAACGCGATCGAAAAGCCGTCCATGCGCTTTTCGAACAACGGCTCGATCGCCTCCGGCGTCACGTCGCGGCCGGTAAAGCCGGTGCCGCCGGTGGTGATGACGGCATCGACGCCCGGATCCGCGATCCAGCGCCTGATGATGACGCGGATCGCGTCGACGTCGTCGACGATGATCTCCCGCGCCGCGAGATGATGTCCGGCGGCGGTGAGCCGGTCCGCCAGGACCGATCCCGACTTGTCGTCCGCCAGCGAACGGGTGTCGGAAATCGTCAGCACCGCGATGTTGAGCGGAACGAACGTTCTGGATTCGTCGATCGAGGACATTTGTAACCCTACCTCTTGTCCCGGACGCGGTGCAGCCAAGGCGATGCGAAAGCGTCGTCCGGCTTAAGCTGCTCCGCGGGTCGGGACCCACTCGCAATGACACGACCCCAAAATCCTGGGCCCCGGATCAGCCGCGCAGCATTTCATGCTGCGCGGCATCCGGGGCATGAGTCGCCGTGACTATCCCCCTGCACCAAACGTATTGCAGGCCTGCACGGTGCCTTGCTGGTAGCCGGTCATGAACCATTGCTTGCGTTGCGCGGCCGAGCCGTGGGTGAACGAATCCGGCACCACGCGTCCCGTGGACTGGCGCTGCAGCGTGTCGTCGCCGATCGCGGACGCCGTGGTCAGGGCGGCGTCGATATCGCCGGCCTGGAGGAAGTTGGGGCGCTTCTTGGCCTCGCGGTTGACCCAGACGCCGGACAGGCAATCCGCCTGCAATTCGATCTTGACCTGCAGCGCGTTGGCCTCGGCCTTGCTGCCGGCCTGCTGCTGCAACTGGGTCACCTTCGGCAGGATGCCGAGCAGATTCTGCACGTGATGGCCGGCCTCGTGCGCGATGATATAGGCCGATGTGAATTTGCAGGCATTGCCCGAACAGCCATGGAAGCGGGTCTCGACCTCACGGAAGAATCCGGTATCGAGAAAGATCTTGCGCTCCGGCGGACAATAAAACGGTCCCATCGCCGACTGCGCCCTGCCGCAGCGTCCGGCGGAAGTGGCGTTGCGGAACAGCACGATCTTGGGGCCGACATAGGTCTGGCCGCTGGCCTGGAAGATTTCGGTCCAGCGATCGTCGATTTCGCCGAGGATGCCCGCGATCATGTTGCCCATGTCGTCGGTCGGCACGCCGGTCTTGGTGGTGCTCGAAGTACGATCGGATTGCGTGGTCGCGGGCGAGCCGCCGCCGTTGAGAATTTCCGCGCCGCCGATCAGGATGCGCGGATCGATGCCGAAGGCGTAAGAGACGAGGCCGAGCACGATGATGGTGCCGATGCCGAGCCCGCCGCCGCCCATCGGCAGACCGAGGCCACCGCCCATGCCGCCGCCGCTATCGTCGCGCCGGTCCTCGATGTCGCCGCTGCGACGGAAGTCATCGTATTGCATCGCGCTTTTTCCTCATTGCCAATCCAACGCGGCAATTCCAACGCACCGGCTCGCCTGCCTAACGCAACGGGAACGTGGAATTTCCGTTCCGTTAATCAATAGCCCGCCCGGCAAAAATTGCCTAGCGCGAAAGAATTGCCGGGTTAAGTCGATTTTTACTTTGCCCATTCATGGTGTGGTCAGTCGGTTGTTTAGTCCCGCGTCGCCGACAGCGTCGCCTGAGTCAGAGTATTTGAGTCATGGTTGTGTCGCGTCGCGGGGCGTCTGCAAGGGCGCCCCGCACTAAATTTGAGTCCGAGTCAGCTTCCCAAATCATCATAGGCGATTGCGTCGCCGAGATGTCGAAGCTTCCGGCCGGCTCCGTCGATCTGGT
>Ga0265314_10003174_pt1 | contig 16100 bp, 15 predicted proteins | sample 4126metaG_FD_203106 | JGI IMG/M metagenome (GOLD analysis project Ga0265314, IMG submission 203106) | Rhizosphere microbial communities from Carex aquatilis grown in University of Washington, Seatle, WA, United States - 4-1-26 metaG | ecosystem: Host-associated > Plants > Roots > Rhizosphere >... | reverse complement strand
GCCATACCGGTCGCCGGTGCACCCGACGGCGACCTGTTCGTCAAGCTCAACAACTGGGGCTGGGGCGCGAACGTCGGCGTGCTGTTCGAGCCGACAGACGCGATGCGCTTTGGTCTCAACTACCGCTCCCAGATCGACTACAACCTGAGCGGGCCGGCGATCATCCGCAACACCCCGCTCAAGAACGGCTCGGCCCAGGCCGGCGTCAGCACGCCGGACACGGTGACGCTCAGCGGCCTGGTGCCGCTGGTCTCAGGCCTGCAGGTGCTCGGCGATCTGACCTGGACCCACTGGAGCGTCTTCCACGAGCTGCAAGGGGTGTTCAACAACGGCGTGCCGCAGTTCGTGATCAAGGAGGACTTTCGCGACACCTGGCGCGCCGCCCTTGGGCTCAACTACGACATCGACGCGATGTGGTCGTTGCGCCTGGGCGGCGCCTTCGATCAATCGCCGGTGACCGATAGCACACGCACCGCGCGCATCCCCGATTCGAATCGCTGGTACCTCGCCGCCGGTGCCAGCTGCCGGCCAATCGACAGCGTGCGCCTCGACCTCGGCTATTTGCACACCTTTTTCGAGGCGGGCTCGATCAACGAGACGTTGCAGCAGCTGGGCAATCCGAACCTACGCGGCAGCTACACCAACGGCAGCGCCAACCTGATCTCGGCGCAGGCGACGTACAACTTCGCCCTATGACAGCGCGGCCGCCGATCCAGCTTACTGCGCTTCTTTGGCGGCCGCCGCGGCGAGCTTGGCGCGGGCGTCGTTCAGCTGTTGCTCGAGCTCTTTCTTGTCGCGCTCGATGAGCGTGATGCGACTGCGTTCGGTGTCGCGTTCTTTGACCAAGCTCTGCGTGCGGTCGGTCAGCTCTTCGACTTTTTCCTGTAGCACCGTCGCCTGCCCCCACAATTGATAGCCGACGAACAGTCCGGCGAAGAAGAAGACCAGCATGACCACGCCGCGCTGGGCGAACGTCCAGATACGGTCGCGAAGAGCTTCGGCCTCGGACTCCGGTTCGATGCGCGTCGTCTGCATGCAGGACCCCCCGATTGAATGCGGTGTGGAGAACGAGAAACGGAGGCCGGCAGTAGCACAGGTTTCCGCGCGCTGGGAAGCGCAGCCAAAGGCGCCCGGTCAGCGCGCATGTATCACCGCACGGTGATCGTCGACGGACCGACGATGCGTAGGCATCGCGACGCTACGAATGCCGCATCGCGCGTTCGCTCACATGACATGTGGCTAAACGATGTCGGGCACCGAGTTTGCTGTACCGCTGACCGCCATGATCCGCGAAGGTGAAGCAATCGTCCGCAAGCAGCGCTTTCTCCTCTGTCGCTACGGCTTGATCTTCGTCACCGGCGCCGTCGGATTCGTGGAGACGCAGCAGAGCTCGCCGCTACCCATCGCCGCGTTGATCGGGCTGGCGATGTTCTCGAACCTGTTCCTCGGTACCATCCCACCGTTCAGCTTTTTCGATGCCGGCATGCAGGCGCCAATCCTGGTCACCGACACCGCCATGGTTTCGGCGGTGCTGCTGGTGTCGCGCGCCAGCCAAGAGTTCTTCCTGTTCTTCTTCTTCGTCCTCATCATGGCGGCGAAGATCGAGAACCTGGTGCTGCTGGTGCTCGGCGCGATGGCCATCGGGGTACTCAGCCTGCTGTTCACCGACCTCGAAGGGGGCTGGATGAGCCCTCTGCTGATGCGCATCCCGTTCCTGTTCGCCGCCGCGCTGTTCTACGGCTATGTCGTTTTGCCTGAGCGCACTGGCCAGATGGTGCCGCTGACCAAGAGTACGGTGAAACTGCCGCGACCGGCGACCGCGCCGAAGGTGCGCGTCGCCGCCTGACCGTGCGGCGACGCAACGCCGCGCGCTACCAATAACGCGGCGATCTCGGTATGTCTGGCCGCTGTGACTGAACAGCGACCGTCGCCCCTGGCGTGGCCGGCAATCGGCGTCGCGCTGGCTGCCTTCGCCGTCCTCACCGTCGACGCATGGCGTGGCGAGCTCGGCTTTGTCGGGCTGTTCTGGCTGGCCCTCGCCTGCGCCGCATTCTGGTTTGGCCGCCGCGGGCTGTCATCCGCCGCGCGACGGCCGGTCGACACGGCCGCGAAAGCGCTCTTCACCGTCGTCGGCATGATCGCGCTGCTGCGCCACCCGGTGCAGGTGAGCGACAACGTCGAGCTGCCGATTTACGACGCCATCATCCAGTATTTGCCGTACGTCGACACGCGGACCTTCTTGCTGTTCGGCTTCTTGGCGATGCTCATCAAAGCGGTCGGCGTGGTCTCGTCGGCGTACGGTTGGCACCTGCTGCTGGTCGGCCAGCGTGTTCGCTACCCGTTCTGGTCGGCGATTTTCACCGCCTTCCTCATCGGCCGATTCATCGGCACCTTTCTGCCGAGCACGATCGGCCTCGACGGCTACACGCTCTACGAAGCCGGGCGCTATTCGAATGAATGGTCGCGCGCCGTCACGGCCAAGGCCCTGGAGAAATTGATCGGCGTCGCCGGGTTGTTTCTCGGCATGGTCCTGACGCTGCCGTTCGGCTACCAGGTGATCGTCGACGTAACGTCGCACGTCGGCCGGCCGGGCGCGGCGCCGTTGTTCGCGGCCATCATCGCGCTCGTCGGCGGCGGCATCTCGGTCGGCGTCACGTTGATCTTGGTGTGGCCGGGACTGCTCACCTGGGCCCTGGAGCGTTTCGGGCGCCTGCTGCCCGGCGGACTGCGCGGCAAGCTCGACGGCCTGACGCAGGCCGTCGGCGCGTATCACGGCCAGATCGGGCTGCTGTTCGCGGTGCTGTTCGCCAAGTTTGTCACGCACTTCACCACCGCCGTGGTGTACTTCTTCACCGCCATCGCCATCGGCGTCGTCGGGGCGCATTTCTGGTCGATCGTTTTCGGCTCGACGATCCAGATTCTCGGGACCGTGGTCGCGCCGACGATTGCGGGCGAGGGCGCGCGCGAGGCCTTTCAAGCCCTGCTGCTCTCGAAGCAGCTCGGCGGTGTGCCGCAGGCCGTATTGTCGGCGGCGCTTGGCTTCATCGCCGCCGAGGCGGCGACGCTGTGGGGCGGCCTGTTCATGCTGGTGCGCAAGCCGGGCTGGCGCCCGGAGTTCAGCGTGGTCGATGGCCAACAGGTCGACTACGCCTGGATCGACGATCGCGAGCCGGTCGGCTTCGACGCGGCCAAGATCGCCGCGGCATCGGCCGGTCGCTGAGCCGCGCGCGAGGAGCCGCGTGCGACGCTTTCCGACTCGCCCCGACCTGCACCTGCTCGACGGACAGTTCTACGCCAACGATCCGTTTCCGCATTACGACTGGATGCGCGAGCACGCGCCGGTTTTTTGGGACGAGCAGAGCCGTCTGTGGGCGATCACGCGCCACGCCGACGTGATGCAACTGTCGAAGCGGCCCGAGGTCTTCTGCAGCCGGCACAGCAGCCGACCCGACGCGCCGGCGATTCCGTCGATGATCAACCTCGACGACCCCGCGCATCGCCAGCGGCGCGCCTTGGTCAGCAAGGGCTTCACGCCGCGCCGCGTGCAGGATCACGAGCCGCGCATCCGTGCCATCTGTACCGACCTGATCGAGCGCGCGCGCGCGCGCGGGCGCTTCGATTTCGTCCGCGACGTGGCGGCGCCGCTGCCGATGATCGTCATCGGCGATCTGCTCGGCGTCGAGCCGGCCGATCACGACAAGCTGTTGCGCTGGTCGGACGATCTCATCTGCGGCCTGTCCGCCACGGCGCCCATCGAAGCGCTGCTGACAGCCGGCGCGGCCTTCGAGGAATACGCCGCCTATCATCGCCACGTCGTCGCGGACCGCCGCGCCAAACCGCGCGGTGACGACGTCATGAGCATCCTGGTGCACGCCGAGATCGACGGCGAGCAACTCGACGACGACGCGCTGCTACAAGAGTCGCTGCTCATCCTGGTCGGCGGTGACGAGACGACCCGCCACGTCATCAGCGGCGGCATGCATGCGCTGCTGCGCCAGCCGGCACAGCTTGCCGAGCTGTCGCGCACGCCGGCCGGCGTGCCGCGCGCCGTCGAAGAGATGCTGCGCTGGGTGTCGCCGATCCAGAACATGAACCGCACCGCGACGCAGGACATCGCCTTGCACGGCGAGACCATCCGGAGCGGCGACAAGGTGTTACTGCTTTACCCGGCCGCCAACCGCGACCCGGCAGTATTTCGCGATCCGCACCGCTTCGACGCGCAGCGCGATCCCAACCCGCATGTCGCCTTCGGCGGCTACGGCGCGCATTTCTGCCTCGGCGCCAGCCTGGCGCGCCTCGAGCTGCGCGTCATGTTCGAGGAGATCGTGCAGCGCCTGCCAACGCTCCGCCTCGCCGACGACGCACCGCCGCCGCTGCGGCCGTCGAACTTCATCGTCGGCATCGAAGCGCTGCCGGTAACGGTCTGACGGCGATCAAGACAGATTGCAGATCCCCGCCGCACCGCCCGCCGATAGAACCGAATCCCCAACTCCGTCACTTCATCTTCGACTGTATTTTGTTCGCTCAGTGCGCCGTCGACCCGCTCTGTTCCGGCGGGCGAAGTCGGGAGCCGCGTTATCGGGCGGGGCCGGCAGGATCTACGTCATCGCTGTTGTCCCTGCTTTCGTTGTTCCTCCTTCAACCACGAAAGGGCGCGCGGATCGTGCATCTCGGCGTCGGAGGAGCTAATGCGATGGCCGTCGTGTCCGACGCCGCTTCCGCGCCCGCGCGCGCGCCATTGCCGATCGTCAGAATCGTCGTCGGCGTCGCCGCGCTGATTGCGCTCGTCATGCTGGCGCGGGCTGGCGGCGCTTACGTGCCGCGCTTTGCCGCTTGGGTGAATGGGCTCGGCGTCTGGGGGCCGCTCGTCTTCGTCGCCGGTTACGCCATCGCCGCCGTCGCGTTCATTCCGGGCTCGATCCTGACGCTCGCCGCCGGCGCGATCTTCGGCATCGGCCCGGGCGTACTGTATGCCTTCACTGCGGCGGTGCTGGGCTCCTCAGCCGCGTTTCTCATCGCGCGCTATCTGGCCCGCGGCCCCATCGAGCATCGACTCGCCGGCAACGCCCGCTTTGCCGCGATCGACCGCGCCGTCGGCGCGCAGGGTCGCAAGATCGTCTTCCTGCTGCGCCTCTCGCCGGTGTTTCCGTTCAGCCTGCTGAACTACGCGCTCGGGCTCACGCGGGTGCGCTTCGTCGACTATCTCGTCGCGTCGATCGGAATGCTGCCGGGGACATTGCTCTACGTGTACTACGGCAAGCTCGCCGGCGACGTCGCCGCGCTTGCCGGCGGTGCCGCCGTACAGAAGGGCGCCGGCTACTACGCCGTGCTGGCGCTCGGTCTGGCTGCGACCGTCGCCGTCACCGCGGTCGTGACGCGCATCGCGCGCCGCGCCCTGAAGGACGTCGCGCAGTAGGCAAGGCGGCCGTCCGCGAGGCTTCAACAGCCGCGCACTCTCGCCGTGGCAGCTGGCATTGCGGCCGCGTCGACGCACGCGCGCGACGGATCCTGATTCTCGCCGCCATGCGGCGCCGTCTCGAGGCGCGCCGCAGCGACCGGCCCGGATACGCCGCTCTCGACGCGCCAGCGGCCATCGGCGATAAACGACCCCTATGAGCGACGTCACGATCCAAGGCGAATGTGCGCCGCGCTTCGCGCGCGTGCGCGAGGTGTTCGAGTCCGGCTTCCGAGGCGGCAAAGAAGTGGGTGCGGCAGTGGCGGTGGTGCACGACGGCGAGACCGTCGTCGATCTGTGGGGCGGCTGGGCCGACATGGCGCGCAGCGCCGCGTGGCAGCGCGACACCATCGTCAATGTGTACTCCTGCACGAAGGCCATGGTGGCGCTCTGTGCGCACCAGCTGATCGAGCGCGGTCGCCTCGATCTCGATGCGCCGGTGGCCGAGTACTGGCCGGAGTTCGGCCAACGCGGCAAGCGCAACGTGCTGGTGCGCTGGCTGCTCAGCCATCGCGCCGGTCTGCCGGCCCTGCGCGAGACGCTGCCCATGGAAGCGCTGTACGATTGGACGATGATGACCGAGGCGCTGGCTGCCGAGGAGCCGTGGTGGGAGCCCGGCACGGCGCACGGGTATCACGCCGTCACCTACGGCTGGCTGGTCGGCGAAGTGGTGCGGCGCATCGACGGGCGCAGCCTCGGGACCTATTTCCGCGATGAGATCGCGCGGCCGCTCGGCCTCGACTTCCACATCGGCCTCGAAGACACGCATCACCACCGCGTTGGCGAGCTGTCCGAGCTCGGCGCCACCGGCCTCGACGAGCTCGACCCCTCGGCGCTCGGCCTGATGCAGGTCGTGATGTCCGACCCCGAGGGAATGAGCGCCCGCGCCTTCATGAACCCGCCGTCGCTGGCGCTCGGCGTCAACAATCCCGAGTGGCGTCGCGCCGAGATACCGGGCGCCAATGGGCACGCCCCGGCGCGCGGCTTGGCGCGCGTCTACGGCGCCTTGGCGCGCGGCGGCGATCTCGACGGCGTGCACGTCCTCGATCCGGCCGGCATCGCGCGGCTGTCTACCGAGCACTCGTGCGGCCAGGACCTGGTGCTGCAAGTCGACACTCGTTTCGGCCTTGGTGTCATGCTGCCGCAGGCGCGGCGCGACGCGCGCTTCGGCCCCGGCGAGCGCGCCTTCGGCCATCCCGGCGCCGGCGGCGCGCTCGGCTGCGGCGACCCGGAGGCGAAGATCGGCTTCGGCTACACCCCGAACCTGCTCGGGCCGCACATCCTGCTCGACCCGCGCGCCGTCGCGCTGCTCGATGCAGTGTATACGTCACTCGAGTAGTACCGTACGCGGCTGTGCGCGTGCACCCCTGTCGCGTGCGCATCGCACGCGCACTGTCGGAGGTCGCATGATTGAGCTGTACACATCCCCTACGCCGAATGGTTGGAAGGCTTCCATCGCGCTGGAGGAATTGGCGCTGCCGTACACGGTGCACGCCATCGCGCTGCAGAAGCTCGAACAGAAGGAAGACTGGTATCTCAAGCTCAACCCGAACGGCCGCATCCCGACCATCGTCGACAAGCAGGCCGGGGATTTCGCCGTCTTCGAGTCGGGCGCGATCCTGATGTATCTGGCTGAGAAAACCGGCAAGCTGATGCCGACCGATGCGAAGGGTCGCTCGCTGGTGATTCAGTGGCTGATGTTCCAGATGGGCGGCATCGGCCCGATGATGGGCCAGGCCAACGTGTTCTTCCGCTACGCCCCCGAGAAGATCCCGTTCGCCATCGATCGCTATCACCGCGAATCGCGCCGCCTGTTCGAGGTGCTGAACACGCGCCTCGCGGATCATGAGTATCTGGCCGGCGACTATTCGATCGCCGACATCGCCAACTGGAGCTGGGTGCACACCTACCCTTGGTCCGGCGTCGAAATCGACGGCCTGGATCACCTCAAGCGCTGGCTGGATGCGATCGCCGGGCGCCCCGCGGTCGGGAAAGGCCGCCTGATCCCGCAGGCGCTCAAGCTCGAAGAGAAGGCCAACGAGACGGTCGTCGATACGGCGCGCAAGATTCTCGTGTGATCGGGCGCGGGCACTCCCCCGATTTCGGGTTGTCTCGAGTCAATCGTGAGGTAGGCTGACCGCATGAAGCAAACCATTTGCATGCTCACAGCGCTCTCGGCGCTGGTACTGCTCGGTCGTGCCGCCCCGGCACAGGAAGTGTACGCTGATCCAATCGGCGAATACGGCGCGCCGGTCGGCGGCCCGATGGTGTACGGCGGCGACGTCGGCAACGCACCGATCGGCGGCCCGATGGTGTACGGTGGTGACGTCGGCAACGCGCCGATTGGCGGCCCGATGATCTACGGTGGCGACGTCGGCAACGCGCCGATCGGCGGCCCGATGGTCGGCGGCGGCGACGTCGGCAACGCGCCGATCGGCGACGACACGCTGTACTGAGATTGCTAGTTGTTGGGTTGTTCGTTGTTGCGCTGCCTTGTCTCCGCCGAACGACGAACGACCTGACGACTAACAACCTTCCTCAATCACCAACTTGAACTTGCGCTTGCCAAGGCGCAGCGACGGCCTCAGCGCGAACAGCGCCTCACAACCGGTGCCGGCCAGGTATGCGTCGACCATGGCGCGTTCGGCCGTATTGAGGGCGCGATAGGCATCGAGCGAGCGCTGCACCATCCACAGCGAATACGGGCTGGTGTAGCGCTGCAGCTCCACGCCACGCAGTGACGTGGTGTGGCCGCCGACGATGCGCGGCGGCTCGACCATGTCGTGCGGGCGCGTCGCCGCCCACTCCTCGACGCCGCGCACGGTGTCGAGCAGCAGCGGCACCGCATCGCGCCCGATGAGCTCGAGCACCGGGCGCAGCGTCGCCGCCAGCGCCGCCGGCGAGGCCCATTCTGCGCGCCCATCCGGGTCGGGAAAGTTGGCCAGCTGGATCCAGTGGCACACCGCCGGCGCCGTCTCGCGCAGCAAGTCGCCCGGCACCGCATCGAGATATAGATGCGCGTAGAACGGCCCCATGAGCGCGCAATCGGCCAGCGACGGCCACGCACCGAGCAGGAACGGATGGGCGCTGAAGTGCGCCGAGAGGGCCGCCAGCAGATCGTGCGTATGCGCCTCGATTGCCGGAATCGACTGCGGCGCAATGCCGACGAAGCCGATGCTGCCAGAGATGCGGTCGGCAAACTTGTTGGCCGCGGCGACGTCGCCGGTGGTGGCGGCGAAGTCGGCGCGCGCTTTGGCGATGCTGCGCGGAAAGCTCCAGCGGTAGTGCAGACCGGGCAGAATCAGAAACTCGTCGGCATACAGCTCGATGAGATACGCCAGCACGCGCAGCACCGGCTCGGTCGGATAGAGCGGCGGATCGGGAAAGCGCTGCTCCAGGGCGTCGAGAATCTCGCTGGTGTCCTGCCACGTTTCGTCGCGGTCGGTGACGACGATCGGGATGAAGGCCAGACCGGTGCGCGGAACGATGACGTCGCGGTACGCGGCCTGCGTCGCCAGCAGCTCGACGTAGGGAACGCGCTTGGCGCGCAAGGCCGGCCGCACTTTCGCCGTGAAGTACGACACCTCACTGCCGTACAGACGGTAGAAGTGGCGGCGGTCGAGGGTCGTATCGATGGTCATCAGGCGGGCACCACGTCCCACGCCATGGTGCCGTCGGGCGTACGGCCGAGGAGCTCCATCGGGTGCGACTTGTCGATGTGGCCGATCAAGCCGTTGTACAGCGAGTAGCCGCACAGCTCCTGCAGACGCGGCTCGAACTGCGCCGCGATCTCGCGCGGAATTCCGAGCTGCTGGTTCTCCTGCTGGCGGATCCACCCGGCGCAGTAGTTCATCGCCACGCCGATGCGCCGCCGATTGGTGCGATTGGCGCCGCCGCCGTGCCACAAGCTGCCGTTGTAGATCATCACGCTGCCCTTCGGCATTTCGGCCGGGATCGAATCGTACTTGCCGAAGTAGTCGGGCGCTTCGGGCAGCAGGTGCGAGCCCGGGATGATGCGCGTGGCGCCGTTCTCGTCGCTGAAGTCGGTGAGCGCCCACATGGTGTTGCAGACGATCGGCACATGCGGGCGCGGCAGCGGAATGAGCTGGTCGTCGGCATGGATCGGCTGCGGCTTCTCGTCCTTGCAGATGGCGATCGACGACAGCGACGACACCAAACAGCCCGGATCGAGGATGCGCTCGACGATCGGCAGGATGTTCGGATGCACCGGAATGCGCTCGTACAGCTTGCCGTAGATGAGCAGGTTGTAGATGCGTACGGTCTTGTTGCCCTCGAAGCGGTTGTGCGCCGGAACGACTTCCAGCTCCCGCTCCAGCCGATGCAGGTCGTCGATCACCGCATCGAGGAAATCGGGCTCGATGGCATGCTCGACGATGGCGTAGCCATCGCGCTGAATCTTCTCCACGTGGCGTTGAATGGTGGGTTGGTCGAGCACGGCTTTCCCTCCTGCAGAGCAGCGACCTTAGTTCGAGCGCCGCGCGCTGAGCAATGCGAGGCGATCGTAGAGCACCGGGCGAGTCGATACACCCGGAGAGCTCCGTCCTCGCCATGCCTCACCATGCGGTCGGCGATCGGCCTTCGGCGACGCGCCAGAGCTCGAATCTGCGCGTCCGCCACCGTGAGCCGGCGGACTGGTGGTGACTCGTTTCGAGCGCGTCCACAGACAGCTCCTCACACGACGCGCGTAGCGGCATCCATCTGCGGGCGCCTGATCTAGCTGCAGACTCCGTCCTTTTGCTGCGCGCGTTGGCGTCGCGCACGGCATTGCTCCAAGCGATGCGCTGCGGCAGGTTGGTCGTTGTGCGGCTGTTGGCTTTGATCGCGTTGCTCGTCGCCCCGGCGGCGCCGGCGCAAACCTGTCCGGGCGACTGCAACGGCGACGGCGCCGTGCGCATCGAGGAGCTCGTGCTCGGCGTGCGCATCGCGCTCGGCGACGCCGATCTCGCGACGTGCCCGGCGTTCGACACGACGCCCGACGGCACGGTGCGCATCGACGAGCTGATTCGCGCCGCCGGCACGGCGCTGAGCGGCTGTCCGGCGACGCCCGCTCCAACCGCTACGGCCGTCCCTACGGATACGCCGGCTCCGACCGAGACGGTGCCGCCGGCCGACACGCCAACGCCGACCGAGACGGAGACGGAGACGCCAACCGTCACCGAGACCGCGACACCGACGATACCGGTGGTCGCCGGCCACTGGCTGGAGGCGGCACTGACGATCGACGACACGACGTGCCCCGACGTGCTCACCGACAGCCTGGCACAGCAGTTCGCGTCGCGTGGCTCCTGCGAGCAGACCGTCTCGAGCACCGGCGAGAGCAGCGTGCACGTCACCGATTGCAGCGACCAATCGACCGACGGCACACTCGAGCGCGACGGCACCATCCGGCTGGACTTCCCCGCCACCTCGGACACGGTCGAAGGCTGCACGGTGATGCTCAGCACGAGCTCGGCGGTGAACGCCGCGTCGAGCCCTACCGTTGCCCGCTACACCTTCGGCTTGGCCTTCAGCGGCGCCTGCGAAGGATTGCCGAACTGTCTGGTTCGCGCATCAGGCAGCTGGACGCGCATCGAACCGTAGCGACCGCTGCGGCCGCGCGCCCAGGTAGTTGTGGCTAACGCACGCGAAAGATCAGGCCGAGCACGACCCCGATGATGCGCAGCGTGTCGCGCCAGGGCGCATAGTGGCTGATGCGCTCGTCGGGCGGCGGATAGTAGACATCGACCGGCACCGACTCGATCGAGATGCCGGCGCGCGCAGCGCGGATCACCACTTCGGTCTCGAAGGCGAAGCGCTCGGCGCTGGCGCCGAGCCCGAGCGTTGCGGCGAGCGGGTAGACGCGCAGGCCGGATTGCGAATCGGGCAGCGCGATACCGGCGGCGATCTCGACCCAGCGGTTGGCGAAGCGGTTGCCGAACAGTTTGACCGCCTTCACGTCCTGCGTGCCGATGCGCCGCGCGCCGACGATTAGCGCCGTCGGATGCGCGTGCGCCGCCGCGAGCAGAGTGGGCACCTCGCGTGCGAGGTGCTGGCCGTCGCCATCCATGCTGAGCGCGTGCGTCGCGCCGCGCTCGGCAAGGGCGGCCATCCCGGCGCGCAGCGCCGCGCCTTTGCCGCGATTGGCCTCGAAGCGCAGCACGTCGGCCCCCGCTTCGCGCGCGCAGGCGCTGGTCGCGTCGCGCGAGCCATCGTCGACCACCAGCACCTGCTCAAGGTGCGCCAGTGCGCCACGCACGACCGCCGCGATCGTGGTCGCGCAGTCGTAGGCGGGTATCAGCCCGGCGACCCGTATCGTAGCCATCGGCGCGGACCCTACGGGGCTGAGTTGCGCGAGTACAGGTGGTCACGGGCCGCATGCTGACTGTCGTGACCGATGACGCTGTGATAGCCGGACCCCATGTCTCGTCCGGCCGTTCTCGCGCGTGTCGTCGAGGCGCTGCGCTTCGACGGTCTGTGGTGGCGACGGTTCGCGCGCCTCGGCTCTGTGTACGGCCCCGAGTGGTGGAAGCGCGGCTCGCCACCGGTCATCGCGGCCATCCTGTTCGGCCTCGTCGGCCGCAATCGGCGCGGCGCGATGACCAATCTGCGCCGTGTGCTCGGCGACGCCGATGACGGGCGCCTGCACCTCGCGGCACTGCGCATGTTCATCCAGTTCGCGCATTGCATGACCGAGACGATGGAGTACTTCGGCCCGCGGCCGCGCCCAATTCAGCTCGACGTGCCGCAGCGCGATCCGATCGCCGAGGCGCTGCGCGACGGGCGCGGTGCGGTGCTGGTCACCGGCCACATCGGCAACTGGGACGTCGCCGCCAAAACGTTGCGCGACTATGATCGCCCGATCAATCTGGTCATGGCGCGCGAGGCCAACGCCACCGCGGCCGACTACGTGCGCGCCATTCGCGAGCAGGCCGGCGTGCGGGTGATCTACTCCGATACGTCGGTCTTCTCGTCGCTGAACATGATCCGCGCCCTGCGCGCCAATGAGATCGTCGCCATTCAGCTCGATCGCATGGTCGGCAGCGGCGGTGCGCGCTTGGTGCCGTTCTTCGGCCGCCTGGCGCCGTTCCCCTCCGGCCCCTTCGTGCTCGCCCGCCTCGCCGGCGCGCCGCTGATCCCGGTCTTCGCGCCGCGCCTCGGCACGCGCCACTATGCCGTGCACATCGGCCAGCGCATTACCCTGACGCGCGACGCGCGCGACCCGCACTCCCTCGCCCGCGCCATGCGCGCCGCGGTCGCCGCGTTCGAGTCGGTGATCCGCGCCTATCCCAGCCAGTGGTTCCTGTTCTCGCCGTTCTGGCCGGAGGACGCGCCCACGTCCCAGACGCTCGGATCCGGCGCCGATGGCGACGCCGACGAGCTTGGCGCCGCGCCGGGGTGAGGATCAAAGACGAAAGACCAACGACTAGAGAGCAAAGACAAAGATCAAAAGACCGCGTTCCTTGTTCCTTAGTCTTTAGTCCCTAGTGTCCCGAGTCTGAAGTTGGCCGCTTATATCGGTGGCTATCGGCGATCCTGGCTAGGCCCCGACGCAGGCATATCGGGAATATTCCGAGAAGGGGCAACGCCGCCAGGGACGCCAGGAGCCACCGAGATAAGTGGCGAACTTCAGACTCGGGACACTAGCCCCTCGTCCGCCAGCTCCGCCGCGATGCGCTCGCGCACCAGCTCGCGCAGGCGATCGCGGTCGTCGTACGACATGCCGGCGGTCGGGATCGGCGTCAGGATGATCAGCTCGGCGGCGCCGGGCAGGATCGACAGATACTTGCCCTTCGGCATGATGCGCGTGGTGCCTTTGCACACCACCGGGACGATCGGCACGCCGAGGCCGATGGCGGCGACGAATGCGCCCTTCTTGAACGGCAGCAGCTGACCGTCGGGACTGCGCGTCCCCTCGGGAAAGATGATCAGTGAGCCGCCGTCGAGCGCGACGCGGCGCAGGCGTTCGATCGACGCCGCCGAATCATCCCGATCGATCGGCACCATGCCCATGGTGCGCAGCACCGCGCCGAGGATCGGCTCGGCGAACATTTCGCGCTTGGTAGCGAACCGCGTCACGCCGGGCAGCAAGCCGAGCAGCGCCGCGATGTCGAAATGACTCTGATGATTGGGAGCGAAGACGTACGGCCCAGCTCCGAGATTCTCCAGCCCGCGCGTGCGGACGCGCACCCCGCAGATGCGCATGAGATTGCGCGCTTGCAGCTTGGCGAAGCGCCAGGTCAGCGGGCGATTGATGCGATAGAGTGCGATCGCCACCGCACCCGAGCTGAACAGCATGGCACGGAACAGAAAACGGTTGAGCACGACGCGAAAACGCGTCGGCTCGGCGGCCAGCACCGCAGTCTCGGCACGCGTCATGCGCGTCGTGCCTTATGCGCCGCACACGAGCCTGGCAAGTCGGGGGGAGGAAGATATCGCATGTCGGGCGTCAGAGTCAGGTGCGAACGAGAGATCGCCGCCGGAGCGCCGGGGCTTGGATGGCCGACGAAACGCTCTGACCAGGGTCCATGTCTGATACGCGACACGTGCTCCACCGACACCCGGCACGTGACCCCGGACGCCCGCGATGCAACTGCCTCCGTTGACTGTCGACCGACGGCCTCGCTACTGCTCAATGCCTGTGCGGATCCTTCTCATCTCGCCGAGCCACTACGGACCTGACGGCACGCTGCAAAAGACGACGCGCTACTGGACCAGCGGGCTGACGCTGCCGGTGCTCAAGGCGCTGACGCCGCCGCCGCATCGCGTCACCATGGTCGACGAGCTGTTCCACGACATCGATCTGGACTTTCCGGCCGATATTGTCGGCATCACCGCCATGGGGCCGCAGATCCGCCGCGCCTATGAGCTGGCCGACCAGTTCCGCGCCCGCGGCGTCAAAGTCGTGCTCGGCGGCACCTGGGTCACGCTGACCGCCCAGGCCTCGCTACAGCACGCCGATGCGGTGGTCGCCGGCGAGGCCGAGGATGTCTGGGCGCAGGTGCTGAGCGATCTGGCGGCGGGAAACAGCCGCGGCATCTACCGCGCGCCGCGCCGCGACAGCCTGGCCGGACTGCCGCGCGTCGACTACACCGAGCTGCCGCTGCTCAAGTACGACGCCTTCAAGTCGAGCTGGTTCTACCGCATGTACTTTCACTGGCCGGTGGTTTTTTCGCGCGGCTGCCCGCACCCCTGCGAGTACTGCGCGGTGCAGACCTACTACGAGCGCAGCTTCCGCACGCGGCCGGTCGACGAGGTGATCGAGGATCTGCGCACCATCAAGTCGCTCGGCGCCAACCGCATCCTGTTCCTCGACGACAATCCGATCGGCAACCCGAAGGCGGCCAAAGAGCTGTTCCGCGCCATGATCCCGCTCAAGCTGAAGTGGGCGAGCCAATGCACGATCAACATCGCGCGCGACGCCGAGTTGCTCGACCTGGCGGCGCGCAGCGGCTGCGTCAGCCTGTCGATCGGCCTCGAGAGCATCAACGAGGACAGCCTCGATTCGATCAGCAAGACGTTCAATCAAGCGCCGCGCTTCACGCGCGACCTCGCCGCCATCCGCGCCAAAGGCATTCAGGTGATCGGGCTGCTGATGGTCGGTCTGGACGGCGATACGCTCGATACTTTCGGCCGCTCGCTGCAGTTCCTCATCGACAACAAGGTGTCCTTCCTCAAGCTGTTCACGCCGTGCCCGTACCCCGGCACGAAATATTACGACGACATGCTCGCCGCGGACCGTATCGCGGTCAGCGATTGGGGCCGCTACGACTACGGCAGCGCGCTCATCCGGCCGGCGCAGATGACCGCCGACCAGATGATGGACGGCTTCAAGACGGTGTACGAAGGCTTCTACTCGACGCGCTCGATCGCCAAGCGCCTGTTCCCACCGGCACCCGGCAACACGCTCGAGACGCTTGCCTACCTGGTCGCCAACCTGAAGGTGAACCGCTACCTGCGCGCCAACCCCGGCGCCTGGGCGACGATCTCGTAAGCGAAGCGGAAGCTGAACGCGGAAAGCTGAAAGTCCGGCATCGACCGCCGACCGCCTACCGCTTTCAGCTTTGCGCTTTCAGCTTTCCGCTTTCACCTTTTTCTCCCGCCCCGATCTCGTTCAACGTGCTGCGCACGCGAAACACGCCGCCGTCGGCGGTGGCGGCGAACCGGCCGCGCGAGGTCGCGTCGCCGAAGCGCGCGTGACGCGCCGCCAGATCCTCCGCCAGTGCGGTGTCGGAGCTGAGCAAATCGCCGGTGCCGGACATCAAGCGCACGAAGGCGGTGCGCGCCTCCAGCGGCAGATCCGGATTGAGCACCTTGCGTGCGGTCCAGAAGTACGACTCGGCATCGGCGTGGTGGTCGTAGAAGAAGACCAGGAATCGCCGATAGCGCTCGAAGGCGGCGCGGTAGCGTCTATCGTAGTCCGCCAGCATGGCCTGGCTCGTCTCGACGGTGCTGTCGCGCAGCGATTCGACCGTCTGCGCGGCGAGATAGCCGGAGAGACACGCCAAGTGCACGCCGGTGGAAAACACCGGATCGATGAAACACGCCGCGTCGCCGGCCAGCAGATGGCCCGGCCCGTAGAAGCGCGTGCTGCAATACGAGTAGTCGCGGATCACGCGCACTGGCGAGACCAACGTCGCGCGACGCG
>Ga0265314_10003173_pt1 | contig 16100 bp, 10 predicted proteins | sample 4126metaG_FD_203106 | JGI IMG/M metagenome (GOLD analysis project Ga0265314, IMG submission 203106) | Rhizosphere microbial communities from Carex aquatilis grown in University of Washington, Seatle, WA, United States - 4-1-26 metaG | ecosystem: Host-associated > Plants > Roots > Rhizosphere >... | reverse complement strand
CTCCTATCTCTTAATTCCAAGAATAGTAGAAATGTATCAAAACGGCTTAAAACCGTCAAGTCCTCCCCTCATGCACGCCGCTCGAGCGCGCGGCGGCGCGAGAAACGCCTTGCGCCAGCCCGATCAGCGCCAAATGCGCCATCATTGAGGAGCCGCCGGCGGAGACGAACGGCAAGGTGATGCCGGTCATGGGCACCAGGCCGATGTTGCCGCCGATCGCGATGAACGATTCAATTGAAATGAGCGCCGCCGCGCCCACCGCCACGAACTGCGAAAAGTCGTCCGGCGCTCGCCGCGCCAACCGGTACAGGCGCCAAACCACCACGCACAAGGCGGCGATCAGGACGGTGACCGCGACAAACCCCAGCTCTTCGGCCAGCAGGGAAAACACAAAGTCGGTTTGGCTCTCCGGCAAAAAGCGCAATTGGCTTTGCGAACCGGAAGCGAAACCCGCGCCCCAAAATCCGCCGGAGCCGACGGCAATTTGCGCCTGGGTCACGTTATAACCGCGGCCCAGCGGGTCGCGCGACGGATCCAAGAAAATAAGAATGCGCGCCTTTTGATAATCATGAAAAGCGAATTGCCAGGCCAGTCCGCCCACGGCCACCGCCGCAATGAACAAAATTACGACATAGCGGCGCGGCACGCCGGAAACCAGAAGCATGGCGCCCCACAAGGCGATCAAGATCATGGCCGAGCCGAAGTCGGGCTGAAGCAGAGTGAGGACCACGAGCACCGCCGTGATGAACGAGGCGCTCAAGACCGCCCGAAACGAACGCGCCCGGGCGTGCAGCGGCAGAATGGAAGCCAAAATAATAATGAGCGCGATCTTGGCGAGTTCGACCGGCTGGAACGAGACCGGCCCGAGAAAGAACCAGCCGCGCGTTCCCTTGACCGTCCGTCCGAAAATAAGCACGGCGGTAAGCGCTAAAAATGCCGCAAGCGCCACGGGGTGGCGCCACCGGTGCACGGTCTTGGGGTGCGCCCTGGCCAAAACCACGAACAAGACCAAACCGGCCGCGATCGCCGCGACTTGGGTCAGTTCGTCGCGCTGGCTGCGGGCCACAGACGAGGAAAAGAGCGCGATCATGCCAAAGCCCAAAAGCACAGCGAGCGCGCCCATCAAATACGGATCAAGCCCCCCGAAAATCCTGCGAAAATAATTCATGGGATAACCTTAAACGAAAAAGGTTTTAGGTTCAAGGTTAAAGGTATTAGGGAGGGAACCTAACACCTAAAACCTAACACCTAAAACCTCGGCGCCTCGCCTATTGCACCCTTATGTAGGAAGCATCGTTCAAAATGTCGATCTCGGGAAAAACCTTGATCGAGGTCACGGCGCCGTAATCCTCGTACCAAGTCACCTCGCCAGCGGCCGCTTCGTTCGGGCGCAAACTGTCAAAGGTCGTCAGGCCGACGGCGGCGATCGCCGCCCCGCGATACATCACGACCAGCGCCCTGATCCCGTAATAACCGTAGCCGGTGTTATTCGTGATGGTGAAGGAGGTTTTGCCGATCGGCGGCTTATCCGGAGCAAGCTCGATCGACGGCGTATATAAAATGTTGCTGACCGGCAAATTCAAGTGCTGGGCGGCGAAGGTCGTCCAATCGGCATACGCATGCCGGTCGATCTTCACCCAAGTCGTGCCAATAATTTCAAGCGCCGCGTTCGACGGCCTGGTCAATGAGACAATGCCCAGCCCCGCCACCAATTTTTGCTCGCCCGGAAGAATGAACTCGCTCAACGGATCGCTCGCAAACGACCCGCCGGTGAAGCGATAAGTGAAACGCGCGGCAAAATTCTGATTGGGATTCACGACCGTGCCGATCATGTCGTACTTCCCCTGCGTGACAATGACCTGCGCGTTTGAAAATGAGAGCGGCCTCGGCGCCTGCGCGGCCGTCACTTGAGGATTCAATTGCCATTGGGCGAGGTTGGCCAGCTGGTTCAAACGGTTTTGCGCGTCCGCAACGTCAAGAACCAAGCGGTATCCGGAGTATCCCAAGGTCGCGACCGAGAACACGATCAAAACAACCGACAGAATTCGGCGCAGCATTATTTTGTGGGTGACGAACCAATAACCCCACTTCAGCTGTTCTTCCGACAGGTCGTTTGGGACAAGAGGATCTGGCATATATGGATTATAGCATGGATGCCTTTTCTAAAGAAAAATTCTCAACATCAACCGGAGTTATCCACAATCCAATATACATCGCCATCTACCATGATATATGTGATATAATAATCGTGTATTATTTATTATTAGCTCCTGTGGCATCGAATTTTTAATCGCGATGCCCGCCAGACGCTAAACTTCATATGAGAACATTAACAAAGATCGCGGGCGCTTTAGCCTGTCTCGCGCTAGTGCTAGGTCTCTTTGGACCGATCGCCGTGCAGGCGGCAACAACGCCGTCGCTTGGCTCGGCGGCAAGTTATGCCGTGCTGGCAGGTACTTACACCAACTCGTCGGGGGCGACCACCGTGACTGGCGATATCGGATTCACTACCCCGCCAGCGACAACGCCACTGGGCATACATACGAATTACGGCAGCGGCGCCCCTTATCCCGCCGCCCACTCGACCGACGCGCCTGCCGCGTTAAGTATCTTGAACCTCGAATTGCCCTGTACGTTCAATTTTCCGGGCGGACCGATCGACGTATCTACCGACGGTCCTAACGGCGCCACCGGCGTATATACTGCCGGCATTTACTGCAACACCGGCGCGATGAATATCGGCGTCGGGGGAATCACGCTGAACGGCCCGGGAACATTCATCTTCCGAGCTACGGGCGCACTTACCTCGACGACGGGTTCGACTGTAACGTTGGGCGCGGGCGTATCGGCTTGCGACGTTTTTTGGACGGCGACGGCGGCTACATCGCTCGCCAATCTCACGCACTTCGAAGGAACCATCATCGACAATGCTAACGCCATTACCGTGGGCGCTAATACAACCATGACCGGCCGCGCCATTTCGTTGGGTGCGGGAACGGTTTCGACCGGTTCCACGGTCACAATTACCGCGCCGACCTGCGCCGCCGTCTCATTGGGCGGCTCGTCAAGAGGCCCTTCGACGATCACCATCGTTAAAACGGTGATAAACGGCAACGGCGGCACCAAGACCGTTGCCGATTTTCCGCTCTTCGTTAACGGCATCCCGGTCGTTTCCGGCGCGACCAACGTTTTTCCGGCACCGGCCGGCGTGTACCGCGTGACCGAAACCGCCGACCCCAACTACGCCAGGAGTTTCTCCGGCGACTGCGACGCGACGGGCGGCATCGCGCTTAACCCCGGGAACACCAACATCTGCGTTCTCACCAACACCTACATCGGCGCACCCGCCGTTGTCATCCCCCCGGCACCGCCGCTCATTGACGTCGTCAAGGTTCCGAATCCCCTGGCTTTGCCGGCCGGTCCGGGCAGCGTCATCTATACCTACACGCTCAAAAATATCGGCACCGTCCCGGTCGGAAACATCACCATGATCGACAACGCCTGCAGCGCCCTTAATCGCGTTTCCGGCGATACGAATAGCGACAATAAACTCGACCTGAACGAAACCTGGATCTATACCTGCCAAACCAACCTGACGCAAACGACGACCAACGTCGTCGTCGCGACCGGGACGGCCAATGGTTTGAGCACTTCGAGCGTTGCCAATGCGACCGTCGTCGTTGGCACGCCGGTCGTTCCGCCGCTTATTCACGTGACCAAAGTGCCAAGCCCGTTCACTTTGCCGGCAGGCGGCGGCGCGGTCACCTACACTGAAAAGATCACCAACCCCGGCACGGTCGCGCTCTCGAACGTCACCTTGACCGATGACAAATGCGCGCCAATGAAATTTGTTTCCGGCGATGCGAACAACGATTCAATGCTCGACCCCGCAGAAACCTGGACCTACACCTGCACGGCCAAGCTGACCAAAACCACTACCAACACGGCCACGGCGGACGGTACGGCCAACGGCATGACCGTGCACGCGCTCGCGATCGCCACTGTTGTGGTCGCACCCGTCATTCCTAAGCTGCCCAACACAGGCTTTGCCCCGACCTTCAGCCTCAAGACGATCATGACCCTTGCCGGAAGCGCCCTCGCTCTTATCGTCATCGTCTTCATTGCATTAAAAAAACAAAACGCTTAAAAATTTCAAATGGTTGACGCGAAGAGGAGCCGAACTTTTTAGACGGCTCCTCTTTTGGAGAGTTATGCCGAAAAAATCGTTAAAAAAATCCAATCGCGACACGGTCCTGAACCAAGGCGACATCAGGAAGTTAAAACTCTTGGCCGTCGGCCTGCTGGCCTGTAATATCGTGCTTTGGCAGTGCGTCATTATTAACAACGCTCTGCCGATTGAAAACGCGCGCGCGGCGACGGTTAAAAAACCTTCCTTTCCGACGACGAGCGCCAAAAAAATATATACCGGCCTGCCGGTGCGCCTGCGCATTGCCTCGATCGGCGTGAATACCGCGATCGAGCCGGTCGGCCTTGGCAGCGACGGAGCCATGGGCACGCCAAAACTGCCGCGCAACGTTGCTTGGTACATGCTTGGTCCAAAACCCGGAGAAACCGGCAGTGCCGTCATCGACGGACACGTCAATTGGTGGAACGGCGCCGTTTCCGCCTTCGCGAAACTTAGCAACGTAAAGCCGGGCGACTTGATCGCCGTGCAAAACGATTTGGGCGCGACCACAACCTTCAAAGTCAGCCGTATCGAGCGATACGATGTCGCCGCCGACCCAACCGATGTGTTTATTTCAAACGACGGCCAAGCCCATCTTAACCTGATCACTTGCATCGGGGTTTGGAACAAACTTGCCAAACAATATTCCCAGCGCTTGGTGGTGTTCGCTGATAAAATATAGTAAAATGATCGGTTAACCAATACTATATGAGACACCTTTTAAAGATATCGCTCCTCTCTTTCGCAACAATGGGAATACTCTTGGTCGGCGGGCGGTACGCGCGCGCCGACGCAATCACGACCGATTTTGAGAATTTTACGCTCGGGGCGGTTAACGGCCAGGGCGGTTGGCAAAGCGGCGGAATCCCCCCGTCCCACACCGTCTTCGACGAAGCCGTGATAGCGAACACCTACGGCTATCCGGGTTTTGGAACCAAGAGCTTGCGGCTGTCGAATGCCATCACTTCGGTTGGTTTCGGCGACCAAACCTTTTCTTCGCCGCTCATTAATGAAGCCGGCGAAACGAGTGCGGCCGCCAGTCCGTATCCCGGCGGCGTGCGCCAGCCGTATTTTTCAGCGCAATGGGATTTCGCCTCGACCGTCCCCAACGCCGAACAACCGGGACTGTCGATCACCGCCAGCCCGGATCGCGGCGACGGCTCGCGCATGAGCTGGATCCAAATGGAAGACACGCCGACCGGGCTGCAGCTTAACTTCGACGATTATCAGATCGCGGTCGGGGATTTCGTCATGACGCCGATCGCCACCGGACTCGACCGATCGGTGCCGCATACCGTAAAGGTAACCATGCAGTTCATCGACGGGCCGTCGAACGATATCGTTCAAGTTTATCTGGACGGAGCGCTTATTCATACCGGAACCAGCTGGGAAGATTATGCCCGCGCGGCGGGCGGCGCAACGGACGCGGTCGATCGCATCTTGTTCCGCGTCGGCGGAACAGCCGCCCCCGCGAACATGGGCAACGGCTTTCTCATCGACAACTTCTCTTCATACAGCGGACCCGTACCCTCTTTGACGCCGCCACCAATGCCTTCGGGTTCCCTCGCTCCCAAAATCGGCACGATCACCGTCGTCAAATTGATCGTTAACGCGAACGGCGGAACCAAAACTCCGAATGATTTTTCGCTCTTTGTGAACGGCACCCCCGTTGATTCCGGAATATCCAACGCCTTTCCCGCGCCCGCCGACACATATCGCGTCACCGGAACGGCGGACCCCAACTATGCAAGCACTTTTTCCGGCGACTGCGACGCGACGGGCGGCTTGAGCCTTAGTCGCGGTGACACCAAGGTCTGCGTCGTTACCAATACCTACGACGGTCCCGCCACCGCCGTCGTCGCTCCCGTTCCTCCGCTTATCGACGTTATTAAAACCGCCAGCCCGTCAGCCCTGCCGAACGGCCCCGGAGACGTGACCTATACCTATACGATCAAAAACATCGGGACCGTTCCGGTGATTGATATCACGATGATCGGCGACACTTGCAGACCGATCGTTCTCGCTTCGGGCGACGCCAATAACAATAATGTCTTGGATACGAACGAGACCTGGATCTACAAATGTACGACAAAGATCTCTGAAACTCATACCAATACCGTCGTCGCGGCCGGTTGGGCCAATGGCCTGGTTACCTCCTCCATCGCAAGCGCCACCGTCATGGTCGGCACGCCCCTGGTGCCGCCATTGATCCACGTCACAATGATCCCCAGTCCGCTGGATCTGTCGGACGACGGCGGATCGGTCATCTACACGGAAAAAGTCACCAACCCGGGCACGGTACCGCTTAGCGGCGTCAATATAACCGACAACGTCTGCAGCACGCTGAAATATGTTTCCGGCGATACGAACAACGATTCCAAACTCGACCCTTCCGAAACCTGGACCTATACCTGCCAAGTCCAGCTTAGCAAAACCTCAACCTCCACCTCGGTCGCTTACGGCACGGGGAACGGTTCAACGGCGCGCGATATTACGCTCGCCACCGTTGTCGTCGCGGCGCCGGCCTCCGCGCTCGATGCGCCGGTTAAAATGATCAAGACCGATCTGTCGCAAGGCGACAAAGGCGACAATGTAAAAGCCCTGCAAAACTTCCTGATGTCAGACATTGCTGAAAAGGACGACGTCGCCCCCCGCGCGCTGGCAAAGGCCGGAGCGACCGGGTACTTTGGCGCTCTGACCCGCGCCGCCTTGGCCGAATTTCAAAAAGATGTCGGGGTCAAGCCGGCCGTCGGCTACTTCGGACCGATCACCCGGGCCTACTTGAACGCACATTATTGAGACAAGACCAACGACCGACCGCGATATTATATTCAACCTATGAAAAATATTCTTAACGTCACAATCGGCATTATTGCCGGAGCGGCAATAACCGCGCTTGCCTTCTACTTGTTTATGATCCCCAAAACACCGACACCAAAACAACTCGCGCCGTTTCAGATCAACATCGTCAAAGCCGCCGCGGAAAACCAAGACTATCGCCATGTCTTGTTCACCGGCGCGAAGTCGCAATTGGTCGTCATGAGCATACCGCCCGGCGGCGAAGTGGGCGCGGAAACGCATAAGCATGTCGAACAGATCCTGTATTTTCAATCCGGGACCGGTGAAGCGGTGTTAAACGGCAAGACTTCGCCGATCGGCCCGGGTGACGTCGTGGTGGTCACGCCCGGCACGCTGCATAATTTCATCAACACCGGAAAGGACCCGCTCCAAATTTTCACAACTTACGCCCCGCCGAACCATATCGACGGCCGCATCCAGCACACCAAAGCCGACGCCGTTGCTGACACTGCCGACGAGGCTTTCGGCGAAGCGCAATAATTACGATCATCTTCATTTCCATAACGATCGCGTCTATGAAAAAACACCGGAGCGGCATCTTGATCGCGGCATTTTTTCTCTTAGTTTTAGGCGGCTCGCTTCCGCTTGCTTCGCTGGCCGCCACTTCGCCAAGCCTTGGTTCGGAAAGCTCTTACGGCGTTGTTACCGGAACTTACACCAACTCTTTGAACGCCGCCCTGGAAACGGCGATCCATGGGGATGTTTGCTATACGACCGGTCCCGCCACCGCGCCCGTGTCGATCTCCGGCACAACAGTCGTCCCCTGCCCGCCCGGCGCCGGCACCGACCAAGCTCTCGCTTTAGCCAATCTGAACGCGCAAGCCGATGCCGTAAGCTGTACCAACCTCGGCACCGATGTTGTTTTATCCGGAACCTACGCGCCCGGTTGCTACACCGCGAGCGGCGCGATGAGCATCGTCTTGAACACGACCGTGACCCTCTCGGGCGCCGGGACTTATATTTTCCGCTCCGGCGGAGCGCTGACCGCGGGAGCCAATTCGCAAGTACTGTTGAGCGGGGGCGCGGCCGCGCGCGATGTATTCTGGGCTTCGGGCGGCGCCGTACATCTTGGCGCCAATGCCGCCACCTCCCCCACCCCCACCTTCGTTGGAAATATCATCGCCCCGACCGGCATCACGCTTGGACATTTTGCAAATTTGCTGGGGCGCGCCTTGTCATACGGGGGAACCGTGACCACCGATGCAAATACCATTTCCCTGCCGCCTCCCCCGGCAATGCTCAAAGTGATCAAAACGGTTATGAACACCAACGGCCAGACAAAAACCGTTAACGACTTCCCGCTTTTTGTGAACGGCGCCTCGGTGATCTCCGGCGCGATCAACACTTTTCCGCCCGGCGCTTATGCCGTAACCGAAACGTCCAACCCTAACTACGCGGCTGTTTTCTCCGGAGCTTGCGACGCGGGCGGCAATGTCAGCCTCGCGCCGGGCGACAACAAAACCTGTACGATCACCAACAGCGACATTGCGCCGCCTCCGCCAGTGCCCCCGCTCATTTCCGTGATAAAAGTGCCCAGCCCGTTGAACCTTCCGGCCGGTCCTGGCCCGGTGACCTATACTTATACGCTTCATAACATTGGAACAGTTCCGGTAACAAATATTACGATGAACGACGATAGTTGCGGTCCGGTAGCTTTCGTTTCCGGTGATACCAACAGCAATTCCATTTTGGATGTCACCGAAACATGGACCTTCGCTTGTTCCACAACGCTCGCGGCGACGCGCACGAACATCATAACCGCGACCGGTCAGGCGAACGGCCTCTCCGCCACGGACACGGCGACGGCCACGGTTGTTGTCGGCGTGCCGGTCGTGCCGCCGCTCATTCATGTTACCAATATCCCCAGCCCGTTGACGCTTGCCGCGGGCGGCGGCGCGGTCACTTACACCGAGACGATCACCAACCCGGGCACGGTCGCGCTTAATAACGTTTCTATCGCGGATGACAGGTGCGCCGCCGTGGTTTATGTTTCGGGCGACGCTAACGGCAATTCCCTGCTCGAACCGGCCGAATCGTGGATCTTTTCCTGTCACGCGAATGTCATTTCAAGCACGACCAATACCGCCACCGCGAGCGGCGCGGCCAATAGCTTGACCGCAACCGATACCGCCGCGGCCACGGTATTGGTGGCGGCTGCCATTCCCGTTGTACCGGACTCTTTGCAAAAAAGTTGGCTTACGGTCGTCAAGATCGTCGTGAATGATAACGGCGGAACCAAGACGGTTGCCGATTTTCCGCTCTTTGTGAACGGCACGCCGGTTCTTTCGGGCGGCACCAACGCTTTTAACTTATCATCGCAAATGTATCACGTTTCCGAAACCGGCAATGCGCAATATGCCAGGTCGTTCTCCGGCGATTGCGACATTAACGGCGATGTGCTCCTGAACCGCGGCGACCGCAAGATTTGCATTGTCACGAATAACGATATCGGCGCGCCGGTCGTCGCTCCGCCCATTCCGCCGCTTATCGACTTGATAAAAATTCCCAGCCCGCTGGCTCTTCCGAACGGACCGGGCGTCGTGACCTATACTTACACGCTCAAAAATATTGGCACGGTTCCCGTAACCGACATCACCATGATCGATGATGCATGCAGCCGTATCAGCCTTGTTTCCGGCGACACGAATGGCGACGCCAAACTCCAAGTAAACGAAACGTGGAAGTACGTCTGCTCCGCCACGCTCAACGAAACACAAACCGGCACCGTCACCGCGACCGCCTGGGCCAACGGCGTGAGCACCACGGATATTGCGAGCGCCATCGTTGTGGTTGGCGCGCCGGTGATCCCGCCGCTTATCCATGTCACGATAATCCCAAACCCGCTTGTCTTACGCGCCGGCGGCGGCGTGGTCGCCTACACCGAGAAAATCACCAACCCCGGGACAGTGCCGCTTGCAAATGTAACCTTGACCAACGACAAGTGCGCCCCGATGAAGTACGTTTCCGGCGACACAAACAATGATTCCAAACTCGACCCCGCAGAAACTTGGACTTACACCTGCACGGCCAAACTGACCAAAACCGCAACCAACACGACGACCGCAAGCGGAACAGCTAACGGCATGATGGTGCGCGACCTTGCGATCGCCACCGTCGTGGTCGCGCCCGCCATTCCCAAATTTCCAAACACGGGTTTTGCTCCGACCTTCAGCCTCAAAACGATCATAACCCTTGCCGGAAGCGTCCTCGCTCTTATCGCCGTTGCCTTCGCGGCGTTTAGGAAACAAAACACCTAAAAACACAAGAAGCTGCCGATTAAGGTCAGCCCGATCGAACGAGATGACGTCGTCGTGCGCGGTCGACTGCTTCGGATCGATCACCCTGTCCTTTTTGAACGCACATTATTGAAAAGTGACGTGGCGCCAAACAATATTCCCGGCGCTTGATGGTCTTTGCCGATAAAATGGAGTAAAATTATTGATTAACAAAAATACCATATGCGACATATTTTTAAAATACCGCTCCTCTCATTCGCAGCGATCGGGCTGATCTTGGCCGGCGGCCGTTATGCGCGCGCCGACGCCAACGCGACCGATTTTGAAAATTTCGCGCTTGGGGATATCAACGGCCAGAACGGCTGGGCCAGCGGCCACGGGTCTTCATTCTGCCCGGTTTATGATGTTGCCGCGGTCGCCAATACATACGGTTATCCTAGTTTCGGCACACAGAGCTTGCGTATTTCAAATGCAATAACTTGCGGAAGCTTTAACGACCAAACCTTTTCTCCATCCTTGGCCAACGAGGCCGGCGAAACCGCGGCCGGGACCAGCACATACTCTGGCGGGACGCGCCAACCATATTTTGAGGCGCAATGGGATTTCGCTTCCACCGTTCCGGGAAGCGAACAGCCGGATCTGTCCGTCGTCGCGAGCGCCGATCGCGGAGATACAATGCGCATGAGCTGGCTCCAAATGCAGGACACCCCCGCCGGGCTGCAGGTTAATTTTGAAGATTACCAGCATTCCTTGTTAAATTTCGTCACCACGCCCATCGCTACCGGATTAGATCGTACCGTGCCGCATACGATAAAAATGACAATTCAATTCATCGACGGTCCGGGAAACGATGTTGTTAACATATATTTAGACGGCACGCTAATTCACACGGGAACGACTTGGGAAGATTATTACCGCGATTTCGTCAGCGGAATTCCGTTTCCGGTGGACTCGGTCATGTTCCGCGTTGCCGGGACGGCTGTCCCCGCAACTATGGGCAAAGGATTCTTAATTGACAACTTCTCTTCATTCAGCGGCCCCGTGCCCTCTCCGGCATCGCCGGCTCCGGAAGGAGCGGCGAAAGGCGCGGCAACGATCACCGTGGTCAACACGGTCGTTAACGCGAAAGGCGGAACCAAAACGGCGGCCGACTTTCCGCTCTTTGTGAACGGCGCCCCGGTTGTCTCGGGCGCAACCAATATATTTCCGGCCCCGGCCGACGTGTATCATGTAACCGAAACCGCCGACCCCAATTACGTCCGGGGGTTTTCCGGCGATTGCGACGCGACGGGCAGCATCGGCCTTAGCCCCGGGAACGCCGCTGTCTGCATCATCACCAACACCTATGCCGGCCCCGCCACCGTCATCGTTACCCCCGTTCCGCCGCTCCTCGACGTTATGAAAACCGCCAGCCCGACCGCCCTGCCGAACGGTCCGGGAGAAGTGACCTATTCTTATATTATCAAAAACATCGGGAGCGTTCCCATAACCGACGTGACCATGACCGGCGATACTTGCAGCCCCATTAAACTGATCTCCGGCGACTTGAATAACGACAATATTCTTGACGTGAACGAGGCTTGGACATACCACTGCTCCATGACGCTCGCGGCGTCCCAGACCAATACTGTCATCACGACCGGTCGGGCCAACGGATTAACCACCTCCGACATCGCCAGTGCCACCGTCGTGGTCGGCACTCCATCAACACCGCCATCGACGCCGCCCCCCGCGCCGCCCTCGGCGCGGCCCGTGATCCACGCCACCATGGTCCCCAGCCCGATGACCCTGCCGGACGACGGCGGATCGGTCATCTACAAGGAAGTGGTCACCAATCCCGGAAATGTCCCGCTTAGCGGCGTCAACATCACCGACAACATCTGCAGCGCGCTGAAGTATGTCTCCGGCGACGCGAACAACGATTCCAAACTCGACCCTGCCGAAACCTGGACCTACACCTGCCAAGTCAATTTGGGCAAAACCTCGACCAGCACCTCAATCGCTTACGGCACGGGGGACGGCTCAACGGTGCGCGACATTGCGCTGGCCACCGTCGTCGTCGCCGCACCGGCATCTATAACTAGCGCATCGGTCAAATCGATCAAAGCCGACCTGTCGCTGGGAAGCCGGGGCAACAACGTCAAGATCCTGCAAAAGTTCCTGATGTCGGACATCGATGAAGTGGACGATATCGCCCCCCGCGCGCTCTCAAAAGCCGGAGCGACCGGATACTTCGGACCGCTCACCCGCGCCGCCTTGGTGGAGTTTCAAGACGATGTCGGGATCAAGCCGGCTGTCGGTTATTTCGGACCGCTCACCCGAGCTTACTTGAACGCGCATTATTGAGGAGCGACCATCGCGCCAAACATTATTGCCAGCGCTGCGCCGTCTTTGCCGATAAAATCGAATGGACAAAAATATTAACCGAAACATTATGAAAGTATTTTTAAAAACCTCGTGCCTGTCATTTATCGCTATGGGGTTGATCCTTGTCGGCGGCCGTTATGCGCGCGCCGACGCCAACGCGACCGACTTTGAGAGCTTCACCCTTGGCGCGGTTAACGGCCAAAGCGGCTGGCAGAGCGGCGGTACGCCCCCTTCGCATACCGTTTTCGACGAAGCGGTGGTCGCCAATACATACGGCTATCCGAGTTTTGGAACCAAGAGCTTGCGGCTGTCTAACGCCATTACCTCGACCGGCTTTGGCGACCAAACTTTTTCCGCCTCGCTCGCCAACGAAGCCGGCGAAACCGCCGCCACCCATGGCCCCTTTTCCGGCGGCGTGCGCCAGCCGTATTTTGAAGCGCAATGGGATTTTGCTTCGGCCGCGCCCGGCGCCGAACAACCGGGCCTTAGCATCTCCGCGAGTCCCGATGAGGGTGATGGCGCGCGCATGAGCTGGGTGCAAATGCAGGACACGCCCGCCGGATTGCAGCTTAACTTCACCGATTATCAAAATTCCGTCAGCGACTTCGTGCAGACAACCGTGGCTGCCGGACTCGACCGAACCGTTCCGCATACCGTAAAAATAACCATGCAATTCATCGACGGGCCGTCGAACGATATCGTTCAAGTTTATCTGGACGGCGCGCTTGTCCATACGGGAACCAGTTGGGAAGACTATGCCCGCTCTGTCGGCGGCGCGCCCAACCCGGTGGACTCCATCCTGTTCCGCGCGGGCGGCACTGCCGCTCCTGCAAACATGGGCAAGGGGTTCTTAATTGACAATTTTTCCTCTTATAGCGGAGCCAGCGCCCCTTTGACACCGCCGCCGGCACTGGAAGCAGCGGCGAAAGGACCGGCAACGATCACCGTGGTCAACATGGTCGTTAATGCTAAGGGTGGAACCAAAACGACGACCAATTTTCCGCTCTTTGTGAACGGCACGCCGGTCGATTCAGGCGCAACCAATATATTTCCGGCCCCGGCCAATGTATATCATGTGACCGAAACCGCCGACCCCAACTACGTCCAGAGTTTTTCCGGCGATTGCGACGCGACGGGCAGTATCGGCCTTAGCCCCGGGAACGCCGCTGTCTGCATCATCACCAACATCTATGCCGGTCCCTCCACCGTCATTGTTACTCCCGTTCCGCCGCTGATTGACGTTGTTAAAACCGCCAGCCCGACAGCCCTGCCGAACGGCCCCGGAACAGTGACCTATACATATATTCTCAAAAATATCGGGAGCGTTCCCGTAACCGACGTGACCATGACCGGCGATTCCTGCAGTCCGATCAAACTGGTCGCCGGCGACTTGAATAACGACAATATTCTTGACGTGAACGAGACTTGGACATACCGCTGCTCCATGACGCTCGCGGCGTCCCATACCAATACTGTCATCACGACCGGTCGGGCCAACGGATTAACCACCTCCGACATCGCCAGTGCCACCGTCGTGGTCGGCACTCCATCAACCTCCCCCTCAACTTCCACTTCAACACCGCCCACAATACCACTCTCGATATCGCCTGTGATCCACACCACCATGGTCCCCAGTCCGATGACCCTGTCGGATGACGGCGGATCGGTCGTCTACACAGAAAAAATCACCAACCCGGGCACAGTACCGCTTAGCGGCGTCAACATCACCGACAACATCTGCAGCGCGCTGAAGTATGTGTCCGGCGATACGAACAACGACTCCAAACTCGATCCATCCGAAACCTGGATTTACACCTGCCAAGTCAATTTAATCAAAACTTCGACCGATACCTCGATCGCTTACGGCACGGGAAACGGTTCAACGGCGCGCGATATTACGCTCGCCACCGTCGTCGTCGCGGTGCCGCCTCCTGTTCTCGGCACGCCGGTCAAGGCGATCAAAACCGACTTGTCGCTGGGAAGCCGAAGCAACGATGTTAAGATCCTGCAAAAATTCCTGATGTCAGACGTTATTGAAAAGGACGATGTCGAAGCTCGCGCGCTGGTAAGCGCCGGAGCGACCGGATACTTCGGCCCCATGACCCGCGCCGCCTTGGCCGAATTTCAAAACGATGTCGGAATCAAACCGGCTGTCGGTTATTTCGGACCGACCACCCGGGCCTACTTGAACGCGCATTATTGAGATCAGGCACCGACGACCATTGACAGCGGCGGCTTCTTCAAGCATACTCAATTTGCACTGAAAGCCTCAGACCCTGTCTGGGGCTTTATTTTTTTATGTTTTACATTAACGATCGCGGAATCATGAAGACCGGGCGCATTCTCCCCGGCCTCTTTCTTGTTGTGTTCTGCCTTTCCCCGATCATCCCCGTTTCTTCAACCTTGGCACATGCTCCGGCCGAGCCGGCAGTCTTTGTTCCCTTAGCGATAACAGCTGTCAAACCGCCAAATATCGCGTTAAACGAATTGCCGACGGCCGATGACGTTCCCGTATTCGTCGCCGTGATCCCAAATACAATATCCTTTCCAAAAGTGGCGATCATCGCCCAAAAAGCGGTAATAAATATCCCCGAAGCGCATCTTTTGATCCCGAGAATCGGGCTCAACGCGATCGTCAAAGATGAAGGCATGACGCGGGAAGGAGCGATGGCGGTTCCGGGAAACAACCTGGAGGCGGGCTGGTTCGACCTGGGAACGCGCCCGGGGGAGATCGGGAGCGCGGTCATCGGCGGACATAACCGCTGGAATGACAACGCCGGCGTCTTCGGACGCTTGAATGAGTTGCAGAAAGGCGACGTCTTGACCGTGGTTGACGCCAAAGGCTTTTCAACGTCTTTCACCGTTTCCGGAACGCGGCTTTACGACCCGACCGACAACGGGAAAAGCATTTTCGACTCCCCTGCCGGATCGCACCTCAACCTCATCACCTGCAGCGGCACATGGGACGCAAAAACCAACAGTTATACAAAACGTTTGGTAATTTTTACCGACCTAAATCCCGTTGTTTCCGTTTTATAATTTTAAAAGCGTCAGGGACCAAATTATCCACTTGGCCGGCGGGGTGGAGTTTGTGTTATAATTGATATATCAAACAATTCTCTGCGATCTGACTGACTATGACGCTTTAGGCGACGAAACCGCTTAAGGCGTCATTTTTTATGCGGTTGCTGTAAACATGCTAATAACATAAACTCTATTCATTACGACGAAAACTATGTCCGACAACAATAAGCTAATCGCCATTTTCGAGGACCACCCGGTTCGCCGAGTCTGGGTAGAAAAAAAGGAAAAATGGTATTTCTCGGTTGTGGATATCATGAAAATTTTAACTGATCAACAAAGTTTCCAATTGGCCAGAAATTATTGGAAAGTGCTTAAAAATAGACTTAAAGGTGAGGGTTCTGAAGTGGTTACAAAATGTAACCGGTTGA
>Ga0265314_10003172_pt1 | contig 16107 bp, 9 predicted proteins | sample 4126metaG_FD_203106 | JGI IMG/M metagenome (GOLD analysis project Ga0265314, IMG submission 203106) | Rhizosphere microbial communities from Carex aquatilis grown in University of Washington, Seatle, WA, United States - 4-1-26 metaG | ecosystem: Host-associated > Plants > Roots > Rhizosphere >... | reverse complement strand
CCGGATTTAGCGGTCGGCAAAGTCACCAACGCGAACGGGTATGACATCATCTTCACCTCGGATGCGAACGGCCTGAATAAGCTGAACTTCGAGCGGGAGTTTTATTCGTCGAGCACCGGACAGGTCGTGTATTGGGTTCGGGTGCCGAACCTTTCGCACACCACCGACACGACGATTTACGTATTCTACGGTAACTCCTCGGTGACCACCGATCCGTCCAATCGGAGCCTCACCTGGGATAGCAATTATAGAGCGACATACCATCTGGGAGAATCGGCGAGTCCCTACCTGGATTCCACTTCAAATGCGAATCTGGCGGGAAGCAACGTGCCTGCTCAGGTGAATGGGAAGATCGGGAAGGCTCAACAATTCGGTGCTGCCAGCGGCGAATATCTCAGCGCGCCGAATACGGTCACTTCCGGCAATGCGCTGATGCTGGAAGGTTGGTTGAATGTTACTTCGACGGCGGGGAATCCGGTGGTGATTGATAACCGGGAGCAGGGAAGCCTCAAGGGAGGGGTGCTGTACTTGGATACGGCAGCCAGCAACCACGCCGCATTTTACATCAACAATGTGACCAATATCGAGGGGACAGTTAACCTGGCGGACGGAGCCTGGCATCACTTGGTCGGGACCTATGACGGCGCAACGATGAAGCTGTATGTGGACGGATCGCTGGTGAAGAGCGGCGGGGGAGGGAGCTTTGCCGGTTTTTCCGCCGGCACCATTTTCCTTGGCCGTGCCGCAGCTTCTTCCGTGTACACCAATGGTTCGGTGGATGAAGTGCGCGTTTCAAACCTGGCCCGCACGGCCGATTGGATCGCGACGGAATACAGCAACCAAAATAATCCGTCGGCGTTTTATTCGGCAGTTTGGGGACAGACCCCGGCGGGCGCGCCCGCGTCGCCAGGGCTCGTTCTATCATCGTCAAGTCTCAGTTACTCTGGCACGGCTGGCGCCGATAATCCGGCGGCGCAGTCGGTGAACATCACCAACTCGGGCAGCGGCACGCTGAATTGGACGGCGACGGCGACGCAGCCATGGATAACGCTGGCCACTACCGCCGACGGCCCGGGAGCATCGACCCTATCCGGCACGGGGGCTCAGACCGTTTGGATCCAAGCGTCCAGCAGCGCAATGGCACCGGGTTTATACACAGGTACGGTCGCCATCTCTGCAACAGGCGCTATCGGATCGCCTCAGACGGTGAACGTGTCACTGACCGTGTATTCTCCTCCACCTTCCACATCGTGGCCAAACGGCTACAGTTATTCGGGGAAATTCACAGTGGCGCATAACCAGGTGCCTAACACGGATCAGGCCAACTTCCCGGTGTTGATTGCAGGGACGTATCCAGAGCTTGCTGTTGGCAAAGTCACCAGTCTCAGCGGCTATGACATCATCTTTACCTCGGATGCGAACGGCCTGAATAAGCTGAACTTCGAGCGGGAGTTTTATTCGTCAAGCAATGGGCAGGTGGCGTATTGGGTTCGGGTGCCGAATCTTTCGCACACCATCGACACGACGATTTACGTGTTCTACGGTAACTCCTCTGTGACAACCGATCAGTCCAACCGGATCGGCGTGTGGGATAGCAACTTCAAGGCCACATACCATCTGGGAGAATCCGCGAGTCCCTACCAGGATTCCACCGCAAACGCCAACTTCACTGGGAGCGCAATCCCAACTCAAGTGAATGGAAAAATTGGCAACGCTCAGCACTTCGGCGCCGCGAGCAGCCAGTATCTCAATGCAGCGAACACCGTCTCTTCCGGGGCTTCGCTGATGCTGGAGGGCTGGCTAAATGTTTCTGCGACGGCGGGGAATCCGGTGGTGATTGATAACCGGGAGCAGGGAAGCCTCAGGGGAGGGGTGCTGTACTTGGATACCGCAGCCAGCAACCACGCCGCATTTTACATCAACAATGTGGCCAATATCGAGGGGACGGTCAATTTGGCCGATGGGTCCTGGCACCATTTGGTGGGGACCTACGACGGCGCAACGATGAAGCTGTATGTGGATGGATCGCTGGTGAAGAGCGGCGGGGGAGGGAGCTTTGCCGGTTTTTCCGCCGGCACCATTTTCCTTGGCCGTGCCGCAGCTTCTTCGGTGTACACCAATGGTTCGGTGGATGAAGTGCGCGTTTCAAACCTGGCCCGCACGGCCGATTGGATCGCGACAGAATATAGCAACCAGAACAATCCCGCTTCGTTCTATTCGGTAGTTTGGGGACAGACTTCGGACGGAACTCTTCTGCCAACGCCGGGACTCTTGGTTTCTTCGACGAGCCTAAACTATTCCGCGACGGGGGGATCCGGCAATCCGGCGGCGCAATCGGTCGACATCACCAACTCAGGCGGGGGCACGCTGAACTGGACGGCGACGGCGACACAGCCGTGGATCACATTGGCCACGACGGCTAACGGCGTCGGTGCTTCCATGCTTTCCGGCACGGGCGCGCAAACGATTTGGATCCAAGTCGCCACGAATGGTCTGGCACCTGGACTGAACTCTGGTGCCGTGAACATTGCCGCGCCCGGCGCGGTGCCCTCCTCACAGACAGTCAATGTTTCCCTGGCCCTTGCGACCATCAACGATCCGGTAGGCTACTGGACGTTCGATTCCGGGACCATCGCGGGGACGACGATTCTCGATTCGTCATCGGATCGTTTCAACGGTACGCTGACCGGCGGCGTCACGACAACAGCCGGAATTATCAACCAGGCGCTCAGCTTCACTGGCGGTTCGAGCGGGATTGCGTTCCCCGGAGAGAGCCTGACCGACCTGACGGGCAACCTCTCCCTTGCACTGTGGGTAAAGACATCAAACAATGCGAGCCTTCAGGCGCTGATCTCGCGCTATAGCGCCGCTGGCCTCGAGTATGGGTATCTGTTGCGGACGACTCCGGCCGGTCATGTGGAACTCCGAGTGGGCGGCAACAACAATTCCGCTGGGACCGGGGTGAACCTCACCGACACCGGTAGCTTGATTAATGACGGGCTGTGGCACCATGTTGCTGCCGTTATCTCCGTCGGACATGGAGTCAGCTTCTATATCGACGGCTCGCCGAGTTCGACCCTGTCATGGAACATCATCGCGCGAAGCGGCGGCTACCCCCTGCAAATCGGGTCGAATAACTATGCGCCCTACGGGGTTTCCCTGGTCGGCATCCTGGATGACGTACGCATCTACAATCGAGCGTTGCAGCCTTTCGAGATTGCGATTCTGGCCAACTCCGCGGCCATCATTGCTTCACCTCCTCCCCAGCCGCCATCGGCGCTCTCGGCATCCCCGTTAAGCTTGTCCTTTACTACCGCGGCGGGTTCCAGCAATCCTCTGAGCCAGCCGGTGACGATCTCGAATTCCGGCGGCGGCACGCTGAACTGGAACGCCGTCTCTAATCAACCCTGGATGACTGTATCCACAACCTCCAGCGGCGGAGGGGCGCAGAGCTTGTCGGGTACCGGTCCACAGACCATTTGGATCCAGGTGGCGAGCAGCGGCCTGGCCCCGGGACCTTATTCCGCTACGGTGAATATCAGTGCTCCAGGCTCAACGCCGCCTTCTCAAACCGTGAGCATTTCACTCGGGGTTACGTCGCCCACAACGCCGTCGCTTTCGGTTGCGCCGTCGAATCTGTTCTTCAGCGCGACGCCCGGATCGAGCAGTACGGTAGCTCAGTCGCTGAACATCTCGAATTCCGGCGGAGGCACGCTGAATTGGACAGCGACAGCGAATCAGCCGTGGATCACGCTTTCATCCGCCTCGGGCACCGGTCCACAGATCTTGGCCGTCGGAGCCTCGGTCGCAGGTCTCGCCCCCGGCACACACACAGGCTCGGTGACGATCTCAGCGCCGGATGCGGCGGTTTCGGTACAAACCATCGGGGTTTCACTGGCGATTGTGCCGGCCCAAACGCCGCCTACCAACGGCCAGCCCCCGCTGTACAACGGAATCGTGCTGCCCCAGGTGTGGCCGCCAACCGGGACGCCCACGCAAGCTTACAGCATTCCACCTTACATTGCGAATCCACCCGCGGTAATTCCCATCGACGTTGGCAGGCAGTTGTTTGTTGATGATTTTCTGATTCAACAGACCACCATGTCTCGGACCCAGCACCAGGCGGTGATGTATCCGGGGAATCCGGTGATGGTGCCGAACGGGGCGCTCAAAGATTCGGCGGGTTATAACATGCCGTTCAGCGACGGCGCCTGGTTCGATCCGGCCGACCACCTTTATAAAATGTGGTCCGATTGCGGCTACGGAAACATGATCTGCTACGCCTACTCGACGGACGGAAAAAACTGGATCAGGCCTTCCTTTGCCGATTCCGTCGTTCCTGGAACCAATTTTGTCTTGCAGATCGGCGGTGGCCGGGATTCGGATACCGTTTGGATGGATCTACACGATGATCCCTCGCGCAAATTCAAAGCCTTCGCATTTTACAATTCCCAGATCCTGGTGTACTTCTCCGCGGATGGAATCCACTGGTCGGGGCAGCCAAACTACATTTATTCGGGTGGGGATCGCACCACCATGTTCTGGAACCCGTTCCGCAACGTATGGGTGGAGAGCTTGCGGAGCCAGCGCACGGTCCCAGCCACTGCGAACCGCCCCGCGTACGGCAGTGATCGCGTCCGCTACTACGTGGAGAGTCCGGACTTGCTGCACTGGACGCCGGCGGACTTCACGGACAGCTTCTGGACTGGCGCCGACGAGTATGATCCTCCGTACGTTTCCGGCGGAGCGTATCCTCAGCTCTATAATCTGGATGCAGTCGCGTACGAGAGTCTGACGGTGGGGATGTTCAGCTGGCTGCACCCGGGCCCTGCCGATCCCGGCAACGATCCTTCCGGTGCTCCGGGACCGGCTTTGGTGGAACTCGGTGTGGGATTCAGCCGGGACGGTTTCAACTGGGTTCGTCCCACTAGAGGAGGCGGACCCAGCAATGCGTTCATTCCGGCCTCGAACCTCGCCGGCACCTGGAATATGGGGAACACCCAGTCGACGGGCGGCGGGTTCCTAGTGGTAGGGAATGAGCTATGGTTCTATTTCAGTGGCAGGAATGGACCGCATGGACACGAAACCGCGGGCTCGACGGGGATGGCTATGCTACGGCGGGACGGCTTCTATTCGATGGATGCGGGATCCACGGAAGCGGTCCTTACCACCCGTCAGGTGCAGTTCTCGGGAAAGAATCTGTTCGTGAACGTCAACGATCCGTTGGGTTCACTGCAAGTTGAAGTGCTGGACTCCAACGGCAATGTGATTCCCGCCTTCTCACGGCAGAATTCCGTAGCCGTGAGCGTAGACAGCACTCTGCAGCAGATGAGCTGGAACGGGGTGAGCGACTTATCGAGCCTGACCGCGCCCGGAACGCACGTGCAATTCCGGTTCTACCTCACTAGCGGCCAGCTCTATTCGTTCTGGGTGAGCCCGAGTGCGAATGGCGCGAGCAACGGATATGTGGGTGCGGGCGGACCAGGCTTTACCGGGAACGCGGATAGTCCCGGCAACTGATTATCGGTCGATGACCGATGCCGCGGGGGCGAGCGGAGGGGTTCCTGGGATGACTCCCAAATTTCCTGGCGAAGCCATCTTCCGGAAGCGCCAAAAAGCCAGCGCTCCCCAGCAGGCGATCAGCGCCCAGTAGAAGCCTTGCGAGAACAGGATGTATGCGATCGCGTCTGTGCGATCTAATCCGAACGGAACGAGTACGCTGACGGCTACGAACTGATAGATGCCGACGTAACCAGGAGTGGAAGGCAGCGCGCTCCCGAGGCCGAGACCGGCAAGCAGCAGGAAGGCCACGGGCAAAGGAATCACGAGTCCGAGCGCGAGGCCTCCCGTGACCACGGTGACCGCATCCATACACCAAATGGCGAGCATCAAGGCCAGGAAAGAGGCCAGGCGACGCGGTTGATGTAAGGCACGGGCGCCAAGGATGCACTGCTCGAAGATTCCAGTCACTTTCGTCTTGGCCAATCCAGAAAGTGGCATACGGTCCAGGAGCGCCTTGCCTAACCGTTCCAGCCTCGGCAGTACTGCCATTGCTGCCAGTCCGCATAGTGCGACGACGGCGAAGGGCCTGGAAACTGTGCCGAGCCATCCAGCTTGGGCTGGAAGCACCAGCAACGCGGCCGCGCCAATGGCAGCGAGAGCGATCGCGTCCGCGATGCGCTCAGAAAATGCGGTCGTTAGAACAAACGATTTGCTTAGGCCTGAACGCGAGCTGATCATCCAAGTGCGTACCAACTCGCCTGCACGCGCCGGAAGAAAGTTATTGGCCAGGTAACCTGCCGCGCTGGCCCAGAAGACTGTACTCAGCGCAATGCGCGCTTCCGCACCCAGGAGCACGCGCCAACGGATGGCGCGCAATAACAGGGTGGTGCTGGACAAGACGCAGCAAACCACGAGCAGCCCATAGTTTGCCCCACGAACGGTCTGCCATACCCTAATCCACTCGATGCCGCGCACCGAGAAGTACAACAGAATGCCCGCAAGCGCAAAGCTCGCAAGCGACATCGCAACTCGTGCTTTGGACCTGCGTTCGAGGCTCGACTGAGAAGAATCGGTCACCGTAGCGACACCCTGCCGACGCGTTCCAGTGGAATCGCATAGTACATTTCCCAACACTCCTTGGTACAACTATGCAAAAAAAAGGCCGTTTTTCTGCTTGCCTGTGCTATAAACGTCAATACACTACCCGTGTGGGGATAACCCGCGCTCTGCATGACCTCAACTTCCATGGCGTCACCCGACATTATCATTCCCGAGGCAGTCTTGGAGTCCGCTCGCCAGTCCGTTGGGGTTTTTTTCGAATCTTTCTGTCCATCCAGCCCGGAAGCCACCATTCAAGATTTCCTCAACCCAGCCAAGAGCCTCAAACGGGCCGCGATCATGGAACGCTACACGCCGCTTCGTTCGAAGAAAGTTCTTGAAGTAGGGTCCGGATTCGGCACCAATCTTGCTATGTGGATCAAGCACTTTGATGTCGACGGCTACGGTGTTGAACCCAGCAGCCCAGGCTTCGACGCGGGGTTCCTGGGCTCCCAGAGGATCTTCGAAACCAACGGAATCGATCCGGCACGCATTAAGAATGCTACGGGCGAATCTCTCCCGTTTGCGGATGAGACGTTCGATATCGTCTATTCCGCGAACGTTCTCGAGCATACTGAGAACCCGGAACTGACGCTTCGGGAATCGATCCGGGTGCTCAAGCGCGGCGGCATTCTTCACATGGAAATGCCAAATTACCTGTCATATTACGAAGGGCATTACCTGATTTTCCAGCCGCCAATTATCTGGAAACCCATGCTGCCCTGGGTGGTGCGCTGGATCTACCGCCGCGATCCCGCTTTTGCGAAGACGTTACGAACTCAGGTCAATCCGCTTTGGTGCCGCCGCAATATTCGCCGGATCAACGACTCCTATCCGGTGACACTCGTTTCCGTTGGAGAAGAGCTATTCCTCGAACGACTTTCTCAGGCATTTCGGTTCGAGCAGGTAAACGTTGCAACTCACCTCAGCAAAGCTATGGTTGCGCTGCAAGCTGTGAACTACGGCAACTGGATTGGCCGGACCATCATCGCCCTAAAAGGCTACTACCCCATCTACCTCACTGTTCGGAGGGATTAATGGGCCGTCCCGGGATTCTTGGGTAACTTGCAAACCTAAGCCCGTGCAGGGCGGGCCCACGTCGTCAGGAATCCAACAGAATCGTCAGACTCCGTTTCGTACCCGCACGATCGGAAAATCGCCTCGACAGCCGAATCTGTGAGTTTCCCATCGACCCAGTGATTTGTGTCGACAGCGAGCTGCATCCGATTCGATTTCAGGAATGGCGCCGCCGCGGCAAGCATTTCGATTTCGGTGCCTTCAATGTCGACCTTCACGAAATTGGGCATGCCGTAACGTGCGCATGCATCGGCAAGAGAGAGCGTCTGAACGGACTGAACATTGCCCACCGTAATCCTCGTTGAGTGTCTTTCAAGCCGCGATCCCAGAGTGCCCTCAGACAGAAAGGTCGCGATCTCAGTTTTGTCGGAAACGCCGAACGGAAGGGGCGTCACGTTCTTAAGTCCATGCCGTTTGATATTTCTGGTGAGCAGCTCGAAGTTGCCCGGGTCCGGCTCAAATGAGTACACTCTTCCGTCAGGGACATGCTTCGACAGGTGGCAGGCGGAAACGCCGCAATACGCGCCGATGTCGAAAATCACGTCGTCTGGCTTCGGCTTGTACCAGTGAAAGTAGTCTTCAATCGCCTCAAGCTCCTCCGGAAAGGACGACAGCTCGAACTCCAGTCCGTTCCTATACCGCTGGAGCTTCGGGCCGGAGTAGTCGACCAACATCCCGGCGCCGCCCCTCTCTGGGACGACCTGATTAAAGTACAAATCAAAATACTTCACCATGTCGTGTGCATAGGGGAAGTGCTTAGCCGCGATTCGAATCGTTCTGGTGTCCATCGAGACATCGACATGATCGCGCTCGAATCTGAGCACACCAGGGCGGCATCGAACGCGCGTCATGGCTCGAACCATCGGATTGCTCGGCCCAGCCTTGATGGCGAGCGTACTTGCTGTGCGACGGAGTAGTCCTGTGATCACGGGCGCTGCCTCCCTATCTGCCGGCTAATCTCGATCAGTCGCTGCTGGTGTTCGTTGAGTTGCATTTGTTCTTTCTCACAGCAGCATTGCTGCTGTCTCTTCGTCACTCCGTTGGCTACGCCAACGCTGCGGACCTATAGGCGTTTGCTGGGCGCGGTTCGGCCGCCGCTACGCCAGGAGGGTATTCAAAGTTAATTCGCTCGTCCTCGATTACATAGGGGCGCTTCTGTACCTGTGTGTGAATGGACCCGATGTATTCCCCAAGAATGCCCATGGAAAGCAATTGCATCGATCCGAGGAAAAACAAGCCGATCACGAGGGGCGCCATTCCGACCGAAAAGTTGTTCCAGAAGATAATCTTGTAAATGAAATAGCCGGCGCCTGCCAACATCGATAGGAAGGCAAACACAAACCCCAAGAACGTGACAATCCGCAGCGGGACTTTAGACAAGTTAGTGATGCCCAGCATCGCCAGATCGTAGAGCGTGTAAAAATTGTTTTTAGTCACGCCTGATGCGCGCCGTGGTTGATCGTAAGGCAGTTCGCAATAGCGCAGACCGATCTCTGCGATCATTCCCCGGAAATAAGGATATGGATCATCGAACGAACGTACGGCCTCGACCACTTTCCGATCGAACAACCCAAAGCCGGTGAAGTTCTCAAACGTCGGGATCGAGGACAGTTTCTGGATTGTTTTGTAGAACTGTTGGCGGAGCCAGAACATCAGGGAGTTCTCCTGGCTGGACCTCTTTATACAAAGGACCATGGAGTAACCCTCCTCCCATTTCGCGATGAGCTGCGGGATCATTTCGGGAGGATCCTGAAGGTCCGCTACGATGCCTATGACCGCGTCCCCGCGGGTCTGCAAAAAAGCGTGCATAGGCGACCGGATGTGGCCGAAGTTGCGGGCGTTGACGATGATCTTGACGTTGCGATCGCGGCTCGCCAAGTGCTTCAGAAGCGGAACGGTCTGGTCCCGCGAGCAGTTGTCAATGAAAACGTGTTCGTACGCATAGTTCGGGAGACTGGCCATGACAGCGCGAACGCGCTCGTACACGTTTTGAACGTTATCCTCTTCGTTGTAGCAAGGAGTTAAGATGCTGATGGTTTTCATGGCAGCAGGAACCTCAAGCGGCTATAACGCGGCTGGGGGGCACGGCATACGCGACGGTTTGCCATCCGTCACTTTCATGCAGGCGTAGATAAAAGCGATGATCCGGAAGCATCTTCTTCATCAGAAGCGGCAATCGCCATAAATCATCTTGACGATGGTAAACGCAAATCGCTAGTAGAGGGCGATCCCGTTCGATGACCCGTTGGGCGCCCACAAGGGCATCGAACTCGGCGCCTTCGATGTCCATCTTGATGTAGCTCACCGGAAGGGGACCGACAAGCTCCGAAATCGGTATGGAGTCGATAGTTACCTGACCGTCGTCCGAAACACGCGATCCCAAAGAACCACTGTCTTCGAACCGAACGACCCCACGCTCCGCTCCCACGGCGCACTGATGGAACGTGATCTTGTTTTGAATCTCGTTGGGAAGGCCAGCCGAGTAGGATCGGAGCGTTTGGAACGTGCCCGGATCCGGCTCGATCGCAACAATATGCTGGAAGTCCGCGCCTCGGCGGGCGACAATCGAACGGATAGTGTCGCCGTCAAATGCTCCGCAATCGACGAAGGCCTCCTGCGGAGACAGATGGAAGATGCGATCGGGGAAGTAGGACTCCTCTATGCCTTGCCGAATGAAATCCCAGTCGGCAAGAGTGCGCCATCGGACCTGTTTCAGATATTCTTCGCGGGAGCGATCGTCCGCCCAGATGTCAGCGGCTTTCATCACATCCGCGGAGCTTTCGTAAACTTTGTGTGGCAGATCCTGGGCGAAGAATGGCAGGAAGGTGTCAGCGAAACGCCAATACACTGGGGACACCGGACTTATGTAGCGGCATCCGAGGTCCGTCAACTGTAGGCGAGTGTCCGCGTACCACTGCGTTGTATTCCACATGGTCACGATGAAAAGAGCTTCCGTGCCGAATTTCTCCACCGCGACCCGGGGCTCAAGGATGGGAACGCCGTTCACCGCCGTTCCCCAAAGGCTCGGATTGTTATCCGAAAGAGCCAAGGGCTCAATTCCGATGCTCTGCAAGCAGGCGAGAGTTCGCCTGCCAAGATTCCCCGCGCCAAACAGAACGACCTTGTTGCCGTGGTCGCTCAGCAATCGCTCAAGTGTGGTGCGCTCGCGCTCACGGACGCACGAGATAGGTTCGCTAAGAAGCGCTTCAAGCGCCTGGTGGGTCACAATCTGCTCCTGTTAGGGCTGAAAATGTATCTGGTACCGAAAGGGGGGAGCGCTACCTGGCTTCGGAAAGAACCGGCGTCTCCCTGAAGGGGGTTTCCGCAAAGTATCTATCCTTCAATCGCAGAGCGGGGGCCTCAAGGATCTTCCAGGAAAGTGCCGCCATGCCGAAAACCCCGATCGCAGCCAGGGGAATCGCAACGCTGCGCTGCGGCAGTCCGATAGAAGAGCACAGCCGGAATATCCACCAGCCAATGAGGAGATGGAATAAGTACATTGCGTAGCTGTACTTGGAGATTTGAGCGAGCACGGCAGACCGTAAGAACTTCGATCCCCCGGTGATCGCAAGAATCAAGCAGGATGCGAAAAGAATCGGAGACGCAGACGGCCAGAATATTTGGGTCGGCAACGCGTTAACGTTCGGACGAAGCACCAAAAGGGCGGCGAGTCCGCAAGTAAGTCCCACCCACGCAAATGGCACCATATTGATTCCACGTCGAAACGCCAGTGCGACCAGTGCTCCGATTAATAACGAATCCATCCTGGCCGGCGTCACCCTGAAGATCATGTAGCCTGAAACGTGCAAGTAATGAAAGGCGGCTCGGATGAGCGGCGCTGCGGCAATCAGGAAAAGACAAACGCGCCAGAGCAGCTTACGGCTGCAGAAAAACACCACCAGCGCCCAAATGCAGTAGAACTGTTCCTCTACCGCCAAGCTCCAGAGATGGCCTAAGGTGGCATCCGAAGCGGCGTCCGGGCCGCGCCAATTCCGCATGTACAGCAGGAACCAACCTCTTCCGATGCCGGTGGTAAAGAGCCACGGCATCGCCAGCGAAACCGGGATCATGAACGCGTAGAATGCCGGGAAGATTCGCAAGGATCTCCGCCAGAAAAAGCGGGCGAAATAGTTCTCCGTGCCTTTGGAGTCCACCAGGATTCCGGTTATCAGGAACCCCGATAATACGAAGAACAGATCGACTCCAGATCCGCCGTATGCCGCAATCCGATTCATAAAGGCATCGAGCGGTCCGCTACCGCGAAAGGCCCACGGCGTGAAGTGATCCAGCATGACCATGAGGATGGCAATGGCCCTCAGTCCATCGAGTTCCAATATCCGGGAAGAGTGAACTCCCGATTGCGATGTCACGCCGCCCTCATGCTCGCCGTTACTCTTCCAGCGGCGCGATGATCATGTTGGCCATAAACTCATCCCGCTCGAGGAAGGGCCATAGATCCTCGAGGGGCTTGGATACGAACGATCCATCCGCCCGCTGCACCGAAGAAAGCCGTGGTGCGCGCGTCTCATCGGGAATCACGCGAACGTCGCACACTACCGGGCCAGGCGTGTCGAGGACTCGCCTCACGTCGCGAAGCAGATCGGACTGGTCCTCAATCACCATCGCTTTCAGCCCGTAGGATGCTGCCACCTTGCTGATGTCAGGCACGCTAAGCCCCGTGTCCTTGTCACAGCCGATGCTGGCTTCCCCAAAATAGTTGGATTGCGAAGCGCGGATAGAAGCGTAGCCCTTGTTATTCAGCACGAAGAATTTGATCGGCAGGTTCAGCCGCGCGACGGTCTCCAGTTCCTGGATATTGAACTGAAATCCGCCGTCTCCGTCCACGCAAATCGTGCGCCGGCGTCCACCGGCCAGGCACAATCCAATGCTGCCTGGAAGCCCAAAGCCCATGGATCCTAAACCAGCCGTGTGAAAGATCCGTTGACCGGTTCGCGTGGGGCACGCCAGAAGGAAGATTTCAATACCGCTGCCCGAGCTTCCGGAAATCATCAAGTCCTCGGGATCAGTTGCCATCCCAATGACCTCGGCAAGATGGTAGATGCTGACTTGGCTGTGAGGATCCCGATGCGCATCCGTGACCACCGGATAGCGCGTTTTCCAGTCGGCGCACCGCCGATCCCAACACTGGCGCTCTCGAGGTTTGATCGAGTCGCGTTGCCTTAGCATTTCGCGGATGAAATCGCGCGCGTCAGCGCATATCGGGGACTGTACGTGGGGACTGAGCTTGCCGAGTTCGGCCTGGTCTATATCGACCATCACTTTATGCGCTGCCCGAGCCAGCTTGTCCGGAGCGTAGCCGGTGATCGCGAAATCCAGTCGCATCCCGATCGCCAGCAGAAAATCGGAATTCTGAAGGGCGAAATTCGCGCCCCGAGCGGCCACCGATCCGGGGCGCCCGACAAATAACGGATTATCGCTTGCAATCAGGTCCGCTGCGCACCAAGTGGCCGCCACCGGTGCCTGGAGTAGATCCATCAACTCCTGAAATTCCGCCTCCGCCCTCGCCAACCGAATACCATTTCCAGCGAATAGCAGGGGGCGTTCACAGCGATTAAAGGCATCAATGGTCGCCGCGACTTGTTTCGTAAGTTCACTCTCTGCGGGTGAAGCGCCGAGTTCACTCGGGTCGAAGCCGCGCAGTTCTTCAAAGGTGACTGGGGATGCCTGAACGTCAAGCGGAATGTCTATCCACACTGGCCCTGGGCGGCCCGTGCGCGCCAAGTAGGCAGCCTTTTCCAAGTGATAACGAATGTCCTTCGGATCGAGCACAGTGACGGCGTACTTGGTTATCGGCTTGACGATGGAAACGATGTCCACCTCCTGCACCCCAAGCTGTCGCATGCCCAGCGGGTTGCCCTCGAGATCGAACATTCGGTCGGGCCGCTTAACCTGTCCGGAAATGAACAGGCATGCGGTGGAATCCAGCCAGGCGCCCGCGACTCCGGTGACCGCATTCGTTCCGCCGGGTCCAGTCGTAACCAGCGCAACCCCTAGGTTCTTCGTCGCTTTGCCGTAGGTTTCCGCGGCAATCGCGCTCGCTTGCTCATGAGAGTTGCAAACAGGTTCGATACGGGAGCAGCGCGCAAGTGATTCGTTCAAATGCATCGCGCCGCCGCCAGTAACCAAGAAAACGTGTTTCACGCCTTGATCCGCAACAAACTGGATCACGCAATCGGAGACTTTAGGCATAGGTTTTAAGCAGGCTGAGATTCGGTCACGTTGAGTCTTGCGGCCAGGATTGCGTCGATAAGCTCGCGAACCGCTCCATTGCCGCCGTTGTTGGTCGTCACAAATGAAGCTCGGTCCAGCGCGGCCTTTCGGGCGTCTGCTGGTGCGGCGGCAAGGCCGGCGAGGTCCATTGCCGCCAGATCGTTCACGTCATCACCCATAAAACACACTTGCGACATCGCTAAGCCGTGGCGCTCAGCGAAAGAGTGAAGGCCGCGGGCCTTATCCTTGCATCCCTTCTCCACATCCACGATCCCCATCTTCTTGGCGAAACGGTCCACTAAGGGACTTTCTTCACCGGAGAGAAGCGCTACGATCAGGCCCGCTCGTAGCGCTAGGGATACTCCCATGACGTCCGCGAAGGAAAAGCGCTTCCACTCTTCCCCGTTAGGTCCCCACCAGAATCCTCCATCTGTAAGCACACCGTCGACATCCAGCACGATGGCTTTGATGGCCGTCATCTAAGCAGCAGCCCCAACTCGACGCAGTTTCTTGATGATCGGATATTCGCGCTCGAACACGCGCTTTACGCCATCGCCCATCGACTGTTCGACGAGGCGGACATCCCGAACCAGGCGGGACACGCCGTTCGGTTCCAGCGACGCGGCCTGGTCGCTTCCCCACATGGCGCGATCCATGGTTACGTGCCGCTCAATGCAGCATGCGCCCAGCACGGCAGCCGCGACACTGGAGGCAATACCGGTTTCGTGGCCCGAGTAGCCAACCGGAACGTCGTATCTGCGCATCATCGCAGGGATTGCCCGAAGGTTCAATTCCTCGTAATGCGCGGGATACGTGCTGCAGGCGTGCATCAGGACGAGATCGTTTTTCCCCAACACGTCGACGGCGTGATCGATCTCCGAAAGAGTGCTCATCCCGGTAGACAGGATGATGGGCTTGCCCGTCGCACGTGTGTGCCGAAGCAGCTTGTCATCCGTCAAAGAGGCGGAAGCAATCTTGAAGTAAGGAACATCGAATTGGTTGATGAAATCCACCGACTCTTCGTCCCAGCAAGATGCAAACCAGGGCATCTTCGCGGACCTGCAGTATGCGTCGATTTCCCTGTACTCGTCGAGTCCGAATTCCAGCGCCCGCTTCAGATCGCCGTTCGTCGTTCCGAATGGACTCTCACGGGGCCGCGCGAGTTCTTCTGCCGAGTAAACGACGTCAATGGTACGTTTCTGAAACTTGACCGCGTCGCAACCGCCGGCTACCGCAACGCTAATCAATCTTTTGGCTAGATCAACGTCGCCGTTATGATTGATGCCAATTTCGGCAATAATATAACAGGAGTTGTTGTCTCCAATCTTTTTCGTGATCATCTTCATTCCGTTACTGTGTTGTTCCTTCATGTTGAGTTCCTTTCAATTGGCTATTGCGATAGATAGACTGCGTGTCCTTGAAAATGGCTTTTGCGTATTGTGACCCCGGTGTCTGAGTGACCCTGCGCTTATAGGCACGCCGAAACTGTCACCAGGATCACTTGGAGAACGTCTGCCGACAAAGGCACGATCAGGGAGTACGTGAGACCAGCAGCGGCTGGCTCCAGAAGTACGATCTCCGAACTCCTTCGTGAAGCGGTATTAGCGACCGCAACCCCAATTCAGTTTCAGCCCGCCGCGGGGATGGTACGTACCTGGCCGCCGGTTGTCCGGCAACTGGTGCGCGAGCGCATTCAATCTTGGTCCCAGGCGCCGTTGCGTCCACGACTGTGCGGGCCAAATCCAGGATATTCACCGCAGATCCCGATCCGACGTTGTACGGCCGCGCCGACTGCCCTTTCAGCAATACGGTCCACAACCATATCGCCAGGTCCGCGGCATATAGATACGAACGGTATGGTGTTCCATCGCCCGCGATTCGGATCGGACCGCCGCCGAGCACATCTCGAATGAAGTTGCCGACGGCAAAATTCTCATCCAGCGGCAAACGGGGACCGACGAACGCAAACAGCCGAGCGATCGCGGCCGAGAAGCCATACTGTTGGGCATACATGGCGCACATGAATTCCGAAACCCGTTTTGCTTGCCCGTACGCCGAAGCAACATCTGTAGACAATGGCGCGCCGGCGTATTCCTCTGGAATGTGAGACAGGTCTGGTGGCTGCTTCCCGTAGACGGCGCCGGAGCTGGTAAACAGAAACCGTTCCGTACCTCGCTGCCGTGCGAGATCGAGGACCCG
>Ga0265314_10003171_pt1 | contig 16108 bp, 14 predicted proteins | sample 4126metaG_FD_203106 | JGI IMG/M metagenome (GOLD analysis project Ga0265314, IMG submission 203106) | Rhizosphere microbial communities from Carex aquatilis grown in University of Washington, Seatle, WA, United States - 4-1-26 metaG | ecosystem: Host-associated > Plants > Roots > Rhizosphere >... | reverse complement strand
GCGCGGATGTCGTGGTGATCTCGTGCGCGCGCCTCATCCGCATCGATTTCACTGCAGCCGGCACGCTTCTCAACTGGGTGACTTCGCGGCAGGCTGAAGCGCGGCAAGTGCAGTTCATCGAAGTGCATCGTCTCGTGGCCGCGTTCTTCAACGTCATCGGCATCAGCGAGCATTCGCGCGTCATCGCACGCGTCGACTGACGAACACACTCCCTGCGTGCTGAGGTATCACCTTCAGTACTTCGGCTAAGTCGTTCATTCTGAACGCGTTTTGCGCGCGCCCGATGGTCAGAGTCCGCTCCAAGTCCTTGATTTCAAAGGAAAAAACTGCACTCGCGGGGTTGCGCTCCTGAGTTTTCCTGCTACAGTGCAAAAAAGTGCAATGAAGTGGGAAAAAAGGGCTGATCAACGTGTTCCAGGGCGCCTCGTCTCTCGTGCTCGATGCCAAGGGTCGGCTTTCCGTCCCGACGCGGCATCGCGACGTGCTGTCCGCAACGGCGAACAACCAGCTCACCATCACGAAGCACCCGCACGGCTGCCTGATGATTTTTCCGCGGTCCGAGTGGGAAAAATTTCGTGACCGGATCGCATCGCTCCCAATGGAAGCCCAATGGTGGAAGAGAATCTTCCTTGGCAACGCAATGGACGGCGAGCTTGACGGCACAGGGCGTGTGCTGGTCTCTCCGGAACTGCGGGCCGCGGCGGGCATCGAAAAGGAAACCGTGCTGCTCGGCATGGGGACTTATTTCGAGCTCTGGGACAAAGCGAAGTACGAGGCCAAGGAAGCAGAAGCGATGCAGGGTGCAATGCCCGACGTCTTCAAGGAATTTTCTTTCTGAGCGCAGACGGTGGACCCATGGAATCACACCACCGTCTTGTTGAACGAAGCAGTCGATGCCCTTTCGGTCGACTCATTCACCAAGCCGGAACAAACCTATGTCGATGCAACATTCGGCAGGGGCGGGCACTCGCGCGCGATCCTCTCGCGCATGGACGAGACCTCTCGGCTCATTGCCTTCGACAAGGATCCGGAAGCCATCGCGGTTGCCAACGCGATCGAGGACGAGCGCTTCTCGATCCGGCACGAGGCCTTCTCCACGATCTCGCAACTCGAAGGTGCGTCTGTCGCCGGCATCCTGATGGACCTGGGTGTGAGCTCGCCGCAGATCGACAACCCCGCGCGGGGTTTTTCTTTTCGTGCGGAAGGCCCGCTCGACATGCGCATGGACACGACGCGCGGCACCAGCGCGGCCGATTGGCTTGCAACCGCTCCCATGGAGCAGATCGCGGAGGTGATTCGTGAATTCGGCGAGGAACGGTTTGCTGTTCAGGTTGCAAAGGCGATTGTTTCTCGCCGCGAAGAGCGGGGTGCAATTCGAGGCACACGCGAACTGGCCGAGCTCGTGGCTGGCACGGTCAAGACCCGCGAACCGGGCCAGGATCCTGCGACGCGCACATTTCAGGCTTTTCGGATTTTCATCAACGCCGAGCTTGAAGAGCTCCACCAGGCGCTAGATGCGAGCCTTCATGTGCTGCAACCTGAGGGACGTCTTGTCGTGATCAGCTTCCATTCGCTGGAGGATCGCATCGCCAAGCAATTCATCGCGAAGCATTCGCGCGAAGTGGTGGACCGCCGCGCGCCCTTCGCGCCGCCGAAGGCAATGAAGCTGCGCTCGCTCGGGCGCATTCGCCCGGGCGAAGAAGAAATCGCGCGCAACCCGCGCGCACGCAGCGCGATCATGCGCGTCGCGGAGAGGACGCAAGCATGATGCGCTTGAACCTCGTCCTGCTTGCAGCGGTGATCGCAAGCGCGCTCTTCCTCGTGCGCACGCAGTACGAATCGCGCCGCTTGTATGCCGAGCTAGACAAGGCCGAGGGCGATGCGCGCCACTTGCAGATCGAACGCGAACGCCTCGAATTCGAAAAGCGTGCGCAGGCCACGCCGCTGCGTGTGGAAACGCTCGCGAAGCAGCAGTTGCAGATGCGCACGGCCACGCCGGCGATCACGCAGTACGTGAAGGTCCGGGAAGCGGGGGCGGTTCAATGACCGGCCGCAGCGTCATCTACACATCGAGCCCGTTGCTCGCGAGCAGGACACCTGTTTGGCGCAGCCGGTTCATCGTGGGTGCGCTCGCGGTGAGCTTCCTCGCGCTCGCGGGCCGCGCGGCATGGATCCAGGTGTGGGGCAACGACTTCTTCCAGAAGCAAGGCGAAGTGCGCTTCGCGCGCACCATCGAGCTGCCTGCCAATCGCGGCCGCATCCTCGATCGCAATGGCCTGTTGCTTGCGACCAGCGTGCCCGCGCCGAGCATCTGGGCATCGCCCGAAGACATGGAGCGCGACAAGGCCAAGCTCGCCGCGCTTGCGAAGCTGCTCGAGATGACATTGCCCGATCTCGAAAAGAAATTGCAGGACGAAGACAAAACCTTCGTTTGGCTCAAGCGGCAAGTCGACGAGCCGGTCGCGAAGCAAGTCGCGGCGCTGAACATCAAGGGCGTGTTCCAGCGCAAGGAATACAAGCGCGAATATCCCGAAGGCGAATCGGCTGCGCACATCGTCGGCTTCACGAGCATTGAAGATCACGGCCAGGAGGGCATGGAGCTTACTTTCGACAAGGAGCTTTCGGGCCGCGCGGGCACGCGCCGCGTGATCAAGGACCGCCTTGGCCACATCGTCGAAGATGTGGGCGAACAGATCCCGCCTGTCGATGGCCCCGACCTGCAGCTGTCGATCGACAGCAAGATCCAGTTCTTCGCGTATCAAAAGCTGCGCGATGCCGTGATCGAAAACAAAGCGAAGGCCGGCAGCGTCGTCGTGCTCGATGCGCAGACCGGCGAAGTGCTCGCGCTCGCGAACTACCCGAGCTATTCGCCGGGCAAGCGCCAGAACCTGTCGGGCGAGCAACTGCGTAATCGCGCGATCACCGATGTGTTCGAGCCCGGCTCGACGATGAAGCCGTTCACGATCGCGCTCGCGCTGGAAGACAAGATCGTCACTCCGCAAACCGTCATCCAAACCGCGCCTGGCTTCGTGACGATGGCCGGCATGAAGATCTCGGACGCGCATCCGCACGGCGACCTCACCGTGCAGCAGGTGATTGAGAAGTCGAGCAACGTGGGTACGCTCAAGATCGCGCTGCAGATGCAGCCGCGGCAGATGTGGGAGCTCTTCACGCAAGTCGGGTTCGGCCAGAAGCCGCAGATCACGTTCCCTGGCGCGGTGAGCGGCCGGCTGCGCCCGTGGAAGACCTGGAAGCCCGTCGAACAAGCGACGATGTCGTATGGCTATGGCTTGTCGGCGTCGCTGTTCCAGATCGCGCGCAGCTACACGGTGTGGGCGCACGACGGCCAGATCATTCCCGCGACGCTGCTCAAGAGCCCCGAGCCCGCGACAGGCGTGCAGGTCTTCACACCGCAGACGGTCGCGGACGTGCGCACGATGCTGCAGATGGCTGCGGGCCCCGGTGGCACCGGGCCGAAGGCGCAAACAGTCGGCTACTCCGTCGGCGGTAAATCGGGCACGGCATACAAGCAAGTCGGCAAGGTCTACGCGACGAACCGCTATCGCTCCTGGTTCGCGGGCATTGCGCCGATCGAAAATCCGCGCATCGTCGTGGCCGTGATGGTCGATGAGCCGAGCGCGGGCAAGTATTTCGGCGGCGACGTTGCTGCGCCTGTGTTCAGCGACACCGTGCAGCAGACGCTGCGCATGCTCGGCGTGCAGCCCGACATGAACGTCAAGCCGCAAGTCGTGGTCAATGCAGTGGAGGAATCGTTCTGATGATCGAACTCCACAGCGCCCATGAAGCAGCCCAATGGCTGCACGCGCGCGTCGCCGGCGACCTGCACTGCGACAGTCGCAAGATCGAAAAGGGCGACGGCTTCATCGCATGGCCAGGCGCGGCAACGGATGGCCGCAGGCACGTGCCTGCCGCAATCGCACAAGGTGCCGCGGCGTGCCTCGTCGAAAGCGAAGGTGTCGAAGTGTTCGCTTTCGATTCCGATGCGATCGCTACGTATGCGCGGCTCAAGCGCGCAACAGGCCCGATCGCGGCGGAATACTACGGCCATCCGACGGATCGCCTCGATGTGCTCGCGGTGACCGGCACCAACGGCAAGACGTCCACCGCATGGTGGCTCGCGCAAGCACTGTCGAACGCGGGCATCGCCTGCGGGGTGATCGGCACGCTCGGCATGGGCCGCCCGCCGCAAGTCGAATTCGTCGGTCTCACAACGCCCGACCCCGTGCTGCTGCAACAGCGCTTTCGCCGTTTCGTCGACGAGGGCATGAAGGCCTGCGCGATCGAAGCGTCGTCGGTCGGCATCGTCGAGCGGCGCCTGGACGGCACGCGCATTCGCGTTGCGATGTTCACGAACTTCACGCAGGACCATCTCGACTATCACGGCACGATGCAGGCGTACTGGGACGCGAAGGCCGAACTCTTCCGCTGGCCCGGCTTGCAATCGGCTGTCGTGAACATCGACGACCTCAAGGGTCACGAAATTGCAGCGATGCTTGAGCGCTCGGCGATCGACATGTGGACGATCTCGTGTGTCGAGCCGGCGCGCATCTGCGCTCGCAACATCGGCTATGGCGACGAAGGCTTGCGCTTTGACGTGTGCGAAGGCGGTGATGCGATCGAGCTGCGCTCGAGCGTGATCGGCCAGTACAACGTCTCGAACCTGCTCGGCGTCGTCGCCGCGATGCGCGCGATGGGCGTGCCGCTGCGCGAAGCCGTCGAAGCGTGCACGTCGCTGCTGCCGGTGCCGGGCCGCATGGAGCGCATCGCGCAGCGCGGCAAGCCGCTCGTTGCTGTGGACTACGCACACACGCCCGACGCGCTCGACAAGGCGCTGGCCGCGCTGCGCCCGCTTGCGCAACAACGCGGTGGCGAGTTGTGGTGCGTGTTCGGATGCGGCGGCGACCGCGACCCGACCAAGCGCCCGCTAATGGCCGCGGTGGTCGAAAAGAACGCGGACCGCGTTGTCGTCACGAGCGACAACCCGCGAAGCGAAAAGCCGGAGAACATCATCAGCCAGATCCTGCTCGGCCTGTCGCATGCGAAGTGCGTGCAGGTGCAGGCCGACCGCGCAGCCGCAATCGCCGAGACGATCGCAGCCGCGCAAACGAACGACGTTGTCCTCATCGCCGGCAAGGGTCATGAGGACTATCAGGAGGTCGCGGGCGTGAAGCACCCGTTCTCCGACACCGACCACGCGCGCCGCGCACTCGATTTACTCCCTCTCCCCAAGGGAGAGGGCGGGGGTGAGGGCAAATGATGACGCTCGCGCTCGCTATGCAATGGCTCCCCGGCGCCGCACTCGCGGGTGACGGCTCTGTGCACATCACTCGCGTCCACAGCGACACGCGCACGCTCCAGCCCGGCGACCTGTTCGTCGCGCTGAAGGGCGAACGCTTCGACGCCAACGATTTCATCGCGGACGCAAAAGCAAAAGGCGCTGTCGCCGCGCTTGCGCATCGCGGCCGTTTGCAATCGGACTTCCCCGGCATTGAAGTCGACGACACGAAACTCGCGCTCGGCCAGCTCGCGGCGGGCTGGCGGTCGCAGTTCGAACTTCCGCTCATTGCGGTGACGGGCAGCAATGGCAAGACGACCGTGACGCAAATGATCGCGGCGATCCTGCGTGCATGGCAGCCGCAGGCGACGCTCGCGACGCAAGGCAACCTGAACAACGACATCGGCCTGCCGCTGACGCTGCTGCGCCTTCGCGCCGAACACAAGGTGGGCGTGATCGAACTCGGGATGAACCATCCGGGCGAGATCGCGTATCTCGCGCAGATCGCGAAGCCCACCGTCGCGCTCGTGAACAACGCGCAGCGCGAACACCAGGAATTCATGGCGACCGTCGAAGCGGTCGCGCGCGAAAACGGCAGCGTGTTCGCAGCGCTCGGCGCGAGCGGCGTCGCCGTTTTCCCTGCAGGCGAAGAATTCACTGCGCTGTGGAAACAGATCGCGGGCCCTCGCCCGTCAATGACTTTCGGCGACGCATCGAGCGGCGCCGATATCGTTCTGGCCGGGACTGAATGGCAAGACGGCCATTGGCAAGTGCGGGTGGCAACACCTTGCGGGCCGGTGGGCTTCCGGCTCCATATCGCCGGCCGCCATAACGTGCGCAACTCGCTGGGTGCGATTGCGTGCGCGCTTGCGGCGGGTGTTCCGCTGCAGGCCATCGCGCAAGGGCTCGAAGCGTTCGAGCCGGTGAAGGGCCGTTCGCGCGCGATGAGCATCGGCATCGACGGCCGCGCGATCACGCTCATCGACGACACGTACAACGCCAATCCCGATTCCGTGCGCGCTGCGATCGACGTGCTCGCAGAGCTGCCGCCGCCGTGCCTTGCGGTGCTCGGCGACATGGGCGAGGTCGGCACGCAGGGCCCGCAATTCCATTCGGAAGTCGGTGAACACGCGCGCGCCCGCGGCATCGACAAGCTCTTCACGCTCGGCACGCAATCGATCGCGATGAAGGGCCGCCACTTCGACGACATCGATTCGCTCAATACGGCAGTGGCCGCGGAGCTGAAGACAGCCAGCAGCGTGCTCGTGAAAGGCTCGCGCTTCATGAAGATGGAACGCGTGGTCGACGCAATCGTGCAAGGAGCCGCGCATGCTGCTTAGCCTTGCAAGCTGGCTTCAATCGCTCAGCCCCGATTTCGGGTTCCTGCGCGTGTTCCAGTACCTCACATTCCGCGCCGTGATGGCCGCAATGACGGCGCTGCTCATCGGCCTGATCTCGGGCCCGTCGGTGATCCGGCATCTCACTGCGCTCAAGATCGGCCAGCCCGTGCGAGGCTACGGAATGGAGACGCACCTGGTCAAGAGCGGCACGCCCACGATGGGCGGCGTGCTGATCCTGATTTCGATCGCGGTGTCCACGTTGCTGTGGTTCGACTGGACCAACCGCTTCGTGTGGATCGTGCTGGCGGTGATGCTTGGCTTCGGCGCGATCGGGTGGGTGGACGACTGGCGCAAGGTCGTGCGCAAGGACCCGGAAGGCATGCGCTCGCGCGACAAGTACTTCTGGCAATCGGTGATCGGTGTGCTTGCGGCGCTCTATCTCGTGTTCAGCATTTCGGAAAGTTCCAACTGGCGCGTGCTGCAACTGTTCTACACGTGGGTCGCGTCGGGCTTCGACGTGAACCTGCCGCCGAAAGCGGGCCTGCTGGTGCCGTTCTTCAAGGAGATCAGCTATCCGCTTGGCGTGTTCGGCTTTGTGCTGCTCACTTATCTTGTGATCGTCGGATCGAGCAATGCAGTGAATCTCACCGACGGCCTCGACGGCCTCGCGATCATGCCGGTGGTGATGGTCGGCTCCGCGCTGGGCGTGTTTGCGTACGTTACGGGCAGCTCGGTGTATTCGAAATACCTTTTCTTCCCGCACATCCCCGGCTCGGGTGAGCTGTTGATTTTCTGCGCGGCCATCGCGGGTGCGGGCCTCGCTTTCCTCTGGTTCAACGCATATCCCGCGCAGGTGTTCATGGGCGATGTCGGCGCGCTTGCGCTGGGCGGCGCGCTCGGCACGATCGCGGTGATCGTGCGCCAGGAGATCGTGCTTGCGATCATGGGCGGCATCTTCGTGGTCGAAGCCGTGTCCGTGATGATCCAGGTGGCGTACTTCAAGTACACCAAGCGCAAATACGGGCAGGGGCGCCGCATCCTCCTGATGGCGCCGCTGCACCATCATTTTGAAAAGAGCGGATGGACCGAAACGCAAGTGGTCGTGCGTTTCTGGATCATCACCATGCTGCTGTGCCTCGTGGGGCTTTCCACGCTGAAGCTGAGGTGACGCGATGACACAGCTTCAAGACAAGCAGGTTCTCATTCTGGGTCTCGGTGAATCGGGCCTTGCGATGGCGCGCTGGTGCGCGCGCGAAGGCGCGCATGTGAACGTCGCCGACACGCGCACCGAGCCGCCGCAGCTTGCAGTGCTGCGCGAGGAGCTGCCGCATGCAAATTTCGTTGCAGGCGAATTCAACGCGGATTTGCTGCGCGATGTGCAAGCCGTGTTCCGCAGCCCGGGCCTGACGCCCGCGCAAGTTGCGCCGGTGGTCGATGCGGCGCGCGAAAGCGGCATCGAAGTCGGCGGCGAGTTGAGCCTCTTCGCCGATGCGCTCGCGCAGCTGAAGGAAACGCAAGCCTATTCGCCGGCCGTGCTCGCGATCACCGGCACCAACGGCAAGACGACGGTCACGTCACTCACCGGGCAATTGGTCGACCGTAGCGGGCACACCGTCGCGGTCGCGGGCAACATCGGCCCGACGCTGCTCGACACGCTGGCATCGAAGATCGACGGCGGCGCATTGCCGCAGGTGTGGGTCATCGAGTTGTCGAGCTTTCAGCTGGAGACGCCCGGCGCATTTGAGCCGACGGCGGCAGCGGTGCTGAACGTCACGCAGGACCATCTCGACTGGCACGGCACGATGGACGCGTACGCGCAAGCGAAGTCGCGCGTGTTCGGCAAAGCGGGCGCGATGGTGCTCAACCGCGAAGACGCGATCGTGATGCGCATGTTGCCTGCGCCGGTTCGCGTGAAGGGCGGCAAGTTCGAACAACGCGATCACGTGACGTTCGGCAGCGACATGCCGCAGCATCACGGCGATTTCGGCATCGAAGTCGTCAACGGCATGGCGTGGCTCGTGCGTGCGCTCGAAGCCGACGAGACACGTCGCTCTCGCAAGGACGAAGAAGAGGAGCTGCACTTCCAGCGCCTCATGCCCGCGGACGCCTTGCGCATTCGCGGCCGACACAACGCGGTGAATGCGCTGGCCGCGCTGGCGCTCGCGACACGCGCGGGTTGCCAGCTCGGCCCGATGTTGTTTGGCCTGCGCGAATATCGCGGCGAGCCGCATCGCGTGGCGCCGATCGGTTGCGTGAACGGCGTCGAATACTTCGACGACAGCAAGGGCACGAACGTGGGCGCGACGGTCGCTGCATTGCAGGGGCTTGGCGCCGAACGCAAGGTTGTCGTGATCCTCGGCGGCGACGGCAAGGGGCAGGACTTCTCGCCGCTGGCCGACCCGGTGTCGCGTTATGCGCGCGGGGCAGTGCTGATCGGCCGCGACGGCCCGCAAATCCGCGCGGTGCTCGAGGCAACCGGCGTCACGCTGATCGATGCTGCGACGATGCACGATGCAGTGCGCCACGCCGCCGAGCGCGCGCACAGTGGCGATGCGGTGCTGATGTCGCCCGCATGCGCAAGCTTCGACATGTTCCGCAACTACGAACATCGCGCCGAAGCGTTTCACGACGCAGTGCGCGCGATTGCGATCGAAGCCGGCGTGGACCTGGAGGTGCAGATATGAGCACGCTCGCAGCACGCTTCGGGTTTGGAACTTCGCAATCGTCATCGCAGGCGGTGCACGGCATCGATCACGCGCTCGTGTGGGTCACGGTCGCGCTGCTCGCGTTCGGTCTTGTGATGGTGTATTCGGCAACGGTTGCGTTGCCCGACAACCCGCGCTTTGCCAACTACGCGCACGCCCACTTCCTGTATCGCCATGCGATCTTCATGGGGCTGTCGTTCGCCGCCGCGTTGGTCGCGTTCCAGGTGCCGGTCGCCACTTGGGAAAAGCTCGCGCCGTGGCTGTTCGTGCTGTCGCTGATGCTGCTCATCGTCGTGCTCATTCCGCACGTGGGCAAGGGCGTCAACGGTGCGCGCCGCTGGCTGGGCTTCGGCATCATGAGCTTCCAGCCATCGGAACTCGCGAAGCTGGCGACGCTGCTCTACGCCGCCGACTACATGGTGCGCAAGATGGATGTGAAAGAGCGCTTCTTCCGCGCCGTGCTGCCGATGGCCGCGGCGGTCGCGGTGGTTGGGCTCTTGCTCCTCGCCGAACCCGACATGGGCGCGTTCATGGTGATCGCCGTGATCGCGATGGGCATCCTCTTCCTCGGCGGCGTGAACGCGCGCATGTTTTTCCTGATTGCGTCGGTGATGACGATCGCGTTCGTGCTGATGATCGCGCTGTCGGATTGGCGGCGCGAACGCATCTTCGCGTACCTCGATCCGTGGAACGACAAGTACACGCTCGGCAAAGGCTATCAACTGTCGCATTCGCTCATCGCGATCGGGCGCGGCGAGATCTTCGGCGTGGGCTTGGGCGGCAGCGTCGAAAAATTGCACTGGCTCCCCGAAGCGCACACCGATTTCCTGCTGGCCGTGATCGGCGAAGAGTTCGGCCTGATCGGCGTGCTCACGGTGATCGTCGCTTTCCTGTGGATCACGCGGCGGATCATGCACATCGGCCGTCAAGCCATCGCGCTCGATCGCGTGTTCGCGGGCCTTGTCGCGCAGGGCGTGGGCGTGTGGATGGGATTCCAGGCGTTCATCAACATGGGCGTGAACCTCGGCGCGTTGCCGACCAAGGGCTTGACGCTGCCGCTCATGAGTTATGGCGGCTCGGCGATCCTGATGAATCTTGTTGCGATCGCGATCGTGCTGCGCATCGACTACGAGAACAAGCTGCTGATGCGAGGGGGCCGCGCATGATCAGCGGGCTCTTGCTCCAGGCCAACGCCGTGCCGCACGAACGCGAAGCCTCGCATGGCGAGCCTGTGCAGCTTGCGCCCGGCATGGTCGACGGCACGGCGCTTGTGATGGCGGGCGGCACGGGAGGCCACATCTTCCCGGGCCTTGCGGTGGCCGAAGCGCTGCGCGCGCGCGGCTGGCGCGTGCACTGGCTCGGCGGCGCGAAGGGCACGATGGAAAGCCAGCTCGTTCCGCCGCGCGGCTTTGCGTATGAAGGCATCGACTTCGGCGGCGTGCGCGGCAAAGGCTTCGTCACATTGCTGCTGCTGCCGCTGCGCCTGATCAAGGCGTTCGCGCAAAGCATCGCAGCGCTGCGCCGCGTGAAGCCCGACGTGGTGATCGGCCTGGGCGGCTACATCACTTTCCCCGCGGGGATGATGGCCGTGCTGCTCGGCAAACCGCTGGTGCTGCACGAACAGAATTCGATCGCGGGCATGGCGAACAAGGTGCTGTCTGCGGTTGCCGATCGCGTGTTCACCGCGTTCCCGAACGTGCTGAAGAAATCCGCGTGGGTCGGCAATCCGCTGCGCGAATCGTTCCTGCAGCAAGCGGGGCCGGCCGAGCGCATGGCCGATCGCGGCGGGCCGCTCAAGCTGCTCGTCGTGGGCGGCAGCCTCGGCGCGAAGGCGCTCAACGACATCGTGCCGAAAGCAATCGCGATGTTGCCTGCCGATGCGCGGCCGATCGTGCTGCATCAAAGCGGCGCGAAGCAGATCGACGAGTTGCGCGCCAACTATGCAAGCGCGGGCGTGCAGGCCGATCTCACGCCGTTTATCGACGACACCGCGCAGGCGTATGCCGATGCCGACATCATCGTGTGCCGTGCGGGCGCGAGCACCGTCACCGAGATCGCGGCGGTCGGCTGCGCGGCGGTGTTCGTGCCTTTCCCCGCGGCGGTGGACGACCACCAGACCACCAATGCGAAGTTTCTCGTCGATGCCGGCGGCGGCTGGCTCGTGCAGCAGCGCGAGCTCACGCCCGAATGGCTCGCGCAGCTGCTTCGCACTGTTCAAAGACCCGAATTGATTCGCCGCGCGCTCGCGGCCAAGACCATGCAAAAAACCCAGGCCACGACCGAAGTCGTGGCGGCGTGCGAGGAGCTGATCCGCCGATGAAGCACGCGATCAAACACATTCATTTCGTCGGCCTCGGTGGCGCAGGCATGTCCGGCATCGCCGAAGTGCTGCGCAACCTCGGCTACACGATTTCGGGCTCGGACTTGTCCGACAGTGCAACACTCAAGCGCCTCGCGGCCCTGGGCATCCGCACATTCGTCGGCCACGACGCGACGAACATCGAAGGCGCGGATGCAGTCGTCACGTCGACAGCTGTGCAGGCCGACAACCCCGAAGTGATCGCTGCTCGTGCCCGCAAGATTCCTGTCGTGCCGCGCGCGATGATGCTGGCCGAGCTGATGCGCCTCAAGCAAGGCATCGCGATCGCCGGCACGCACGGCAAGACGACCACGACGAGCCTGGTTGCAAGCGTGCTTGCGGAAGCGGGGCTCGACCCGACGTTCGTGATCGGCGGCCGGCTGAACAGCGCGGGCGCGAACGCGAAGCTCGGCGAGGGCGACTACATCGTGGTCGAAGCGGACGAGTCCGATGCGTCTTTCCTCAACCTGATGCCGGTGATGGCGGTGGTGACGAACATCGACGCCGATCACATGGAAACCTATGGGCACGACTTCCGCAAGTTGAAGCGCGCCTTCCTCGATTTCCTCAATCGCATGCCGTTCTATGGCACGGCGATCCTGTGCGTGGACGACGCGGCGGTGCGCCACATCGCCGCCGACGTGCAGTGCCCGGTGACAAGCTACGGCCTGAGTGCCGACGCGCAAGTGCGTGCGATCAATGTGCGCGCCGACGGCCCACAGATGAAGTTCACCGCGCAGCGCCGCAACGGCGTGACGCTGCCTGATCTTGACGTCGTGCTCAATCTCGCGGGCCAGCACAACGTGCTCAATGCGCTCGCCGCGATTGCTGTTGCTGTCGAACTCAATGTGCCCGATGCAGCGGTGCAGAAAGCGCTCGCGGAATTCCGCGGCGTGGGCCGCCGCTTCCAGAGCTACGGCGACTTGCCTTCGCAAGACGGCGGCAAGTTCACGGTGATCGAAGACTATGGCCATCACCCGGTCGAGATCGCCGCGACGCTGAAGGCCGCGCGCGGCGCTTTCCCGGGCCGGCGCATCGTGCTGGCTTTCCAGCCGCATCGCTACACGCGCACTCGCGATTGCTTCGAGGACTTTATCAAAGTGATGGGCGAAGCCGATGCAGTGTTGCTCGCCGAAGTCTATTCGGCGGGCGAAGCGCCGATCGTCGCGGCGGACGGCCGCTCGCTTGCGCGCGCCGTGCGCGTCGCGGGGCAGGTCGAACCGGTGTTCGTCGAAGAAATTTCGCAGATGCCCGAAGCGATCTTCAAGGTCGCGCAAAACGGCGACGTGGTGATGTGCATGGGCGCGGGCTCGATCGGCGGCGTGCCCGGCAAGTTGGTCGAGATGGGAGGCGTTGCATGAGCGACGTCAAGAGCTTCGGCAAGGTCGCTGTGTTGATGGGCGGGCGCTCGGCTGAGCGCGAGGTGTCGCTCATGTCGGGCAGCGGCGTGCTCAAGGCGCTGCAGTCGAAGGGCATCGACGCGCATGCGTTCGATCCGGCCGAGCGCGATCTCGGCGAACTCAAGCGCAAGGGCTTCAAGCGCTGCTTCATCGCGCTGCACGGCCGCTACGGCGAAGACGGCACCGTGCAAGGCGCACTCGAATTGCTCGGCATTCCATACACGGGCTCGGGCGTGATGGCGTCGGCGATTTCCATCGACAAGGTGATGACCAAACGAGTGTGGATCGCCGAAGGCATCCCGACACCGAAGTTCGTGCTGCTGCACCGGGGCGACTACACGCGCGAGCATGTGCGCGCCGTGCCCGATGAACTCGGCCTGCCCGTGTTTGTGAAGCCCGCGCACGAAGGCTCATCGCTCGGCGCAACGAAAGTCGCGGGTTATTCGGACATGGCAGGCGCGGTCGAAGCCGCTGCCGCTCTTGATGCCGACGTGCTCTGCGAAGAATTCATCTCCGGCGACGAAGTGACGTGCCCCGTGCTCGGCGCGGGCGAAAGCGCGCATGCGTTGCCGGTGATCCGCATCGTCGCGCCCGAGGGCAACTACGACTACCAGAACAAGTATTTCACCGACGACACCAAGTACGTCGTGCCCAGCGGCCTGCCTGAGGCCGAAGAACGCGTGATCCAGGAACTGGTGGTGAAGGCGTATCGCGTGCTGGGCTGCCGCGGCTGGGGCCGCGTCGATGTGATGGTCGATGCGAAGACGCGCAAACCTTCGCTGCTGGAGATCAACACGTCGCCCGGCATGACGGGCCATTCGCTCGTGCCGATGTCGGCGCGCGCGGCGGGCATCAGCTACGAGGACCTGTGCGTGATGCTGCTCGCATCGGCCTCGCTCGACCTATGACCTCCGCCATGCCCCTGCCGTTCGACGTGAAGCTGATGAACCTCGCGGCCAGCGCGATGTTCGCGCTTGGCTTCGTGCTGTTCGCCGTGGCGGGCGCGTGGTGGGCAGTGCGGCATCCGATGTTCGCGATCGCGGGCATCACAGTGCAGGGCGAGGTTGCGCACAACAGCGTGCCGACGATCCGTGCCAATGTCACGCCGCAGCTCGCGGGCAATTTCTTCACCATCGATCTGTCGGCCGCGCGCCGTGCGTTCGAGACCGTGCCGTGGGTGCGACAGGCAGTGGTGCGGCGCGAATTCCCGAATCGTCTGCGCGTATCGCTCGAGGAACATCACGCCGTTGCGCTGTGGGGCGGCGAAGGCGATTCGCGCCTGCTCGGCGACCGCGGCGAAGTGTTCGAAGCGAACGTCGGCGATGTGGAACAAGACGACTTGCCGCGCCTCGCGGGCCCCGACGACCAGGGCGCGCAAGTGCTCGCGACGTATCGCGCCGTCAAGCCGCTGTTCGATCCGATCGACATCGCGTTGCAGCAGCTCACGCTCACGCCGCGCGGCAACTGGCAGGCCGAGCTGGACAACGGCGCATCGGTCGAACTGGGTCGCGGCACGCCGGCGGAAATCGCGGCGCGCACGCAGCGCTTCATCGCAACGGTGACGCAGGTCGCTTCGCGCTATGGGCGCACGCCGGAGGCTTTGGTCTCCGCCGATTTGCGTTATGGCGAAGGTTATGCGCTCAAGTTGAAAGGCGTCGCCACCACCGGCGGCGACACGGCAAAGAAATGAACGACCGATTGAACGAGGGGCCACGCGCTTAAACGATCATGGCAAAGGAATACAAGGACCTTGTCGTCGGCCTGGACATCGGCACTGCCAAGGTCATGGCCGTGGTGGCTGAAGTGATGCCGGACGGCGAACTCAAGCTCGCGGGCCTGGGCGTCGCGGCGTCCAACGGCTTGAAGCGCGGCGTGGTGGTGAACATCGACGCCACCGTGCAGAGCATCCAGCAGGCGCTGAAAGAAGCCGAGCTGATGGCCGACTGCAAGATCATGCGCGTGTACACCGGCATCACCGGCAGCCACATCCGCGGCATCAACTCGAGCGGCATGGTGGCGGTGAAGGATCGCGAGGTCACGCAGGCCGATGTCGCACGCGTGGTCGAGACAGCGCGTGCGATCAACATCTCCACCGACCAGCGCTTGCTGCTGGTGGAACCGCAGGAATTCGTGATCGACGGCCAGGACGTGAAGGAGCCGATCGGCATGAGCGGCATCCGCCTGGAAGCCAAGGTGCACATCGTCACCGGTGCGCAGAGTGCGGCCGAGAACATCATCAAGTGCGTGCGGCGCTGTGGGCTGGAGGTCGAACAGCTCCTGCTCAACCCGCTCGCGTCGAGCGTGTCGGTGCTCACCGACGACGAAAAGGAGCTCGGCGTGGCGTGCGTCGACATCGGCGCGGGCACGACGGACGTCGCGATCTTCACCAGCGGCGCGATCCGCCACACGGCCGTGATCCCGATCGCGGGCGACCTCATCACGAGCGACATTGCGATGGCGCTGCGCACGCCCACGAAGGACGCCGAGGACATCAAGGTCGAAAGCGGCTTCGCCAAACAGCTGCTCGCCGACCCCGACCAGCAAGTCGAAGTGCCGGGCCTGGGCGATCGCGGGCCGCGCATGTTGTCGCGGCAGGCGCTCGCGGGCGTGATCGAGCCGCGCATCGAAGAGATTTTTTCGCTCGTGCAACAGGTGGTTCGCGAATCGGGCTACGAGGAAGTGCTGTCGTCCGGCATCGTGATCACGGGCGGCAGCGCAGTGATGCCGGGCATGGTGGAACTGGGCGAGGACATCTTCCTCAAGCCCGTGCGGCGCGGCATCCCGAAATATCGCGGCGCGTTGTCGGACATGGTGGCGCAAGCGCGCGCGGCAACGGTGATGGGCTTGCTCGAAGAAGCGCGCCTGGCTCGTGTGCGCGGCCAGAAGGTCGCGCAGAAACACGGATCGATGAAGACGGCGTTCGGCCGCTTCAAGGACTTCATCGTAGGGAATTTTTGAGATGAATCACATCACTCCAAGGCGGCGACGATGTCGATGTACCGGGCCAC
>Ga0265314_10003170_pt1 | contig 16112 bp, 14 predicted proteins | sample 4126metaG_FD_203106 | JGI IMG/M metagenome (GOLD analysis project Ga0265314, IMG submission 203106) | Rhizosphere microbial communities from Carex aquatilis grown in University of Washington, Seatle, WA, United States - 4-1-26 metaG | ecosystem: Host-associated > Plants > Roots > Rhizosphere >... | reverse complement strand
CCGAAGGAGCCCGTGCTGATCCACGTCGGCGCGGCGAAATACCTGACGGCGGACGGCGTGGGCGCGCCGGGCGGTGAGAAGTTCCAGGAGGCGGTCGGGGCGCTCTACTCGATGGCCTTCACGATGAAGATGGCCAAGAAGTTCGCCGGGCAGGACTACAAAGTGTGCCATCTGGAAGGGCTGTGGTGGGGCTTCGAGCAGATGGAGGCGCAGGATCAGTGGCGCTGGAAACTCCTGATGCGCGTCCCGGACTTCATCTGTGACCGCATGCTGAAGGCGACCGCCGCAAGGCTTAAGGAGAAGGGCAGGCCCGACTCGCCGGTCGAGGTGCGGCTGGAGACGTTGAAGGAAGGCCGCTGCGTGCAGGTGCTCCACACCGGCCCGTACTCGAACGAGCCGGCCACCATTGCGCGCATGAAGACGCTCGCCGAAAGCAAAGGACTCTCGTTCGCCGGTGCGCACCACGAGATCTATCTTTCAGATCCGAGGCGGGTTGCGCCGGAGAAGCTGAGAACGATCCTGCGGATGCCGGTGAAGTAGGCGAGGGCCCCACAAATAAGAAACCCCGGGCTGGGCACCCGGGGTTTCACTCAGAGGGGCTGGCGACGGGCTGGGCCCCGTCGCCGGGATGCTATGTGTTATAGCTTGGATATAATCTAGCACAACTTCGGCTCTGTAACTCCTGAAAAAGAAGCTGCTTCACCCGAGTTCGTACCGGCTATTACTCCTATTACCCCGCACTCGCATGGGGGCTATTCCGCGCTCCCTCGCACAGGGGCGTGGGCGCCGTCTGCTCCCTGACCGTCATTGTTCGTTATTGTTCGGTGCTGGGGGCGAGCAACATCTATACAATAGACACATGTGCGGAATCGTAGGGTACATCGGCGAGAGAAAAGCGGTACCAATCATCCTGGATGGCCTGCGGCGGCTCGAATACCGCGGATATGATTCGGCTGGCCTGGCGGTCTACTCCGAAGGGAAGCTGGAGATCCGGCGCGCTTCCGGAAAGCTGCGGAACCTCGAAGAGGCCATCCTGCTGAATCCGGTGGACGGCTCCTACGGCGTGGGCCACACGCGCTGGGCCACGCACGGGCGGCCGACCGAGGAGAACGCCCATCCGCATCGCGACTGCAAGGGCGAAATCGTGGTGGTGCACAACGGCATCGTCGAGAACTACGTCTCGCTCAAGCACCAGCTTCAGGCCGAAGGGCACGTGTTCCGCACCGAGACCGATACCGAGATCATCGCCCACCTGATCGAGAAGCACTTCGAGGGGAACCTGGAAGCCGCGGTGCGCGACACCGTGCACGAGATCAAGGGAGTCTTCGCGCTGGCGGTGATCGCGAGCACCGATCCGTACAAGATTGTGGCCGCCCGTTCCGGTCCGCCGGTGGTGGTTGGCCTGGGGGATGGCGAGTACTTCGTCGCCTCCGACGTGCCCGCCATTCTCAATCACACACGCGACGTCTTCTTCCTGGCCGATGGCGACATCGCGGTGCTGACGCGCGAAGGCGTGCAGTTGAGCGACTTTGAAGGGCGGCCCATCAAGCGGCAGGTCACGCGCATCCTGTGGGACCCCATCATGGCGGAAAAGGGCGGCTACAAGCACTTCATGCTCAAGGAGATTTACGAGCAGCCGCGCAGCGTGCGCGATACCGTCCTGGGCCGTGTGGGGCAGGAATCCGGGCGCATTTTCCTGGATGAAATGGACATTCAGCCGCGGGAGTTCCGCGAGTTCGAGTCCATCAAGATCATTGCCTGCGGCACGAGCTGGCACGCGGCGCTAGCCGGCAAGTTCATGATCGAGAAGCTGGCGCGGATCCCGGTGGAGGTCGATTACGGCAGCGAGTTCCGCTATCGCGACCCGATCGTTTCGAACAAGACGCTCACGGTGGTGATTTCCCAATCGGGTGAGACTGCCGATACGCTGGCGGCGCAGCGCGAGGCCAAGCTGAAGGGCTCGAAGACCATCGCCATCTGCAACGTCATCGGCTCCATGGTCACGCGGGAGGCGGCGGGAACCTTGCTGACCCACGCCGGGCCGGAGATCGGCGTTGCCTCGACCAAAGCGTTTACCGGGCAGTTGACGGCGTTGTTCATCCTGGGTATGTACCTGGGCCAGGTGCGCGGGACGCTGGGGGACGAGCAGTCCAAGTGCCTTATGCAGGAGCTGCTGCTGGTGCCCGGCAAACTCGAAACCGTGCTCTCGCGGGACTCGGTTCTCGAAGAGCTGGCGCGGCCGTTATCGCACACCACGGATTTCCTGTTCCTGGGGCGCGGCATCCACTTCCCCATCGCTCTCGAGGGCGCGCTCAAGCTGAAGGAGATTTCCTACATCCACGCCGAGGGCTATCCGGCGGGCGAGATGAAGCACGGGCCGAACGCCCTGATCGACGAGCGGCTGCCGGTGGTGGTGATCGCGGGGCGCGATCCGACATCGGAGGCGAGCCAGATCCTGTACGAGAAGACGCTCTCGAACATCCAGGAAGTGAAGGCGCGGCAGGGCATCGTGATCGCGGTGGTAAACGAGGGCGACCGGGAGGCGCGGCGGTCGGCCGACCACGTCATCGAGATTCCGTCTGCGAACGAGCTGCTCCTGCCGATTCTGGAGATCGTGCCGCTGCAACTGCTGGCGTATCACATTGCGGTGCGTCGCGGATGCGACGTGGACCAGCCGCGGAACTTGGCGAAGAGCGTGACGGTGGAGTAGGACGAGATTTAGCTTGTCCGCGCCGCCGATCACAACAATCGGCCCGCGATCTTCTCCACCTTTTCAACCGCTTGCCGCTGTCGCCCGCCCGCGCCCGCACGAACGTGTGCTACTTTCAGACTGAAAAAAGGTTGCTCGCTCGCCGAGTTAGCAACTCGTTCCGGGGCCACGTCCGGCGCCTCAAATCGGCCGAGGGCTTAAAGTCGGGTCAACGTGGTGCAACGTTCGCAAGGCGGCCATAGTGGCTATTCTCCTCTTGCGAGAGGGGACAGGGACCGGTTCCTGCAAGTCCCGGCTTCACGCCGGCTCAGCCTAACGTACTTCGTTCCGGCCAGATCACACCGGCCGGCTGCGCGGCAGCACCCGAAATTTGCGGCGCCCATCGATTCTGTAGGTCTCGAAATCCGCGTGGTCAACCGTGAAGACAGTCGAGAGTCCCTCCCGCTTAGCGAGATAGACGAGGGTGGCGTCGGCGAAATCCATGGGCCGGTCCCAATAGCGCGACATCAGGGCGTGGATTTCGGGAAGTTCCGCGTCTCCGATCGTCGCCAGGAGCAAAGCGCCCGAGCGGACGAACTTCCAGGAACTCTCCATTTCCTTTCGATTGTCGCCGACCAGGTGAAACAGCTCGGTCAGAACTGCCTGGGACGTCAGCAGGGGCAATCGAAGCTGCTGAAAGGTCTCCACGCAGACGGCGTGCCAGCGATCCGTTCGATCCAGCAGTGCCAGGATGGCGCCGGTATCGATCAGGCCGTCAACGCTCATAACGCCGCCGCAGGCGCTGACGCACGGTCTGTCGAACGCTTTCCGAGCGTCGCGCGTCGCCACTCGCGAAGGCGCCAAGACATAGCGAAGCGGCTTGATGAAGCCGCCGCTGCTCCGCGCCGTTCTCGTCTGCGGCGCCGCTCTTGGTCAGCCACTCCTGTGCGGCCAGATCCAGAACAGCCGAAAGAGACGTCTTGCGGCGGCGGGCCGCGCGCTCGAGGCCGGTCTTCAGCTCCGTGGAGACGCGCCAGCTATAGACCTCAGTCTTCATGCACTACATTGTAGCGCATCCGGTGGTAGGGAGGCTGCTGAGCACACACTCCCTACTACGTCGGCTCCGGGTCCAGGGGGACCCGCGCGGACCCGGGGGGGCGCCCCGCGCGCCACGAACACATCCGGCCTGTGATATGTTTGGCGGGTGGCGCTTGTATCCAGACGGAACTTCATCGGGGCGGCGGCCCTGGGGAGCGTTGCCGCTTCGTCCGGGCTGGGGGCGGACGGCCTTCCGAAGCGCCTTCTGGGACGCACCGGCGCGCGGGTGAGTATCGTCGCCTTCGGAGCGGGCAGCCGGTTCCTCCAGTACGACGAAGAGCAGGGCATCGCGGCGCTGAACCACGCGCTGGACCTGGGCATCAACTACGTCGATACCGCCTATGCATACGGCAACGGCGCCAGCGAGCAACGGGTCGGCAAGGTCATGAAGACCCGCCGCCAGGAAGTCTTCCTCGCCACCAAGGTGGCTGATCGCGATGCCGACAAGGCCATGCGGACCATCGAAGGAAGCCTCGCACGGCTCGAGACCGATCACATCGATCTGCTGCACGTCCACGGACTCGGGGACGCAAACGACCTGGCGGCGGTCGAGGCTCCGCAAGGCGTCCTCAGGCTGCTCTACAGGCTGCGCGACGACAAGGTGGCGCGCGCTATCGGCATCACATCGCACTCCGATCCGGCGGTGCTGGCGAAGGCCCTCGAGCGCCACGATTTCGATTGCACGCAGATGGCGCTGAACGGCGCGCTGGCAGGCATGACCACCGGCGGCCCGAGGTCTCAGGGCGAGATGAGTTTCCAGTCGCTGGTGCTGCCGGTGACGCGGCGCAAGGCGATCGGCGTGATCGCGATGAAGGTCTTCGGGCAGGGGCAACTGGTGGGACCGGCGGCTCCGGAGATGCTTCTGCGGTACTCGCTGTCGCTGCCGGTGGCGACCGCCGTCGCCGGCATGCAGAAGACCGAGCTGATCGAAGCGAACGTGGAAATCGCCAGGAACTTCAAGCCGCTCACGGCCACCGAGATGGAAAACTTTTCGGACCACCTCTCGGAGGGTTTCAAGGCGCAACTGGACCGGTTCCTCCGGCATCACGCGGATGCCTGACGCCCTATGAGCAAACTCGCGAAGCCGCTGCGATTCACCCACCTGTACCTGGAGAACTGGAAGAATTTCACGCGCGTGGAGACGGACCTGGCTCGGCGCGTGGTTGTAGCCGGCCCAAACGCATCGGGCAAATCGAATCTGCTGGACGCGATCCGGTTCCTGCACGATGTCGCCAGCTCGGGCGGCGGGTTCCAGCGCGCGGTGCGGCGGCGGAGCGGAGTTTCGCGGCTGCGGTGTCTGGCGGCGCGGCAGCATTCGAATGTCGTGATCTCTGTGCGCATCGGCTCGGATGGCGAGGGGCCGGAGTGGGAATACGGACTGCAATTCGGCCAGGAGGAGAACCGGCCGCCGGCCATCCTGCACGAACGCGTGGCACGGGACGGCGAGGACGTTCTGGTGCGGCCGGACGAGCAGGATCTCGACGATCCGGAACGGCTATCGCAGACAGCGCTCGAACAGGTCCACTCGAACCGGCAGTTCCGGGAGCTGGCGGAATTCTTCGACTCGGTACGCTACGTGAACGCGGTTCCGCAACTGGTGCGGGAGCCGGAGCGCTCGGCCGGCAGGCGCGACGATCCGTTCTGCGGCGACCTGCTGGAGCGGATCGCGGGGACTCCGGAGAAAGCGCAGACGGCGCGGCTGAGGCGGATTCTTCAAGCGCTGCAGACGGCGGTGCCGCAACTTCTGGGGCTCGAGCTGAGGCGCGATGCGCGCGGACTGCCGCACCTGCGTGCGCGCTACAGCCACTGGCGGCCGCTCGGCGCATGGCAGACCGAGGACCAGTTCTCCGACGGCACGCTGCGCTTGCTCGCGCTATTGTGGAGCGCGCTCGATGGGGCCGGCCCGCTGCTGGCCGAGGAGCCCGAGCAATCGCTCGATCCCGAAGTGATCCGGCGGATCCTGCCCATGCTGAGGGGCGCGGGGCGGACGCAGCGGCAGGTCTTCCTGACCACCCATTCGAAAGACCTGCTGCAGGACGCGGAGATCGAAGCCGGCGGACTGCTGCTGCTGGTGCCCGGCGAGGAAGAGACGCGGGTTGCCAGCGGCTCTGTCGAGGATGCCTGTGCGCTCCTGGACGGCCGTTTCCCACAGGCGTCCCAGGAGACGGCGCCGATGGACGAGAATCAGCTCGAGCTGTTCCCGTCCGAGACACCGGTAGGGTAAGTGATCCATGTACAACGGCACCGGACTCATGAACCTAGCCCTGCAACACCCGGTGGTGACCTTCCTCTGGCTTCTTCCCGCCATTCTGGCGGGGGCCGCCGCAGCGCACCGGGGCGGTAGCGGAGCGTTGTGGTGGGTTCTGGGTTTTGCCAGGGGTCCCCTTGCATGGGTCGTTTTCGTACTTGCCTTTGTGGTCAACCACCACAGGATCTGCTTCGCTTGCCAAAAGCGGATTGACAGGCGATTGGCGGAATGCCCTTACTGCCATTCGGAAGAGAGCGTGGTGCTCGGTTAGTGCCTCACGCCCGCGGCATTCCGAAGCGGCGCAGCAAGAGGAACTCGGAGAGGTTTTCCGAGGTCAGCAGGCCCACCAGACGGTCGTCGTCCATCACCAGCACGCAGGAGCCGGCTTGGGAGAGCAGGGGAATGGTCCCCGCCAGGTCCTGGTCCGGGGAGACGCGCACGAAGTCGCGGTTCATGGCGCCGGCGATGTAGGATTCGGGGCCGCTGGCCGCCATGGCGCGCAACAGGGCAGCGCGTCCCAGAAGCCCGATCACCTGGTCGGCGTGCATGACGGGAAAATCCTGCTGGCTGGTGGCGAGCAGCAGGTTGGCGGCGTCGCGGACGGTGTCGGCGTGCGAGAGCGTCCGGAAATCGGTGACCATGGCGGCGCGCACCGGCGTACCTTTTGTAAGGATCTGGCCGACGGCCGCGGCACTCTCCTGGGCTGCGCCCAGGTAGACGAAGAAGGCGATGAACACCAGCAGATAGTTGGCTGCGAGCAGTCCATAGAGCCCCAGTCCGATGGCCAGGAACTGGCCCGCGCGGGCAGCGAGGCGAGTGGCCTGCTCCGGCGGGCGCCGCAAGGCCAGCGCCGAGCGCAGAATCCGGCCGCCGTCCATGGGAAACGCCGGGAGCAGATTGAAGGCCGCCAGAACCAGGTTGCCGCAGCCGATGCGCTCGAGCAGATTCGCGTCCGTCGGTGGGAGAAGACCTTGGAGGGGCAACAGGGCGCCGCGCCAGAGGAGCGCTCCAAAGAGCCCGGCGGCGATGGCCACGTTCACTAGGGGGCCGGCCAGCGCGATCCAGAACTCTTCCCGCGGTTTCGGGGGCTGTGCGAGCCGTGTCACGCCCCCTATGGGGAACATGACGATCTCCAGCGTGCGGACGCCGAAGCGGTGCCCCACCAGCGCGTGTCCTAACTCGTGCAGCACGACCGAGCCGCAAAGAGCGGCGATATAGACGGCGTTCGCGAGCGCAGACTGGCCCTCGCCGATTCCAGCGACAACCAGGAAGACGAACAGCAGAGCGAAGGTGAAGTGCAGCCGGATGGTCACGCCGGACAGACGGATGGTGGCGATGGAACCGGGGATGAAGCTGGTGTCCTGCTTCCGTTCGAGCGGCTGTTCCATCTTGTCTCACAATCACGATAGCAGAGGGGGTCGATGGAGCGGCCGTTGCGCAGGGGGCGGAGGCGGCGGCGACGCTGCGCGCTGGGGGCGGGGACGGCGTGGCGTTGCGCGGGGGACGCGATGGTGACGTCGCGCGCCGGAGACGGGGCGGGACGTGGACGTCCCGCGCAGGCGTGGACGCCCGCCCCATAGGCGCTTCGCCTTTTGTTCGCAAGTTTATTTTTGTGTTCGTCTCAGAACGTATTGAAAAAGCTACCTAGTGCGACTTACAATCGGGCTGGGTGGGAATTACTGGTAGTTAGAGGAAGAAAGTGGAGTCGTCTCTAGGCGGTGTCAATTCGGGCCGGCAGCCTCTCGGCGTATACACGTCCCGCTGCGACGATAAGGGACGTTTGCGGTTGCCGAAGGAGCTGGAAGAGTTCCTGCGGACGTTTCCTGAGCCCGAGTATTTCATCACCAGCCTGGACGGCTGCATAGCTCGAATATACCCCATCCGGACGTGGATGGAGAACGAAAAAATTCTGGCGGGGTTCACGGAGAACCCGAAGGCCGGCCGGGAGATCGCGTTTCTGGCGCACTACTGGGGCGGGTCTTCGATGATCGACGCCCAGGGACGGGTGCTGGTGCCGCAGGAACTGCGGCGCAAGCTACAGATCGAGGACCAGAAGGTCAACCTCCGGTTCTACAAGGGCGCGGTGGAAGTTTACAGCGAGTCCGAGTCCGAGCGGCGTCTGGCGAGCGCGATGGAAGCGCTGGCGGCGAATCTCGATGCCCTCGAGAAGAAGGGGCTGACCTAGCCGTGTATGCACGTGCCAGTCATGCTCGCCGAATCGCTCGAGTATCTGGCGCTGCGTCCCGACGGGACCTACGTGGATGCGACGGCGGGCCTGGGCGGTCACACCGGGGCGATTGCGGCGCGGCTCACGACGGGAACGGTGATCGCACTGGACCGGGACGCCGAGTCGCTGGAGCTGGCGCGCGAGAACACGGCCGCGTGGGCGGAACGGATCCGCTACCGGCAGGCGCAGTTTTCGGGAATACCGCAGGCGCTCGAAGCGATGGGGATTGGAAAGATCGACGGTCTGTTGGCCGATTTGGGGGTCAGCCGTTACCAGTTGACCGAACCGGAACGCGGTTTTTCGCTGGCCTCGAGCGGCCCGCTCGATATGCGCATGGACAGGAGCCAGGCGTTGACGGCGGCCGAACTAGTCAACACGTTGAGCGAAAGAGATCTCGCCGATCTGATCTATCGGTTCGGCGAGGAAGGGAGGTCGCGTCAGATAGCCAGAGCAATCGTTCGAGCGAGGCGCCTTCCAGACGATACCGTGCACCTAGCGCGCGTCATCGAAGGGGCCTCGCCCCGAACGGGCCGGCTTTCACCCGCGACCAAGACTTTCATGGCCTTGAGGCGGGCCGTGAATCGCGAGACGGAAGAATTGGATGCGCTCCTGGAGACGGCGCCCGGGCTGGTAGCCAGCGGCGGGCGGATGGTAGTGATCACGTTCATGTCGCTCGAAGACCGGCAGGTCAAGGAAGCCTTTCGCAACCTGGCCCGGCAAGGTCGCGCGCGGCTGCTGACCAAGCACGTGGTTACGCCGGGCAGGGAAGAGACGGTACGGAACCCGCCTTCGCGCAGCGCGAAGTTGCGGGCGGTGGAGATGGCGTAAGGGAGAGACTCTGATGGCGACTCGTGCGATGTTCTTCAAAAGGGCAGACCAGCCGGCAGCGGTTGGCGGCGAAACCTGGACGAGCGGGCCGGACTCATTCAAGTTGCGGCCTCTGCCGTCCGAGGACGTCTACTTCTTCACCAAGAAGATCGACAACAGCCGCGTGGTGCGCGAGGCCGACCCGGCCTCTCACCGGCGTGCCGTGCAGGCGGGCCTGAAGGGCTTCGCGGTGGCCGGACTGCTGATCCTTCTCCTGATGCCCCGGGCGCTCGAGATGGTGGCGGGCTACCGGATCCACGCGCTTTCCGCCGATCACGACCGTCTGGTCAACCAGAAGGCGGCCATCGCGCTCGAGGAAGCTCAGCTCGAGAGCCCGCAGCGCCTGCAGCAGCTTGCCGGGCAGTTACGCCTGGTGAATCCCGATCCCAAGAACGTAGTTATGCTGAACAGCGCCAAACCTGATAGCGCGCTGGCGGCGTTGAATGTTACCAGGTAGGGGGTCGGGGCATTCACCTTTTTCGGAATTTCGGGCACGCCGAGGATACCGTGCTGGGGTGGGGCCGTCGAGCCAAGGACGAACGGATTCGCGAGGGGGCGCATCCCGCCACCCGGCTGCTCTTTCTCGCCGCGGCGGCGCTGCTGTGGGCCATCGTGGTGTTGTGCCGCCTGGTTCAACTCCAGGTTGTCTCTCATAAAACCTACCAGGAGCAGGCCGACCACCAGCAGAACCACATTCTCCGCGTGGACGCGCCGCGGGGCTCCGTCTTCGACCGCTACGGCCACGTTCTCGCCATGAGCGTTCCGGCCGACAGCGTGGCGATCGATCCGCTGCTGGTGCCGGACCGGCCGCTAGCGGCTTCCATCCTGGCGCGAGAGCTGGGAGTGGACCGCGCGGACCTGCTGGCGCGCATGGATGCCGCGGTGGAGGAACACCGGCTCGCGCTGGAGCAGAAGCGCAAGCCCAAGGGCACCGGGTTTCTGTGGGTGAAACGGAAGATCGCTCCGGCCGAAGCCGAGGGGCTGCGCAGCCTGAAGCTCGACTGGGTGGAGTTCCGGAAGGAGCCGCACCGCTACTATCCCGACGGGCCGCTGGCGAGTCACGTAGTCGGCACGGTCGACTTCCAGGAGCGGGGGAACCTGGGCCTCGAGCAGCGGCTGGACCGTGATCTGAACGGGCGCGCGGGCAAGGTCAGCATGCTGACCGACGTGCTGCAGCGGCCCATCGAGTCCACGGTTTCCGCCGTGGCCGAGCCGGGCCAGAGCATCACGCTGAGCATTGACGAGAGCGTCCAGTTCGTGGCCGAGCGCGAATTGCGCGCCGCCTGCGAGTTTTACCACGCCTCGAGCGGAAGCACCGTGGTGATGGACCCGCACACGGGCGAAATACTGGCCATGGCCAGCTATCCGGTCTTCGATCCCAACCAGCCGCCCGCGCCCGACGAGCCTCATTCGGCGCGTTTCGACCATCCCGTTTCGGTGGCCTTCGAGCCGGGTTCGGTGTTCAAGATCGTCACGCTTTCGGCGGCGCTCGAGACCACCAACCTCCGGCCGGAGACGCCGATCAATTGCGGCAACGGCACCATCAACCTGTTCGGGCGGGTAATCCACGAGTCGCACCACGGGTGGGGCACCATCCCGATGGCGGACGTGCTGGCGCATTCGAGCAATATCGGTGCGATCCAGATAGGATTAAAAGTCGGGGAAAAGAACCTCCTCGAGTACGTTCACAAATTCGGATTCGGCAAAACCACTGGGATCCCGCTGCCGGCCGAATCCTCTGGCATGGTCCGGGATTTGAAGCACTGGGGCAAGACTTCCATCGGTTCGGTGGCGATGGGACACGAAGTGAGCGCGACCGCGCTGCAACTGGCGCAGGCGTGTTCGGTGATCGCCAACGGCGGCGTGCTGGTGAGGCCGCGCCTGATCCTGAGACGGCAGCGTCCCGGCGGGAAGGTTGAGAACGAAACGGCGCCGGCGCCGGAGCGGGTTCTGAGACCCGAGACCGCCATCACCATGCGGCAGATGATGGAAGGCGTGGTGTTGCGCGGGACCGGCAAGGCGGCGCGGCTGGCGGGCTACACGTCGGGCGGCAAGACCGGGTCGGCGCAAATTTTCGACTTGCAGACCAAGCATTACACCCACATGTACAACGGCTCGTTCGTGGGCTTCGCGCCGGTGACCAACCCGGCGGTGGTGATCGCGGTGACGCTCAACGGGGTGAAGATGTTCGGCGGCGTGGTGGCCGCTCCTGTCTTCAAGAGCGTGGCCACGGAGACGCTGCGGCTGCTGGCCGTGCCTAAGGACATCCCCGAGGTCGAGCCGCCGCCGCTGGCCGATCCGGAGGAAGCCAACGATGTGTCCATTGCCGACATGAGCACACCGCCGGAGGATCTGGAGCAACTGCCGCCGCCGCCTGCCGTGGCGCCCGCGACTGCGCCCGCGCCAGCTCCGGCGCAGATGGCCGGGCCCTCCGTGGTGGCCGTGGCCGGTCCATCGGCGCCCAGCTTCGAGGGCAAGACGGTGCGTGCGGTGATCGAGCAGTCGATGGCGATGGGCGTTCCGGTGGAGGTGGTGGGAAGCGGGATCGCGCGCCAGCAGGCGCCGCCGCCCGGCAGCCCGTTGAATCCTGGCGAAAAGGTGAAGGTGCTCTTCCGATGACGCTCGGCGAGGTCCTCTCCGGCGCGCCCGTGGCGCAGGCGGTTCCGCCTGCGGTCGCCGCGGCCCAGGTGAGCGGCGTGGCGTACGATTCCCGGAAGGTGGCACCGGGCTACCTGTTCTTCGCGTTTCCAGGAAAGCGCGTGGACGGCGGCGAGTTTGCCGCGCAGGCGTTCGAGCGCGGGGCGCTGGCGGTGGTGAGCGAATCGCCGCGGCCGGCGGAGGCTGCGGGTCCATGGATCCAGGTAGAGCACGGCCGCCGCGCGTTGGCGGTTGCGGCGCGCAACTTCTACGGGAAGCCCGACGAGCGGATCGCCATCACCGGCATCACCGGCACCAACGGCAAGACCACCACCGCGTATCTGCTGGATTCGATCCTGCGCGGGGCCGGCAACACCACGGCGCTGATGGGCACCATCGAGTACCGTCTGGCGGGGAAGGTCACCACGGCGGTAAACACGACGCCGGAATCGCTGGAGCTCTTCCGGATATTCTCCGAGCTTGCCGCGGCCGGTGGCAGCCACGCCACCATGGAGGTCTCCTCGCACGCGCTGGCGCTGGGGCGCGTTTACGGGATCCGGTTTCACACCGCGGTATTCACCAACCTGACCCGCGATCACCTGGACTTCCACCGCACCATGGAGGAGTACTTCGCCGCCAAGCGCCTGCTGTTCGAGGGCGCCGGCGCGCCGCCGCCCCCTTTCTCCGTGATCAATCACGACGACGCTTTCGGGTGCCGGATCGGGGCCGCTCCGGGCACGACGCGGCTGAGCTACGGAATTGGCGAGGGCGCCGACGCGCGGGCCGAGCACATACACTCGGGTTTCGACGGCCTGCACTTCGAGATCGTCCTGGAGAGCGAGCGGTTCCCCATCGTGTCGCCGCTTCCCGGCCGCATGAATGTCTATAACATCCTGGCCGCGTGGTGCGCGGGGCGCACGCTGGGCCTTGCGCCGGAGCAACTCGCGAGCGGCATAGCCGCCTGCCGGGCGGTGCCGGGACGCTTCGAGCGCGTGGACGAGGGCCAGCCCTTCCTGGTGGTGGTGGACTACGCGCACACGGACGACGCACTGCGGAACGTGATTGCGGTGGCGCGCGGGCTGGAACCAAAGCGCGTCATCACGCTGTTCGGCTGCGGCGGCGACCGCGACCGCGCCAAGCGGCCGATGATGGGCGAAGCGGCGGCGGAGCTGAGCGACTTTGTGGTGCTGACTTCGGACAACCCGCGCTCGGAGGATCCGCTGGCAATCATCAACGACGCTCTGCAAGGGTTGTGGCGGCACGATACTCCGCACGTCGAGGAACCGGACCGCGAGAAGGCGATCCGCCTCGCGCTGGCGAAAGCGGAGCCGGGCGATATTGTGATCCTGGCCGGCAAGGGGCACGAGACGTACCAGATCCTGCACGGCCGGACCATCCAACTGGACGACCGGGAAGTGGCGCGCAAAGTACTGCGCGGTTTTGGCTACGGGGCGGAGAAGGCATGAACCTGGACCTTCAGGACATCGCGCGCGCCATCTCGGCTGCGCCGCCCGCGGCCAGCGGGGTGGTGACGGACTACGCCATCGATTCGCGCGCCGCCGGGCCGGGCAGTTTGTTCTTCGCCCTGCGCGGGCCCAATCACGATGGCCACTCGTTCGTCGAGGCGGTGTTTGCTCAGGGCGCGATGGCCGCGGTGGTGGAACGTGGGGCGAACCTGGCCGACCTGGGGGTCGGCCGCGGACCAGGGGGTCCGCCCCACTTGGTTGTCCCCGACGTGCAGGCCGCGCTCGAACAGTTGGCCGGCTGGGCGCGCGAGCGGTGGGGGCGACCCGTGGTCGGCATCACCGGGAGCGCCGGGAAGACGACCACCAAGGAAGTCGTGGCGCGGTTGCTGGCGGTTGAAATGGCGGTCGGGAAGACCGAGGGCAACCTGAACAACCACATCGGCGTGCCGCTTTCGATCCTGCGGCTGCCGGATGCCGCGCAGGTGGCGGTGATCGAGATCGGCATGAACCACGCGGGCGAGATCCAGCGCCTGGCGGCGATCGCGCGGCCGACGGTTGGCGTGGTCACCAACGTGGGTTTCGCGCACGCGGAGTTCTTCCGTTCCGCCGATGAAGTGGCGCTGGCCAAGCGCGAGCTGATTGAGTCGCTCCCGCCAGACGGCACCGCCGTCTTGAACGCCGACGACCCGCGCGTGGCGCGCTTCGCTGAGGGTTTCGCCGGGCGGGTGGTCACTTTCGGCTTCGCGGAAGGCGCGGATGTGCGCGCGGAGGCGGTGGAGTGCGGCCCGGAGGGCGTGCGGTTCCGCGTGGATGGGACGGATTTCGAGAGCTCCTTCGTGGGCCGGCACGGCGTGATGAACATCCTGGCAGGCCTGGCGGTGGCGCGCGTTTTTTCGATTGCGCCGGCGCGCCTGGTGGATGCCGTGCGTGTGCTCGAGCCGGTGCGGATGCGCGGCGAGCGGTTCGTCCACGGCGGGGCCACCATTCTCAACGATTGCTACAACTCGAACCCGGAAGCGGTCCGCGCGATGCTGGACGTGCTCCGGGCCATGCCGGCGCGGCGGCGCATCGTCGTGCTGGGCGAGATGCTCGAACTCGGCGATTGGTCCGAGACTTCGCACCGCGGCGTGGGCTCTTACGCCGCGAAGTGCGGCATTGAAGTGCTCGTCGGAATTCGCGGCGCGGCACGGCAGATGATCGATGAAGCTATACGGTCAGGCTTGCCGGCCAGCGCCGCGGTCTTTTTCGACGACCCGGATTCCGCGGGTGAGTATTTGCGCGGCCTGGTGGAGCCGGGAGATGCCGTGTTGTTCAAGGGCTCGCGCGGGACGCATGTGGAAAGGGCGCTCGAGAAACTGACTGGCTCCGCGGCGGTGAACTCCTAATGCTTTATTGGCTCTTATACGAACAGCTCTATCGCTACTTCAGCCCGCTCCGCGTATTCCGGTTCATCACGTTTCGGACGGCGTTCGCCAGCATGACGTCGCTGTTTCTGTGCCTGTTTCTGGGGCCGTGGCTGATTGCGAAGCTGCGCCAGTTCCAGATAGGCCAGGTCATCCGCGAGGAAGGCCCGCGGTCGCACCAGAAGAAGGCCGGGACGCCCACCATGGGCGGCGTGCTGATCGTCATCTCGATCGTGGTGCCTACGCTGTTGTGGGCGAACCTCACCAACGCCTATGTCTGGATCGCGCTGTTCAGCATCGTGGCCTTCGGCGGGATCGGCTTCTGGGACGACTACGCCAAGATCCGCAAACACCAGAACCTGGGCATCACCGGGCGGCGCAAGTTCGCCGCGCAGTGCGTGGTGGCGCTGGCGGTAGGGGTGTTTCTGCTGGTCTTGCGGGCGCACGGGGGCTACTCGACGTCGATGAACGTGCCGTTCTTCAAGACCTTCAAGCCCAGCCTGGTTATCGATTCCCTGCTTGGCAACCCGTTTACCTACCCGCTCGCGTTCCTCTTCTTTTTCCTGTTCATCGCGTTCATCCTGGTCGGTAGCACGAATGCCGTGAACCTGACCGATGGGCTGGATGGGCTGGCGATCGGGCTGATGATCGTCGCCTCCGGGGCGATGACGGTGCTGACATACACCAGCGGGCATGCCGAGTTCGCGAAGTACCTGGACCTGGTGCGGCTGCCGGGAGCGGGCGAGCTGACGGTGTTCTGCGGCGCCATGACGGGCGCGTCGCTGGGCTTTCTCTGGTACAACGCGCACCCGGCCGAGATCTTCATGGGCGACGTGGGGTCGCTCGCGCTGGGCGGTAGCATGGGCGTGGTCGCCATCCTTATTAAGCAGGAGATCCTGCTGGTGTGCATCGGCGGGGTTTTCGTGATCGAGACGCTGTCGGTGATTCTGCAGGTGGCGAGTTATAAGCTGCGCGGCGGGAAGCGGATCTTCAAGATGGCGCCGCTGCATCATCATTTCGAGGCGCTGGGCTGGACGGAATCGAAGATCATCGTGCGGTTCTGGATCGCGGGTCTGGTGATGGCGCTGTTCGCGCTGACGACTTTGAAGTTGAGGTAGGGGGGGAAAGGAGACAGGAGTCAGGAGACAGGAGTCAGGAGACAGGAGTCAGGAGTCAGGAGTAGAGGCGCTGATGGAGTTTGAAGGAAAGAAAGTCGTGGTGGCGGGGCTGGCCGCTTCGGGGCTGGCGGTGGCCGAGTTCCTGACGGCGCGAGGCGCGCGCGTCGCGGCGGTAGACGTCAAACCGCTCGCGGAACTGAAGGGCGTCGCGGAGGCGCTGGAGCGGCTGGGCGTTCCATTCGCGCTGCAGTCCGCGGAGGCGTTCGCCGGCGCGGACGCCATCGTGATTTCGCCGGGGGTGCCAGCCGATATCGACGAACTCCAGCAAGCACGGCGCCGCGGCATCCCGGTGCTGGGCG
>Ga0265314_10003169_pt1 | contig 16115 bp, 12 predicted proteins | sample 4126metaG_FD_203106 | JGI IMG/M metagenome (GOLD analysis project Ga0265314, IMG submission 203106) | Rhizosphere microbial communities from Carex aquatilis grown in University of Washington, Seatle, WA, United States - 4-1-26 metaG | ecosystem: Host-associated > Plants > Roots > Rhizosphere >... | reverse complement strand
GCTACCTCGTGGGATTCAGCACGCCGCGCGTGCTGACCGTCGACGTCGGGAACAGCGTGGAGGTCTACGCCGCGCTCGTGACGGTTTTTTAGGGGGACCGCCCGCCGGGGTGCGCGTCTCAGTCCTTGGCGATGCGTGATCAGCCGGCTCTGCGTCCCCCCTCGCCCCCGCTGGCCGCCGCGGCGGAGCCGCGTCGTCCAGCCACGTTGACGCCGGTTACGTGGCTCGCCTGCGGCGCGCTGCTCGTGTTCGTCGCCGGGCTCGCGCTCGCGCCGATGGCGGAGTCGGATCTGTTCTTCCGCATCGAGGCCGGGCGGCAGATCCTCGCGCGGCACGGCCTGCCCGGCGTGAACCTGTACTCCTTCACGTACCCCGAGCACCGCGACATCGACACGTCGTGGCTCTTCGAGGTGGGGGCGGCCGTCCTGTACGCGCGCGGCGGCTTCGCGGCGCTCGTCGTCGCGAAGACGGTCGTGCTCGTCGCGGTGTTCGCGGGGGCGTTCGCCGTGTGCCTGCGCCGAGGCGCGGGGCCGGCCGCGTCGGCGCTGGCGCTCGCGGCGGCGGCCTTCGTCGGGCGCGACCGGTTCGTCGAGCGGCCCCACCTCTTCTCGCTCGCGGGCGTCGTGCTCGTGGTCGCGGTCGCGGACGCCTTGGCCTCGGGGACGCGCCGCGCCCGCGCCGTGACGCTCGCCGCCCTCGCGGGCGTCGTGCTGTGGGCGAACCTGCACGCCGGCGTGTTCGTCGCGCCGTTGCTCCTCGCGCTCGCGGCCGTCGGCGCCCGGCTCGAGGGTGGCCCAGGGGCTCGTCCGCTCGGCTGGCTGGCCATCGGCGCCGCAGGCGCGACGCTCGCGACGCCCGTCGGCTGGGGCCTCGTGACGTACCTCCGCCTGCACACGATCCTGCCGGCGCTCCACCCCGTCGACGAGTTTCGCGCCGCGAGCTGGGTCTCCGATGCGCCGCTCTTCGCCTGCGGCGCCGCGTTCCTCGTCGCGGCGGCCGCGGTGCGCCCGCGTCGGTGGCATGCGCTCCTGCCCGCGCTCGCGCTCGCTGTCCTCGCGCTTCGCTCCGTGCGCTTCGGCGCCGACTTCGCGCTCGCGGCCGCGCCCGTGCTCGCCGTCGCCCTCTCGCGCCTCGGCGTCGGCGTCGGCCGCGGCGTCACCCTCGCGACGTCGGCGGCGCTGCTCGCGCTCGCGCTCGGCCCGCGCGTCGCCGCCGCGCGCGCGGGCCGCTCCTTCGTCGCCGTCGGTCTCGACGAGAGCGCGCTGCCGCTCGACGCCCTCCGCTTCGTCGACGACAACGGCCTGCGCGACCGCATGTACAACGACTTCGAGATCGGGTCCTGGCTGCTCTTCGAGGGGTATCCGCGTCACCGCGTCTTCGTCGATCCGCGGCTGCCCTCGTATCCGCCCGAGTTCCACGCGCTGCTCGGCCGCCTCGACGTCTCGCGCGCCGAGTGGGACGAGGCGATGCGCCGCTACGGCGTCGACAGCGCGCTCCTCGCTTACGCGGGCCTGAACCGGCGCGTCGCCTGGTGGGATCCGGAGACGTGGGCCCTCGTGTACCGCGCGCACGACGCGCGCGTCTTCGTGCGCCGGCTGCCGCGCTTCGCGCCACTCATCGCCGCCCGCGAGATCCCGGCCACGTTCGCCTTCACCCTCGCCGAGGGCGCGGAGACGCTCCCGCTCCGCGAGCGCCCGGCGGCCTCGCCCGTGCCCGACTGCGAGTGGCAGCGCCGCCTCGGCGAGCTCTCCTTCGAGCTCGAGGGCGCGCGGTCGCCCGGCGCGCGCGCCGCCTACGAGCGCGCGCTCGCGGCGCCGTCCGGCTGCCTCGCGCCGGCCGAGGAGCGCCGCCTCGCCGCCTGGACGGGCGCGCTCGAGCTCGGCGACGGCCACGCGACGGCCGCGCTCGCGCGCCTCGACCGCGCGCTCGCCCTCGGCGACGACGAGCTCTCGACGCGCGTGAACCGTGCCGTCGCCCTCGAGCGTGCCGGCCGCGCGGCCGACGCGGCCGCCGCGTGGGACGACGTCGCCGCGCGGGCGACCGACCCTGCGCTCGTCGCAAAAGCTCGCGCCCGTGCCGCGGCCGCGCGCAGGTGAGTCGCCGTCAAACGTCCTTCTTGTCGCTGAACAACCCGGTGCGCGCGCCGGTCTGGTTGTGGCGCCAGGCATAGTAGACGCCGGCGAGGCCGGAGAGCGGGGCGGCGACGCCGAGCAGGGGTGCGAGCAGGAAGTGCGGCAGGAACGACGCCGCGACGGCGAAGCCGATCGCGCCCGGCACGGCCTCGCGCAGGGGCGCGGCGTAGAGCCACCCGAGCGGGCCGAAGAAGAGCGACAGCACGCCCGACGCGACGACGGACTTGTGCTCGCTGCCCGGGCGCGCCGCGAGGCTCGTGGCGCGCGCGACGCCGGCCAGCGCGCGCGGCGCGCCGCCGACCTCGGCGGAGAGGCGCTCGAGCTTCTCGAGCTCGGCGATCGTCGCCGGGCCATGGGCGGAGCGCTCGGCGCCGCGCACACTCCACGTCATCTCGCCCTCGTCGTCGACGTCGATGTCCAGCACGCCGACGGCGGTCATGTCGTCGAGCCAGCCCTTGACCTTGGCGCGCGGCGCGCCCGTCAGGTGCTGGACGTGCGCCGCCGTGAGCGACACGCGCGAGCGCACCCAGATCTCGAGGACGCGCTTCTCGAACGAATCCTGGTTCACGTCAATTCCCCGAGCGGACGGCTTCCCATGGCGCGGAGAACGTGCGCCGGCCTTCGCGCGGGCGCAAGTCGACGCTCCACGTCCCCGCGCTGACCTGCAGATCGCCGAGCCACCCCGCGAGACCGTCGTCGTGCGTCTCGAGCAGCGGCGCCGAGCCGGAGAGGTAGAGGTCGAGCCCGGTGCCGTCGGCGGCCTCGAACGAGGCGTCGAGCCGCGCCGCGAGCGCGTTGAGCCCGGTCGCGCAGGCGGTGACGAGGCATCCCGCGGCCTGGCCCACGCGCGGGCACAGCACGGCGTCGAGCGCCACGCACCCCGCGAGCTTGCCGTCCTCGGTGCGCGCGAGGGCGGCGATCTCCGCGACGACGCCGGTCGCGTCCGCGGGCAAGCCTCGCTTCGCGAGCGCCGTCGAGCCGAACCCGACCCGCGCCGCCGAGCCGAGGCGCACGGTGAAGCCGTGCCGCGCGATCGTGAGCGTGTCGTCGGTGATGACCCCGGTCGTCGTCGCCTCCAGCACGGGCAGGCCCAGCGTGACGAGCTGGACCTCCGCCGTCGCGTTCGGCATGCCGAAGACCGCGCTGGTCAACGTGTGGGTGACGACGGCGGCCGCGAGCGTGTCCCCGGCCCGCACGTCGAGGGTCGAGCGCAGCTGCAGATCGTCGAAGACGTGCGCCGCGTCGGCCCCCGCGGCGGCGAGCTTGACGATCGCCGCCGGGAGCGGCGCCCCGAACATCCCCTGCGCGAGGGCGTCGACGCTGGTCGCGCCACCGGCCGTCTTCGAGCCGCGGCAGCCCGAGGGCGCGCCGTCGGGGCCGAGCAGGGGCGCGCCGCGCAGCGCGCCCAGCGCGTCGCCGAGCGCGCCTTCGCCTCCGGGGCTGGCGGCGGGCACGCAGTCGAGCGGGTCGTCGGAGCCGAGGGCGTCGATCGTGCAGTCGAGCCACAGCTGCGCGGGATCGAGCGGGCAGTCGGTGAGGTCGCTCCAGGTCGCGCCGATGGTCGCGGCGGCCGCGAGCGGCGGCGCGATGGGCAGCGGCGTGGTCGCGGTGTACGTGCCGATGGGATCGGGGCCCGCGTCCACGAGCGGCAGCGCGATCTGGACGGTCCCGCCCGGCACGAGGGCGCGGCCCGGCAGGTCGACGCAGCCGAGCGCGCGGAGGCCGCCGTGGCCGTCGAACGCGCGCCCCACGATCGCGAAGGTCGCGTTCGTCGCGAGGGAGTCGAAGGCCGCGACCGCCTGCTGGCCCGGTTTGAGCTTCACCGGGACCGGCATCCGCACCGGCATGGGCGGGGCGCGCACGTCGAGGTCGGCGCACGAGCGGTTGTCGAAGAAGGAGATCTCGGCCGTCGTCGCCACGGCGGCGGCGTGCGCGCCGGCCGGCAGCGGGAAGAACGGCGCGACGGCGACCGCCCCCGCTTGACCCGCGGCGATGACGACGACGAGGACGTCGGCCGACGCGTTGGCGCTCGTCGCGCGCACGAGGAAGGCCGTCGAGAGCCCCGCCGTGACGCGCACGCCGCACGTGCCCTGCGCGTCAGTGGCCGCGCTCGCGGCGGCGAGCGTCGCGCCCTGCGCCTTGGCGTCGGGCAGCGACGGGTCCTCGACGATCGCGAACGTCACCATCGCGCCGGGCACGGGCGCGCCCGTGGGGCCCGTGACCTGGAAGGCCAGCGTCGCCGTCCCGCCGGGCGGTACCTGCGTCGTCGCCGGTGTGGGCGTCACCGTGCGAGGTGTCGTGGGCACCAGCGGCGCGGGCTCGGCGCCGCACGCGGCCGCCGCGAGGACCACGAGGGCGAGGGCAACCCGGCCGAGAGGGCCGAGCCGGCTCGGGGTGTGCGACCGCGGGTCCAACCGCGCCATTCTAGTGAACGCGGCGCCCGCGGGCGAGGGAACTCTGGGCCGCGCCGGCCTGTGGACAATCTGTGGGTTCCCGCGCGCGAAGCCAACCTCGGCAGGCAGTTCCGAGGTTCTCCGTCCGTCCACAGCCCCGGGAGGTATAACCGGGAGCCGCGCATGGCCGAGTTCTCGCACCTCCACTTGCACACGCAGTACAGCCTGCTCGACGGCGCCATCCGCCTCGACCAGCTCTTCCCGAAGGTGCTCGAGCGCGGCATGAAGTCCGTGGCCATCACCGACCACGGCAACCTCTTCGGCGCGCTCGACTTCTACCAGCGCGCGAAGGCCCACGGGGTCAAGCCGATCTTCGGCTGCGAGACGTACATCGCGCCCGATCGCCTCGACAAGACCGAGCGCAAGTCGAACCACATGATCCTGCTCGCGAAGGATCAGGTGGGCTGGAAGAACCTCTCGTACCTCAACTCGATGGGGTACCTCGAGGGCTTCTACTACAACCCGCGCATCGACAAGAAGCTGCTGCGCGAGCACAGCGAGGGGCTCATCGGCCTGTCGGCGTGCCTCGGCGGCGAGGTGGCGCAGACGATCATGCGCCGCGGGCCCGAGGCGGCCGAGGGCGTCGCGCGCGAGTTCCAGGACATCTTCGGCAAGGGCAACTTCTTCCTCGAGGTGCAGCCGAACGGCCTCGACGAGCAGGAGACGGTCAACGGCCACCTGCAGGAGCTCGCGAAGAAGACGGGCATCGGGCTCGTCGCGACGAACGACTGCCACTACCTGAACCAGACCGACGCGCGCGCGCACGAGATCCTGATGTGCGTGCAGCAGAAGAAGACGATCCACGACGACAAGCGGCTGCACCACCGCAACGAGGCGTTCTTCGTCAAGACGCCCGGCGAGATGGACGCCTACTTCAAGCACCTGCCCGAGGCGATGGAGAACGCCGCGCGCATCGGCGAGCTGTGCAAGGTCGACTTCAAGCTGGGCGACACGTTCCTGCCGAAGTTCCAGGTGCCCGACGGCATGACGGCGGAGAGCTACCTGCTGGCCGTCGCGGAAGAGGGCCTCAAGAAGCGCTTCGAGGAGGCGAACCGCCGCAGCCAGCGCATCAATGAAGACGTCTACCGCGCGCGCCTCGAGCTCGAGCTCGGCGTCATCACGAAGATGAACTTCTCGGGCTACTTCCTCATCGTGTGGGACTTCATCCGCTACGCGAAGGATCACAAAATCCCCGTCGGGCCAGGCCGCGGCTCGGGCGCGGGCTCGCTCGTCGCCTACTCGCTGCGCATCACCGACATCGATCCCATCGAGAACAAGCTCCTGTTCGAGCGCTTCCTCAACCCGGAGCGCATCTCGATGCCGGACTTCGACGTCGACTTCTGCATGAACCGGCGCGACGAGGTCATCAAGTACGTCACGGAGAAGTACGGCAAGAACAACGTCGGCCAGATCGTGACGATGCACCAGATCAAGGCGCGCTCGGGCGTGCGCGACATCGCGCGCGCCATGGCGATCCCCTTCGCCGAGGCCGACAAGGTCGCGAAGTTCGTGCCCGAGCCCGTGCAGGGCAAGAGCCCGCCCATCGCCGAGGCCATCGAGATGGAGCCGCGGCTCAAGGCGCTCTACGACGAGAACCCGACCTACCGCGAGCTGCTCGACGTCGCGAAGGGGCTCGAGGGCCTGAACCGCCACGCCGGCAAGCACGCGGCCGGCGTCGTCATCGGCGACAAGCCGCTGTGGGAGTACGTGCCGTGCTTCCGCCCGGCCGCCGACGAGGACGGCATCGTCACCCAGTACGACAAGGACATGGTCGAGAAGGCCGGCCTCGTCAAGTTCGACTTCCTCGGCCTCAAGACGCTCACCGTCATCCAGACCTGCCTCGATCTCGTCAACAAGGAGAAGGCGGCGGCCGGCGAGGCGGCGCTCGACCTCTCGCTGATCACGCTCGACGACGCGTCCGTCTACAAGATGATCTCGGCCGCCGACGTCACGGGCGTGTTCCAGCTCGAGTCCAGCGGCTTCCGCGAGCTGCTCAAGAAGCTCAAGCCCGACTGCTTCGAGGACATCGTCGCCGCGGGCGCGCTCTACCGGCCGGGGCCGCTCGAGGGCGGCATGGTCGACGACTTCATCGAGCGCAAGCACGGGCGGAAGCGCGTCGAGTACGACCACCCGACGCTCGAGCCCATCCTCAAGGACACCTACGGCGTCATCGTCTACCAAGAGCAGGTCATGCAGATCTCCTCCGCGCTGGCCGGCTACTCGCTCGGCAAGGCGGATCTCCTCCGCCGCGCCATGGGCAAGAAGAAGGCGGAGGTCATGGCCAAGGAGAAGGCCGGCTTCCTCGAGGGCTCGAAGGAGAAGAAGGTCGACGGGAAGATCGCCGAGCGCGTCTTCGACCTCATGGAGAAGTTCGCGGGCTACGGCTTCAACCGCTCGCACTCGGCGGCGTACGGGATGCTGACGTACCAGACCGCGTACCTGAAGCGCTACTACCCCGTCGAGTTCTACGCGGCGCTGCTCACCTGCGACAAGGACGACACCGACGCCGTCGTGAAGTTCATCGCCGAGGCGAAGTCCGGCGGCATCGCCGTCCTCCGCCCCGACGTCAACGAATCCGACAAGGACTTCTCGGTGCTCGAGACGGCCGACGAGAAAGACCCGGCGAAGAAGCACAAGGTCATCCGCTTCGGCCTGGGCGCCGTCAAAGGGGTGGGGGAGGGCGCGGTCGACGTCGTCAAGGAGGCGCGCGACGCGGGCGGGCCGTTCCTCTCGATCTTCGACTTCTGCAAGCGCGTCGACGGCCGCAAGGTCAATCGCAAGGTGCTCGAGGCGCTCGCGAAGGCGGGCGCGTTCGACGGCGTCGCGCAGAAGAACGGCGTCACGCGCGCGCGCCTCTTCTTCGCGATCGACATGGCGTCCGAGCGGGCCGCGGAGGCGCAGCGCGAGCGCGAGAGCGGCCAGACGAGCCTGCTGTCGCTGTTCGGCGGCGGTTCGGACAAGAAGAACGGCACGGCCGGCAACGGATCTACATCGGGCAACGGGAACGGCCACGGCCTCTTCGAGGACAAGTACCCCGATGGCGAAGAGTGGATGCCGAAGGAGCTGCTCGCCTACGAGAAGGAGTCGCTCGGCTTCTACATCAGCGGCCACCCGCTCGATCGCTTCGCGAGCGAGATCAAGCGCTTCACGAACACGACGGCGCGCGCCTGCTTCGAGAAGGGCGAGCGCGCCGAGGTCATCCTGGCGGGCGTCGTGACGTCGTACCAGGAGCGGCCCATGAAGAACGGCACCGGCAAGTACGCCTTCATGACGCTCGAGGACCACACGGGCCAGGTCGAGTACATCGTCAACTCGAAGAAGGTCGACGACTACCGCGAGGTCCTCTCGGGGGACGAGCCGATCCTGGTCACGGGCACCGTCGATGCGCCCTTCGGCGAAGGGGAGGCCGTCCGCGAGCGGCTCCGCTTCCTCGACGCCAAGCTGCTCGCGCGCGTGCGCGCCGAGAAGAGCAGCCTCCTCGACATCCGCCTCAACGCCGACGTCGTCAAAGGCGAGCAGCTCCAGCTCCTCGAGAAGCTCCTGCGCGCCCACGCCGGCCCGTGCCGCACGACGCTGCGCATGGAGATCCCCAAGCGCAGCGAGTCCGTCCTCGACCTCGGCGACGACTACAAGGTCGCCGCCTCCGACGATCTCCTCGCCCGCATCGAGCAGATCTTCGGCGAGCGCGTCGCCGTCTTGCGCTGACGACGCTGCGGCAGACTGTCGCAGCCGGTACGGCGCCGCTCGTGCAATGATGAGCCGTGCGTCTGCCTTGCCTTGCCCTCGTCATGGTTCTCGCCCTCGGGTCGAACGGCTGCTCGTTCCTGTTCGTGCGGACGCCGACGCCCCAGACCGCGCGGGTACCGGGCGCGTGCGAAGGGCGAGGCATCGCCGCCGCCGTCGACGCCGGGCTCTCCGTGCTGCTCGCGGTTCGCCTCTCGCAGCCGGACAGCAACTCGCTGCTGGCGGTGCGCCCGGCCGCCGATGACGTCTTGCTGAGGAGCACGTGGGTCGGACGGAATCGCGACGCGGTCGAGGCCGGCGTGTTCGGCGCCGTCTTGCTCACGGCCGCCTCGATGACCTGGGGGATCGCCGAGACCTCCGAGTGCAGCGCGATGCGGGCGGCCTCCCCGCCCGAGCTGTTGCCCGGCAGGCCTCCCGCGCCGCGGCCGGTACCCCCGGTCATCCGGGCCGCGCCCGCTGCCCCGCCCGCTGCCGCACCCCCCGGGGCGGCTCCGGCCGCGCCGCCGGTGCCCCAGCAGTCCGACCAGGAGTGACGCGTCCGCTGTAATGCGGGGCCCGTTCGACACCTTCCTTCGTGAGGCCCATGCCGGCTGTAACGCGGCCGGCGAAGGGGCATCGAAGTTTCCACGGAGGAGAGAGTGACGCGCGACGCCCAGACCGAACGGTGCCCCTGCGAGGAAGCGATTGCGGTGCCGGTCGGCGCGGGCGAGGCGTTCTCGGGCTGGGTGACCCGGGTCGTGCGGGAGCATCGGACGCGGCTGGTCGCTGTCGCGCGGCACGAGGGGCTCGCTCCGGAGGACGCGTTCGACGCGGCTCAGGAGGCGTTCGCGGCGTTTCTGATCCTGCCGCAGGCGCGCGAGCTCGCGCCGAGCGAGTGGGCCGGGCACACGCTGGTCGCGCTCGTGCGCAACGTCGCGCGCAACGCGCGGCGCCTGCACGCCGTCGCGCGGCCGCACGCCTCGGACGACGCCACGGTCGGTGGCCTGCCGGATGGGGAGCCCGCCGCCGACGAGCGCCTCGCGGGCGCCGAGGAACGCGGGCGGCTCCAGCGGTGCGTGGCGCGCCTCGCGGACGTTCAGCGCGCCGTGGTCACCCTGCGCATGCTCGACGACTTGCCGGGCGAGGACGTCGCGCGCGAGCTCGGCATCCGCCCCGGCCACGTGGCCGTGCTGCTCCACCGCGCGAAGGCTCACCTCCGCGCCTGCATGAAGGACGAAGGCGAGCGCCCCCAGGGCGAGATCGCCGCTTGAGAGGAAGGGACCCATGAACGCAGAAGCAGTTGCCCCAGACGCCAAGAAAGAATCCAAGGTCGTCGAGATCACCGACGACAGCTTCGACCGGGACGTGACCCGCTCGTCCGTGCCGGTGCTGATCGACTTCTGGGCCGCGTGGTGCGCCCCGTGCCGCGCGATGTCCCCGCACATCGAGGCGCTCGCCGACGCGTACGACGGCAAGGTCCGCTTCGGCAAGCTCGACGCCGACGCGCACCAGGACACGGTCGCGCGGCTCGACGTACGCAGCCTCCCCACGTTCCTCGCGTTCAAGGACGGCAAGGTCGTCGGCCAGATCGTGGGCGCGGTTCCGCGGAGCCGGCTCGAGGACCTGGTCAAGAAGACCCTCGGCTGACCTGACCCCGTCAGCGATGTTATAGGGTCGGCATGCGCCGGCCCGCCGTCGTCGTGCTCCTCGCCGTGGCGGCCGCGCTCGGGGGCGCCGGCTGCAGCTCGTCGTCGAACGAGCCGCCACCGCCGGCGGCCGTCTCGCTCGACGAGTTCCCGGCGGCGTTTGCCCAGGGATATTGCCGCCGCGTCTTCTCGTGCTGCCGCCCCCAGGATCGTTCGCTCGCGTCGCCCGGCGACGACGAGGCGTCGTGCACGGCGCAGATGACGGAGAACGTGCGCGACAACGCCCAGTCCCTGCTCGACGGCGGGGGGCTCGGCTACTTCGAGGACGCGGCCCAGCGCTGTCTCCAGCTCTTCGCCTACGGTCCGTGCGGCGCGCTCTTCGAGCCGGGTTACGGATCGCTCGTCGCCTGCCAGGACGTGTTCGCGGCGACGGGCGCGCTGGGCGATCTCTGCGAGGACCCGCGCCAGTGCACGAGCGGGGCGTGCGTCGGCGGCGTGTGCGTCGAGGGCGGGACGTGCCCCGCGGGCCAGGTCCCCGATCGCGACAACGAGTGCTACCCGCGCGCCGCGCTCGGCGGCGTGTGCATCAACAAGGTGCAGTGCCCGAGCGGCACCGCCTGCGGAGGCGGCATGTGCGTGATGCGGCGCCCGATCGGCTCGCCCTGCGCGCAGCCCGAGGAGTGCACCGGAACGTGCGCGCCGAACACCGAGGGCGCCTCGACCTGTCGGGTCGGCTACTGCTCGGGCGAGTAATAGAAGAGGGCAGCGCGTTCTTGCCGGCGCACGCCCGCGTGATACCGTGCGGCTCCCACATCTCCGGAGGTGCCCATGCGGTTCGTCTCCTCGGTCGGCCACGCGGTCACGGTCTTCGCGCTCACGGCGCTCGCCGGTAGTTGCATCGTCCAGCCCGGTCCCGGATACGTCGCGGCTGGCACGGCGACGATGGAGGTGAACGTCGATCGCCCCGGCGCCGACTACCGAAGCTTCGATCTCGCGTCGGGCCGGCCCGAGGAGTGCCGCGACACCTGCGGCGTGGAGCCCCAGTGCGTGGCGTTCACGTTCGTCAACCCGGGCGTGCAGGGGCCGAGCGCGCGTTGCTGGCTGAAGAACGCCGTGCCGGACCCGACCCCGAACACCTGCTGCGTTTCGGGCGTGAAGAACGCGCCGCCCGCGACCGCCCAGCCGATGGGCGCGCCGCCCGCCGTCGAGACGCCGCCTCCGCCGCCGCCCGCCGCCGAGGCGCCGCCGCCGCCGCCCGCGCCCGAGATGGGCGGCGATCGTCGCGGCCTCGAGCACGACGTGAACCGGCCGGGCGCCGACTACACGAGCTTCGACCTCCCGCAGCCGCACCCCCACCTCTGTCAGGAGGCGTGCATGCGCGACGGGCGTTGCCGATCGTTCACATACGTGAAGCCCGGCGTCCAGGGGCCGCAGCCGCGCTGCTGGCTCAAGGGCGCCGTTCCGGCGGCCAACCCGGACCGTTGCTGCGTCTCGGGAGTGAAGGGGGGCCACTGGACACCGCCGGCCGCGGCCGCGCCGCTCGAGATGAACGTCGACCGCCCGGGCTACGACTTCCAGAACTTCGATCTGCCTCAGCCGCGGCCCGAGCTCTGCCGCGAGGCCTGCCTGCGCGAGAACCAGTGCCAGGCCTTCACGTATGTTCACCCCGGCGTGCAGGGCCCGAACCCGCGCTGCTGGCTGAAGATGAGCGTGCCGCCCGCGACGCCGAACAACTGCTGCATCTCCGGCGTGAAATAGTCGCTCAACCTTTTGCCGCGCGCCGCCGATGTGATCTCTTCGGGGGGAATGAAAGCCCCCGAGGAGCACCACAGTGAGCGTATCCGCAGATACCCAGGAGCGTTGGCGCCAGTTCTATGAGCGCTCGACCGCCCAGAACGACCGCGATCTCGCGGGCGAGCTGATTCAGAAGGCCGAGTCGCGCGCGTTCTGGCAGACCTGCTTCATGATCGGCTCCACCGTCTTCGTGGGCGGCCTCATGACCGTGTTCTACACGGTCCTGACGGCGTCTCACTAGGACACGAGCTGGACCGGCGCCCCCGGCGCCGGCGTCCGTGTATCCGCGCGCGTCACGATCTTGACGCCCGGGCGTGAGGGACTAAGCCCGACCTTCGAGGCGGCCCTTGGGCGCCCGCTTCTCTTCCGCGGCGAGCGCGCGCATGACCTTGCGGCGTCCGCGCACGAGGCGCGACTGGGCGGCCGCGACCGACACGCCGGTGAGGCGCGCGATCTCGGCGAGGTTGTGCCCGAGGACGTCGTGCAGGACGACGGTCTCGGCGTTCGAGCTGGGGATGGACGCGAGCGCCGTCCGCAGCTGCTGCGCCCGCCGCCGCGATTCGACGAAGTGCTCGGCGTCGCGGCGGCCGTCGGGGACGAGCTCGACGGCGTCGGTCCCGACGTGACGATCGAAGACACGGCGGTCGCGCGTGCGCGAGCGCATGGTGTCGATGGCGAGGTGCTGCGTGATGAGCGTCGCCCACGACGTGAGGCTGCAGTCGCGCATGTAGCGGCCCGAGGCGATCGTGCTGATGACGCGCTCGAGGGCCTGCTGCGCGAGGTCCTCGCGCTCCTGATCCCCCACGCCGAGGAGGCGGTAGAGGGCCGCGTCGATGACGTTGACGACGCGCTCGTAGACGGCGTCGGCGGCCCACGCCTCGCCGGCGCGCAAGCTCTTGCAGATCTCCTCGTCGGAGGGGCGCGGGTCGAGGTGTCGATCGGCGCGCGGGTTCGGCCGCGGCGCTTCCACGGGCGCGGACCATTCGGCTCGTCGCGAGGTTGCCAGCATGCTCGTCGCCTCCTGGAGCGCATGTTAACGGTAACACTTCGAGTGTCAAGCGTGCTTTTTGGGGCGGGGCGTCGAGCCTCAGTCCTCGTCGCCTGCGCCGGGATCGGCCTCGAGGTCGTCGTGCAGGAGGTGCTTGAGGTACCGCTCCGGCGAGGTCAGGAACCCACGCGTCACGGTGTAGTGCTCGGTCTCCTCGTAGGCGACGCGCGCGATCCCGGCGGCGTCGAGCCGGTACAGCAGGGCGCCCGGGTAACCCATGAGGATCGGCGAGTGCGTCGCGATGACGAGCTGGCTGCCCGCCGCGACGAGGCGGTGGAAGATGGCGAGCGCCGCGAGCTGACGCTGCGGCGACAGCGCGGCCTCGGGCTCGTCGAGGACGTAGAGGCCGTTCGGGCCGAACCGCTCCTCGAGCAGCCACAGGAACGCCTCGCCGTGCGACTTCTCGTGCAGGGCCTCCCAGCCGTACCGGCCGAGGCCGAGCTGTTCGGCGATCGTCGCGACGTTGAAGAGGCTCTCGGCGCGCAGGAAGAAGCCCGTCTTCTCGCGCCGCGCGTTTCGGACGAGCACGAGCGCCTCGTGCAGGCTCGACTGCGAGGCGCGCGTCGAGAACGCGAAGTGCCGGGACCCGCCCTCCGCGTTGAACCCCGCGCGCACGGCGATGGCCTCGACGAGCGTGCTCTTCCCGCTGCCGTTCTCGCCGACGAAGATCGTGACGGCCGGGTCGAGCTTCAGCGTCTCGAGGCTTGCGATGGCCGGGATCGTGTACGGATAGGCGTCGAGGGCGCCGGCCTTGGTGCGGTCGAGGCGGAGCTCGCGGATGAAGCCGCGTCTGTTCGCGGGCGCGCGGGGCACGGCGTGAGCATCGTAACACCCGCCCGAACGGGCGTTAGCCATATATCCGGAAGCCGGACGCGAGAGCCGTGCGACATCATGTCGCATTCTCAACGTTCTCGAACTGGGCTCTTCTAGCGCGGCAGCCGCGGCTGCACGCAAGGAGCGCATCGATGAGAGAGCGATTTGGTTTCGGGGGGTGGATCCTGGTCTTCGTCGCCGCGACGGCGGCATGTCAGGCGGACAGGTCGCCGACGCCCGCGGACACGCAGGTGGCGCGGGAGGCGCTCAACGCGAGCCCGAAGACGAGCAACTTCATCTTCGAGGCCGGCAACAGCATCATCTTCCACAGCTCGCCCCTCACGGTGACCGGCGGTGACGTCGCCGCGCGTGGGACAGGCAGCGGGCCGTTCCTCTCGGGGGGCGTCGCGATCGATTTCTCGAGCGGCGCGACGGTGCAGAAGACGCACAACGTCCTCGCCGACTCGATCCGGCTCAACAGCGGCGTGATCGTCGGCGATCTGCAGACGAACCGCCTCGTGAACCCGAGCTCGGGGACGCACGGCTCGGTGACGGCGCTCGTGCCGTTGCCCGGGCTGCCGGTGCCCTCGCCGGTCACGCCCGGCACGCAGAATCTCACGGTCGCGGGCGGCAAGACGGTGACGGCGTCGCCCGGGCAGTACCTCACTGTGAGCCTCGGGTCGAGCTCCGTGCTGCGCTTGAACGCCGGCACTTATCAGATGAAGGATCTGACGATCGGGACGAGCGGCCGCCTCGAGGCGCTCGGGCCCGTGACGGTCCTGATCTCGAACCGCCTGAGCGCCGGCTCGGGCTTCTTCATCGGTCCTGCGTCGGGCTGTGGGAACACCGCGAAGAACATGCGCATCGAGGTGTCGGGGCAGAACGGCACCGACGGCGCGCTGGGGTCGACGCCGAAGGCCGTGTCGCTGGGCAGCAACGGCTCGATTCGCGCGCTCGTGCTCGCGCCGAATGGGACGCTCTCGTTCGCGAGCGGCATCTGCGCCAAGGGCGCGTTCATGGCGCGCGACATCGACGTGGGCAGCTCGAACGGGGCGTATACGTTCGAGGACGGCTTCCCGAACACCGCCAGCTGCACGGCGCAGAGCTGCGACGACCACAACGCTTGCACGACCGACGTGTGCGGCTCGAACGGTGTCTGCACGCATACGAACGCCGCCGCGGGCGCGTCGTGCGGCGACGGCAATGCCTGCAACGGCGCCGAGACCTGCAACGGCTCGGGCGTCTGCCAAGCCGGCACGGCGGTGACGTGCGTGGCCAGCGACCAGTGCCACTCGGCGGGCACGTGCGACGCGTCGACGGGGAAGTGCACCAGCCCGACGGTCGCGGATGGCACGACGTGCAACGACGGCAACCCCTGCACGGCTGGCGACGCGTGCAAGGCCGGCGCGTGCACGAGCGGCGCGCCGAAGACCTGCGCCTCGAACGATCCCTGCAAGGTCGGGAGCTGCGACGCGACGACGGGTGCGTGCGTGCTCGCGAACGCGACCGACGGGACGTCGTGTAACGACGGCAACGCCTGCACGACGGGCGACGTGTGCCAGGCCGGCGCGTGCGTGGCCGGCGCGCCGAAGACCTGCACCTCGGGCGACCCGTGCAAGGTGGCGAGCTGCGACGCGACGACGGGCGCCTGCGTCCTCGCGGCGGCGGCCGACGGCACCGTGTGCAACGACCTGAACGCCTGCACGCGCGTGGACGTGTGCATCGCGGGCGCGTGCGTGGGCAGCAGCCCGGTGACGTGCGCCGCGGCCGACCAGTGCCACGTCGCGGGCGTGTGCGATCCGACCAGCGGCCAGTGCTCGAGCCCGGTCGCGCAGAACGGCACCGCCTGCAACGACAACAACGCCTGCACAGTCGCCGACGCTTGCCAGGCCGGCACCTGTATGGGCACGGCGAAGGCGTGCGGCGCCAGCGATCAGTGCCACGTCGCGGGCGTGTGCGACCCGACCAGCGGTCAGTGCTCGAACCCCATCGCCGCCAACGGGACGAAGTGCGACGACGGGAACCTCTGCACGACGGCCGACCTGTGCCAGTCGGGGACGTGCACGGGCGGCAGTCCGGTGGCGTGCGCCCCGATCGATCAGTGTCACCTGGCCGGCACGTGCGATCCGACGAGCGGGAAGTGCTCGAGCCCGCCTGTCGCCGAGGGGACGGTCTGCAACGACAATAACTCCTGCACCGACGGCGACATCTGCCACATCGGCGTCTGCGCCGGCGTGATCAAGCAGTGTCCGGCGAGCGATCAGTGCCACGCGACCGGTACGTGCGATCCCGCCTCGGGGACGTGCTCGAACCCGCCCGTCGCTGACGGGACGACGTGCAACGACGGAAACCTCTGCACCCAGACCGACTCGTGCCACGCCGGTGTCTGCACGGGCGGCAACCCTGTGAGCTGCGCGGCCGCCGACCAGTGCCACGTGGCTGGCGCCTGCGATCCGATGAGCGGGAAGTGCTCGAACCCGAACGCCGCCGATGGGACGACGTGCGA
>Ga0265314_10003167_pt1 | contig 16122 bp, 18 predicted proteins | sample 4126metaG_FD_203106 | JGI IMG/M metagenome (GOLD analysis project Ga0265314, IMG submission 203106) | Rhizosphere microbial communities from Carex aquatilis grown in University of Washington, Seatle, WA, United States - 4-1-26 metaG | ecosystem: Host-associated > Plants > Roots > Rhizosphere >... | reverse complement strand
GCGCTTTCGACGCCATCTGGATCGCCGCCGCCGCCATGGCCGTCAGCCTGCTCGCCACGCTCTACCCCGCGCGCAGCGCCACCCGCATCGCCCCCGTCGAATCGCTACGCTATGAATAATGCCTAAGCTAATCGAAGCTCCCACCCAAATTCCCGTTCCCGGAAATAAGATCATCGACGAGTACATCGGCCGCGTGAACACCGGCGACACGCAGACGAGCGTGGCCCACATGCGCAGCCCCGCCGGCTGGTCCGAACCGGGTCAGCGTCCGGACTTTGACGAATACACCGTGGTCCTCAAAGGCGTGATGCGAGTGGAGCACGAAGCCGGCGCCACCGAAGTCAAAGCCGGCCAAGCCATCATCGCGCGCAGAGGCGAGTGGGTTCGCTACAGCACTCCCGAGGGCGCCGAATACATAGCGATCTGCGTCCCGGCGTTCACGCCCGACACCGTCCACCGCGACGTTTGACGGCTATTGCTTTTCGTAAACTTGCGTGCTGCTGTAATCCACGCCGTCAATCGAGCCCTTCGTCGTCATGGTAAGGATCTTGCCGCCGCCGGAAATCTTCATGGTTACGGTTTCAACCACCTGCCCTTTGATCTTGCCAGCGCGCTCCACAGTGTTGGCGTCCACACGTTTCAACGCCACCGTATCGAGCTGCGATCCTTCAATCGGCACATCCTTACCGTCGTATTTCGCCGTGAAATTGATCTCGGTGGTGTTGCCGTTGCCCTGCACCGTCTTTTGATTGAAACTCACCCCGCCGTCCTTGGCTTCAAACGACATCGACCGGTTCAGCAGCGCGGTATCCGGATCAAAGGTCGACTTGCCGCGGTCGAGTACCCAATTGCCGAGCAGCGAATCCTTGCCCTGGCCCAGCGCCAAACCCGCCATCAGAACGAAAGCCAACAGGCTCACGCGGTTCCGTAGAAAATGCTTCATAGTCCCATATCCTTTCACGGCCGGCGGCGCGAAATCAAGTGACACGGCCTATTGGTCCCTTTGCCGGGCCGATTGGTCCCTTTGCCGGATTGACACCCCCCGACCGCCGACACTATGATGATTAGCGGCGGCTGCCACAGGGCGCTGCTCACCAAACTAATCAAAACGGAGCTGCTAACCCGACAGGGCTCTCATTCGTCCAATTACTTCAATATGATCACAGTCGAAGGATTGACCAAGCGGTACGCCAACCATGTCGCCGTCGACAACATCTCTTTCAAGGTGGAAAGAGGACAGATCGTCGGCTTCCTGGGGCCCAACGGGGCGGGCAAGACCACTACCATGCGGGTGCTCACCTGCTTCCTGCCGCCCACCGCGGGCACCGCTCGCGTGGCGGATTTTGACGTCCTGGAACAGCCGATGGAGGTCAAGAAGCGCATCGGCTACCTGCCCGAAACGCCTCCCCTCTACCCCGAAATGGAAGTCGTCGAGTACCTGGAATACGTCGGCCGCCTCAAAGGCGTCCCCAAAGAAAGCCTGGCGCGGCGCGTCGACGAAGTCGCCCAGAAGTGTTCCGTCGGCGACGTGAAGAACAAGCTGATCGGCAAGCTCTCCAAAGGCTACCGCCAGCGCGTCGGCCTGGCCCAAGCCATCATTCACAATCCGGACGTCCTGATCCTTGACGAGCCCACTTCCGGACTCGATCCCCAGCAGATCATCGAAACCCGCGACCTGATCAAAGGCCTGGCCGGCGATCACACCATCATTCTTTCGACCCACATCCTCCCCGAAGTGGAGCAGTTGTGCGAGCGCGTCATCATCATCGCCAAAGGCAAGCTGGTCGCTACCGACACCGTGCAAAACCTCACCAGCCGCCTGCGCGGAGCCGAAACCGTATCCGTCGAAATCGCGGCGCGCAACGGTGCGCCGCTCAGTGCGCCCGAGATTCAAGAACGCCTGGAGCGCGTTGAAGGCGTCAGCCGCGTGCTGGCGCGCGATTCGCACGACGGCAACCTGGCGTTCACAGTAGAGAGCCAGCAAGGCCAGCACGTCCGCCCCGAACTCGCGCGCGCCGTCATCGAAGGCGGCTGGAATCTGAATGAGCTTCACGCCGTGGGCTTGAGCCTGGAAGAAATCTTCCTCGAACTAACCGGCACGCCGAAAGCGGGAGACAACCAATGAACACACTCACCATCTGCCGCAAGGAATTAAGCAGCTACTTCCGTTCGCCCATCGCGTACGGCGTCATGTTCTTCTTCGCCGTGATCACCGGCTATTTCTTCTACGCCTACACTGTTTCGTTCGTCACGTATAGTATCCAAAGCTCGATGCAAGGCCAGAGCGCTCCGATGAGCGTGAACGATCAAATGATCCGCCCGCTGCTCTCCAACCTCGCCGTCATCGGATTGTTCTTCATCCCCATCATCACCATGCGCCTGTTCGCTGAAGAGAAACGCACCGGCACTTTCGAATTATTGGCGACGTCTCCGGTGCTCGACATGGAAATCATCCTGGGCAAATGGCTGGCCGCGGTGGTGCTCTACGCCGCCATGCTGGGCATATCGCTGGTCAGCATGGCGACACTCTTCGCCTACGGCAAACCGGATTGGCGACCCATGATGGTGGGCTATCTGGGACTACTGCTGCAAGGCGGCTGCCTGCTGGCGATCGGCACCTACATTTCCTCCTGCACGCGCAACCAGATCGTCGCCGCCGTGGCGACCTTCAGCGTACTGCTGATGCTGTGGGTGATTGACTGGGTGTCGTCCTTCCAAGATTCAGCCTTCGCGAAGGTGATGGCCTACCTTTCCGTCACCCAACACTTCGATTCGTTTTCAAAAGGCGTGCTGGATGTGAAAGATATCCTCTACTACGCATCTATGATTTTCATCGGCTTGTTTTTAACCGCGCGATCGCTGGAATCGCTGCGCTGGAGGGCCTAAGCCATGGCGAATAACTCCTGGATGAAAGCTCGCCAAACCAAGTTCGCGGCCTACACCGCCGTCTATATCCTGATCGTAGTCGCCGTCGTCGGCGTCCTCAATTTCCTAGCGAACCGCTATAACAAGACTTACGACACCACCAGCAGCAAGCAATTCACGCTGTCCGATCAAACCGATAAGATCGCCAAAAATCTCAAGCAGGACGTCAGCATTTCCTATTGGGATCAGCCTACGCAATTTCAAGCCGCCCACGATCTTCTTGACCGCTATAAAAATCTCTCGCCGAAAATCGAAGTCCACTACCAGGATCTGGAAAAGAACATCACGCAAGCCCGCGCCGCCGGCGTAACCCGGCGCGGCGCGGTGCTGGTCCAGACCGGCGGCAAAACCCAGGAAGCCAAGAGCCTCTCCGAAGAAGAAGTGACCGGAGCGCTCGTGCGCGCTCTCAAAACCGGCGACAAGCTGGCCTGCTTCGCCGAAGGGGCGGGCGAGCACACGCTCGAAGACGCTGACCGCACTGGCTACGGTCAGTTGAAAACCTTGGTCGAAGGCAACAACTACAAAACCCAAAGTATCAACCTGCTGCAGAAGCCCGAGATTCCCAAGGACTGCACCATGGTGATCGTCGGCGGTCCCTCGCGCGATTACCTGCAGCCCGCCGTCGATGCCCTCAAAGCCTACGTCGAAGGCGGCGGCAAGGCCATCCTGATGCTCGACCCGCCGCTTAAGTTCGCCAAGCAGAATATCGACGAGAACGCGGCGCTGTTAGGCGTGCTGTCTGACTGGGGCGTTACCGCCGACAAAGACCTGGTGCTCGACACTAGCGGCGTGGGCCAGCTTTACGGCCTGGGCCCTGAGATCGCGTTGGTGAGCACTTACGGAACGCATACCATCGTCGGCGCGATGAAGCGACTGGCATCGGGATTCCCGATCGCGCGCTCGCTCGAAATTAAGAACGGCGCGAAAACCACCGTCGAGAAACTTTTCGAATCGACTGACGATGCTTTCGCGACAACCAACCTGGCCTCGGCCGAGATCAAGCCGTCGCCCTCCGATAAAAAAGGCCCGTTCATCCTGGGCGCCGCCGGAACATTCAGCGCGGGCGGCGGAAGATTCGTGGTGGTCGGCTCTTCAAGCTGGGTAGCGAATACCTACCTGCGCCTAGCCGGCAACCGCGACCTGTTCCTGAACATGATGAACTGGCTCTCCGCCGACGAAGACCTGATTTCGATCCGGCCCCGCGAGCCCGACGACCGCCGCCTCACCATGACGGCCAACCAGATGCGGCTGGCGTTCTATTCGAGCGTGCTCGCGATTCCGCTCTTGATCCTGGCCTCCGGTTTAAGCGTGTGGTGGAAACGGCGTTGACATTATGAAGTGGGGGCGAATGGTATTAGCCGGCGTCCTGCTAGCCGGCTTGGGGATCGCCGTATGGTGGTCGAATCGGCAGGAGAAGGCCAAGGAAGGCCAGCCCGCGGCGGATGCGGCGCCGAAGATTCTCGCGATCAGCGCGGACTCGGTGAAGCAAGTTCAAATTGTGCACCGCGGCGAGGACCCCATCACGGTTCAATTCAGCGCCGCCGGCAAATGGGAAATGACTTCTCCCCAGCCTCTGCCTGCCGACCCCGTGGCCGTCGCGGCTCTCACCAGCACCGCATCGCGTCTCGACTCCGAACGCGTCGTCGATCCCAATGTGACTGACCTCAAGGCTTACGGCCTTGCTCCCGCATTGATCGGAGTAAACTTCACCACAAAGGACGGCAAAACTTCCAAGCTTCTGATCGGCGAGAACACGCCGGAGGGCAGCGCCGTTTACGCCAAGCTCGACGGCGACCCGCGCCTCTTCACCATGGCCAGTTCCTTCAAGAGCACTTTCGACAAGGAAGCCAAGGACCTGCGCGACAAACGCCTGCTCCCCTTCACGCAGGATAAACTCAGCCGTATCGAAATCACAGCGCAGAAGCAGACCTACGAATTCGTCAAGAAGGGCGAAAACGAATGGCAAATCGACAAACCCAAAGCCATGCGCGCCGACAATAATCAGGCCGACGACCTGATGCAGCGGCTCAAAAACGCCGACATGGATTTAAGCGGCGTCCAGGACGAAAAGAAAATCGCCGCCGGTTTCGCCGCGGCCGCGCCGCTGGCCATCGCCAAGATCACCGATCAGGACGGCACCAAGACCCTCGAGATCCGCAAATCCAAGGACGATTACTACGCGAAATCGAGCGCCGTCGCAGGCATCTACAAAGTTTCGAAAGTGCTCGGCGACGGCCTCGACAAGCCCGTCGACGCCTATCGCAACAAGAAAATCTTCGACTTCGGCTTCAGTGACCCCACGCGTATTGAAGTCACCGACGGCGCGAAGACTTCCATCTACAGCAAAGCCGGCGAGACTTGGACCTCCAACGGCAAGAAGATGGATTCCACCAGCGTGCAGGCTTTCATCGATCGCCTCCGCGATCTCGCCGCCACGAAATTTGCCGACGCCGGATTCACCACGCCCGTAGTCACGCTCACCGTAGTATCGAATCAAGGCAAGCAGCACGAGCAAGTGGAAATCGCGCCCGCGGCCTCCGGCGGCAACTTCCTGGCGCGCCACGGCGGCGATGCGTCATTCTATGAGTTGGAGGCCAAGACGGTCATGGAATTGCGCCAGGCAGTGGGCGACGTACGGGAAGCCCAGCCGGAAAAGAAAAAGTAGTGGGCCTCGGCCTGGTCACGGATCTTTACCAGCTCACCATGGCTGCCGGCTATTTCGAAGCCGGGAAAATGCACGACCGCGCGACCTTTGAACTTTCCGTCCGCCGCCTGCCCTACAATCGGAATTTTATTCTGGCCGCCGGGCTCGCCCAAGCCGTCGACTACTTACTCAACTTCCGCATCACCGCGGAAGAAATCGCCTACCTGCGCGGCATCCCGCAATTCAAATACGCGAGCGATGCGTTCTTTGAAATGCTGGCTGGATTGCGTTTCACCGGTGACGTGTTCGCCGTTCCCGAAGGCACTCCGGTATTCGCTGGCGAGCCATTCCTCACCGTGCGCGCCCCAGTGATCGAAGCGCAGATCCCGGAAACGTACTTGCTGGCAATGATCGGCTTCCAGTCCTCCATCGCCACCAAGGCAGCCCGTGTAGTGAAGGCCGCCCTCGGCCGCGACGTAGTAGAGTTCGGCACGCGCCGCGCGCACTCGCCCGAAGCCGGAGTGCTTGCCGGACGCGCGGCCTATATCGGAGGCTGCGTCGGCACCAGCAACGCCGAGTCCGGGTTCCGCTATAAAGCCCACGTGTTCGGGACCGCCGCCCATTCCTGGGTGATGTCCTTCCCCAGCGAGCGCGACGCCTTCGAGCAACTGCAAAAATTGTTAGGCGAGCGCACCACATACTTGATCGATACCTATGACACCATCGAAGGCGCGAAGCTCGCCGCGTCGCTAGGCCGCCCGCTATGGGGCGTGCGCCTCGACAGCGGCAACTTGATCGAACTCGCGCCCGCCGTGCGCAAGATCCTCGACGACGCGGGGCTCCCCGACGCCAAGATCATGGCCACCGGCGAATTGAACGAATATAAGATCCACGAACTGGTAGCCGCCCAAGCCCCCATCGACGTCTTCGGCGTCGGCACCGACCTCGCCACTTCCGCCGACGCCCCCTCTCTCGGCGTGATTTACAAAATGGTCGAGATGGAAAGCGCCAATCAGCACCGCTATACCGCGAAATTCAGCCACGAAAAACATACGCTCCCCGGCGCCAAGCAAATTTTCCGCCACTCCGATCACGATGTCCTCGGCCGCTCCACCGAATGTATTTCCTGCAACGAACCGAACGAAACCATCGAAGCCCTGCAGCGCCCGGTCATTCTGGGGGGTAAGTTGGTAGAGCCGCTGCCCACCACAGCGCAAGTCAGGCGCTACGCCGCCGAACGCCTGGCGCGCCTGCCCGCCCCATGTCATAGTCTGTTTGGGGTGGAAGACGCGTGGCGCGTCGAACTGAGCCCGGCCCTCAAAGAACTGGACGAGAGCGTGCGCAAGGAGCACGCCGGATGAAAACCGTTTTCTTCGACGTCGACACGCAAATCGATTTCCTCTATCCCGCCGGCGCGCTCTACGTTCCCGGAGCCGAGAAAATAGTCGAGCAAATCGCCGCTCTAAACCGCTTCGCCGGTGCGCACTCGATCCCGCTGGTCTCGACGATGGACGCCCACTCCGAAGACGACCCCGAATTCAAAACTTGGCCGCCGCATTGCGTAGTAGCCACCGCCAGCCAGCAAAAACCCGAAGCCACGCTGCTAGCAAAGCGCGTTGCAGTGCCGAATACGCCGGGCTTACGAGACCTCGAAGGAGCACAACAGTTTTTACTCGAAAAGCAAACCTTCGATTGCTTCACCAACGTAAATCTCGACGCCCTGCTCGAACGCTTCGCCGCCGAGCGCTACGTCGTCTACGGCGTAGTCACCGAAATCTGCGTAAAGCTAGCCGCCTTCGGCCTGCTCAAAACCGGCAAGCGCGTCGAGCTAGTCAGCGACGCCGTCCGCAGCCTCAGAGACGCAGACTCGTCCGCCATGACCGCCGCGTTTCTGGCAGCCGGCGGCGCGGTGACCACCGTCAGCGCAGCCACACGCGTCCCCTAGCCGCCTCTTACCGCATGCAACCGAGCTTCCTGATCGGCCTGATCGGATCCGGCATCCAAGCCTCCCGCACTCCAGCCATGCACATGCTCGAAGCCAGCCGCCAAGGCCTGCGCTACGTCTACAAATTAATCGACCTGGAAAAGCTCGGCGTTGGTGCAGAAGCGCTCCCCGACCTCCTCAACGCCGCCGAGCGCCTCGGATTCGACGGCCTGAACATCACCCACCCCTGCAAGCAAGCGGTCATCCCGCTGCTGACCGATTTGTCCCCGGAAGCCCGCGCCATCGGAGCCGTCAACACCGTAGTTTTGCGTAACGGAAAACGCTCCGGACATAACACCGATTGCACCGGCTTCGCCGAAGGTTTTCGCAGAGGTCTGCCCGGCGTCGAAACCCGCCGCGTAGTGCTGCTAGGCGCCGGAGGAGCCGGGGCCGCCGTAGCGCACGCAGCGTTAGCCCTAGGCATCGAACATCTGACCATCTTCGATATCGATACCGCGAAAGCCCGTCACCTGGTAACAGCCCTCAACACCAGGCGCGTCACTCACGGAACCAATCTCGCAGTAGCGATGCAAGCCGCCGACGGCCTTATCCACGCCACACCCACAGGCATGGCGCAGCACCCCGGCCTGCCGCTTCCCGCCACCCTGCTGCGTCCCGAACTCTGGGTAGCCGAAATCGTCTACTTCCCCCTCGAGACCGAACTCCTGCGCACGGCCAACAGCATCGGCTGCCGCACCCTCAACGGCTCCGGCATGGCCGTGTTCCAAGCCGTCGACGCCTTCCGCCTGTTCACCGGCATCCAGCCCGACGCCGAGCGCATGCTCTCCAGCTTCGCCGACATGGACCTCAAGTGAGCGCGCCCTCTCGTACGCGCTTCCTGATGCTGGCCCTGCTAGCCATCGGGACCATGATCAATTACCTCGACCGCACCGTGCTCGGTATCGCCGCCCCCAGCCTGACGCAGGAACTCGGCCTGACGCCCGCGATCATGGGCGTGATGTTTTCCGCCTTCTCCTGGGCCTACGCGCTAGGCCAAATTCCCGGCGGCGTATTTCTGGATCGCATGGGCAGCAAGCTCACCTACTTCTGCGCCGTTACCGTGTGGTCGCTCTTCACGCTCCTGCAAAGCGCCGCCACGGGCGTCTACTCGCTCTTCGGTTTCCGCCTCGGCTTGGGCCTCAGCGAAGCCCCCTGCTTTCCCGTCAACAGCCGCGTCGTAGCCGCCTGGTTCCCCATGCAGGAACGCGCCCGCGCCACTGCCATCTATACCGTGGGCGAATATCTCGGCCTCGCCGGCTTCGGCCCCGCACTCTTCTGGATCACACGCCGCTTCGGCTGGCGCGGCATGTTCCTCACCGTGGGCGCCGCCGGACTGCTCTTCGCACTCGCCTGGTGGAAACTCTACCGCGAGCCCTCTGCCGCGCCGATCTCTGCAGAAGCCCGCGCCTCGTTTTCCTGGGCACGTGTGCGCCAACTCCTAGGATTCCGTCAAATCTGGGGAGTGTCGCTAGGCCAATTCGGCGGCAACTCCACGCTGGTATTTTTCCTCACCTGGTTCCCCACCTATCTAGCGAAAGAACGCCACCTCCCCTGGATCACCGCCGGTTGGTTCTCCGTGCTCCCCTTCCTAGCCGCCGCCGCTGGAGTTCTCTTCGGCGGATGGCTTTCCGACGCACTCCTCAAGCGAACCGGCTCGCCCAACATCGCCCGCAAACTACCCATGATCGTAGGCTTGCTGGGCGCCGCAGTAATTCTCGCCGCCAACTACGTAGCGTCCGACAGCGTCGTCATCGCCATCATGTCGCTAGCGTTCTTCGCCCAAGGCATGACCGGACTCGGCTGGACCCTGATCGCCGACATCGCCCCCCACACCCTGATGGGACTCACCGGCGGTATCTTCAACTTCGCCGCGAATCTCGCCGGAATCCTCACGCCCATCGTGATCGGCATCCTGGTCGGCCAGACGGGTTCGTTCGCCTACGCTCTGATTTATGTATCCGCTGCGGCCCTGTTAGGAGCCATCGGCTACATCTTTATCCTCGGAGACGTAAAAAGAATCGAAATGAGTTGAGATTTTTCCCGCCGGTTCCGCACTAAGAGTGCAGCACGAACTCCTCCGAATCGTGCATCGGGTGTTCCCTCGATGGTCAGCCTGGCCATAGCCACCTCAGAGGGAACGCCCGCTCTAACCCCAGCCCGGATGGCATACTGGACTGGTGCGCGTTAAAGAATTGGCCGCCTTCCTCGACGCTCCCTTTGAAGGCGACGGCGAGCGAGTGCTGCGCAAAGTCACCGCCCTCGAAGACGCCGGCCCCGACGACCTTTCCTTCGTGACCGGCGCGCGAGCCTTCAAGCGCGCCGAAGCGTCCGCCGCCGGCTGCCTGCTGGTTCCCGCCGATTTCGAAAATGAAACCCATCGCACCGTGGTCCGCACACCGCAGCCCCGCGCCGACGCCGCGCGCGCGATTCCGAAAATCCATCCAAAGATCGAACACCCTCCCGGCGTTCATCCCTCCGCCGTAATCGGCCCCGGCGCGATCATCGAACCGGGCGTGCACATAGGCCCGCTAGTCGTTCTCGGCGCGGGCGTGCGCGTCGGCGCTGGCTCCTCGATCGGCGCCGGCTCCGTCATCGGCGATTACGTGGTCATCGGCGAGAAGTGTACGCTGCATCCCAACGTCACGCTGTATAGCGAAGTGACGCTAGGCAAGGAAGTGGTCCTCCACTCCGGCTGCGTCATCGGAGCCGATGGCTTCGGCTACGTCCTCACCGACGGCGTCTGGGAAAACTTCCCGCAGATCGGCCGCGTCGAAATCGGAGACCGCGTCGAAATCGGAGCCAATTCCTGCGTCGATCGCGCCGCCCTCGGCGTCACCTCTATCGGCGACGGGACTAAATTGGACAACCTGGTCCACGTCGGGCATAACTGCGCCATCGGACGCAATGTAGTGGTGGCAGCACAGACCGGATTCTCCGGCGGAGTGGTGGTCGAAGACTACGCCGTGATCGGCGGACAAGTAGGCGTCGGCGACAAGGCCCGCATCGAATCGCGAGCCATAGTAGGCTCCGGCAGCGGAATCCTGACTTCGAAAATCGTGCGCGCCGGACAGCCTGTGTGGGGAACGCCCGCGCGTCCTCTGAAAGATCACCTGGAACAACTGGCCGTACTAAGCCGCCTGGCCAAGAATAGGAAGAAAACATGAGCAACGCCGCTAACGACCGCCGCATCGACTACATCGAATTTCCCACGGAGGACGCCGCCAAATCCAAAGCATTCTACGCGTCCGCGTTTGGATGGAAATTTGAAGACTACGGACCTCAGTACACCAGCTTCCATGACGGACGCCTGGCCGGAGGCTTCAGCGCAGACAAAGTCGAGCGCCCCGCCAAGCCATTAGTCGTCCTCTACGCCGCCGATCTCGCCGCAGCGCAGCGAGCCGTCGAACAAGCAGGCGGCAAAATCACCCGCGCCATCTTCGCTTTCCCTGGAGGCCGCCGCTTCCACTTCACTGACCCGAGCGGCAACGAACTGGCAGTGTGGTCCGAGTGACCGCTACTGCTTCCACTCAAACGTCTCGACCACGCTAACCCGCGCCTGCGGATACACCGTTAAGCGGAAGCGCACTGCATTGGTGGCGTTGTGATAAATCAGGCTGCCGTTCTGCAACTGCGCCGCGTCGAGCGACACCGGCTTGGTATACCCGCCATCGTCGATCTCCAGCAGCCCCTTTTGCGCCGCGCGAACCGAGGGCGCAAAACGGTTCCAGGTCACGCTGAGATTATCGTCATTCCGCTTCGCCGATAAGGACAGCGACAAGTCCTGCGCGGCCGCGGCCGCCGCGCGAGCGTCCATCGTCTGCGCCAGTTGATATCCCAGCGCCACGCCCAGCAACAAAAACAAAAAAGTGAGAGGCAGCCACACCCAGCCGCTGCGCCACGCCCGAACCGGCGCGGAAACCGCAGGCGCTTCGCGTGCCGGCTCCGAAAATCCAAATGCAGTCTGCGGATTTTCCTCCGCGGCCCGCGGACGCCGTTCGGCTCTTCGGCCCTCCCGACCTTCCCCGAGTGGCCGCCGCGCCGGAGCCTCTTCTCCCAGCAGCTCGCGCCGCCGCAAAGGAAACTCCAGCGGACTCTTCTCCGGAAAATCCCCGTGCTCACGAACAAAAAACGCTCCGACGCTCACCCGCGTGGCATACGGTTTAATCAGCAGCGCCACCATCGCCGGCCCCGGGAAAAATTGGTCGAGCAATTCCAGATCTTCCGCCTCGAGAGAAAATCCATCGCGCGTGTGACTGCGAAAATATCCCACCGCATAAGCCGATGGCGACGAGCCAGGCCGCAGCCGGTTCCAGCAATCCTCAAAATCCCGCCCGTCTTCTTCCGTGAATAAATACGAAGGCCCGCGCCGGTATTCGCACGGCACCGCTTCGAAATCATCGATCCGCACAACCGCCGGAACACCCGGCCGTGTGGTGCCGATGAGCACTCCGCCCACCTCGGCGCCGCGCTTGGGAACCGCGCCAAAACCGCGCATGACCTCCATTCCCAGGCGATCGACCACGTCCAAACGGATGTGCACGATCACCGGCTGCCCGGGAACCTCCCAGACATAGTAGCCGGCGGGGTAGCCAGCGGGATCTTGTGTCGGAGTCGCCATTTCAGTTACCGTTTCATCGTACTACGATGCCTGGAATTCTCTATATCGTCGCGACGCCCATCGGCAATCTCGAAGACATCACGCTACGCGCCCTGCGCGTGCTGCGGGAAGTGGATTGGATCGCCTGCGAAGACACCCGCCAATCCCGCAAGTTGCTGGAGCATTTCGGAATCTCCAAACCTATGCTCAGCTATCACGACCACAATGAATCCGGCCGTGCCGCGGAATTGGTCGGCAAGCTAGCTACCGGCGGCAGCGGAGCGCTCATATCCGACGCCGGAACACCTCTGATTTCCGACCCCGGCTATCGTTTGGTAGAAGCCGCCATCGCCGCGTCAGTGCCCGTTGTGCCAATCCCCGGAGCCTCCGCCGCCGTCAGCGCCTTAAGCGCCGCCGGACTCCCGACCGATGCCTTCCGCTTCTGTGGATTCCTGCCACCCAAATCCACGCAGCGCAAAAAACTACTAGAACAATTGAAACCCGAAACCGGAACGCTCATCTTCTACGAAACCCCGCACCGCATTCTAGAAGCCCTCGAAGATGTGACAGCCGTAATGGCCGCTCGCCCCGTGGTCGTCGCACGCGAGCTCACCAAACTCCATGAAGAATTCCTCCGCGGCACCGCCGCCGAAGTACACGCCGCTCTAGCCTCCCGTCAATCCGTGAAAGGAGAAATCACCCTGCTGATCGGCAAGAGCGACACCATCGAAGCCGACGACACTCCATTAGAAGAAGCCGTGCTAGCCGCCGAACAGCAAGGGCTCCCGCGCATGGAAGCCATCAAGCACGTAGCCAAGCAACGCGGACTGTCGAAACGCGAAGTCTATCGCTTAATGACCGGCCGCTGAGGCGCCGGACAGCAGTCGGCAGCGCAAGCCTCCGGCTCCCTCTCGATCAACTCCGCAATCATGCGGATGATCGCCGGATGCGTCCCCACCGTCCCCGCCCGCATCATGCGGATGCCCAGTTCCTCGCACACGGCCCGCGCTTCGGTGTCCAGATCGTAGATCACTTCCATGTGATCCGACAAAAACCCAATAGGCGCGATCACCGTGTCGTGCGGCGATTCCCGCAAGTAATCGCAAATATCAGGCCCGAGCCAAGGCTGCGTCGGCGGCCCGCTGCGGCTCTGATACGCCAGCGTCCACTCACCCGCCCCTGCCCCTTCCGCCACCCGCCGCGAAGCCGTCTCCAACTGCTCCACATACGGACTCGCCTGCGCCATCGAAACCGGCACGCTGTGCGCTGTAAACACCACCCGCGCCCCCGGCAGCTCCGCCAGCGCCGCCCGCACACGCTCCGTCATCGCCTCCAAAAACAGCGGATGCGCCGAGAACGGCGGGATCTTCACAATCTCCGGCGCGCCCTCCCCCACCTCCGCCCGCGCCCGCTGGATGTTCTCCAAATACTGCCGGCAACCCGAATACGACCCAAACGCCGAAGTAGGGAACGCAATCGCCCGCCGGACGCCCTCATCGCGCATCTGCCGAACCGTATCCGCCAGCAGTGGATGCCAATTGCGATTCCCCCAGTAAATCGGGATTTTGACCACGTCGCCCAAAGCCGCGATCAAGGCCCGATTTTGGTCGTTAATGGGGCTCCGTCCCCCAAAATGATAGTAATGGTCCGCCACCGCGAGCAGCCGCTCCCGAGGTACATCCCTCCCCCGTAAAACATTCTCCAGAAAAGGGATAACGTCCTCAGTCCGCTCGGGTCCCCCAAACGAAACAATCAGCAAAGCGTCGAAAGGGGAGGGCATCTTTCCCATTGTAGCGGGGTATAATAAAGGTCTTGGCGCGCAAAGGCGTGGCACACAGCCTGACTCATGCTCGCACTCACCATTGCAGCAACTGTCCACATTAGTGTCCTCGGGTCGTTCCACCCGGTCCAATTCGAACTGAAACCAGCCAAGGGGCAGACCTTGGTAGTCGAAACGGCAGGACGCACTGAAATCCTCCAAGGCGACCGCATGGTGCCGCTCTACGGCCCCGTCAAAGTCGCCGGCCGCGGCGGCGCCCCGGTGCGCTTTCTCCTGGGAATACCGGGCGGCGTGACCCGCGAATACGTCGGGAAACTCGACGTCCGCCGCCTAGGCATCGAACTGCAAGCCATCGTCGAAATGAACCGCGAAGACGCCGTCGCCGCCATCGTGGAAGCGGAGGGCGCCTCCGGGCTGCCCATTGAGGCGCGCAAAGCCCAAGCTGTAGTGACCCGGTCGTATCTGGCCGGGGCTCACAACCGCCATTACGGCTACGATTTCTGCGACACCGAACACTGCCAGCTTTTGAAGGACGCCCCGCAGCCCTCAAGCGCCGCCAGCCGCGCCACTGCCGCGACCCACGGCCAGGTGCTCGTCTATCATGGCGACATCATCGCCGCGCTCTACTCGGCCAATTGCGGCGGACACACCAAGTCCCTGGCCCAAACCAAGTGGGAAGGAGCCGCCATCCCGCAACCCGGCTATCCGTTCTTTTCCGTAGCCTGCCCCCTGCGCGGCCACGCCTCCGGACACGGCGTCGGATTATGCCAGATGGGAGCCATCGCCATCGCCGAACACGGCTACTCGGCGCAAATCATTCTAGGCCACTACTTCCCCGGCACCACCATCACGGCGATCGAAACCACGATCCCCAAAGCCACGCCCGTGCCTGTACCGGCCAGAATGCTCACCGCTAGCGTGGGTAAGGGTGCCCGCGCAGCGCAGTAAACGCGCGATAAATCTGCTCCGCCAGCACCACCCGCGCCAGCTCATGCGGCATCGTCATCGGCGACAGCCCCAACAGTAGATCCGCGCGCGCCCTCCACTCCGCCGGCAACCCGTCCGCCCCGCCGATTACGAAGACCATATCGCGCCCGTCACGTTCGGCCTTGTCTACCAGAGAAATGAACCCAGCGGAATCGAGCGCGCGCCCCGCCGGATCGAGCAGAATCTTCGCCGCCGTGGGATGCTTGGCCCACAGATCGAAGCGCAGCGGATGAATCTCCCGCATCTCGCACTTCGCAAAACGCGTGGAGCGTTTGATGTACTCCTCCGCCATGGCATTCGCGTGCGTATCGCGCGCCTTGCCGATGTAATAAAGGAGAACCTTCACGCTTTGCGGTAGAACGAAATCCCGTTGCGATCCTCGACGAATTCGACGCGGTCGCCGATCACTACGCGCTCGCCTTCAACACGCACCGTGAGCCGGCCGCCCTCCTCCAGCGACACAATCGCCAGTTGATAAGGAGCGTCCGCCACGAACTGCTCCGGCGCCGCGTGCACCACGGTTTCCGTGTAAACCACTCCGCTCTTCATGCCACTCCCAGAATCGTGACCACAGCCGTGGCCCCCGACCCGCCCAGGTTCTGCGCCAGTCCCAGCGAGTGCTTCGCCAGTTGCCGTTCCCCTGCCTCGCCGCGCAGTTGCAGCACGAGATCGCAAAGCTGTCCAACTCCGGTCGCCCCCACCGGATGCCCCTTGGATTTCAACCCGCCACTAGTGTTGATTGGCAGCGGCCCCGTCAGCTTCGTACATCCCGCCAGTGAATAAGGCCCGCCCTCGCCCTTCTTCACGAATCCCAAGTCCTCAATCGCAATAATCTCCGCGATGGTGAAGCAATCGTGGACCTCGGCGAATTGAATGTCCTGCGCCGTGACGCCTGCCATCTTGTAAGCCTTCTGCGCCGCCGCGACCACCGCGCGGAACGTAGTGATGTCGTCCTTCTGATCGAGCGCCACGTAATCCGAAGTCTGCGCCACGCCCATAACCTTTACCGGCTTGTCCGTAAACTCCCCAGCCCGCTCCAGCGGCACAATCAAAACCGCCGCCGCCCCGTCGCTGATCAGCGAGCAATCGAACACCGTCAGCGGCTCCGATATCGGCTTGCCCTTCAGCGCCTGCTCCATCGTGATCACCTTCCGCATGTGCGCCAGCGGATTCTTGGCCCCGTTCTCATGATTCTTAACCGCAAC
>Ga0265314_10003165_pt1 | contig 16132 bp, 19 predicted proteins | sample 4126metaG_FD_203106 | JGI IMG/M metagenome (GOLD analysis project Ga0265314, IMG submission 203106) | Rhizosphere microbial communities from Carex aquatilis grown in University of Washington, Seatle, WA, United States - 4-1-26 metaG | ecosystem: Host-associated > Plants > Roots > Rhizosphere >... | reverse complement strand
TCAAGCAGCACGGCGTGACCCGTGCGCCGCTGGAGACGGCAATCAACGCTGTGCGCGGCGGCGAGTCCGTCGGTTCGCAGGAAGCTGAAGGCCAGCGTGAGTCGCTTAAGAAATATTGTCTCGACCTCACCGAGCGCGCCCGCCAGGGCAAGCTTGATCCTGTCATCGGCCGCGACGACGAGATCCGCCGTGCCATCCAGGTGTTGCAGCGCCGCACCAAGAACAACCCTGTGCTGATCGGGGAACCAGGCGTGGGCAAGACCGCGATCGTCGAAGGGCTGGCGCAACGCATCATCAATGGCGAAGTGCCGGATTCTTTGAAGAACAAGAAAGTCTTGAGTCTGGATATGGCCGCCCTGCTGGCTGGAGCGAAGTATCGCGGCGAGTTCGAAGAGCGCCTGAAGAATGTGCTCAAAGAGATCGCACAGGAAGAAGGCAAGATCATCGTCTTCATCGACGAACTACACACCATGGTTGGCGCGGGCAAAGCAGAAGGCGCGATGGATGCAGGCAACATGCTCAAGCCTGCCTTGGCGCGTGGCGAGCTGCACTGTGTGGGCGCGACCACGCTGGATGAATATCGCAAGTACATCGAGAAAGACGCTGCGCTGGAGCGCCGCTTTCAGAAGGTGCTGGTGGACGAGCCTTCTGTGGAATCCACTATCGCCATCCTGCGCGGTTTGAAAGAGAAGTACGAAGTGCATCATGGTGTGGTGATCACCGACCCCGCCATCGTAGCCGCCGCAGAGCTGTCGCACCGCTACATCACCGACCGTTTCCTGCCGGACAAGGCCATCGACCTCATCGATGAGGCCGCTTCGCGCATGAAGATGGAGATCGACTCCAAACCGGAAGTGATGGACAAGCTCGAACGCCGCATGATCCAGTTGAAGATCGAGCGCGAGGCGGTGAAAAAAGAAAAAGACGAAGCTTCGAAAAAGCGCCATGCCTTGATCGAGAGCGAAATCAAGATACTGGAGCGCGAGTACGCCGACCTTGAGGAAATCTGGAAGGCAGAGAAGGGCGCGGCCCAAGGCGCAGCCAACGTGAAGGAAGAAATCGAGAATGCACGCGCCGAGATCGTCAGATTGCAGCGCGAAGGCAAGCTGGAAAAAGTGGCCGAGATCCAGTACGGCAAACTGCCGCAGCTCGAAGCCAAGCTGAAAGAAGCCGCGCAACGCGAGGCCGAAGGTGGCGCATCAAAGAACAGATTGCTGCGTACCCAAGTCGGTGCTGAAGAGATCGCCGAAGTGGTGAGCCGTGCCACCGGTATCCCGGTCAGCAAGATGATGACGGGCGAACGCGAGAAATTGCTGCACATGGAAGATAAGCTGCACGAACGCGTGGTGGGGCAGGACGAGGCTGTGCGCCTCGTGTCCGATGCCATCCGCCGTTCTCGCTCCGGCCTGTCCGACCCGAACCGTCCCTACGGTTCGTTCCTGTTCCTGGGCCCCACCGGTGTGGGCAAGACCGAGCTGTGCAAGGCGCTGGCCGGATTCATGTTTGATTCCGAGGATCACCTCATCCGTATCGACATGAGCGAGTACATGGAGAAACATTCTGTCGCGCGTCTGATCGGCGCGCCGCCCGGCTATGTCGGTTATGAAGAAGGCGGCGGTTTGACCGAAGCCGTGCGCCGCAAACCGTACAGCGTCATCCTGCTGGACGAGGTGGAAAAGGCGCATCCGGATGTGTTCAACGTGCTGCTGCAAGCGCTGGACGACGGTCGCATGACCGACGGCCAGGGCCGTACCGTGGACTTCAAGAACACCGTCATCGTGATGACCTCCAACCTGGGCTCGCAGATGATCCAGCAGATGTCCGGCGACGATTACCAGGTCATCAAACTGGCGGTGATGGGCGAGGTGAAGAGCTACTTCCGTCCCGAGTTCATCAACCGCATCGATGAGGTGGTGGTGTTCCATGCGCTGGACGAGAAGAACATCAAGTCCATCGCGCGCATCCAGTTGCAGTATCTGGAGAAACGCATGGCTGCGATGGAGATGAAGTTGACCATCAGTGATGCAGCGCTGAGCGAGATCGCCAATGCGGGCTTCGATCCGGTATACGGGGCACGTCCGCTGAAGCGCGCCATCCAGGCACAACTGGAGAACCCGCTGGCGAAACAGATACTCGAAGGGCGCTTCGCTGCCAAGGACACGGTCAAGGTGGACTGCAAGGGTGGCGTAATGAAGTTCGACAAAGCCTGATCCGATGCAGATCAGATATAGATTGAACGATCAGGGACAGCCTCCCGGTTTGTTGCGCAAGCTTGTGGCTTTGGTCGTGACTGTGGCGATATTCGCCCTGCTGTTGATGTTTTCGGCGGTATTGCTGGTTGTCATCTTGGTGGTCGGCACACTCTTCGGGATCTATCTGTGGTGGAAGACGCGCGAGCTGCGCAGGATGATGCGCGTGATGCGCAGCGTCGCCACGCCCGAGGCACGGCGAGAAGCAACGGCAAGCAACGACGGCGTGTTCGAGGGCGAAGTCATCCGGGTGGTCGATCCCAAAGATGTGAAGTGAATTTCAGCGGCAAACAAAAAGCCCGGCACTGCCGGGCTTTATAATTGTGCATGACCGCGCGTTACTGCAGCGTCTCTGGGGCAGTGGGGTCGGCAGTTTGCGTGCTTGCTAGCGCGACGATGGGTAGACGATCCGTGTCGTCCATGCGCTTGCGGAATACGGACGCGCCGATACGGCCGACAATCGAAGCTTCTCTTTCCCACAGAATCTCGAACACATGAATGGCATCCTGTTTGCCTTTCAGGGCTGTTCTTGTGATGGGGCGCACCGTGTCCATATGTTCTTCCGGGAGTGCTTCGACGACGAGCTGAGAAGTCATGATCTGCCGTGCGCGAGTGATGGCCGCAATACGGGATGCGACGTTGACAGTGTCGCCGAACACATCGTTCGCTTTGTGGATCACCTCGCCATAGTGATAACCGATGCGGACATGCACCGCATGTTCGCCAGTGGAGTGGCGTCTATCCACTGCGTGCTGCATGGCGCGGGCTGCTCGGGTTGCAAGGGAGACGGTGGGGAAAGTGCACATGATCTCATCGCCGATGGTTTTGACCAGTGTGCCCTTGTGCGAGGCGACTTCCTGGATCAGCGTATTCAGCGTACGCGTGATGACGTTGAATGCAGTTTCGTTGCCTAACTGGTCATACAGCGCTGTGCTGCCGCAGATGTCGGCGAAAAGAACAACCATCTTTTTCTTGTACGGGTTTGAAAAGACCGTGCGGTTCTGGATGGCCAGATTTTGCCTGGCTGCGTAAAACATCAGGTTTTGAATACGTTCGTTGCCGTGTTTCAAACAGAACTCGATTGGCGTTATACCGATCTTGTTTCGTACTTGCAATTTTGCGCCATGGATCAGCAGTAGCAGCGCGATCTCGGCATGACCTTTTTCAATGGCGAGGAACAGTGGGATATGCCCGTTCTGACTGAAATTTATTTCCGCCCCGGAGATGAGCAACTGATGCAGTGCCGCAAGGTCTCCGTTCAGAATCGCCGAGACTACCGCAATCCTGTATTCGATGGTATCGCGTGAGGTGCTGATTGCAACCGATTCAGACTCGGATTCAGAATCTTCAGGCTCCGAAGCGATTGCCGAACTCCTCTTGTGATAGAACTTGTAAAGCAGAGCCATCACCACGAGCAGGCCGGAGGCCACGATCATTGCAGTTCGGCTGATGCCCAGTTGGGTTGCCAGTTGATCCGGCAGGTTCGCACCGATCGCCAGTACGGAGACCGACAGGAAGAGCATAAACTTCAGGTAGCGGAACAGCGAGATGAATACGGTCACGACCAACGTGACGAGAAGAAGATTCCGATCCAGAAGCTTGCCTAGCAGTTCATCCGGCAGATTCGCGCAAAGCGCCATGAAAGATACGATGATCAGTATCCAGAGGTCACGATTTTTTGTATTAGTTTTCATACTTGATCTTGTTGAACTATCTGTTCAAAAGGGGTTGAAACTGTTTCCGGAAACAGTTGCAACCCCAATTTTTTAATAGGCATGCATAAAATAATAGGCCGTGGCAATCCTAAATCATTACTCCCGTGTGGGGCAACTAGATTCATCCATTTTTTTCAGCAATTGATATATTTGCAACTGGAATGTATCGGTCGGGCAGGATGGGCCAGTTGCCGATATGGGGAATGGACGTCAAGTCCCAACGAGAAAAGTTGCCGTACTCGAGGGCGAAGTGATTCGGGTGGTCGATCCGAAAGACGGGAAGTGAACGTCAGCCGCAATTAAAAAGCCCGGCAGTGCCGGGCTTTTTTAATGACTCAATGCGTGGTCGGTTGGGTGATGAGCGGTTGAACATCGTGGCTGTGTTTCTTTGCATGCTTGGCCATCCGCCTTTCCTTCGCTGTCATCAGCGGCTTCTTCTTTGCGTCTTTATGCGTGTTGTGTGTCTTGGGCATGATCGAACTCCTTATGGTGATTAAGGGAAGAACTGCGAAACCATGCTACTCCTGTGCCTCGGCTTTGTCTGCATCTTGTTCGGCCTGGTTTGCGCCCATGATGGGCAACTCTGCGCGCTGCAGGTTCAAAGCTTCAAACACCTTGAGCGCCGCATACGCATCGTTTGCCGCATAGAGCATCTGCTGCTGGCTGAGTTCGCGCTGTGACCAGTCGGTGGTGGTGATCTTCTTCGACTTGGCGAAGCGCCGATCGAATACCAATCCCACCGCGGCCCGTGCACCCATCTCCTTGCGGTAACCCTGCATGCTGAACACCGTATTCAGATCCACCACACCGCCGAATCTGACACCCAGCTTCTTCAGGATATGTCCGCTATCCGATCTGAGGCCGAAGCCGATTTTCAGCACCTCGTCCGAGTGCAACAACTCGACCAGGAATGGCAACCCCTCCGTCCGATGCACCTGAAACAGATACGCCTTGTCGTGCAGTGCGAACTGCACTACGTGCGGCCCATCACTCACATCGCCGACAACGAACGTCGGTTTGGACTCGGTATCGAATCCCACGATGCCAGCCTCCCTGATCTCGGCGGCTGCGGCGGCGAACTCCGCCCTGGTGGCGGGCACGTGGATGCGTTCCAGTGTGAGGCCGACGAACGGCGGCATCAGTGCAATCTCATCTTTACCTGGGGCGATCTTTTTCATATGACTGATTTTCAATTTGACGATCGCATAAGTACCACACCCTGCCGCAGTCTGTCCCCAACTATTCACTTTGCCGCCGGGGACGCCCTCAAGGTAGACTGCAAGCGTGATGCATGGAATGGAGTGATGTGATGGGATCGCCCGTCGAGATCAAGATGCCGAAGTATCCGGAGTGCTGGACAGCCTGCGGCAGTTGCGCAAATGGCAAGGTCGTCGTGCAAAGCGTGCTGGTCGCGCCGGGAGACCGGGTAAAGCGTGACGACACCCTCATCATCCTGGAAACAGGCAAGGTCGCCATCGACATTCCGTCACCATATGCAGGAACCATCATCGGGGTCAAAGTGCAGGAATACGATCCCATCGATGAAGGGGCGGTCATCGCACTGATCGAAGTGGAGTGAGTTGCAAAGGGGCGATCACCCTTCGACAGGCTCAGGGCGAACGGGGTGACTGGGGCTTGACCGCCCTGGCTCTTAACTGCCCGCACGCGCCCTCGATTTCCTGCCCAGCCGAATCACGCACTCTTGAATAAATTCCGCGCTGGTTGAGCGTGTATGCCATCGCCGCGATGCATTCGGCGGAAGGGCGGCGATAGTCGAGACCATCGACTGTGTTGAAGGGGATGAAATTCATGATGGCGTATTTTCCGGAGAGCAGTTGCACGATTCGCTCCAGTTCGGCGCCGCTGTCATTCACGCCCTCGATCAACGTCCACTGGTATTGCACCGGATAGCCGGTGGAGCGTGCATACATCTCGGCGCGTTCCACCAGCTCTTCGATAGCGATCTGCGGCGCATGCGGCAGCAACCGGGCGCGCAGTGCTGCATCGGTGGAATGCAGCGAAAGCGCGAGCGCGGGCTTAACTTTAGAAACAAAGTTCAAATCCGTTCGTGGTGAGCTTGTCGAACCATGAGCGGATTCTTGGCCTTCGACATGCTCAGGCCGAACAGTGTTGTGTACACCTGCCATCAACCTCTCAAACACCCGCACATCCCCCACCGTAGAAAGCACCAGATCCTTGTGCCCGATGTTGCCCTGTGTGCCCAGCAGTTCGATCGCTTCCAGCACATTGTCCAGATTGTGCGCAGGCTCGCCCATACCCATGAACACCACTTTACGCACCGCGCGACGGCGACGCGCCAGCACCACCTGTGCCACGATCTCGGCGCTGCCGAGCTGACGCAGCAAACCATTGCGGCCACTCATGCAAAACACACAGCCCACGGCACATCCCACCTGTGTCGAAACGCACAGCCCGCCGCGCGGTAGCAACACACTCTCTACCATCTGGCCGTCATGCAACTCCACCAATAGCCGTGCGACCTGGTCATCGGCGGGGTACTCGCCATGCAACCGCGCCAACCCATCCAGCTCCGCCTCGATAGCGGGCAACTCGTTGCGCAGTGCTGCCGGAAAGAAAGTCTCTGCCGGGCTGTGTTTTCTGTCATACGAACCCGCCTGGCTCCAGCCGCGCAGCAGGCGGTCTTCGTGGCAAGGCTTGCAGCCGAGATCATGCAAGCGTTGGCGAAGGTGGGAGAGTCGCATCGGGGAGTGAGAAACCGGAAAATAAGTGAATAAATCTGTCCGGATTTTAACCCGAGCGTCTAATCTGAGTAGTTGCTGTTTCCCCCGCGTTAAAGAAGGCTTGCCGTTCATCCGCTATCCTGCGGGAAGATTTTTTCAATTAAACCCTATCGGCATTGGGTTTTTTTGTGGGAAGTATTTCGAGCCTGAACCTTTGACCACTTCTCTCTTCAACTTAAGTTTTTATTAAGGAAGTCCTCGTATAATTCGCCCCGCTCAGGCATTCGGGCCCGAGCACCAACATCAAGGAGAGTCCCGTGAAGTCCCTTTGGTTTACCCTTGCGATCACCCTTTCGGTCTTCGTCCAGCCTGTCCGCGCGGAAACACCGCAGCAGATACTTTCGGCCTACACCGCTGAGGCTGCCCGACAAACAGCCAATTACAAGCCGTCGCCTGACCGCGGCCGCCAGTTCTTCACCCAGCACCGCAGCACACACGAGAAGATGCCCAATTGCGCTGCTTGCCATGGCGACAACCCGACGACGGCAGGTCGCCATGTGATCACCAACAAGACCCTCGAACCGTTGGCGCCGGTATCCGGCTCGGAACGTTTCACCAGCGCAACCAAGGTCGAGAAATGGTTCCGTCGCAATTGCGGCGAAGTGGTGGGCCGCGAATGCACCGCTGCTGAAAAGGCCGACTTCCTGCGCTACCTTCTTTCTACGGTGGGCGCATGAGAACCTCCAACTATTTGATACTCGCCGCAGTGGTACTGGCTACCAGCGCCTGCACCAACTGGAGCGAACGCATCACACTCCCGGCCAATCCGGATCCCGTCTGGCGCGCCGAATGCTCAGGCTGTCATACCCTCTATCCGCCCAAGCTGCTGACGCAAAGCGATTGGAAAGCACTGATGGCACGTCTCGACAAACATTTCGGGGTCAATGCCAGCGTGGACGACAAGGCCCGCGAAACCATCACTTTGGCACTGCTTCAGGATGCAGCACCGGATAGTTCCTCCGGCAATCACTCGGACACGCTGCGCATCACCGACACGCCCTGGCATCGCAACAGGCATGCGGGTACCAGCATCCCGGTCTGGCGCAAGAACGGTGCGGACAAGCCCTCGAACTGCAACGCCTGCCACAAGAACCAGGACGAACAATTATGGTGAAACCGGGCCTGCGTGACGTTCCCGTATGGGACCTGCCCGTTCGCTTCGGGCACTGGCTGTTGGTGAGCAGCTTTGTGGTCGCCTGGCTCAGTGCCGACGGCGAAGAGTGGCGACTGATCCACGTCGGTGCCGGAACGCTGATGGCGGCCATCGTTCTGTTCCGCGTGCTGTGGGGTTTCGTCGGCAGCCGTCACGCCCGCTTCGCCGATTTCGTCGCCGGCCCGAAAGCGGCGTGGGCCTATCTTGCAGGCCTGATACGTCGCACCCCTCACCATCACACGGGACACAACCCGGCCGGCGGCTACGCCATCCTGCTGATCCTAGGCCTCGTCCTGTTGGTGTGCGCCAGCGGCTTGGCTGCTTACAATGACATCGGCGGCGACTTGGTAGAAAAAGGCCACGATGTGCTCGCCGACCTTCTTCTGGCCGTTATTGGCATCCATCTGGCGGGCGTCGTCGTCGGCAGTCTCGCCCATCGCGAGAACCTGGTGCGCGCCATGGTCACCGGTCGCAAGCGGGGGCCGGAAGAAGACGCCATCGCCAACCGTCACGGCCCTGTCGCCGCCGGACTCCTCATCTGGGCTGCTCTCGCCGTCTGGCTGTCCCGGTTTTTGTAACCTCCCCGGCCACGACCATTCGTCATCAGCCGATGACGGGCGAGGGGGTGAAAAGAAATCACTCCGCCCCTTTGGCTTTCAAACCATTGCTTTCGGATTTGATCAGCTGTTGCAGATTGGGTTACGCGATGAAGCCGCCATCCAACTTGCCGCGCCATGAGGTCGACAGCGAACAACTTCAGTTTCCTGGATAACCGTTCGGGAAGGAAAGTAACAGTAATCATGCCAAAACAAGAACCAAACGAAATTGAAGTAACGCTCGCGCTCTCCGAAAAAGAAATGGATGAGCTCGACAGCTTCCTGATGTCCGATGCCACCACCAATGAAGTCATGCTGCTGGATTGTCTTGATGGATTTCTGACCGCCATCGCCTCCGGCCCGGCCATGCCCAAGCCGGGCGAATGGATTCCACGCGTATGGGGCCCGACAGCAGAAGATGCGCCGACATTTGCATCCGATGCCCAGGCAGGAAAGATCACCGGCCTGCTGATGCGCCACCTGAATGCAACCGTCTGGAGCCTGCAACAGGACGCGGAACATTTCGAGCCCGTCTTTGATATGCAAGTCTATGAAGGCGACGAGCGTGAATACATGGACGGTGAGATGTGGGCGCACGGATTCATGACCGGCATCGATATGCAGCGCGACAGCTGGCAGAGTCTATTTGAATCCAAACACGGCCCAGTGGCGTTGCGACCGATCTACCTGCTCGGTGCGCCGGAAGTCACCGAGGCAGAAGAAGCGCTGGTAAAAACTCCGGAACAGCGCGAAGAGCTTTCAAAACAGATCCCGGCCAGCATTGGCTGGATCTACAAATTCTGGGCGCCGCAACGCCATGCGGCAGATAGTGCCAGTGGCAAAACTCCGGAAAAGGAAACTCCAAAGATAAGCCGCAATGCACCTTGCAGTTGCGGCAGCGGAAGGAAGTATAAGAAGTGCTGCGGTGCGTCCCGGGTTGAAGATTGAGAAAGGTTTGATGGGGCTTGCGCGGATGTAGTGCTAAAACAATTTCACCCCGGTACTTTTTGTTTCGAAGTGCCCGCAAGGCAACCGTCAACTATTTGATTTAGGAAGCAGACACAAAACCATAAATATGATACGGTTATTATCTGGCTGCTCGTAGTTAGTGCAAGAAGGTCGAAAACAAAAACAACAAGATCGCCGCTTTAGTGAAAAACCCTGAGGAGGGGAGTTCATGCAAAAATTTTGTTTTTCCATAAGGACTCGCGACGGCCTGCCGATCTCGCGCCTGATGATTTTAGGCAGCAATCAAGAGGAAGCCGAACGCAAACTAAAGCAGATGTACCACTTCTGCGAAATAGTCAGTTGCGCATCGAACCATCAAGTAATGGCAATAAAAGGGAAGAACACCTTTATTGATGGCGTCTCTTCTTTTCTTGCCAAACAAGAAAGTATTTCCGGGTAGTAATCAAAGCCTCTACTTGATCAGAAGTGATCAGGGCACCACGGTTTCCGGTCATTGAATAAGATAACCGGGAATTCGATAGCCTGGGTGCGTTGGCGTACTGAGTCGAAATCATATCTGGTGCATCTTTCGTACTGGTTCCAGGGGCGGTCCCTTGGTTCTGGTATAGAACGACACAACGGGATTTTGACATGCATGCTTCGCTAACACTTGATTCTCATTACACGCCAAAGAATCTGCGCGACAGGATCGCTTTCGGGTTCATCCGCTTCTTGCGGTTTTGCGCCGACATCTTCTTTTCCAAACGCTATGGACACCGCGCGATTGTGCTGGAAACAGTGGCGGCAGTGCCCGGCATGGTGGGCGGCACGCTGCAGCATCTGCGTTCGCTGCGCCGCATGAAGACCGATCACGGCTGGATACACATGTTGCTCGACGAGGCCGAGAATGAACGCCAGCACTTGATGACCTTCATGCATATCGCCAAACCCTCATGGTTCGAGCGGCTTGTGGTATTTGTCGTGCAGGTCGTTTTCTACAATGTCTACTTCCTGCTTTACCTGATCTCGCCCAGAACCGCGCATCGCGTCGTGGGATATCTGGAAGAAGAAGCCGTCCACAGTTACAGCCAGTATCTGGCCGGTGTGGAGAACGGAACCTACGCCAACGTTGCGGCGCCGGAGATCGCCATCGCCTACTGGAAGCTCGCATCCGATGCACGCCTGCGAGAAGTGATTATCGCGGTGCGTGCCGACGAGTGTCTGCACCGCGATGTGAATCATGACTTCGCCAATGAACTGGATAGAGCTTTGCACTGAAGAAACGGATGCGCGAGTGCGATCAGCGATGTCAAATTACTTCATGGAACGAATCTCAAAGCTGACTCCGCTTGCTTAGCCCCCGGTACCTTTCTCATTTGTTGGCGCCGTCATTATTCGACTCAGAATCTTTGAGTTCCTTGGGACTTGCAACCTGAAGAATGCCTCGCTCGATCTCTTCCAGATAGATGAACTCCGGAGCCTTCACACCGGCTTCCCGTCTGATCCTGACCAACTCGGGCGACTCAAAGAATCGTCGGGCCTCTGCCAACGAAGACCATTCCGAGAAATGGACGATATGGCGCGCGTCATCATCGTAACGCAGTAACTGATAGCTGATCTCGCCAGCCTTTTTCCTGACACCCGCAGCTTGATCAAAGACGCCTTTCCATAGCCGATAGTCCTCGACCTCGTGAATGATCAATACATGCTGCATATAGGCGTCCCTCGATATTTTCACTGTTCGTCGATCTCGATATTGACGTCGGTGAACCAAAGATCCTTCCAACGTTCGACCTTCTTGTCATCCGGCAATGTCTTGGGCGAGACCGGCACTTCTGCTGCAAAGCCGGGGTCGCCGTCGATGATCTTGCAGTTTATTCCCGCATAGAGCCCCCCGTTGTCTTCGTAGACGACGCCGACCAGCACGCCGCAGTTGCGGCAGATGAGGCATTCGGCGATGCCGCTGCCCTGAAGGTATCTGCCGAGTTGTTGTGCGTCTTTGACATGAATGCGCACCGAACCTTGCGGATCGGAGATGTAGGCAGCGCCGTGTTTGCGGCAGAAGTCGCAGTCGCAGGCTCTGGGGGTGTATGCAGTCGGCGCGCGCGGAAGCTCAACTTCGATCTGGATGTTGCCGCAGTAGCATCCGCCATTCAGCTTGTGCATTGCTCTCTCCTAACGTCCTGCCGCCTTCTCTCCGCTCAGCGTCATGACGGTGCTCACCACCATCGCCGCCACCTTGCCATCCTCGCGCGTGATCTCGCAAGTGTAGCAGGTGATGGTGCGGCCGCTCTGCACGGGTTTGGCATGGGCGCGCAGCTTCGATCGCCACACCGGACGAAAGAAATTGATCTTCAGCTCAAGGCTGGTGAACGATTCGCCTTCTGCCATCAGTGTGGAGTGGGCGGTGCCGATGGCCGCATCGGCGAGTTCGCAGATCAAGCCGCCGTGGACAGTGCCCTGCTGGTTGCCGTGCAGGGCCGGGTCAGCATCGATCTCCACGGTGGCGCATCCCCGGCCGACTTCCACGATCCGTATATCCAGTGTCCGCGAGATGGCAGTGGGGTATCTCATATGCGTGATGTGCGCATCGGTCAGGGTGCCGCCCACATGTCTTTGCAGATATTCCAGCACGGGCAATTTGTGAAGCTCAAACCCCTCCCGGCCTCCCCTTTTCAGGGGAGGAGCAGGTGTTGCCCTCCCCCTGACAAGAGGGAGCTGGAGGGGGTTGGGGTCTGACGGATCTTCCGGGTGCATTGTGGTTTGCATGAGTGGCTGTTCGTCTAGTTTTGATTGGTTTGCGTGCAGACTTCCAATTTTTCCGGCACACGGCGCGGCTGGTACATGGAGATGGAGACCCCGCCCAGCACCAGCAATCCGCCGATGATCTGCGCAGAGGAAGGTAGCGTGCCCAGGAAGGAGCCGACCAGCATGGCGAACACCGGCACCAGGTTGAGGAAGATCGAGGTACGCGCCGCACCGAGACGCGCGATGCCGATGCTCCAGCACACATAGGCCGCCACCGTGCCGCCCACGACCATGACAGCCATGGCGATCCCGGCCTTGATATCCAGTGCGCCGAGGTGAGCGTCGCTGCCTAATGCGATAGAGGCCAGCAGTATCGCGCCTGCCGCCATCACCCAACTGGTGTTGGCGATGGGCGAGCCCTGCGGCATGAAGCGGCGCACGAGCACGTTATACATCGCCCAGCACAGGTTGGCCGCCAGCATCAGCAGGTCGCCGCGCGCGAACGAAAGTGATTCGAGCTTGTGCAGATCGCCCTGCGAGATGACCACGGTGACACCGATCAGCGCAAGCGGCAGGGCCACGAGGTGGCGGATGGTGAGGCGCTCGCCCAACAAGGCGACTGCCAGCAGGGCCGTGAGCAGGGGGTTGGTGGCCATGATGAGCGCGGCGCTGTTGGCCGAGGTGGTCTGTAGCGCATAGAAAAAGAACAGGTTGAAGCCGGTGATGCCGACAGCGCCCAGCAGGATGTAAGTGGGTGCATGTTGCCTCACCAGGCCGAGCAGATTCTCACGGCGGAACCCGGCGATGGCGAACATCAGCACTGCGCCGAGCACGAAGCGCACAGCGGCCGCCCACAGCGGGTGCAGGTCGGACAGGATAGGCCCGGCCAGCACAAAGTTGGCGCCCCAGAAGAAAGCCGAAGCGGTGACCAGCAGATAGACAGTAGAGCTTCCCATGATCATTTCCAGTAAGATTAATCGAGACGGCACGACTTTAAATGCCGGTGCCGTGCGGCACAAACGAGACTTTTTTGAGATCGCATTAAGGAAAACTAATGGCTCGACATCTACCCCCGCTCAATGCCTTGCGCTTCTTTGAAGCGGCGGCACGGCACCGCTCTTTCATCCGCGCGGCAGAGGAGTTGCATGTCACCCCGGCGGCGGTGAGCCAGCAGATCAAACTGCTCGAAGACCACCTGGGCGTGCCCCTGTTCAAGCGCGGCAAGACACTGGTGCTGAACGAAGCCGCAGCGGATGCGCTGCATCATCTTTCCGAAGCGTTCGACCAGATAGAACGCTCCATGTTGCGAGTGCGCTCCGGCAGCATCGCGGGGCCGCTGGTCATCTCTGCGCCGCCCGCATTCTCGGCACGCTGGCTGATCCCGCGACTGGGTGATTTTTATGCGCGCTATCCCGATGTGGAGATCAACTTGAACGCTTCGCGCCGCGTCGTGGATTTTTCGATGGAAGAAGTGGATGTGGCGATCCGCTTCGGCAATGTGCAACAGCTCGGCCTGAGCGCAGAGACTTTGATGCCGGAAATGATCGTGCCGGTGGCCGCGCCCGCGATTGCATCCGCCATCAAGAAACCGGCCGATCTGGCCCGCGCTTATCTGATCGAAGACGATTGGCACACCACGCGCAGCACCATCCCGGAATGGAAAACGTGGCTGACCGGCCTGGGGGTGGCCGAGACGCCTTTGCATATCCGCCGTTTCGGCGATTCGGAATTGGCCATCCAGGCTGCGCTGAACGGGCTGGGCATCACGCTCATCTGGCACAGCCTGGTGAAGGACGACCTTGCAGCCGGTCGGCTGAAACAAGTATTGAAACTCAGCATACCGACCGATCTCACCTTCCAACTGGTGATGCCCAAGAACAAGCGAATAGTGAGCAAAGTGGCTGCTTTCAGGGATTGGCTATTCGAACAGGTGGCTGATCGACCCAAGGGGAAGCGGGCCAGGAAGACGGGTTAGTTCATGCCGGGATAAGCCAAGCGGTCAAGGAGCGTATCGTTTTTCATTCGCGTCATAGTGTGCGCTTTTGGCAACGGGATCGAACACATGCGAATAAAAAAATTCGACTCCGGTGCTTTTGGTTTTTGATTTGATGTCTTGATCACACTAGGCCGCTGCATCAAAGCGGCAACACAAAAAGGAGCGACCATCATGAAGATAGCATTCCTGGGATTGGGCATCATAGGCAGCGCCTGGGCGAAGAACCTGATCGCCGATGGTCATGACGTGCGCTGCTGGAACCGCACACGCAAGGATTTCCCCAACTTCTGCGATTCGCCACAGGAGGCCGTGCGCGAGGCGGAAGTTGTGTTTATCGTGGTTGCCGATCCACCCGCAGTGCAATCCGTGCTCGACCAGATCCAGCCCGAGCTGCGTTCCGACATGCTGGTGATCCAATCCAGCACGATCTCAGCCCAATGGACGCGGCGCTTTGCTGCGCAAGTGCAAGGCACCGGTGCCGATTATCTGGAAGCCCCGTTTACCGGCAGCAAGCCCGCAGCCGAAAAGCGCCAGACGGTCTTCTACCTGGGCGGTGATGCCGGGTTGATCGAGAAGGCACGACCTGTCCTGGAACCGATCTCCGCAGCTCTCCTGCATATCGGCCCGCTTGGCACTGCCTCAACCCTGAAACTCGCGATGAACATGAACATTGCCGGCGTGGCGCAAAGCCTGTGCGAAAGCCTCGCGTTTTGCCGGGCGGCGGGCATTTCAGATGAAGTGTTCTTCGGCGCACTTGCACGCAATGCATCGCGCTCCGGCGTGTCAGACCTTAAAGAGCCCAAGCTGCGCCAGCGCGACTACAGCCCGCAATTTTCGCTGAAGCATATGGACAAGGATCTGCGCCTCGCGCTGGAAACGGCCGCCGAGCTTTCTATTTCAACGGAGCAGATCAGGCATCTCAAGGCGCTTTACGACCGCGGCATGGAAGCGGGGTGGGCGGATGAGGACTTTATTGGGTTGATGCGGTTGGTTGATGCCAATAGGTGAGGAGTATTCGCGAAAGGTATTCCGAAGCTGAGCCCATAGAATTCCGATCATTTTTTGCTTGCCCCAACCAACACGACCAAGACAAGAATGATCCACACCCACCACGGCACATTGCTCAGAGCTGCAGTAAGAAAGCTCACAGGGGTGACGCTTGCAGGTATATGAGATTTTGGCGCATCCGTAGCAGCATTAGCCGCTAGTGCAAATGAACACAAGACCAAACCTGTAAGATATCTTTCCCGTTTTTGGGCTGCACCAAAGTGTGCAGTATTTAGAGTACGGCCGTTTTCCGTTCCACTGATGGCAATCTCGTTCGGACCATAGCCGTGCTCTTTTGCCCACTTCCCAAGTTTCAACTGTCTGAACGTATACGTTGGGCGGATATAATTTTTTGAGTTTGGTACATTCTCCATGAACCATGCAACAAGTTTTGAAGAGGGCTGGTGCTTCTTTACCACGACAACCCTTAGGAATGACTCAATAAGTTTAATACCGAAAGATTTGTCCGCATTTCCCCCTTTGTTTGAAAGTGAAAACAGAACGCAAGGTGGGCTCCCAACAATCACCTCAGTATTTGGAAGCTGGTTTATTTCTTCGATGCACTCAAAATCAAGTACGTCTTTTACACTATCGTTTAGATTGTGATTCAGATTATGCGCCTCGATGGCGGGCGCCCAATTGTCGATTCCCATCGCGATGTGGAAACCTTGCTGGCGGAACCCCTCGGAAAAGCCTCCCGCACCACAAAAAAAATCTATGACTTGTGGTTTTCTTTTCATAATCATCAATACATTACCCTCGATTACTTATCATATCAAAGTGTGACTTATGGAGCATCGCGATTGTTTTTTTCAAACCGATAACTGCTCTGCTGCGATGCCCAACGCTTGGGCAATCTTCTCCCGTGTCGCCTTCCTTACGGGTTCTTTGGCTTCCTGTTGGGCGTAGGCACTTTGC
>Ga0265314_10003164_pt1 | contig 16137 bp, 7 predicted proteins | sample 4126metaG_FD_203106 | JGI IMG/M metagenome (GOLD analysis project Ga0265314, IMG submission 203106) | Rhizosphere microbial communities from Carex aquatilis grown in University of Washington, Seatle, WA, United States - 4-1-26 metaG | ecosystem: Host-associated > Plants > Roots > Rhizosphere >... | reverse complement strand
CGACTCCCGCTTCGAAAAGGCTTACCTCAAAGTCGAAAATGCCATGGATGAGGTCATCGCTTTGATGGCCGCTTGATGCCAATATCTGAGAGATGATTTTACCAGATTTTACGCGTAAGAATCTAATATTGCTCCCACATATTTCCATCTTACCTGTATTCTTCTCAGCCGCTGACCGGCGGCTCCTCCACGCCGATTGGTTCCCGATCAACGATTGCTTCCCTGCCTGTTCCGATTATATCCTGCTTGATCATGAAACGACCCCTCCCTCGCGGCCCTAGGTTCGTCGTTTGGGGAATTTCTACTCTCGCAGCCTTTTTGGTCAGCGCGTGCGCTCAGCCCTCGATGCAGGTCTATTCCGTCAACGGCCTCACTCGCATCCGGCCCCGGGCCGCGCCCAGGCCTCCCGAGCCCATCATCATACGGGCGGCGCGAAACGAATTTGAACCCTTCCAGGTCGTCGTTCTCGCCGGGACCGGCGGCCTTCACGGCGTCGACGTCCAAGTTACCGACCTCCGTCCTGGGAACGGTCCGGTGATTTCTCGAGACCACATCCGGCTCTTCCGCGAGCACGTGCTGACCGTGAGCAAACCCACCCGTTATTCCAAAGACGGAACCGGCGACTATCCTGATGCACTCATCCCGTGGCCCGATCGCTCCCAGAAGGCGGAGGGCGCGAGTCCTCGTTTCGTGGCTGCTCCCTTTGATGTGGCCCCCGGCGCCAACCAAGTCATTTGGGTTGACGTGTTTGTCCCCAAAGGGACGTTGCCGGGCGCGTACTCGGGCACGCTCACCGTCTCGGCTCAGGGCCAGAAACCAGCCTCCATCGCCATCCAGTTGATGGTCTGGAACTTCACGCTGCCAGACACCCCGTCGCTTCGCTCCAACTTCGGTGGCATCGATAACCACGTCGCCAAAGCCCATCATCTCGTACCAGGATCCACGGAATTCCGCACCGTCCAACGCCGCTATGCGGCCGCCATGGCCGAACACCGCCTTTGCCCACCCATCCCGGATTACCTGATGCCGAAGATCCTGCCCGATGGTTCCGTCGATCCGTCTGCCACCCACGCCGCTCTCAAGGAATGGATCGACACCTTCCACGTCACGGGAATTCCCATCGACTTTATCGGCGACGACCCGCTCGGAAAGGACCGTGAACGCAACACGCGTTTTTTCCAGTCAATCTACGCTTACCTCAAAACCAACGGCTGGGAAAAATACGCCTATAACTACGTGCTCGATGAGCCGAATGACTCAGCTGCCTACGAACTCGTGCGCCGACGCGCCAGGCTCATCCACGACTCCCAACCTGGCATCAAGGTCCTCTGCACCGAGCAACCTACACCCGAACAGGCCGCCTGGGGAACCCTCGTCGGGAGCGTCGACATCTGGGTCCCCCTTTGGACCCTCTATGACGAACCCGCTGCCAACGCCCGCCTCGCGGCGGGAGAGGAACTCTGGTCCTACACCGCCCTCTGCCAGGGTTCGCCCAGCAAGCACACTCCCTATTGGGAAATGGACTTCCCCCTTCTTAACTACCGCATCCCGGGGGTCATGTCTTGGCGCCACGGCATGACTGGCCTCCTCTATTGGACCATGGTTTATTGGGAAAAGACCGACGACGTCTGGACCAACCCCCTCACTTACCAACAATATAACGGCGAAGGCTCCCTCTTCTACCCGGGCGCGGACGCCGGTTTCGCCGGCCCCGTGGCATCGATTCGGCTCAAACAGATTCGTGAGGGAATCGAGGACTACGAATACCTCGCTCTCCTCGCCAGGACCGGCCAAAAGGCCTTCGCGGACAATTGCGCTCGGCAGCTTGCCTCCAGTTGGACCAATTGGGATGAAGACACCGCTCACCTCTACTCGATCCGCGAGGAAATGGCGGAGAAACTAAACTCTATCAACCCGACCGCCTCTGCGCCCGGCGCCCACTAGCAATGAATTCCTTAGGACATGGTTGTTGCCTGCTGCTCCTGAGCACGGCCGTTGGCCTTGGCGTCCCGCCCTCCGCCTCCGCCTATGAGGTCAAGAGCGGCCACCCCCGATTATTCATCGAAGACACTGCCGAATTAGCGCGCCGCTGTGCCGGCCCTCTGGCCGCCGATTACCAGGTCGTGAAGGAACGCGCCGACGCGGCTGTCCACCGCGGCGACATCGAATTCATCTCCAACCCCTGGTCAATCCCTGAAGACCTCATGAACTGCGGTCTCGCATATCTCGTCGAGCGCGAGCGCGGCCACAAGGCTCAACCCTATGCGGACGTGATTATCAAACAGTGGGGCGATGGTCATATCATCTCTAACCCTCAGGACAGCCACTTTGGCTATCACGCCATCGCCTACGACTGGATTTATGACGCGCTCACACCCGCCCAACGCGTCCTTTACGGCGATGCTTTGGGCACTTGGCTGCGCTTCTTCACCGAGAAACCGGAAATCCTGCTCAAGTGGGGGCACTGGGAATACAATCAGACCTGGGGGCCAATTCATCTCAACATCATGAATTGCCGTGACGCCCTCACTTCGAAATTGTTCATCGCCCTCGGCATTTCCGGGGCCAATACTAAGTTCGAATCGGACGCAACAAGTTTCCTGGACTCCTGGGCCAAGCGCGTCCCCTCAGAGTGCCTGCCTGCTTTCGACCGCATGGGGGGTGTTTGGTCCGAGTCCTACGGTCATGGTGCCTACGGGCCGGTGACCGTGATCCCATACGCCTTTCGCGCCTGGCAAACCGCCACCGGCAACGACCTCCTCCGCCAACTCAAGCCCTGGGCTTATCCCATCGAAGAACCACGCTGGGTCGCTTACACGATGATGCCCCACAACGAGCGCACCGCTTGGATCGATGACGGCGACGGGTCCGAACCCTCCGCCTTCGCCCGCGCCGCTCCCATGTTGCGCGACGGGCTTTCCCAATGGTTCTCCGATCGCGGTCATGAATGGTTGCGCGAACGTTGGCAGCGTGTGGCCTGCTACGATCCCACCATTCGGCCCACCCCTCCCGATCGTCTGCCCCTGGGTTACCTTTTCCCCGGTGCCGGCCATGTCTACATGCGTAGCGCCTGGGGCGACTCCAACGCCACCTGGGCCTTTTTCGGCTGCGGCAAACAATTCGCCGGCCACTCCCGCGACGACGAGGGCCATTTCCTCATCTGCAAACGCGGCGCCCTTGTCTCCCGCCAGGGCGGCGAAGGACACAACGATGACGATTATTACGCCGGCGGTTCCCTGATCTTTAACATCATCACCATCTTCGATCCTGCTGAGAAATTCCGCCGCGACAAAAACAACGAAAACGACGGTGGCTTGCTACGCCATGTCTACGAAAGCGACGGTCTGCCCCGCGAACGCGGTCACATCGTCGCCTTCGAGCACAACCCCCAATACACCTACGCCGCTGCGGACATCACGGGTGGCTATAACTCCGCGAAGGCCCGCGAGGTCACTCGCCAATTCCTCTACCTTCGCGGCGAGCGCGAGTTCTTTGTTGTTTTCGACCGCGTGGAAGCCACCCGCGCCGAACTACGCCGCCACTTTTTCCTGCATGTCCCCACCGAGCCCGAGATTCAGGCACACCACCTCACCTGGCTTAGTCTCCCGGAGTCCGGCGGACAGACTCGCGTTCTATCCCAGGGACGCTCTCGTATGCACTTGAGCGTCGTTCTGCCCGCGGAGGCGGGGATTGTCAAACGTGGGGGGCCCGGGCACGAGGCTTGGGGTCATCCCTTGGAGCCCGCAGCCCAGTATAACCACATGACTCCCGGCCGTGCCAAACCTCCGATCTGCCCTTGGCGGATTGAAGTTGGCGATCCAGGCCAGCAGCCGAGAACTCTCTTCCTGCACGTATTCGAAATCACTGCCGAACAAGTGCTCCAATCGACCGACGTGACCTTCCTTCCCCCGGCCGGAGTGCGGATCGGTAACCTCTGGACCGTAAGCTTCGCGCCAACCGGACCACTCGGAGGTAAGGTTCAGGACCGTTCGCTCACTACCGCGATCGACACCGCTGCTCAATATCCCTAGTGCTCAATAGTCTAGGCCTTGTCTGCCCCGGCCCTCGCCCGTCCGCCGCGCCAGGGCTGGCAGAAAAAGTTCTCCTCGAAGTGGATTTTTCTACTCATTGAGCCGATAGTAGTCTGGGTATCGAGCGCCTTCGTGTTTTGCGCGAGTGCAGGCCAACCAGGCCCCGTCAGGAGCGGAGCTCTTTGAGTTGGCCAGCACACCGGCTTGCCTGCCAGAGCCGGGATCCACGCGACGGCGTCTGCCCTAAGGACTATGAGTGCGGTCAGCATTAACAAGACCGAGTCGGAGTGGCGGCAACGCCTCGGGCCTGAGGCTTTCGACGTCACTCGCTTGAGGAAAACAGAGAGGGCCTTCACGGGCGAATACTGGAACAACCGTGAGCCCGGTATCTATCGATGTGTGGCTTGCGGCTTGGAGCTATTCAGTTCTGAAGCCAAATTCGATTCGGGCACCGGATGGGCCAGCTTCTACGCCCCGATGGCTCGCAACCATGTCGGCTTGGAGAAAGACCCCAGCTTCGATCTCGAACGAACTGAGGTCCACTGCGCCCGTTGCGATGCCCACCTGGGTCACGTATTCGACGATGGCCCTCGCCCAACCGGCCTCCGTTTCTCGATCAATTCCGCCGCCCTCAGATTCGTGAAGAAACCAACCCAGCGGTAAATCTCACGACCGGCACGTCTGACCCTCCGACCTAGGATGGGATGGCCTCTGTGCGCCGCGGCAGATCTCACCAGCCGAGGGCGCAACCGTGCTCCCCAGGAGGGCGGGGGACCTGGAACTTTAGCCTTCTGCCTGTTGTTTTCAGCCTTCCCCATCACATTGCCTGCAGTACGCGCCTGATTTCCTTGAGCCGCGCCGTAGGCGCCTTTTTTGTCAGCCGAGGGAACTTGCCCCCCGGCATCAGAAAATCTCCGCGGCGCGTCAGACGCAACTGGTCCGCTCGGGTTTCGATCGCGGTCACGCCTCGTTCCCCGGCCAGTAGCCGGAGCGCGCTGACCTGCATCAGCAGTTTCACCGGTGGCGGCAACGGCCCAAACCGGTCCCGGAGCTCCTTCTCGATCCCATCCAAACCCGTCTGATCTGCCGCTTCAGCGAGCCTGCGGTAAATCTCCAGTCTTTGCTGAGGTTCCTCAACGTATTCCAAGGGCAACGCCGCGAATGCCCGCGGCTCAGCCACTCTCCCCTCCGGCCCTTCGAGCCCCGCGCCCTCCGCTTTCCCTTCCTTTGCCTTCAGCTTGGGAGGCGGAGGGCTGAGATCCAAGAAATCGAGCCGAACCGAAACATCCACTCGCACTTTCAATGTTTCGCCTTTAAGCGCAGCGACGCTCTGTTTCAGCAACTGGCAGTAAAGCTCGAATCCCACCGCCGTGATGTGTCCGCTCTGCTCGGGACCCAGCAGATTGCCCGCGCCCCGGATCTCCAGGTCGCGCAAGGCGATTTTGAACCCGCTTCCGGGCGAGGAAAACTGCTTCACCGCGCTAATGCGTTTGCGAGCGTCCGCCAACAGCCCCGCATGCCGCGGAATGAGCAGGTACGCGTAGGCCTGATGTTTGTAGCGCCCAACGCGCCCGCGCAACTGGTACAAATCGCTCAGTCCAAACCGATCAGCGCGATCTATCAAAATGGTGTTCGCGTTCGGAATATCGATGCCGCTCTCGATGATCGTGGTCGAAAGCAGCACGTCCACGTCCCCGTTCACGAAGCGGGTCATCACTTCCTCCAGTTCGTCGGCATGCATTTGGCCATGGCCAATCTCAATCCGCGCCCCCGGAACCAAACCCCGCAACCGGTGCGCCACGGCTTCGATATCGAACACCCGGTTATGGAGAAAAAACACCTGCCCGCCACGATTCATCTCCCGCAAAATTGCGTCGCGGATGATCCTCTCATCATACGCCGCGATGATCGTCTCCACCGGCAACCGGTCCTGGGGTGGCGTTTCGATCGTGCTCATGTCCCGTGCCCCGGTCAGCGCCAGGTAGAGCGTGCGGGGAATCGGTGTGGCGCTGAGCGTGAGCACGTCCACCAATTGGCGCAGTTGTTTGAGCCGCTCTTTGTGCATCACGCCGAAGCGCTGCTCCTCGTCGATGATCACCAGCCCCAGGTCCTTGAACGCCACGTCGCTCTGCACCAGCCGGTGCGTGCCCACCACGATGTCCACCGCCCCCGCTGCCAGTTCGCGGATCACCCCGTCTTGGCTGCGTCGGCTGCGGAAGCGAGAGAGCAGCTCGATCCGGATCGGGTAATCCGCCATCCGTTCGCGGAGTGTATTGAAATGCTGTTGGGCCAGCACCGTGGTGGGCACCAGCAACGCGACCTGCTTGCCCGCTAACACCGCCTTGAACGCTGCTCGGATCGCCACCTCGGTCTTCCCGAATCCCACGTCGCCGCAGATCAAGCGGTCCATCGGTTTGGGCTTCTCCATGTCGCTCTTGGTCTCCGCGATGGCGCGGACTTGATCCGGCGTCTCCTCGTAAATGAATGCCCCTTCAAATTCCCGCTGCCACGGCGCATCACCAGGAAAAGCAAACCCTCCTTGCGATGCCCTTGCGGCTTGGAGGCGTAGGAGATCGGCCGCGAGGTCCTTGACTGCTGCCGCTGCCTGGGCCTTGGCCTTCGCCCAGCGAGTCCCCCCCAGCGTGTTTAGCGCTGGCCGTGCGCGCCCGGCGCCGACATATTTGCTCACCAAGTGCGCTTCGGTGATCGGGACGTAAAGCCGGGGAGCAGGCTGACTGGAGTCGCTCGGCGCATATTCGATCGCCAAACATTCTTGCCCCGCTTCAACAGGCGCTGCCGATTCTCTGCCGCGGGACGGGGCTTCCGGCAACCGTTGGAGTCCCAGAAAACGCCCGATCCCGTGCTGTAAATGCACTACGTAATCCCCATGCTCGAGCTCCGTGAAATTGATATCCAGTGCCGATCGGGTGGCGATCGCGTGCGCCGATTTCATCCGCCGGGGCCGTTGCACCCGGTATCGTCCAAAAATCTCGGCATCGGTCACGACCACCAGCTTGGCCTGCTCACAGATAAACCCCCGGCCCAGCGTTCCTAGCCGCACCGTTGGACTCGATGGCGTCGCTTCCACTCCAGCGCCCGATGCCTCCGCCAACCCATAGTCTCTCCAGACCTCCTCGAATCGCTGCCGTTCCCCATCGTTATTGCAGAACACCTCCACCCGGTAGCCCTGCCGCAGCCAGCGGTGGAGCTGCCCAAAGAAGCCTCGCCGTTGCGCCTCGATCACCGTCAGATCGGGCGCGCGCTCGCCCATCGGTCGGAACGCATCCAGCCCCTGGCAGCTCAACGTCGTGATCTCCGACGACACCTCGGGCAGCGACTGCCCCTCCTCCGGCGTCCATAGCTCCAGCATCTCCGCTGTCTCGGCTAGGTTTAGGATGGTCAAACCCCGCTCTCGAGCCTCCGTGAGAAAATCCTGCCAGCTAATGAAAAAAGCATCGCCCTTGGGAATCTGGTCCTCATAGACGTCCCCCTGGCGCTCCAATTCCTCCGGCTCCGAACAAACCAGGATCGTGTCGGGCGCCAGGTAGTCGAGCAATGTCCCAAGCGGGGCAGGGGAGGGCGCCGATTGCGGTTGCGCCTCAGAGCCGCCCGCCCGGCTGCCGGACACGATTCGTTTCAGCATGCCGAGTTCGCCCGCCGGCGGCAGCACGGTCGAGGGAATGGATTCGCGCGAGACTTGGGTGGTGGGATCGAAATACCTCAACGATTCCAGTTCATTGCCAAAAAACTCCAGCCGCACCGGCCACGGGCTGGTTAGCGGATAGACATCCAGGATACCCCCGCGCAACGCGATCTCGCCTTTCTGGCTCACCTTCGCCTCGGGTTCGTAACCTTGGGCTTCAAGCCACTCGACCAGATCCAATGGATCGAGCTGATCTCCAGCCTTGAGCGTGCGCAAGGAGCCGAGCAGGTCCGCCTTGCGGAAAGTGCGTTGCAGTAAGGCAGCCACCGAGGCCACCGCCGGAGGTTTCCGGTCCCGGGCTGACTCGCCATCGGCCGATCCAGCCAACTTCACCAATGCCTCCAACCGCTCGCTCACCACGTCGGCGTGCGGAAGTTTGTCTTCGTGCGGCAGGATCTCCCACGACGGATAGAAGAGCGGCGCGAGCCCGGTACCTTCCCGCCCCGCGCCCTCCGCGCCCACCTCCAGCCAAGTGCTAAGATCCTGGTGCCCGTCCTCCTGCGCCTTGAGACCCGCTGTCACCAACACCACCTGTCGCGTCGGGAAGAGATGCGCCAGAAGGGCGGCAACAAACGCGTGGGCCGCTGCATCGATCCCCGCTTGAGACAACAACCCTCCGCGCTCCACGTGCCGGCGCAGGACCTGCGCGGCAGGAGTTGACTCGACGACGGCGAAGATGTCGGTGGTCGCCGCCATGGTGGAATCAGGCGACACGCCGCCCAAGACCGTCGCAGGCGCCAACACCGGCGTCAAGGTAGCCACGCCTCCGCCAACCTCTGGATCTCTTGGCGCGGGCAGTCCCCTCCATGCCACCCCCTCGCAGCCGATCCGCTGCCTTCGAAGGATGCCAGACCTCAGACCGCCGGCGAATGACCGGACAAATGCAGCCAACAACAAATCCTCGACGGCTGGCAATCATCCCATAAACACTGGTGCAGCGTATGAATGCAGTCCTATCCGCGGCGACGAACCTCTTGGTCATGCTTTCCGAAGAGATGCGCCCGCATCTGTCCAAAATTGCCGTGGCTATCGCACTCACGATGCTCGCGATTTGGGGTAACGACATCAATCGGAGAGTCAAGCGCCTGGTAAACAATTGGCCTTTCATCGTTCGGGTGTTGGTTTTCGTGTTGCTGGTCGCTTTTGGCTACGGGGCGGCGAGTCTGGCAATTTCCCACTTCCTGGGAAACTTCCTGATGCTCTTGGACAGTCGTTTTCTGGGGATCTTTGTCATCTCTATATTCGTTCTCATCGGGGTTCTGGCCGAGCACAAAGGCCACATCTGAAGCTGCGCAGAGCACCGACGGCGCTTGGTCGAAAACTCGTCCACCCTTCCCGGGAAGTTTCGTCCAACATTTCCATGGTGGGGCGAGGCTCCTGCCGGGCCCTAAGTCCTGTCACCAGAACGGTACCGCCCTCGCACGGCGGAGGTGCTTTGACCCGGGGCTTCATCTCTGGTTCAATGCGCGGCAACGAACGTCGCCAGAATACCCGTGGATGCCCTGGACCAGAAACTTGAGCCGTTGCCGTATCACGTCGAGTTGAGAGACTACCTCAAGTCGAGCGAACGCGACCTATGGAACTGGTTCGCCTCCGCTCGAGCCCGCGCAGATTACGCCCAGAACCTTCTGCTCGAGCTGCTTAAGTCCACCTACCGGCTCGACCGCGACGGCCATCCGGAGCTCTACGCCGGCGTAGAACAGGCCCGGAGCCGCCTCGGACTGGATATCCCAGTCACGCTTTATCAGGCGCAAAACAGCCCCCAGGTTAACGCCGCTCTCTACTTCCTTCCGGGCGAGGGCCATGTCGTCTTCTCGGGCCCGGTGCTCACCTTGCTCAACCCAGAGGAACTTACATCCGTCCTTGGCCACGAGCTGGCCCATTACCACCTGTGGGAATGGGAACAGGGCGAACTCCACATTGCTGACCGCCTCATCCAAGCGGTCGCCAGCGATCCCCGGGCTTCGAACAGCCACCAACAAACCGCGCGCCGGTTTCAGCTCTATACCGAGATTTTCGCCGATCGCGGTTCCCTTTGCGTGACCGGCGATCTCCATCCGGTCGTCGCCGGGTTGGTGAAGATCCAGACGGGGTTGACCCAGGTCAGCGCTGCAGGCTATCTGAAACAGGCCGAAGAGATCTTCTCCAAGTCCGCTGTCTCAACCGAAGGTGTGTCCCACCCAGAAGCCTTCATCCGGGCCCGGGCACTGGCTCTGTGGCGCGAGCACCGCGAAAACGCCAGCCCGCAGATCACCAGCATGATCGAAGGCGCGACCGCGCTCGACGAACTCGACCTCATTGGGCAGACCCGCCTAACCCGCAACACCCGCCTCTTGTTGGAGCAGTTCCTCCAGCCAAAATGGTTTCAAACGGCCGCTGTGCTGGGCCATGCAAAGCTCTTCTTTGCTGATTTCCAGCCGGCCCCCAAGCGTGATCCGGCCGCGCTCGACGGACTCAAGGTCACCGATCCCAAGCTCCGCGAATATATCTGCTACCTGCTGCTCGATTTCGTTGCCGCCGATCCGGAGCTCGAGGAGATGCCCTTGGCGGCCGCACTTGAGCTCAGCCGCCAACTGGACTTGGACACCCAACTAGAGAAACTCGCTGCCAAAGAACTCAAGCTAAAGCTCCGCGACGTCAGAAAACTCAAAGATCAGGCGGCCGAGATGCTCGCCAAAGAGGAGGCGAAACGTGAGTGAGCTGAAACCCCCTCCGTTCCTGGAATTTCTCGAGGCGGGTGTCGCCAAGGGCGGATTCGAGACCGACGACACCCTCGCTGCCCTGCTGCCGCTCATCAAACAAGTTGTGGCCGCCCACGAGGCTGGTTTGGTTGCCCCTTTGGATGGGATTGAATCCCTTGCCGTGGCGGAGCAGGGGCACCTCATCTTCGCCCCGACCCGAGTCAAACCTCCCGAAAAGAACACCTCCAAACTCGAGTCCTTGCAGGCGCCGATGGCTCACGGCGTGGAGGTCGTCGGCGAATCTCGTCGCACACTGGACGTCGATGATTCCGCGCTGTCTCTATCTGATCTGGCCGTTGGCGCCGCCGGCGCCGACATCACCAAACCGGTCTTCCTGCCGGGCTACAGGTCGTGGGAACACGTCATCGGTCATCACGATGAGCTCACCGACGTCTTTTCCCTCGGGATGTTGCTGGCCAGCGTGGCCTGCGGCCTGGATTTCACCGAGCCCAGTGAGTTGGAGCTCTTCGCCGTCAATCGCTCGAATCTCTTCAAAGTAACCCCTCGACTCAATCCCGTGCTCGCCTCGGTCATCGTGCAGATGACGGAGCTCAACCGTCATAAGCGCGCCCCCGACTTGGCCCAAATCATCTCCCGCCTGGAGAACTACCGCGAGCAACGGGTAGACCTCAATTTCGAGCGCATCGAGGGGTTCAAAGAGTCGGGCCTGACCGGAAAGCGCCGGTTGATCCAATCTCACCTCCGCGATCGTCTCTTCGAAATCTCCCGCCGGAACCGGCTCATCTACTTCCAGCCCACGCTCCAAACCCTGAACCTCACCGTGGCCTCCGTGCCCGTGCTGCTGGATATTCGCAACATCAAGTTGGAGCAGCTATTCGTCTGGCACGCCGAGCTCGCCGCCATCATAAGCGAAGGCGCACCCATGTCCTTGGGGAAATACCTCCGCTTCGAGGACGCGCCCTACATCCCTGGCGTGCTCGACAAAATCATCAGCGAAGCCCGACGCGACCGGGCCGAATACGGTTTTGCCCAGCTTCGCCTCGTTCTGTGTTTCCTCCGCTGGAATAACCTCAAGGAAGAGCGCGACGAGCGCATCCACTCCCCGTTGCTCCTGTTGCCGGTTGAGCTCACCAAGAAGAAGGGCGTTCGCGATAGCTACGTTCTTGACCCAACCACCAGCGAGGCCGAGGTGAACCCCGCCCTGCGGCATCACTTCAAGGAGCTCTACAATCTCTGTCTGCCCGAGTCCGTGGATTTGAAAGAGACCACGCTCGATCAATTCTACCAAACGCTCAAGGCCCAGATTCAGGCTAGCGAACCCGGAGTCACGCTCAACAAGATTGATCGTCCGCAGATCGAGCTCATCCATGAGAAGGCCCGCCAACGAGTTGACCAGTACCGCCGCCGAATGAAGATCCAGGCCCGCCGCGCCAGGGCCGCCTCCAAGCCGGATTACAGCTACAGTCGAGAGAACCTCCGTCCCTTGGGCCTCCAATTGTTCCTGGACAAGGTCCGCCCTACGCCCATGCCGATGCGTGAAGCCGCCGGCGCAGCTCCCGAGCCGCGTCTCCCTCATGTTGTTGATCCTGCGGCTTCGGAGGAACCCGCCAAGGTCTTGGAAACCCAGCGACAGACCTTCGCTTTGCGCGACGGCGCCAACCAAAACCCCTATTCTTGGGACTTTGACCTGTGCAGCCTCACCCTCGGCAACTTCAACTATCGCAAGATGACCCTCGTCCGCGATTACGCGAAGCTCATCGAAACCGACATGGCGAGCGAGGCATTCGACTCGGTCTTCTCTCTCAGCCCCAAACCGCCCGAAGAAACGCCGCCCGCCCCGCTCGACCTCACCGACCAGCACCTGGTCATCTCTTGCGATGCCACCCAGGCATCGGCTATCTCCCGCGCCCGCACCGGTGCCAGCTACATTATCCAGGGCCCGCCTGGCACGGGTAAATCGCAGACTATCACCAACCTCATCGCCGACTACGTCGCTCGCGGAAAACGCGTGCTCTTCGTTTGCGAAAAACGCGCGGCCATCGACGTCGTCTTCCATCGGCTCCGCCAGCAGGGCCTCGATGAGCTATGCTGCCTCATCCACGACTCTCAGACCGACAAAAAGGCCTTCATTCAGAACCTCAAACAAACCTATGAGACTTTCCTGAACCAGGCCGATCCCGATTCGGAAGCCCAGAAACTCCGGACAACAACTCTGCGGGCGATGGAACAAGACCTTGCCGGCTTGGCCCGCTTCTCCGAAGCCATGGGCCAGATCCACCCTCACACCGGTATCAGTCTGAGGTCCTTGCTCCATCGCCTGGTGGAACTCCGTGGCTGCGCCCGCGAGCTCGCCGCCGAAATCGAGGACCTCCTGCCCGAGTACCCTATCTGGCTGGAGCATGGCGAGGTCGTCGGACGGTTGCAGTCCGGCCTCACTGAACTGGGGCAGGATGTCTGCTTCGCGAATCATCCCCTGCGCTGGCTCGGCAAGGACATTTTGCAGGCCGACCGGCCGCTCGAAGCCCTATCCACCCATCTCGACCAGGCTGAGGATTTGCTCGATGCCATTGAGAGTGCCCTCGAGCTTTCCGGCCTCCCCGCTGAGTTGTGGGACACCTTCGAGGAAATCCAAACGATCGTCGAGTTTGCCCTCCGAGTTCGTCCCTTGGCGGAACGCAATCTCTTTGCTCTGCTGACCCACGGAGCTGCTGAACAATCCTTCGACTCCCTGGCTCACCAGCTCGACGTCAAAGCGGAGGCCCTCCGCCGCGCGCAGGAAAAAGTCACCGCCTGGCGGGAGCCTCTTTCCCCGGATGACACCGAAAATGCGCTCGCCCAAGCGCGAGAGTTCGAGAAGTCGTTTTTCCGATTCTTCCAGCCCGCCTTTTGGCGTCTCAAGAAGACGTTGCAGACCCGTTATGACTTCTCACGCCATGCTGTCGCGCCTCCCTGGACCAAAATCCTCGCTGACCTGGCCGCCCGGCACGTGGCCTATTCCGAATGGGACGCCCTCCGCCGCCAGGCTGCTAGCGATTGGCGCGTCGAGGATGTCGGCGCGTTTCGTGACTTGGTCCAGCAGCTAAGAACCGATCCTCACATTTCACATCCATCGGTTAAAGCACTGCTGACCGTTCTAACTCAATCTGACGAGGCGCCATCGTTGATCGAGGCACTCACCCGGATCCAGGACCAGTTCAGCCAACTTCACACAACCCTTCGCGCCCTGCTCGCCGAACACGAGCAGTTCACTTTGCCTGAGCTCAACGAGGTGCTCGCCGCTTTGCGCGCTCAGACCAATACCCTCGCCGAGTTGTCGCCCGTCCTGGCTGAGTTCGCCGACCTCCCCGAACCCCTGACCCACGCCTTGCGGCATGCCCAGGTGCCGCTCAATGAATTCGAGGCGGCCATGGGGCATAAGAGCGTGAACCGTGTTTACCGCGAGGACCGGACGGTCAATCGCTTCGAAGGCCGCACCCTCGCGCGAAAGATGGAGCAGTTGGAGAAGCACTATCGCGAATGGCTCGCTCTGAACGCACGTTGCATCCGAATGGCTGTGCGGCAGAAATTCATCGATCACGTTAACCTCTCAGCCCTCCCGGCTTCTCAATTGCCCCAGGAACAGAAGACCTTCAAAAAGGCCTACGCCGCAGGCCGGCGCGATCTCGAACACGAGTTCGGCAAAACGATGCGCTACAAATCCATTCGTGATCTGGCCGCCAGTGACACCGGCCAGGTCATCCAGGATTTGAAACCTGTCTGGCTCATGAGCCCGCTGAGCGTTTCTGACACTCTGCCCTTAGAGCCTGATTTGTTTGACGTCGTCATTTTTGACGAGGCCAGCCAGATCCCCCTCGAGGAGGCGATCTCCGCAATGTATCGCTCTCACCAGGTAATCGTCGTCGGTGACGAAATGCAACTGCCCCCAACCACCTTCTTCGCCACCGCCCGGACCGAGGACGAGAGCGTCGTCGTCGAGGATGAGGGTGAGCGATTCGAGGTGGATCTGGACTCCGACAGCTTCCTTACGCAATCGGCCCAGAATCTCCCCTCGACCCTGCTCGCCTGGCACTATCGCAGCCGTTACGAGTCCTTGATCAGCTTTTCCAACGCCGCATTTTACGCCGGAAACCTCTACACCATCCCCGACCGCCAGCGGGTCCTGGCCGAGCGCGCCGAGTTGGTCGTCACCGCCAATGAACAGGGCGGGCCGAATGTGGAGGCATTGCTCGCGCGCAGCGTCAGCTTCCATTTCATGGAGCACGGTGTTTACGAGGATCGGCGCAACCCCAACGAAGCCGCTTACATCGCCCAGCTAGTTCGCGGCATTCTCCAAAGCGGCGTCAGGCACAGTATCGGCGTAGTTGCCTTTTCCGAGGCCCAGCAGACCGAGATCGAAAGCGCCTTGGGTCGGCTGGCTGAGGAGGACTCCGCCTTCGGCGCCCAGTTGGAAAGCGAATACGTTCGCGAGGAAAATGACGTCTTCTGCGGTCTGATCGTGAAAAACCTGGAGAACGTTCAGGGTGACGAGCGCGACATCATCATCATGAGCGTCTGCTACGGACACGACCCTGCCGGGCGATTGCTCATGAACTTCGGGCCCATCAACCAGCGCGGCGGCGAGAAGCGTCTCAACGTCATCTTTTCCCGCGCTAAGCACAACATGGCGATCGTCAGTTCGATCCGTCACCACGAAATCACTAACGACTACAACGACGGCGCCAACAGCCTCAAAAACTTCCTCCAATACTCGGAGGCATTATCGAAAGGTGATGAGGCCCAGGCCCGCCGGGTGCTGGAGAATCTGAATCCGCTTACCCGAAAGGCTCTCGCTCCGCTCACCAAAGGCGATGCGGTGGTCGAAAAGCTGGCGGCCGCTCTGCGCGAGCGAGGCTACGTCGTCGATTTGAATGTCGGCCAGTCGAAGTTCCGTTGCGATCTAGCTGCCCGCAGGAGCTCGGACACTCTGTATCGCCTCGCCATTTTGGTCGATACCGACAGCCTTTATGCCAATCCCAACCTGCTCGACCGTTACCTGCTGCAGCCGTCCATTCTGCGGGCCTTCGGCTGGCGCGTTGCCCTGGTCTTGACCAAAGACTGGTATCATAACCCTGCCGACGTCCTTCGCCGCCTTGAGAAACTCCTGGAGGAGGAAGAGGTGCCTGCTGAACCTGAACCGCCCGATGACGACCCCGCAGAGGTTGCCAAAGCGGCAACTCCCGCCCCGGAGCCGGCAAAACCGGTCTCCGCTGCCCCCTCCAAGCCGTCGCCCAAGAAGCCCTCGCCGCCACCCGTGCCTCCCTCCGCTCCTACGGCGCCTCCGACCCAAACGGCCGCACGGCGCTTCGAGTTCGTCGGTGGCTCTTCGCAGAAGTTTTGGGAGATCTCGGTCTCTGGCTCCTCCTTCACCGTCCGGTTTGGCCGGATCGGAACCGCGGGCCAGTCTCAGACCAAGAACTTCGCCAATGAGGACAAGGCGAAGCGTGAGGCCGAGAACTTGATCGCCGAGAAGATTAAAAAGGGATACGCCGAGCATCGCAGCTGACCCCTTCCCTCTTAATCGTAATCCTAATCCTAGCCAAAGATATTTGAAATGGGGCTATTAACTTGATTCCCCTAGGCCGAATCCCTTCGGAGCGGTACCACCGACCAGTTGGCGGCAGCGAACCGGACCTATCGCCAGGGCTTGCTCCACCAACCTGTG
>Ga0265314_10003162_pt1 | contig 16143 bp, 12 predicted proteins | sample 4126metaG_FD_203106 | JGI IMG/M metagenome (GOLD analysis project Ga0265314, IMG submission 203106) | Rhizosphere microbial communities from Carex aquatilis grown in University of Washington, Seatle, WA, United States - 4-1-26 metaG | ecosystem: Host-associated > Plants > Roots > Rhizosphere >... | reverse complement strand
TGCCCCAATCGATTCCGAGATAAAGATTCCGCATGGCGGCTGCCTCCTGTAGTGAGTTAAAGGTTTTCTTCGACAAGAACCATTTAACTCGGAGACAGCCGCCTTTTCATTGCATCCGGAGGAGCTTGCTCCTCCGTGCGCAGTGGTCTGGCAACCGCAGCAATAGAAGGAACGCAGGTGTCGGGAAATGGATTGCACCAACGTGCACATTTTTTCGCGAGGTTTGGGCGCGCATTGCCGTTGTCGTTAGCCCCGTTCACGGGGCTTCGTTCGAGGCGCGCAAGCGCCGAGTGTAACCCCCGGCTTCAGCCGGGGGCCAAGGAGCGCAGTGGTCGGTAAGCCTAACGCTGTGGCCGTCGAGCAAGCGCGGCGACGTAGCCGCGCAATCTGTTGCAGTTGCCGGGTCGTTGCTGTTGTCATTGATTCAGGCAGGGAAAGAAAAAGAGAGGGTGCACAACGGTGCATACTTTTACACCTCGAATGAAAAACGCACCCGTTGCGCGCAACGCGCCGCGTTTGGAAATATTTCATCCACGCACCGTGCACATTTTTTCGCGAGGTTGGAGCATGAATAAGAGGAACACGACAACGGATACCTCGGCCTTCGCCTCGGTTGCCCGACAGCCACGGCGGGACGCTTTCCTTCTTTTGCACGGCCTTTCCGGGGATTACGGAACGCGCGCCGCATTCGCGGCTCTGCGTTCCTCATCCCCGGCTACAATCCCACCACCCCTGCGGGGTGGTACGGCTTGCCGTCGCGCCGTTCATACAAGTCTTCGGGAAATAGGGCCGATGTGCACCTTTTTGAAAAATCGTGTCCGCTTTGCATCCCACGCAACGCGCCTAACTTGCATGAGAAATTTGGCGCAGGCCATCCTTTGCCACCCCAAATGGTGCATAATGACTTACACGAATGTGTGTGTGCTCAACCCATGCCGTCCCGCAATTCCAATGGGGCGGGTATGCGTTATATTTTTTGGCAGGAGGCCACCATGACCCCAAATCTCGCGACCGATCCCGGCACCGAGTTCCTTAAGCAGACCCTGGCCACCTTCAAGAGCCAGAAGTCGCTCGGCGACAAAACCTTCGCGCAGCTCGGCGACGAACAGTTCTTCCTCGCGCCCAACGCGGAGACGAACTCCATCGCGGTCACGATCCAGCACATGGCGGGGAACATGCGCTCGCGCTTTACCGACTTTCTGACCACCGACGGCGAGAAGCCCGACCGCAACCGCGATGGCGAGTTCGAAGCGCAGCCGTTGACCCGCGCGCAACTCGTCGAACAGTGGGAAGCGGGCTGGCAGGTTGTCTTCGGGACCGTGGGGGCGCTCACGTCCGCGGACTTGCTGCGAACGGTCTACATCCGCAGCGAAGCCCACACTGTGATGCAGGCGCTGATCCGCCAGCTTTCGCACTACGGTTACCACGTCGGCCAGATTGTGTACGCGGGCAAGTTTCTCAAGGATGCGGGCTGGAAAACGCTTTCGATCGAGCGTGGCAAGTCGAAGGATTGGCGCCCGCCGGGGCTCGGTAAATAAGGAGCGGTTTTTACAGCCTTGCAAAACGTGCGATCTCGGCGAAAGCTCCGTTTCCGCGACGCACACCGAGGGGAACATACGTAATGTCCAAAATTCAACGCGCGCTGGTCAGTGTCTTCGACAAGAGCGGCATCGAACACCTCTGCCGCAACCTGGCTGAACTGGGTGTCGAGATCGTTTCGACGGGCGGCACCGCCAAAAAGCTGCGCGAGAACAACATCCCCTGCAAAGACGTCAGCGAGCTAACCGGCTTCCCCGAGATGCTCGACGGGCGCGTCAAAACCTTGCATCCGAAAGTGCATGGCGGGCTGCTCTATCGCCGTCACGACGAAGCACACCGCAAGGCCGTCAAGGATCACGGTATCCCCGACATCGATCTGGTCGTGGTGAACCTGTACCCGTTCGAGCAGACCATCGCCAAGCCCGGCATCGCGGTCGAAGAAGCGATCGAGCAGATCGACATCGGCGGGCCGTCGATGCTCCGTTCCGCGGCGAAGAATTACGAATCGGTGACGGTGGTCTGCGATCCGATGGATTACAGCGCGGTGCTGCAGGAGTTGAAGGAGAACGCGGGCCAGACCACGCCGGCCACGCGCCAGCGTCTGGCGGCCAAGGTCTTCGCTTCGACCAGCCGCTATGACGGCGCAATTTGCGCGTACCTGGAAGGTCTGACCGAAGTCGGCGCGTCGCCTACGTTCTCGCTTTTCGGCGTGCTGCGGCAGGAACTGCGCTACGGGGAGAATCCGCACCAGAAGGCCGCGTTTTACGTCGTGCCGGGCTGCCAGGAGCCCAACATCGCCGATGCGCGGCAGCTCTCGGGCAAGGAACTCTCCTTTAATAACATTCTCGACCTGGCCGCGGCGCTGGAAGTCGTCAAGGACTTCGCCGAACCCGCCGCGTGCGTGGTCAAGCACAACAATCCGTGCGGCTGCGCGGTTAACGACGATCTGCTCGAAGCCTACCGCCAGGCCTACGCGGGCGATCCGCTTTCGGCGTTCGGCGGAATCATTGGGCTTAATAAGAAAGTCGACGGGCGGGTGGCCAATGAAATCGCTTCGCCGGACCGCTTCGTCGAAGCCATCGTCGCGCCGCTATTTACGCAGGAAGCGGTGGACATGTTGACCACGCGCGCGAAGTGGGGCAAAAACGTGCGCCTGGTCGAGACGGGTCTCTTTGAAGAGTTCTCGCGCAACGCCAAGGCCATCGAACGCGACGTGCGGAGGCTGCCGGGCGGCATTTTGATCCAGGATCGCGACCGCGTCGAAGATGAGTGGGCCAACCTGAAGACCGTGACCAAGCGCGAGCCGACCCCGGAAGAACTGGCCGCGCTGAAATTCGCGCAGGTCGTATGCAAACACGTGAAGAGCAATGCGATCGTATTCGCCAAGGGCCGCGCGATTATTGGCGTGGGCGCGGGCCAGATGAGCCGCGTGGATTCCGTGGAGATTGCGGTCAAGAAGTCCGGCGAGCGTGCCAAAGGCGCGGTGATGGCTTCGGACGCGTTCTTTCCGTTTCCCGACGGCGTCGAAGCCGCGGCGAAGGCCGGCGTGACAGCGGTGATCCAGCCCGGCGGCAGCGTGAAGGACAAGGACGTGATCGCGGCCTGTGACGCGCTGGGCATCGCGATGGTGACCACCGGAATCCGCCACTTCAAGCACTAGGGGTTGTTGATTCTCCGTAAGTCGGAGCTTGGCGGCCCGAAATGAACGCGCGCGTATTGGCCTACGGCCTGCTCTTCCTTACCGCATGCAGACAGGCGTGGGGTGACGGCGAACGCCCGGGCGCGCTTATTGAAAAGGGCCCCACGCTGACGGATTTTTTCGGCTTTCAGGTGATCGGTTTGATGGTGGCGCGTTTCTCTAAATATGGCCTCCTGGATCACATGGTTTGCGTCGCGGTGTGCGGCATCTGTCTGGTTTTGCAGGTTGCTTGGCTGGGGCTGCCGAAGGATGCGCAGATTCCGGCATCCTGCATTCTATTTGGGATTGCCCTGGCCGTGCACGCCGCCAACCTTTCTGTGATCGTGCGGCATGGAGGAACTGAAAAGCTGCAGTTCGATCTACCCAGCCTGCTCTTCTTTATGGTTGCATTGGGCGCGGGCGGCGCGTTGCTAAACGCGTTTGGGCTGCAAAATGAAGTGATCGCGTATTACGCGGCCAGTTTTCCCGTTGCCGTGCTGCTTTTGATGCTGACCCGGAGGTTGAAGTGAGGCCCTACTTATTCTTCGGCGCACGTGCGGCGAGCAACTCCAGATAGTAGAGCAGTTCGGTGTGCGATTCGATCTGGACGACTTCGCAGTTCTCCGCGCAGAAGACGATTTCTCCGCGGCTCTCGAAGGCTTCAAGCAAGGCCGCTTCTGCCTTGAGATCCTTCAGGATTTCCGGCGCGGGGTCTTCGGCCAGGGCGCGTACTTTGGCCGGATCCAAGCCCACGGCTTCCACCGCGCGGTCCCAATACAGGCTACCGCGGCGTTTGCCGCGCTCGCGCAGGTAATCGAAGTACTTTTCAGGAGCCAGGCGCTTTACGGAGAGCGCGATGGCCGCGTCCTCCAGCTCGGCCTTGCCGAACTTCGCCGCAAGCTGAGGCACGCTTTTGCCGTCCGGGCCTTCGGTGTCCTGCAGGTAAAGCGCGTCATGCACGCGGAATGCATCGCGGCGCTCGGGCGGCAGCTTTGAGACGAACTCGAGCAACGTCGCGAGCGCTTCCTGCCCGTTCTTTGAGAAGCGCGAGACGAACAGGTCCACGCGGCCCGGAATGCGTGGACGCGCGGCCAGCCGGTTCGCGCCCGTGACCTGCGCGCGGACGAGTAGCCAGCCGGCCTGCTCCTCCACGAAGGGCTTCAGCAGGTGCTCGAAGTCGTATTCCGTTTTGGCCACGGGGTCGATGAGGTACGCCGGAAAGCGCGCCGGACCCAACTTGGCCACCAGCGCCTGGCCTTCGGCGCTGCCCGGGTCGACTTCGCGCCATTCGATCCCCGGCAGGTAGCCTGCGATGATCTCTATGTGGCGCTCATGGTTGGTCCAAATGGGCTTGGGTTCGACGAGCACCACGCCGGGTACCTTGACCGCCGCGCGCGAAGTATCGCAATGCGCTTGCGGCGAGCCGGGTTCGATGCAGCGGCCGATGAAGCCGCGCTTGCGGCAATCCGTGTCGGTGAAGCAGGCCGGCACCGTTGCGCAGACCGCGGGCTTGGTCTCGGCCAGCAGCCCGCACAGCACGCGCAGGACTTTCTCGCGCTGAAAGCCGCTGGGGTCTTCGTAGATGCGGCCGGCGATCATCAGCGTGGGCGTGCCGCCCACGCGGCGGCGCAGCGAAAGCTGGTAGTCGCGCTCGAGCAGCTCGTCAGGCTCGCCCGCGGCGATGGCGCCGGTAAAGCGGGCTTTGAGCAGGCTGAGAGCTTCAACACCCTTTTCCCAGGACGCGTCGCGGTTCTTGGCGCGCCAACGGAGCCACTCGAAGAGGCGCTCGGGGTAGTACTTCGCGACCAGTGCCTGAATGCGCGCCTCGGCCAGCTCGCGTTCACCATGCATCGCAGAGAACTTGCCGTCCTTCTCTTTGTCGACCATGAAGTGCACGGAGAAATTCACGCGATTGCCTAGGTCCGCGACGAGCTTTTCGACGGCAGGGTAGGCGTCTGGGCAATAGGGGCATTCGGGCAACGTGAAGAACTCGACTTCGACGGCCTTCTTGCCGCGAGCCTTCAGGACCTCCAGATGCGGTGCGAGCAGCTTGGCGATCTCCGGATCGTCGGGGATCTCCGCGGTCAGCGCTTCGAAATGCACGCGCACGTCGAACTTCGAACCGGGGTCGCCTTCCTTCCAGTCCTTCCGCAGAAAGACTTCGGCCACGCCGAGCTTCTGGGCCTGGAACTCGAAGTTGGCGATCATGGTGGCGCCGACGGTCCAGGAGGTCCGTATCGTGGATTTGCGCCCGCCGTTAATGACCAGCGAGATTTCAGGATTCTTGCGCGCGAATTCCGTGCTGGCCTCTTCGCCGAAAGGATAGAGGACTACGTGAAAATCGCCCGATGGAGGCTTGGCCTCGTCACTCAGTTTCGTGGGCGGCTTCTCAAAATTACCCTCGTACTTGGGATGCTTCCAAAAGCTCGAGATTTGTGCGTTGTTGGTCAGCAGGTGCGTCCAGCGGTTCTCTTGAAAGGACTCGAGCAGCTTCGCGACTGGGGGCTTCAAGCTGGCGAAGACTTCGGGCAGCTTGCCTTCTTCGCTCTTGTCGAGCCACACGCGGTCAAACTCGGCCCAGGCCACGTGGTCGTACCCCATTAGGGTCATGGCTTGGGCCATCAATTCGGTGCGCAGGCGGTCGCGTGCGGTATCGCCGTTGGCGTCTTCGTCGTAGATCCCGCCGGCGGCCCAATTGCCCGCATCGACCACCAGCACCGGTCCGCGAGCGCGGTAGCGCTTAATCAAGGTTGCGCGCCGCGCCACGCCGCCCAGCGGTTGCAGCGGGCAATTGCAGGGCAGCAGCGCGCCGTGGGCTTCGCCCGTAAAGAGTACGGTCAGAACAGGTTGCTCGGGTTCGGCGCCGGAGGCGGGACCCGCCCAAGCGCACATATAGAGGAAGAGAACCGAGAGCACGTAGCGCATCACTGGTGCAATGCCCTCAGGATCAGGCGCGCCTTCTCTTCGTCGCGTTTGATCTGTTCGACCAGGGCCTGAACATCCGGGAAGCGCTGTTCGTCACGCAGCTTCTCGACGAAGGAGACTTCCACGTGTTGGCCGTACAGGTCGCCGCTGTAATCGAAGAGGTGTGTCTCGATCATCAGGTCGGGCTTTTCGCCGGGTTCAAGGGGCTGGGACACGGTTGGGCGGTAGCCCACGTTTGTGACGGAGCCAAATTCCTTCCCGCCGGCCTTGCACAAGGTCACGTAGACGCCGAACGGCGGGCGGACTTCGCCGCCGAGGTCCAGGTTGATCGTGGGATAGCCCAGCCGCCGACCGCGGGCATCGCCTTTGACCACGATGCCATAAACGGAGACGCGCCGTCCGAGCATCGCTTCGGCATCGCGCAGGCGGCCTTCCCAGATCGACTGGCGCACCAAGGTGCTGGAGATGGGCTTGCCTTCCGGCGTGAGGACTGGTTGCAGGCAGCGCACCTGAAAGCCCAGGTGCTGCGCCAGAGGTTGTATTCCAGGCGAGTCCGCGCCGATGCGATCGCAGCCGAAGCGGCTGTCAAAGCCCAGGTCCAGGCAGCGGATCTGCAGCTTGTCGACCAGGAAGCGCTGCGCAAAAGTCGTGGCATCGAGGCGGCTCAGGTCTTCGGTGAAGTCGAGCAGCCAGGTGAAGTCGATCCCGGCGCGTTCGAAAAGCAGCAGGCGGTGCTCGGTCGTGGTGAGCATGTCGATAGGGCGGTGGTCGAGGACCTTGCGCGGGTGCTGTGCGAAAGTGATGACGCCGGCGGGCACGCCCAGTTCAGTGGCCCAAGCGCGCAGGTTGGCCAGGACTTCCTGGTGCCCGCGATGCACGCCGTCGAAGACGCCGATCGTCACGGCGGCGCCGCGGGCTGCCGGAACATCGGACTCGCCACGATGAACTTGCATGGGCATTTGCGTTCCACCATTCATGCGGATAGCGGTGTATCCGAATCCGGCGCGCGTGGCGATTGCCTTATGCGCCGTTAAACCCGAGCCCCAGTTATGGCGCAGGCGCGCATGCCGCTCCCCGACGACGAACAGGCGCTGACTTCCCGGCGGCTATTTATGCCGCCGCCTCAGCACTCGCGCCGGGTCGCATTTTACCTCGAATTGCTCTACTTGCTCGGCCTGCGCAACGCCGTGAAGCAACTGGTCCTCGCGCACTTCAAGCCCCGCGCGGGCGAGACCGTCCTGCATACCGGCTGTGGAGATGGGACGCTGAGCGTGGAACTCAAGCGGCTGCATCCCAATGTGGAACTAGAAGTCGTGGACCCCGATGAAGGCGCGCTGCAAAGCGCCGCGCAACAGGCGCGCGCCGCCAGCCGTGACATGGTTTTCCAAAAAGGCTATCTGCAGGACCTGCCCAGTGCTTCGGAACGCTGCGACTGGGTGCTCTGCACGCTGCTCCTGTACCGGCTGCGCGGCGAAGACCGCGGCGAAGCCTTTATGGAGTTCACGCGCGTGCTGAAGCCCGGGGGGCGCTTGCTCGTGGTCGACTTTGGGGCGCTGGCGCGTGGTTTGGGCGGGTGGGCGCTGCGCGGGTTGGCCCGGCATCAAGGTGGGATTGCGGAACAGCAATCAATCGGGCTGGTCGAAATGTTGCAGCTCTCCAGCTTGACGCAAATCAAGCGCGTTGGGGAAGGTCCCTTGGGCTTACAGGCGGTACTTGCGCAAAAAGGCTAAGCACTTTGTAAGTCCTTTGTTTGAAATGTATTGCGAGGAATAAAAAGCGCTCGATCGGCGCGGAATTCAATTGCTATCCAAGTCCCTCCAAGCATAATCCGCAAACTCATTTTAGAGGCCATCCAAGTGGAAGGGTTGCGCGGGTTCGCGCGACTTGCAGCTTGGAAACAATGGTTTGGGAGGAGTCGCCGTGAGACTGCTTGCAATGTTACTGCTGGTTGGAGTGCTGGGTGCCGGTCAGGCGCATGCGTTTATTCCTGCGCTGCTGGCCTACCAGACCGTGTTGCCGGGCCAGTCCATTCAGGATGCGGTGGACCAGGCGGCGCCCAACGGCACGATCGTGATTGTGGGCTACCACTCGGAAGAGAACATCTATGTGGATAGCGCGCACACCGGGCTGAAGATCATCGGCGGTAAGAATGCCGTGATCGACGGCGAATCCACTGTGACGACAAGCGCAGTGTCCCACCGCAATGGCAGCTTTATTCTGGAGATTGCCGCGGACAACGTGGTGGTGCAGGGGATCACCTTTATCAATGCCGATGAACACATCATTGTGAGCAGCCACACCAACATACTGATCAAGGGCAATGCCTTCTACAACGCTTACAATACGTCCATTTCCGGCTCCAGCGACAAAGTCTACATCCTGAGCAACACCTTTGCTGGGAACTACGATGTCATTGATGTGGAATCTTGGGACTACGAAAGCGGTCCGTCTGCCGCCACGACGCCGAACATCCTGGTCCAGGGCAATGTGATCCAGGGTGCACTCTACGGCGTGTATGTGGGCAGCGATGACGGCTGGATTGTAGGCAACCTGGTTCAGGATGTTGCGGCTGGCTCGGGCATTTACCAATATGGTAATTTTGGACGCGTCACGGGCAATGTGGTCAGTGCGTGTGGCGACCCCTACGACGCCTTCTCCCAATTTGGGCCGTCTCCGAATAGCGTTGGTTCGCGCTGCAAGAAGGCGGATCCTGGAACCTATGCGGCGATTGTTTCGGTCAATCCCTCCGAAGGCACGTCGCTGATCAGCTTCAATCAGGTTCAGAATACGATGATCGGGATTGCGGTTCTGGGTACAATCGACGGCAGCCCGACCGTTGTCAGCAACGTGGTCATGCGCACGTTCGGATTGGACACCTACTATGGCGGGATCGTCGTTGACACGGATTCCAGTGCGGCCAGCCGCAAACGGAAGCGGCGCTCGAGTTCCGGCATCGCGACGGTCCAGAAGAATACCGCGGTCAACTCGATGGGCTTTGGTTTGATTGTTTTTGCCGGCGACTCCACTATCTCCGGCAACTACGTGCAGAACACGCTGGGCATTTGCGTGCAGGGCGACTTTAACGCGATCACCGCCAATACCTCCGTCACCAGCTATTTCGTCGGCTTGGAGGTGGAAGGCTTCAGCAACGTTCTCACCAGCGACGTGGTGAACGGTTGCGTGGATGGGATTGAAGTTTTCGGTTCGGCCAACAAGGTCGCCAAGTGCGCGGTCGCGAATGCCACTGGCGAGGCGTTGCAGAACCAGGGGTCGCAGACCACGGTCACCGGTTCGTCCTTCTCTTCCACCAAGAATGCAGTCAGCAACGACACCAACAACGGGGCGAGCTTCCTCTTGTATTCGGGCAACATTCCGTTGGGCGTTGCAAGCGGGCCGGGTACGGGTTCTTCTCCGTGGCCGTTGCCCAAAATCAACCCGGAGATTTCACCGGAATAACGGATTCTTTAACCTAAACCTCGAAACGCGAATTTAAGATTCAGGGAGGATTCAGACGTGAGAAACTTACTGCTGGCCAGTCTGCTTTTGACCTTGAGCGCGGCGACCGCACATGCGGCGTCTGCATTCCAGGTGGTGCCTCCGGGCAGCTCGATCCAGGATGCGATCGATAATGCCCTGCCCAACGGCACAATCGTCGTTCAGGGATATCACAAAGAATGCAGTACCCTGTACGCCAATGTTACGGGGCTTAAGCTGCTCGGCAGCAATGCCACGCTTGAAGGCCTGAGCGGCACGACGCTGACGCTGTGCGCGGATAACGTCACGATTCAGGGCTTTAAGTTCGTCAACGGCGAAGCCCACATTAATTTGAATGGCTTCACGGGCACTAAGGTCCTGAAGAACTCATTTGTCAACTCGGAAGACGATGCGGTCTCAGGCAGCGGCGACGGGATCTCGATCATCGGCAATGTCTTTACGTCCAACTATGAAAACATTGACGTTGAATCGAACAACTATTCCGGCAAGAGCGTCGCCGCCAACACCCCGAACATCCTGGTTCAGGCCAACGTGACGCAGGGTGCCTATTACGGCATCTATGTCTACAGCGACGACGCCTGGGTCATCGGCAATACGATTCAGGATGTGAATTTTGGCGTTGGCTTCTACGTGGATGGGCAATTTCCCCGTGCGGTTGGAAACACGGTCCTGAATGCGTGCATTTCGGATGCCTATCAGGGTGGTGGTCCGGATGCAGCCGGGATCGTGGTCAATAATCAGAGTTCTGGCGGCAGCTTGATTCAAGGTAATTTTGTCAGCGGCGGCATTGTGGGTATTTCGTATTTCGGAACGCCTAACGGGAATCCGACGATCCAGTTTAACCACGTTGACGGCTCGATGGGCCTGTATGGCGAATCCTCGGGCATTTACGTTCACACCAGCCAGCGTCCCGGCAAAGGCATTGGCTATGGTCCGGCCACCGTGGCCTCCAACACGGTGACGGATTGCAACGGTCCCGGCGTAACGGTGTACACGACGCTGGGCGGCGTGTATGGCAACGCCGTCTCCAATACGTGGGGCATGCTGATTTTTGGTTCACAGATCTTCATCAGTGGCAATGTGGTCACCAACAGCTACGCCGTGGGGCTCTACATTGTCGGCGATACCAACACCATCAGCTCGAACGTGGTGAACGGTGCCGTCAACGGCATCTGGCTGCTTGAAGGCTCAAACAACATCATCAACAATTGCTTGGTGTATAATTGCCGCGGTGCAGGCTTGGAGAACCAGAGCGATTCGACGATCGTGCGCCGCTCAAGCTTCTATTCACTGCACAATCCGGTTTCCACAGGTGGTGCTTTCTCGCAGTACACCGGCAATGTTCCCGCGGGTACCACTACTGGCCCGAGCGCTGGCGGCACGTGGCCGACCGATTTGGTCCAGCCCGCCCTTTTCAATGGATTCATCTAAAGCCTGATACGCGACGGCGCAGGTTGAATTAGAGTTTCATAAGCTGGCGCAGGCACTCAGAGGCCTGCGCCAGTGTTTTTTGTAGCGCATCGCGAGGCGTGGTCCGGCCGTACGAAAATCGCACCGCCGAATTGACCAGCTCTGCGGGTAGCTGCATGGCTTCCAGGACCGGGCTGGGCTTAGTAGTCCCCGAAGAGCACGCAGAGCCCGTCGAGACCGAGATGCCCGCCAGATCGAGCGCCATGGCTAGCCGCGAGCCCTCGATACCCGGGAATGAAATGAAGCTCGTATTGGGCAGCCGCGCCACCTCCGCGCCGTGAACCACCGCGCGCGGAAATAGCGTCAGTAACTCGCGTTCGAATTCAGCCTGTAGCGAGCTTAGGCGCGCCGACGTCTCCGCGCGCTCGCGCTCCGCCAGACGGAGCGCCTCCGCCAGTCCCACAATGCTCGGCAGGTTGACAGTTCCGCCGCGCAAGCCCGCTTCGTGGGTTCCGCCCGTTTGGTGCGGCTCAAGCCGCGTGCCTGCCCGCACATAAAGCGCGCCACAGCCTTTGGGGCCCTCAAATTTATGGGCGGAAAGTGCCAGCGTCGCGCAGCCCAGCGCGCGGAGGTCGAGCGCGAGCTTGCCCGCTGCCTGCACGGCGTCGACATGCAGTGGTACGGCGCGCTTCTGGCATAGCGCGGCAACCTCGGCCACAGGTTGAATCACGCCGGTCTCGTTGTTGGCCAGCATCAGACTCACGACGGCGCGGCTGGGTGTGGCTCGCTCCAGGGCCTGCGCGAAGTCCTCGACGCGCACGCGTCCATCGGATCCCGCACTTAAGCTCACCAAAGGGAAACCTTGCGCGCCAAGCGCGCGCAAGGTTTCGCGCACGGCGCTGTGTTCGATGCCGCTGGCGATGAGTGTGGGCGGGGGCGCGTCTGGCTGGGCAACGCGTAAACCCCATGCCAGGCCGCGAAGCGCGAGATTGTCGGACTCCGTGCCGCCGCTGGTGAAGGCGATTTCCGCGGGTGTGCAGTGCAGGCTTGCCGCAACGGCCGTGCGCGCCTGTTCCAGCGCCGCTTGCGCCTGCTGCCCGTGAACATGGAGGCTCGCCGCGTTGCCGAAGCGTTCTTCGAAAAACGGGCGCATGGCTTCGAAGACTTCGTGTCGCAACGGGGTCGTGGCGTTCCAGTCCAGGTACACGCGCGCGGGTGCGCTGGACTGGTTCAAAGCGGATTTTATCTGGTCTTTGTCGAGCATCGGTGCGGCGGGCTCCAAGGCCGGGCTGTCGATTGACGGCCCGCCTTTCCCCCGTAAGGTATGCGCTCTCAACGTCGATTGTAAATGTGAAAACCAATTTCCCTGGGGAGGGTAGCGCCATGGGTCGTCCGGTTACGCTTTTCACCGGCCAGTGGGCCGATCTGGATTTTGAAACGATGTGCAAGAAGGCCAAGTCCTTCGGGTACGACGGCATCGAGCTCGCGTGCTGGGGCGACCACGTCGATGTGCGCCGCGCCGCCAGCGACAAGGCCTACGCCGCGACCCGCAAGGCCATCCCGGCCAAGCACGGCCTCGAAGTCTTTGCGATCTCCAACCACCTCGCCGGCCAGGCTGTCTGCGACCTGATTGACATCCGCCACAAGTCGATCCTCCCCGAACACATCTGGGGCGACGGCAACCCGGAAGGCGTGCGCCAGCGCGCGGCCGAAGAAATGAAGCTGACCGCGCAGGCCGCCAAGAATATCGGCGTGAAGGTGGTCAACGGCTTCACCGGTTCCTCGATCTGGCACCTGATTTACAGCTTCCCGCCGGTCTCCGCTGAAATGATCGAAGCCGGCTACCGCGACTTTGGCAAGCGCTGGCGCCCGATTTTGAACGTGTTCGATAAGTGCGGCGTAAACTTCGCCCTCGAAGTCCACCCCACCGAGATCGCGTTCGACATCGCGAGCACGGAACGCGCGCTCAAGGCCGTCGGCAACCACCGCCGCTTCGGCTTCAACTACGATCCCAGCCATCTGGTCTATCAGAATGTGGACTACGTGAAGTTCATCCGTAAATTCGGCCCGCGGATTTTCCACTGCCACATGAAAGATGCTTACATGTCGCCGACGCCCTGCGAAGTCGGCGTCTTTGGCGGGCACATCAACTTTGGCGACCCGCGCCGCACGTGGGACTTCCGCTCGCTGGGCCGTGGCAGCGTGAATTTTGAAGAGATCATTCGCGCGCTCAATGACGTCGGGTACGCCGGTCCGCTCTCCGTCGAATGGGAAGACGGCAAGATGGACCGCGAACATGGCGCGGCGGAAGCCTCCGCATTCGTGAAGCGCCTGGATTTTAAGTCCAGCGCGATCGCCTTCGATGCGCAGTTCGACAAGAAAAAGCAGCCGGGCAAGAAGAAGTAAGTCGCACCAAGCCGGCTTGGCCGCTTAACACGGGCACGATTCGCGGTTGCGAGGCGTGCCCGTGTTGTTATTACCAGCGTTAGAAGCTGTTTCAAAAGTTGGCCGGGCCGCGCAGCACGGATTGTGGCGCCAGCCGAGGCGCGCCGAGGAAGCGCTATTTGGAGAAACTACCGCGACGAGGCGCAACGAAGGATGGCGCCACAAGGCGAGGCTGCCCTTCGGGTTGGCAGTGCCCTTGGCCCTGCTCTTCGTTGTCGCTCCTCGCGGTATTTCCTCCGGATAGCGCTTCGTCGCTCCGTCTCGATCAGGGCCAAGGGCACGCCAACGCGGCTCCGGCCAGATTTTGAAACAGTTTCTTAGCCTGCATGCCGCACGCGCGTCGAACACGCAGAGGACAGCCATGAGCACCGAAAATAACGAAGAACCTAAAATCAAGATTACCGAAAAGAAGGTCGACAGCAGCTGGAAGGACGAGATTCGCAAGGAACGCGAAGCCGCGCGCCTCGCCGCTGAAGCCAAGGCTGCCGAGGCCAAGGCCGAAGCGAAGCCTGCGCCGAAGTCCGCCACGCCTGATGCCGCGTCCGATATGGAGCTGGAAGCCGAAGATGTGGCTGACGCGGACGGCGCACCCGGAGATGCGGTGCCAGCCAAGCCCGCGGCGGGCGGCGACCCGAAGAAGGCCGCCGATAAAGCCGATCCGGCTTCAAAGCTGTTCATGAGTTTCGTTGCGAGTCTGGTTCAGCAGACGCTGATGCAGCTCGGTCAGATGGAAAACCCGTTCACAAACCGCCGCGAACTCGACCTGGAAGGCGCCAAGTCCACGATCGACATCCTGGCGGTGCTGACGCTTAAGACCAAAGGCAACCTGAGTCCTCAGGAATCCAAGATTCTGAACGATTCGGTGCGCGATCTGCAGATGTACTACGTTGAACTCTCGACCGAAGTCAGCCGCCGCATGCAGGAGCAGCTAAAGAACGCGCCGCCACCCGGCGCGGGCGGTCCCGGCCGGCCTGGGCGCAAGTAACGCGCGCTAGCCCGGTTTTTTCAGGTTGGTGATCGAGACCTGCGCGGCGAGTTTCTCCGCCAGCTTCGACATGTGGACCGCCGCTTCGGCTTCCGGATGGGCAACCAGGTACGGGCGGCCTTCGTCTCCGCAGACCGCGACACGCGGATCGAACGGCACATCGCCCAGATGCGGGATCTGCAATTCTTCTGCAACCTTGTACGCCGCGCCCCGCGGGAAATAATCCACCAGTTTGCCGTCGAGCGTCGGGTAATACGCAAAATTTTCACATAGCCCAAGCGCGGGAATCTTCATTGAATCGAAGATGGCCTTGGTGCGGAAGAGTTCCGTCGCGCTGAGTTGCGTGGGCGTCGTGACGAACAAGACGCCAGAGACCGGGCACGCCTGTCCGAACGCCAACGCCAGTTCGCCGCTGCCTGGCGGCAGGTCGACGATCAGGTAATCGCGCTCGCTCCACACCACGTCGCGCAAAAATTGGGCGACTAGCCCCGCCAGAATCTGGCCGCGCCAGATCAGCGGCTGGCGCGCTTCGACCAGAAACCCCATGCTCATCACTTCCAGGCCATGCGACGCGATCGGTACGATTTTCGATTCGCCCTGCAGCTTGGGCCGCGAAGTAATCAAAGCCATACGTGGCAGAGTGGGGGCGTAAATATCGAGGTCCAGCAGGCCCACCGACGCGCCGCTGCGATACAACGCGAGCGCGATATTCAGCGCGAGCGTGCTTTTACCGGTTCCGCCCCGCGCCGAGGCGATCAGCACCACGTTGCGAATCTGAGGAACGGGATTCTCGGTCGGCGTTTGTGGCGTGAGCGGGCCTTTGACCGCGCCGGTCATCTTTATTTCAAGCGTTTTGACCTGGGGGAATTCCTGCGCAACGCGCGCGCGGATTTCCCTTTCAATCTGCTCTTTTGCCGGGCATGCCGGGGTCGTGAGTTCGCAGGTGAAGGCCAGTGTGCTGCCTTCACCCGCGATCACGATTTCCTTGATCATGCCCATCTCGACAATGGAGCGGCCAAGGTCAGGGTCCTTGACCGCTTCCAGCGCCTTGAGCAGGCTGGGGGCGTCGAGCGTCGCCGGCACGTTACTTGTACTTGGCCTTCACGGACTGGCCCTTGCGCGCCGAGACACCGGCGTATTCGAGCACCTGGATCACACGCCGCGCCCACTCAGGCGAGATGATCAGCTTCTTGCCGTGGAACAGGTGGTCGTGAACGTTTTTGTAGTACTCGGAATTCTGGTTCGGCACCATCGCCACGCTCGTCTTGACCAGTTGCCCGGCTTTGTCCTTTACGAATACGTCGCAATGCCCGTGCGAGGCCACAATCGCGCCATCGGTTCCGTTGATGCGGATCATATCCTTGCCCGCGAGGGAAATGTCCGACGCGACATGCGATGCGACCGCGTTGGGTTTGAAGCGCACGACCGCTTCCAGTTCGTCCTCGTTGGTGAACTTCTTCCAGACTTCCTTGACCTGGTAGCCGCTGATCTCGGTCATCTCGAAAGGCATCGCCTGCAGCATCCATTCGCAGAAGTGAGCGCCCCAGTCATAGATGATCCCACCCGAGATCGCCTTATAGCTGCGCCACCACTCGCGCGGCTCGCGGTGGCCGCCGGCGTATGATTCCCAGCGGAACGGGCGTCCGATGGCTTTGATGTGTTTCAT
>Ga0265314_10003161_pt1 | contig 16143 bp, 15 predicted proteins | sample 4126metaG_FD_203106 | JGI IMG/M metagenome (GOLD analysis project Ga0265314, IMG submission 203106) | Rhizosphere microbial communities from Carex aquatilis grown in University of Washington, Seatle, WA, United States - 4-1-26 metaG | ecosystem: Host-associated > Plants > Roots > Rhizosphere >... | reverse complement strand
AGAACCTGGAGACGATCGTCGGCGGCTACATGCGGGGGCAGCTGATCACCTGCGCGGCGATCGGCGTGTTCTCGTTCGTGCTGCTCCTGCTCTGCCGCGTGCCCAACGCGCTCTCGCTGGCGCTGTTCGCGGCGGTGGTGGACGTGATCCCGTTCATCGGCGGCCTGCTGGTGATCGTGCCCGCGATGCTCGCGGCGCTCCCGCTCGGCGTGCCGGTGATGATCGTGGTGTTCGCGAGCCTCTCGCTCTATATGGAGTTCGAGAGCCGGGTGCTGGTGCCGCGGGTGTACGGGTCGGTGCTCCGGCTTTCGCCGACGGCGGTGATCCTCGCGCTGGTGGCGGGGGGGACGCTGATGGGCGTGCTCGGCGCGCTCCTCGCGCTGCCGATCGCGGCGGGGCTGTTGATGATCCTCGAGGAGTTGCGCGTGGAGATGCCGGGGGACGACAGTCTCGACCGGACGGAGGAGGCGAAGCGCGCGAAGACGGAGGCGGCGTACGAGCAGATGAGCGCCGGCGCGTCGGCACCGGAGGCCGGGCAGATCGCCCGGCTGCTGGCGCAGGACTCCGAGGACAGCGCGACGAAAGCGCCATAGCACCCGTGGGCTAGTTCCTGATTCGCCCGGTTGAGCGATGGTCGGTGGGGCGGCGGGGGCGTACCCTGCGTGGTAGCCCTTGGAGGTCGTCGTGTACGTCGTGTCGGTGCTCATGACCGGGATCGTGGTGGGGATGCTCGCGGGGTTGATGACGCGAGCCGCCACGGGCTCGAGCGCGTTCGGCACGCTCCTGTACGACGTGTTCGTCGCGATCGCGGGCGCGTTCACGGCGCGCTGGATCGTGACGCGCTTCGACGTCGCGGTGCCCGTGCCCGGCCAGCAGGGGGCGATCGTGGTGGCCCTCATCGGCGGGACGGGGCTGACCCTGCTCTTCCGGTTGCTCCGGCCCAACTCGCGCATGCTGTGGTGACGCCGCGAACGCGGCGACATGTGGTCCTCTTTTCCGAGTTTCTTATGACGAAGACGCTGCAGTTCCTCTCCGCCTCATGCGCGGCCGTGCTGATGGCCGGATGCCAGAAGGACAACACGCCGATCAAGACGACGAGCACCGACGCGACGTCGATCTCGACGCCGGCCGACTCGGCGCAGGCGCGCGGGCATTCGCTCGTGCGCGTCGTGAACGCCGTCAACGGCGGCAAGGCGGTCTCGGTGTTCCTCGACGACCAGTCGCTCTTTCCCGACCTGATGCCGGGCGCGGTGAGCGATTACCGCGAGATCGCGACGAACCTCGCGAAGTTCTCGGTGCGCGCCGCCGGCGACACGAACGGCCTGCGCCTCGCCGAGAAGGACCGGGTGCTGATCGACGGCAACCGCTACACGGTGTTCCTCATCGCCGAAGACGTCTCGAAGAGCATGCTGCGCGTGGTGAAGGACGACGTGATCCCCGACAGCGGCAAGGCGCGCATCCGCGTGATCCACGCGGCGCCGGGCGGCCCTTCGCTCGACGTGAGCATCGTGGGCGCGACGGACAAGCTCTTCAGCGGCGTGAGCTTCAAGGACGAGTCGGGCTACAAGGACGTGACGCCGGCGAAGGTGACGATCGAGCTGCGCGCCAAGGGCCAGCCGAAGTCGCTCATGACGATCCCGGCGGTCGACCTGCAGCGGAGCACCACGACGACGATCGTGATCACGGGCGCGGGCAAGCTCTCGTTCTTCACGTTCATCGACGCGATGCTTCCGAAGACGCCCAAGACCTGAGGCAGGACCGGGACATGGGCGCGTCGCCGGGCGGACTGATGCCGACTGACGGCGCGCCCACGTCCCGTGCGGGAGCGGCCGCGCCGACGGCGCCGGCCGTACCGGCGGAGCCGGCGCTCGACCTGCTCCAGGCGAAGATCCTCATCGTCGACGACAAGCCCGCGAACGTCGCGCTGCTCACGAAGCTGCTCGGCGACGCGGGCTATTCGGCGGTGATGTCGACCACCGATCCGACGGTCGTGCAGGCGCTCTATCTCGAGCACCGGTTCGACCTGATCGTGCTCGACCTGCAGATGCCGGACATGGACGGGTTCGCGGTGATGGATGCGCTGCGCACGATCGAGCTCGGCGGCTACCTGCCGGTGCTCGTCATCACGGCGCAGCCGGGGCACAAGCTGCGGGCGCTCCGGGCGGGGGCGCGCGACTTCATCAGCAAGCCGTTCGACATCGCCGAAGTGCTCACGCGCGTGCACAACATGATCGAGGTGCGGCTGCTCCACGCCGAACTGCGGCGGCAGCGTACCGAATTGCAGGTGCTCTTCGACCAGGTGGTCGCGGAGCGGAAGGTGTCGGAGCGGCTGGCGCTGCACGTGGGCCCGGGCTCGATCGCGGCGCGGCTCCATGCCCGGCCCGACATGAGCGCCGAGAGCATCGCGAGCGCGACGGTGCTCATCGCCGACGTCACGGGATTCAGCGCGCTCCCCAAGGACGAGGGCCCGGAGGCGCTGACGCTCGTGGTCGACGAGATCTTCGCCGCGTTCGACGCGATCGCCGCCGAGCATGGCGTGCGCAAGGTGAAGACGCTCGGCAATTCGTACATGGCCGTCTCCGGGGCGCCGGTGGAGACGACGAATCACGCCATACCGGCGGCACGGATGGCCCTCGCGATGCTCGGCGCGCTCGAGCGTTTCAACGAGCGGAGCGGGCGGGCGTTACAAGCGCGCGTCGGCATCGCGACGGGCCCTATCGTGGCAGGCGTGATCGGGCGGCGGATGTACCTGTACGACATCTGGGGCGAGACGGTGACGGTGGCGGCGCGCATGGAGTCACACGGCGTCGCGGGGCGGGTGCAGGTGTCGTCGCAGACGCGGGACGCGCTGGGCGACGGCTTCGCGCTCGAAGCGCGCGGCTCGCTCGAGGTGGAGGGCATGGGCGCGGTGGCGACGTGGTTCGTCGGCGCGTCCCGCGAACACTCGAACCAGGGATCCATGTCATGATCGCCGGACACGCTTCCTCGACGGACACGGCCGAGAGCACCCTCGACGTGCCCCACACCGAAGCCCTCATCCAGACGGGCGCGCTGCAGAGCGCGATCTTCAACAGCGCGAACTTCTCGAGCATCGCCACCGACGCGCTGGGGGTGATCCAGATCTTCAACGTCGGCGCCGAGCGGATGCTGGGATACACGGCCGCCGAGGTGATGAACAAGATCACGCCGGCCGACATCTCCGACCCCGACGAGGTGATCGCGCGCGCGAAGGAGCTGACCGCCGAACTCGGCACGCCGATCACGCCGGGGTTCGAGGCGCTGGTGTTCAAGGCGTCGCGGGGCATCGAGGACATCTATGAGTTGACGTATGTGCGAAAGGACGGCAGCCGCTTTCCCGCCGTGGTGAACGTGACGGCGCTGCGCGACGCGCACGACGCGATCATCGGCTACCTGCTCATCGGCACCGACAACACGGCGCGCAAGCGCGTCGAGGCCGAGCAGAAGGCGCTCGACCAGCGGCTGCGCGACCAGCAGTTCTACACGCGGTCGCTCATCGAGTCGAACATCGACGCGATCATGACGACCGACCCGTCGGGGACGATCACCGACGTGAACAAGCAGATGGAGATCCTCACCGACTGCACGCGCGACGAGCTGATCGGCGCGCCGTTCAAGAACTACTTCACCGACTCGCGGAAGGCGGAGGCGGGCATCAAGCTCGCGCTGAGCGGCCAGAAGGTCACGAACTACGAACTGACGGCGCGGGCGCGGGACGGCCGCGAGACGGTCGTCTCGTACAACGCGACGACGTTCTACGACCGCGACCGGAAGCTGCAGGGGGTGTTCGCCGCGGCGCGCGACGTCACGGAGCGCATCCGCCTCGACCAGGCGCTGCGCGAGAAGAACATCGAGCTGCAGAGCTCGAAGTCGGTGGCCGAGAAGGCGAACCTGGCGAAGTCGAATTTCCTCTCGAGCATGAGCCACGAGCTGCGATCGCCGCTCAACGCGATCCTCGGGTTCGCGCAGCTCATGGACTCGGAGTCGCCGCCGCCGACGGACGCGCAGAAGGCGAGCATCGCGCAGATCCTCCAGGCCGGGTGGTACCTGCTCGACCTCATCAACGAGATCCTCGACCTCGCGGTGGTGGAGTCGGGGAAGCTCACGCTCTCGCTCGAGCCCGTGTCGCTCGGCGACGTGATGCTCGAATGCCAGGACATGATCGCGCCGCAGGCGCAGATGCACGGCATCACGATGCGCTTCGAGACGGGGGAGAAGCCGCTGATCGTCTTCGCCGACCGGACGCGACTCAAGCAGGTGCTGATCAACCTGCTCTCGAACGCGATCAAGTACAACCGCCCCGAGGGCACGGTGACGGTGCGCTGCACGCTGCGCACGAGCGACCGCGTCCGCATCACCGTGACCGACACGGGCGCCGGGCTGCCGCCCGAGAAGGTGGCGCAGCTGTTCCAGTCGTTCAACCGCCTCGGGCAGGAAGCCGGCGGCGAGGAAGGCACCGGCATCGGCCTCGTGGTGAGCAAGCGGCTCGTCGAGCTGATGGACGGCGTGATCGGCGTGGAGAGCACCGTGGGCGTGGGGAGCGAGTTCTGGATCGAGCTCTCGACGACGGTCGCGGCGGCGAGCCGGGGCAAGGCGCCCGACTTGGAGATGCCCGCGGCCCCGTCGCGGATCTCCGGCGTGGTGCCGCGCACGCTGCTCTACGTCGAGGACAACCCGGCGAACCTCAAGCTCATCGAGCACCTCATCGCGCGGCGACCGGACATGCGCATGCTGAGCGCGGGGGACGCGACGTACGGCATCGAGATCGCGCGGTCGGCGCAGCCCGACGTGATCCTGATGGACATCAACCTCCCCGGGATCAACGGGTTCGACGCGCTCCGCATCCTGCGCGAGGACCCCGCGACGTCGCGCATCCCGGTGATCGCGCTCAGCGCGAACGCGATGCCGCGCGACGTGGAGCGCGGCCTCACGGCGGGCTTCTTCCGGTATCTGACGAAGCCGGTGCGCATCCACGAGTTCCTCGAAGCGCTCACCGAGGCGCTCGCCCTCGCGGCCGAGAGCGCGCGCCGGCTCGCGGCGGGAGACGTGGTGCCGTGATCGGCCCCGGGGAGATCCTCAGCGCGCGGATCCTCATCGTCGACGACTCGGCCGTGAACGTGCGCCTCCTCGAGCAGATGCTCCGCTCGGCGGGCTACTCCGCCGTCACCTCGACGACCGACCCGCGCGACGTCTGCGACCTGTACCGCGCCGAACGGCACGACCTGATCGTGCTCGACCTGCTGATGCCCGTGATGGACGGTTTCGCGGTGCTCCGCGCGCTGCGCGACGTCGAGACGGAGGGCTACCTCCCCGTACTCGTGCTCACGGCGCAACCCGGACACAAGCTCCGCGCGCTGCAGGCCGGCGCGAAGGACTTTCTCAGCAAGCCGTTCGACCAGGTGGAGATCCTCACGCGCATCCACAACATGCTCGAGGTGCGTCTGCTGCTGCGCGAGTCGCGCAACTATGGACGCTTGCTCGAGCAGTTCGACGGGCTCACGGGGCTTCCCAACCGGACGCGGTTCCGCGACCTGCTCGCCGCGGCGCGGAGCCAGACGGCGGCGCGCGGCGGCGCGGTGTTCGTGATGGTCGTCTCGCTCGACCGGTTCGCGAACACGCAGGACGCGCTCGGACGGGCGACCGGCGACGCGCTGTTGCGGGTGGCCGGCGACCGGCTGAACGCCTGTCTTGGTCCGACGGACAGTCTCGCGCGGCTCGAAGGCGAGGTGTTCGGCCTGCTCGTGACGACGTCGCGCGACGAGCCGCGGGATGCCGCGACGGTCGCCGCGCGGGTGCGCGAGGCCCTGCGCGAGCCGTTGCAGGCGGAGGGGCTCGAACTGAACGTGACGGCGAGCGTCGGTATCGCGGTCTGGCCGGCCGACGCCGCCGACGCCGACACGCTCATCGCCTATGCGGAAGCCGCGCTGCATGACGCGAAGAACGCCGGCGGCGACGCCTGCCGCTTCTACGCCGTCGACATGAACGCGCGCGCGGTCGCGGCGCTGGAGCTCGAACATGCGCTGCGCGGCGCGCTCGAACGCGGCGAGTTCGCGCTGCACTACCAGCCGAAGATGAACATCGAGACGAGCGAGTGGTCGGGGGCGGAGGCGCTCCTGCGGTGGGAGCGGCCGGGCGTGGGACTCGTGATGCCGGGCACGTTCATCACCATGCTCGAGGAGACGGGGCTCATCGTGCCCGTGGGGACGTGGGTGATCCGCTCGGCGTGCCGGCAGATCAACGAATGGGCGCAGGCCGGCATCGGCACCATCCGCGTGGCGGTGAACGTGTCGGGACGCCAGTTCCTCCGCGACGGTTTCGTCGCCGACGTGCGCGACGCGATCCAGGACAACGCCATCGCGCCCGGGCTCCTCGACATCGAGATCACCGAGAGTTCGCTCATGTCGCGCACCGTGCAGACGGACGACATCCTGCGCGACCTGAAGGCGCTCGGCGTCTCGATCTCGGTGGACGACTTCGGCACCGGGTACTCGAACCTCGCCTACCTGCGGCGCTTCCCGATCGACGCGCTCAAGATCGACATCAGCTTCATCCGCGACGTGGGGACGAGCGCCGACGGCGCGGCGCTGGCGGCGGCGATCATCAACCTGGCGCGGAGCCTGAAACTCAAGGTGATCGCGGAAGGGGTCGAGACCGAAATGCAGCTCGACTTCCTGCGGCAGCATGCGTGCGACGAGATCCAGGGCTACTATTGTTCGCATCCGCTTCCGGCCGGCGAGATGATGCGCGCGCGTCAGGCGCGGCGCGCCACGCCGGTGGCGCCGATGCTCACCCTGTTCTCCTGACGACGATGGGAAGCACGCCCGTGACGACCGGCCGGCCCAAGGCCCTCCCCGAGATGCATTACACCGAGCATGTCGGCTGGCTGCGCGCCGCCGTGCTCGGGGCGAACGACGGGTTGATCTCGACGAGCAGCCTGGTGATGGGCGTGGCCGCGGCGCAGCCCGCGCGCGAGCCCGTGCTCGTCGCGGCGCTCGCCGGCATGGTCGCCGGCGCGCTCTCGATGGCGGCGGGCGAGTACGTCTCGGTGAGTTCGCAGGCCGACACGGAGCGCGCCGACCTGGAGCGCGAGCGGCGTGAACTGGCGGCCGCGCCGGAAGCGGAGCGGGACGAACTCGCCGGCATCTATATACAGCGTGGACTCACGCCCGCGCTCGCCCGCGACGTGGCCGATCAGTTGATGGCGAAGGACGCGCTCGGCGCGCACGCGCGCGACGAACTCGGCCATTCGCACGCGACGCGCGCGCGGCCCACGCAGGCGGCGCTCTCGTCGGCCGCGGCGTTCAGCGTGGGGGCGGCGCTCCCGGTGCTCGTCGTGCTCTTCATCCCCATCGCGCACGTCCCCGCCGTGGTGATGCTGGCGACGCTCGTGCTGCTCGTCGTGCTCGGCGCGGTCGCGGCCCGGCTCGGCGGCGCGCCACTGCTGCGTGGCGCCGCGCGCGTCGCCTTCTGGGGCGCGGTCGCGATGGCGGTCACAGCTCTGGTGGGGCGTCTGTTCGGGACGGTGGTGTAGCGCGCGAGGCGCGCTCCTCGAACAGATCGACGGCGCGCCCCGCAGCCACTGTGGCGAGCGTCACGACGAACTGCTCGACGAGCGGATGCGAGAGGATCGACTCATGCCGCGATTCGCCGTCGCCGTTGCCGTTGCCATCGCGCGACGCGTCGCCGTCGCGGTGTTTGCGGGGCCCCGCGAACATCGCGAGCGCCACGCCGCCGGCGAGCGCCACGCCCACCGCGGCGAGCGGATGCCGTTTGACCTGACGGCGCCAGTCGGCCAGCTGTCGCGCCTTGATCTCGAGTTCGCCGAGGTTCTCGGCGAGTGACGCTTTCTCCACGTCCAGTTCATGCTGGAGGCGGTCGGTGAGCTTGGTCATGCGTCTGGCTCCGGTGCGTGCGCGACGTGTGTCGCTCTCGGGAGGATGCCGCGCGTGAAGCGATCGCGGCCGGCGATCAGGCAGGCGGCGGCCGCGCCGCCGACCGCGAGCGATACGACGAACGCCGCGAGCCACACCGGCATGACGCGCCCGAGGAGGAGCGTCACGCCGAGGAGGAAGAACGCGGCGGAGAGGAGCGCGGCGACGACGCCGGTGACGAGGAGCTGCGACGCGCTGCCCGCGGCGTCGAGCCCCATGCGCCACTCGGCGACGGCCATGCGCAGCTCGGCGCGGACGATCCGGTCGACGTTGCCGCCGATGTCCCGGATCACCGCGCCGAACGAGCGCTCGGTGGTCACATGCACCGCCGTGCCTTTAGTCGCGGCGGAAGGCGCGGCCGGCGAAGAAGCCGAGGATCACGGCGCCGAGGAGGGCCTTGCCCGGGTGACGGCGGATGAGCGTCTCGACGTCGCCGACCATCTCGCGCGCGTCGTTCTTGCGGACGTACTTCGCCGTGGAGTGCATCGAGTCGGCGGCCGAATGGGCAGCGTCGGCGACGCTCTCGCCGGCGGCGTTCACGCGCTTCGCGGTGGCGTCGAGCGTATCGGCGGTCGCGACGCGGCCGGCGCGGAAGGCGTCGGACGCCTTGTCGATGGCGCGGGACGAGGCGTCGGCGAGCGTATTGGTCAACGTTGCGGTGGACACGGTATTTCTCCTGAAGGGATGACTGGCACAGCCGCGCATGGCGGGCAGATGGTAGTTTGCCGCGCGCCGTCGCCGGACGGCATCGGCCAATGGAGTGAAATCGGGAGTACGCCGTTCTGGGGAGAGCGCCGCGGCGACGCGCGGGTGCATCTTCGGCGGATGAAGGAAGTCGAAGAAGTCGCCAAGCAATTGCTCGGCGTGCCGTACGCCTCGCTCGACCGCCGAAGCCAGAAAGTGGTGAGTCACATCGTGGAGCGCACGCATCTCACGCGCGCCGCGGCGCCGGAGCCGGAGGTGGCGGCGACGTTCGGGCAGCGCGCCGCCGACCGCGTGGCGTCGTTCGGCGGATCGTGGCCGTTCATCCTCCTGTTCCTGCTGTTCATGGTCGTCTGGGTGCTCACGAACTCGGTGCTCCTCGTGAAGCGCGGCGAGGTGTTCGATCCGTACCCCTACATCCTGCTCAACCTGTTCCTCTCGATGCTCGCGGCGATCCAGGCGCCGATCATCCTCATGTCGCAGAACCGGCAGTCGGAGCGCGACCGACTCAACGCCGGGCACGACTACGAGGTGAACCTGAAGGCGGAGCTCGAGATCATGCTGTTGCACGAGAAGGTCGATACGCTGCGCGAGAGCCAGTGGCGCGAGTTGCTCGCGCTGCAGACGGAACAGCTCGCGCTCCTCTCGACGCTCATCGAAGGCCCGGCGGCGCGCCGATCCGCGGCGCACGCCGAGTAAGTACGTCGTCGGTGCGATGGTGCGGCGCCGACGGCCGCGTTACTCATCCTGAGTCGAACGCCACGTCCCACACCCGGAGAGCTCCATCATGTCATTCCAGTGGAACCGTATCACGGCCATGGCCGCGTTGTTGATCGCCGCCCCGCTCGCCGCGCAGAGCGCGTCGCAGAATCTCGCGGCCGACGCCGCGCCGACCGCCGCGCCGATCATGACGAGCGCGCCTGCCGTCACGCCGTCCGCCGTCACCGACCTCACGACCGCGCCCGCCGCCGAGGCCGTCGCGGCCACTCCGCGCGCCGATGGCGTGACGCCCGCGCCGGCCCCGATGCCGCGCCGCGAGTCGTCGAACAGCCCCGCGATGATGATCGTCGGTGGCGCCGCGCTGATCGTCGGCGCCGTGGTGGGTGGCACCGCCGGCACGATCGTCATGATCGTCGGCGGCGTGATCGGACTCGTCGGACTCTGGCGCTACTTGAACTGACGCTGGGCCGCGGCGTGGCTAGCGCCGCGGGAACGGACAGACGGTTGCTGGTGGGGTAACGCGCCTGTCAACGAGAAACCCGCTTCGGAACACCGAAGCGGGTTTCTCGCATGCCGCATCCCGCGGCGCGTTTACACCAGCACCGGCGGGAGCTCGACGATCTCGAGCCAGTAGCGGCCGAGGACGTTCATCGCATCGACGAGGCCGGTGAAGGTCACGGGCTTGGTGATGAAGGAGTTCACGCCGAGTTCGTAGCTGCGCACGATGTCGACGTCGAGCCGCGACGTGGAGAGCACGACGACGGGAATGTCGCGGAACGAACGTTCGGACTTGAGGATCTTCAGCACTTCGCGCCCATCCATCCGCGGCATGTTGAGGTCGAGCAGGATGAGGCCCGGTCGCGGCGCCTTGCCGGTCTCGCCGGCGTACTCGCCGCGCTGGTAGAGGTAGTCGAGGAGTTGCTCGCCGTCCTCGACGAAGCGCACCGCGTTCGAGACGTGCGCGTCGTGCAGCGCCTTCTGCGTGAGCATCCGGTCGTCTTCGTCGTCGTCGCAGACGAGGATGGTGATCGGGATCTTGTTGCGATCGATCGTCATGACTTGCTACCTGGTGCGGAGTGCGTGACCGGCAGGGTGACCGTGAACGTAGAACCCGCGCCGGCGGTACTCATCGCCGCGATGCTGCCGCGGTGCCGTTCGACGATCTTCCGGCAGAGGGCCAGGCCGATGCCCGAGCCCTCGTACTGCGACCGGTTGTGCAGGCGCAGGAACATCCGGAAGATCTTCTCCTTGTGCTGCTCATTGAAGCCGATGCCGTTGTCGGCGACGGTGATCGTACAGCGCGAGCCGCCGTTGACGGCGCCGCGCAGCCGGACGACCGGGGGCGCGTCGGGACGCCGGTACTTGATGGCGTTGCCGATGAGGTTCTGCAGCAGTTGCCGCATCTGCAGCGGGTCCGCCTCGATCACCGGCATCGCTTCGACCTCGACGCGGCCGCCGGCGTCGGTGATCGACGTCTCGAGGTCGGTGATGACCTCGTGGGCGATGCGGCCGAGGTCGGTCGTCACGAAGACGTGGGCCCGCGTGGAGACCTGCGAGTAGAGCAGCAGGTCGCTGATGAGCGTGCGCATGCGCGTGGCCGCGTCGAGCACGCGGGCGAGGTGCGCCTTCGACACGTCGTCGAGGGTCGAGCCCGCCGAACTGCTGAGGAGGTCGCCGAACGACAGGATCTTGCGGAGCGGTTCCTGGAGGTCGTGCGACGCGACCGCGGCGAACTCGTCGAGCGCGGTGTTGGAGCGCTGCAGTTCGAGCCGCTGTTCGGCGAGGCGCCACTCGGTGAGCCGGCGTTCGGTGATGTCCTCCATCGAGAGGAGGATCATGCGCGGCAGGCTCGGCCCGTGCGCCATCACGCGGGCGTTGAGGAGCATGATCTTGCGGCCGATCACCGGGAACTCGTGGTCGACCTCGACGTCGCTGACCTCCGACTCCTGCGCGAGCTGCTCGCCCAGGAGGGCACGCAGCGGCGGGATGTCCCACCGGCCGTCGCCCAACGTGAAGAACTCCGCGCCGACCGTCTCTTCGCGTTCCAGCCGAAACGTCTGGCAGAAGGCGCGATTGACGTGCGTGATGCGAAGATCCGCGTCGATGGCGACCAGCGGACCTCGCACCATGTCGATGATGTCGAGCAGAAGCCGCTGCGCAGCGGGCACGGCTCAGCCTTCCCCATCGACGGGGGCTCTTTGCATGGCTCGTTTATGACCCACGGCTGGTACTCCTCGCGCGTCTGAGTCTCCGGCCCGCGCGTCGCGCGACCGGTGTACGGACGGAGGTTACCGCCGTAACGAATTGCCCACAATCACACGAACGGGGGATAGCACGCCGCCTCCGGACGTGCCTCGATGTAGGCAATTGTCGCACAGCACTCCTCCTGTTCGTCCTATTGTCGGTCGTTTTTCCATCTCATAGCTTCGCTCCAAGGCGCGGGATGTACGTGCGCCGAGCACCGACAGGCCACCCCCTCGCTGTCGACGCGGTACGGGAAGCACGACCGACGCCCTCCGGCGCAGTGGGCCGGCGGCGCGGAACGCGACAGGAGGGTACCATGATCCGCTTGAAATCCCGCGCCTGGGATGCAGGGCAGCGCGCGTCCGGCACGGTGCTGGAGACACGCACTGCGACGGAGACCGTGGGTCGTATCGCGCCGCGCGAGGCAGAACGCGGGGCAGAACGCGGGGCAGAGCGCGAGGCAGAGCGCGGGGCAGGACGCGCGCCAGCACGCGGCGCGCAGCGCCTCGCCGCGGACGAGATCGCCGTCGTCCTCATCGACGACAATCGCCTCATGGCCGAGGTGATTGCGACGATGCTCAACCAGATGCCCGGCGTGCGGGCGACGGCGACGGCCGACATCGATCCCGACCGCATCGTCGAGCGCGCGCCGGCGGTCGTGCTGCTCGACGTCGCGCTCCGCGAGACCGACAGCCTGCATCTCGCGGCCACGCTCAAGGAGCGGCTCCCCGACGTGAACGTCGTCGTGACCGACCTCCTCGCGTCGAACGAACAGGTGATGGATTTCGTGAACGCCGGCGTGGCGGGCTTCGTGCTCAAGGACGCGTGCTTCGACGACGTGGTGCGAACCATCCGCACGGTGGCCGGCGGCGACAAGGTCCTCCCGCCGCGCCTCACCGAATCGCTCTTTCATCAGGTGGCGCACGAGACGACCGGGCGCACGCACGAGACAGCGCTCGCCGACACGCGGATGACGCGGCGCGAGGCCGAGGTGATCGACCTGATCGGCGCGGGGCTGAGCAACAAGGAGATCGCGCAGCGGCTCAACATCGCGACCCACACGGTGAAGAGTCACGTTCGTAACGTCATGGACAAGCTGGCCTTGCATACGAGGCTGCAGATCGCGGCGTACACCCACCGGGAAGTGTCCGGATAGCGGCACGCCGCTTCAAATGACGTCATTCTGCCCGACCGGCGCGTAGTCACCGCGCGCCGAGTCTGACGCGCGTTCAGAGGGAGATCTCCCTCCGCGCGACCGCGAGCGCGCCCGGTCGCGCCGTGCGTGACGACGTCATCGGTCAAAGGGCGTACCTACTCTTTCATCCCTCCGTGTGATGCGTTTGCGACACGAATAGCGGTAGGCTCCATGACGGACCCACCGTTTCGTCAATCGCTATCACGCAGTTCGCAGGGGGAGCACCCATGAAGCGCCTTACGCATGCCCGCATTCTTCGCGCGTTGTCTGCCGTTGGACTCACCGCGAAGGTCCTCATCGCCGTGGCGGTCGCCGGCATCGCCATCTCCGCCTGCGACGTGCACGGCATCGTCTCGCCCGGCACGATCGCCAGTCTCACCGTCGCGCCCAACGCGACGCTGACGCCCGGCGCCACGCAACAGATGGTCGCCACCGCGCTCGACGCCGATGGCCGCGTCGTGTCGGTCGCGCCCGTCTGGAGTGTCGTCGGTGGCGGCGGCGCGATCGCCAGCGGTGGCCTCTTCACCGCCGGCGCCGTGACGGGCTCGTTCCCCAATACGGTGAAGGCGACGATCGGCGGCGTGTCCGCGACCGCGTCGATCATCGTGATTCCCGGCGCGATCGCGACGATCACCGTGACGCCGAACCCGCAGACGCTCGCGGCGCTCGCGACGCAGCAGTTCACCGCCGTCGCGAAGGACGCGTCGGGCAACGTCGTCTCGTTCATCCCGACGTGGTCCGTCGTGGCGGGAGGCGGCGCGATCGACCAGAACGGCCTCTTCACCGCCGGCGGCGCCGTCGGCACGTTCACCAACACGGTTCAGGCGAGCAACAACGGCGTCCGCGGCAACGCGACGGTGACGGTGATCGCCGGAACGCTCGCTTCCATCACGGTCACGCCGAACCCCGTGACGCTCACGATCGGCGGCACGCAGCAGTTCACCGCGACCGGCAAGGACGTGAGCGGCAACGTCGTCGCGATCACGCCGACCTGGTCGGTGACGGCCGGTGGCGGCGCGATCGGCGCGACCGGACTCTTCACGGCCGGCACGACGCCGGGCGCGTTCGCGAACACGGTGAAGGCCGCCGTCGGCGCCATCTCCGGCACCGCGACGGTGAACGTCATCGCCGGTCCGCTGGCGACCATCACCGTGACGCCGAACCCGGTCTCGCTCGTGATCGGCGCGCAGCAGCAGTTCACGGCCGTCGGCACCGATGCGTCGGGCAACGTCGTTCCGATCACGCCGGTGTGGAGCGTCGTGAACGGCGGCGGCACGATCATCGCGCCGACGGGCCTCTTCACCGCCGGCACGCTGCCGGGCACCTACGCCAACACCGTGCAGGCCACCGCCGGTGGCATCTCGGGCACCGCGACGGTGACCGTGACCGCCGGTGCGCTGGCGACGATCACCGTCACGCCGAATCCCGTGACGATGGCGATCAGCACCACGCAGCAGTTCACCGCGGTCGGCAAGGACATCGCCGGCAACGTCATCCCGATCACGCCCATCTGGGCGGTGGTCGCCGGCGGCGGCACGATCAACACGACCGGCCTGTTCACGGCCGGCACGGTGATCGGCACGTACGCGCAGACCGTGCAGGCCTCGAGCAACGGCATCCTCGGCACGGCGACGGTCGCCGTGACGCCGGGCCCGCTCGCGACGATCATCGTCACGCCGAACCCGGTGTCGATGCCCGCGAACTTCGCCCAGCAGTTCATCGCGGTGGGCCAGGACGCGAGCGGTAACGTCTTCATCATCACGCCCGTGTGGACCGTGGTGAACGGCGGCGGCGCGATCAACAGCAGCACCGGCGTCTTCACCGCCGGCACCGTGACGGGCACGTTCCTGAACACCGTCAAGGCGACGAGCGGCGCGATCAGCGGCACGGCGACGGTCACCGTGACCTCGGGTCCGCTGGCGAGCATCACCGTCACGCCGAATCCGGCGACGCTCGGGACCGGCGCAGCGCAGCAGTTCACCGCGACGGGCAAGGATGCGAACGGCAACGCCGTCGTCATCACGCCGACGTGGGCGGTCGTCAACAACGGCGGCACGATCAACGCCACCGGACTCTTCACGGCGGGCATCCTCGCCGGGACGTACACGAACACCGTGCAGGCGAGCGCGCTCGGCATCAACGGCACCGCCACGGTCATCGTGACGCCCGGACCGGCCGCGACGATCACCGTCACGCCGAATCCGGCGACGGTGGTCGGGCTCGCCACGCAGCAGTTCACCGCCGTGGCGAAGGACGCGAACAACAACACCGTCGTGATCGTGCCGGTGTGGTCGGTGGTGAACGGTGGCGGCGCGATCAACGCCGGCACCGGTCTCTTCACCGCCGGCGCCGCGACGGGCACGTTCAACAACACGGTGAAAGCGACGAGTGGCTTGATCTCCGGTACCGCGACGGTGATCGTGACGTCGCCGCCGCCGCCGAACTATCTCGGCGCCGCCGCGCCCAACGGCATCATGGCGGGTGTCCGCGTCACGTGCAGCAGCGCCAGCACGATCTCCGCTGACGTTGCGGTGAGCCCGGGCACTGCTCCGCTCATCACCGGCTTCGGGGCGGCTCCGCTCTGTGTGATCACCGGCACGCAGCATCTGGCCGACGCAACGGCCGCCACGGAGCAGACCGCGCTCACGAATGCCTACAACGCGCTCATGGGCCTTCCCTGCGCGGCGTCGAACATCATCCCTGCCGATCTCGGCGGCACGACGAAGCTGCCTGGCGTCTGGTGCAGCCCGCCGGCCAGCTCGATCGGTGTCACCGGTACGGTGACGCTCGATGCCAACGGTGACCCGAACGCCGTGTGGGTCTTCCAGGCCGGCACGTCGCTCACGACGGCAGGCAACGTGGTCGTCATCGGCGGTGGCTCGGCCAAGAACGTGTACTGGGTCGTCGGCTCGTCCGCGACGCTCGGTACGGCGTCGATCTGGCAGGGCAACATCGTCGCCCTCACGAGCATCTCGCTGATCGACGCCGCCACGCTGAACGGTCGCGCCCTGGCCCGCAACGGCACGGTGTCGCTGACCACCGGCAACACCATCACGCTGCCATAACGCCGCATCCAAGGAGCATCACATGACACGCAACGCACTCACCATCGGCGCCGCCCTGTTGGCGCTGGCCGGCCCGGTCGCGGCGCAGCAGCGCGGCACCGTCGAACTCGGCGCGTTCGCCAGCGCCGGCATGTTCGACAACAGTCTCACCCTCGACAAGGGCTTCGGCGGCGGCGGCCACGTCGGCATCTTCCTCGATCCCCGCGTCGCCCTCGAGTTCGAAAAGGGCGAGATGCGCGCCACGCGCACCCTCGGCCGCAACGACGTC
>Ga0265314_10003159_pt1 | contig 16159 bp, 19 predicted proteins | sample 4126metaG_FD_203106 | JGI IMG/M metagenome (GOLD analysis project Ga0265314, IMG submission 203106) | Rhizosphere microbial communities from Carex aquatilis grown in University of Washington, Seatle, WA, United States - 4-1-26 metaG | ecosystem: Host-associated > Plants > Roots > Rhizosphere >... | reverse complement strand
GGCGCTAGTTACAGAATGAAGGATCAAATCGAACCCTGAGCCTCTCCAAGCGACATGGAGCTTCGCACCGCCGCAGCCGAATTTTCAAACCGGCGCTTTTCCTCCAGTTTCGCGCCGCCGGCAACAGATGCAAACGTTTGGTACTCCGCGAGAATGTTTCTCACTTCCTGAACCATCAAATCGTTCCTTCCGTACAGCCCAACCGGATCTGGGATCGGGATCTGGCCGAGCAAATCAAGTCCCGCTGCACCGGCAAAGCTGGCCAAGTCACGGATCAATCCAGCCAACAAAACCAGAATTGTCCGGCGCTCCACGACTTGACCGCCCTTCAGCGCGACGCGCATAAGCGGCTCAGTTTGTCTTCGCCTTTGACCTTCGGATCAAGCCAAGTGCCCTCATAGGTCCCTGCCTTGGGGTTGAATGTGGCCTTCACTAGCCAATAATCCTTGGGCACGAACTTCTCGATTTCGAGATCGCGTCCCACGACCATGGCGAGCGTTGGCGTTTGGACGCGGCCTACTGGGGTCAGTTTGCCGGCCGGGTTGGTGAGCGTGAGGACGCGGCTGCCGTTGATGCCTACCAAACCAATCGGACTCGGACCGGCTCAGCGCCGCATCCACCAGCGGCTGCATAGAGGCACCAGGGCGCAGTTTGCCGAAGCTCTCCTTAATGGCCGACGCTGTCATCGATTGCAGCCAAAGCCGCTCCACCGGTTTGCGGCATTGGACATAGCGGACGATGTAATGAAAGATCAACTCCCCTTCCCGGCCGGCATCACACGCGTTAACGACCCCGGCAATATCGCCGCGCTTGAGCAGGTTCAACAGCACACTGAGCTGCTGCTTGGACCGATCCACAGGTGAGAGATCGAATTGATACGGCAGAAGCGGCAGATCCTGCAAACTCCATCGCTCTCGGCAGGCCGCCAACTCCGCTGGAAGGACCATTCCAGCAGGTGCCCAACTGCCGATGATATCACCCACTGATCGGACTCAAAGCAGCCTTGCTTGCTGGCTGGCACCGACAACGCATGGGCACTATCCCTGGCCACCGAGGGCTTCTCCGCTATGACGAGACGCTTGGTCACTCATAAATTATACGTCCCGCCCAACGACTTGTGGGTAATTCTCCTCCGGATACTATGGGAAAATTGCCGGGTTAGCCAAAAGCTAGGAAGCACAAACTATTGTTTCGCTACGGCTGAGGCTTTGGCCTGCTTGCGGGTAAATCGATTGCGGAAAAGTTCACCTTCTTTGACAAAGTAATACGTGTTATAAATTGCCCTGTCCACCGAGGCGGCTATCGTGGCTCCGGCGTTGGGCTTGAAGCCGGTCTCTTGCAGGCGCTGGCAAACGTCCTTCTTGGACAGCGGACCAGACTCCAAGATGCAGAATATGTCGTAAACGGTCGATCGTTCCCGCGGCATCTTGAGTCCAACAGGCTCCCTATGCCTCTGACCGCGGACAGACGCGTCGGCTTTAATGGCCGCAGCTTCAGGCAAATCGGCAAAGGTCGCCGCCTCGGAGACCGTGGATCGATAGGACGACAGAAGACGATCGATACGCTTAACTTCTGCTATAAAGACTCGCTTGCGCTCCTCCAAAGACGTAATGGACTCAAGCATCGTTTTCACCGACGCAGTCACCACGTCCGGCTTATCCTTGATCTCCGGAGCGGGAGAACCCACCTGGTGAGATTCAGAGGAATCTGACTTGTTACGCATGATAGTGTTGCTCGATAACTCGGTTTCGACGTTTCGTTTAAAAGAGAGATCAGGTATTCGGCAATTGTTCTTTAAAGCAATTTGGTAACGTTCAAAGTTGCCGCTGGCCCATTTGTGAAGTCGCGAGTCATCGAGCCGCAAGGGAAATTAGACCGAATCACACCTCTGGGTCAACCTGTTTTCTTTTAAAAAAGGCTGCATGGGCTCAGCTCCTCGCAAAACCTGACTGAATGCGACATCATCCTGGTGGACTTCTCAGGAGGTGAGCATTCCCGCGCATCTTTGTATCTGTCTGACTGATAGGTAGATAGTCACAAATGTGAGCTTTGGCATCATGGTGTGGACGGGTACGGGTTGGGGTGAACACCAGACGTTGATGCAGTGGCCGAACCGCCCCCGCTTATTGCAAAGCCTTCACCAAAGAGTTTGGTTTACCGTTTTACGGCTGGCGCCAAGCTGGATTTGAAAAAGAAATGCTGCGCATCAACACCCGAGTAAGCCGGCTTCCGGGTGGGTTTTGTCGGTGGGTGCCTTCGGGGAAGGAGGCGGTCCGAATTGACACCACACATAAACTCGAGGCATTTAGCGCCGAAAAAACCGATAATAACTCATGATCGACCTCTTGCAGGAACTTAGGGCAAAGATCGACGCCGCCGACGTCGCCTATTACACCACAGGTAACTCCACCGTCGAAGACGCACTCTATGAGGCTTGGAAGGATGAGCTGCGCCAGCTCGATCCCCAGGATCCACGCATTAGCCGGGTAGGCGCTGAGGTCCGGGAAACGACCTCAAAGCGCCGGCATCGAATTCCCATGGGATCCCAGTCGAAGGCTACCAACGAGGCAGAGTACCGAAAGTGGTTAGCCGGTATTGGCGCAGCGCAGTTGTACCATGCAAGTTATAAAATGGATGGGGGATCGTATTCCTTCGAGTATAACGAGGGTCGACTTATCAGCGCGGTTTCGCGCGGCGATGGCATCGAGGGGGAAGACATTACCGCCAACGCGCTCCGTTTCCAAGGCATGCCGGCGGTCTGCAAGCTGCCAGGGGGCCAGTTGTTCAGCGGGTTCATGCGGGGGGAAGTGGTCCTGCTCACCGATGATTGGGAGGAGGTCGATCCGGACCAACTGTCCAACCCGCGCAACTGCGCGGTCGGAGTGGCGCGCCGCAAGAGCGGGGAAGGCAGCGACTTGCTCACCGTCTACGCCTTTCGGCTGTTTGATTTCGAGGGACAGCTCGTAGGGGAAACCGAAGAGGCGCAGGCCAAACTCATGACCGAAATGGGCTTTAAGGTGGCACCCTATATGGTGGGCACGGCCGATCAAGTCTGGGCTTGGTTTCAAGAAACCCACACCAAGCGGCCCACTCTGCCCTATTGGATTGATGGCGGCGTCGTCAAACTCAACGACCTGGCCCAACAGTTAGGCTTGGGCGAAAGCGACCAACGGCCCCGAGGCCAGGTAGCCGTGAAGTTCGAGGCGCAGGGAGCGGAGAGCGTCATCCGGGCCGTGGAAGTCACGACCGGCTATACCGGTGCCATCGTACCTACGGCTCAGTTTGACCCAGTAAATCTGGGCGGAACCACCGTCACCTCAGCTACCCTCTGCAATTGGGACAATATCCGGGCGCTCGGGGTGGGCATCGGCGACCGAGTGCGAGTAATCAAGGCTGGCGACATCATCCCGCGCATCATGGAGGTCGTGACCAAGGCCGAGGGGTCAACCGTGTTCTCCGAACCCGACGCCTGTCCTACCTGTAAAGGGCCGGTCGGGCACCGCGTGAATGTCTCGGGAGAACAGAGCACCCTGCTCTACTGCCTGAACCAGCATTGCCCGGCCAGGCTGTCGGGCAAGATCAGACGCTTCCTCCGTTCGCTGGACGTTCTGGGGGTGGGCGATCAGCTGCTGCGCGCCCTTATTACGGATTTGGAAGTAAAAGATGCTGCGGATCTATACCGGTTAGGCGAACGCCGAGACGAGATGGCGGCGCTTAAACTCAACGGCAAAGTAAGGCTGGGAGAGAAGCGAGCCGACAAATTGCTGGCGGAACTAGACAAAGCGCGCAAGCTCACACTGGCCCGGTTCCTGGGCTCTCTGGGTATTTTTGGACTGGGCAAACGCCGGGTAGCCCTCATCCAGGAGGCAGCTCAGGGCTCGATGGAGCAGCTGGACGACTGGCTTGACGGACGCATGGTCCAGAAGGCCGCCGAGCTGGGAATTACGAATACCGCCCAACGCTTTCACGCCGATCTCTTAGGTCAGCGAGATCTTATTGGAAAATTCCTCGCCAACGGAATCGAGATCATCAAGCCAGAACCCAAGCCGGTTCTTCGCACCGGAGCCTTTACGATCTGTATTACCGGGACCCTCTCCCAGCCCAAAGCTTTCTTCTGGAACCTCATCCAAACCGCCGGACACGCGGCGACCGACGACTTCTCCAAAGCCGTTACCCATCTGGTGGCAGCCGACCCCAGCGGCAACTCCGGCAAGTTGCAGAAGGCCCGCAAGCAGGGCATCCCCATCCTCTCCGAGGCTCAGTTATTGACCTTGCTGCAAACGGTGTAACAGCGGACTCCGTAAAATGCACTAAAATGGGAGGCAGCGATGAATGCCATTGAAATCACTGTCCCAGAAGCCTGACCAACAAGAAAAGAGATGAACCTCATTGATTTGCACTCAAGAAGCGTCGATCGGAACCTGAATTCCGACCAGCAGCAGCTTAAAGCCGCCCTGCTCCCCGCGTTCAAGCGACTGCGGGCGCTGGGTTACTCGTTAAGAGAGATCGGGGCGGCGCTTGCTGACCATTTCCAGCGCGCACAGGAAACGATTACGACAGACCGAGCCCAGGCCCTGCTGCAGGATCCTGAAACGCTGGTCTTGGGGTACCGGCAGGCCAATGGAAGGGCCAACACCTTCAACCGGCAGCAGACCAAGCTGCTCCAGACAATTCTGACCAACCCCGAACAGCGCACCGAGGTCGAGCAGTTCCTGGTTCAGAACTTCGTTGTGGACGTGATTCCACCTGGGTATCTGAAACCTATGGCGTTGCAGGCAGTCGCCTGCCGGTGCCAGCCCTCCCCTGAGCAGTTGACCCGCTGGCGCCAACGCGCCTAAATAGAGCCGGATCACCTGCGGGCGCAAGGGTTTCTCTTGCTGAACGTTCCATTATTCCTATCAAACAAAGCCTAATGAGCACCCAAAGTGAAAAAGCAAAACTGCGCATTGCCCGGGGGCCAAAAGCCGGTTGCTCTACAACTTCGTCACCAAAGATATCCGGGCGTTCATGCTAGCCAGCCGGGAAGTTCAAATCCCCAGGGCGCCCGAGACCATGGAGTTTTGGCCGCAGCTCGCCGAAGGCACGCAGTGGGAAATAATCACTGCCGGCCCCGGCAACGAGATGCGCGTCAGCATGCAAATCCCGGACAAAGTGGACGGTGAACCGATCAAACACTCGGTGGCGGTTAAGCTCCGAGGACATCTGCCTTTCCCGGAGAGCAAGGCGCTCGAACAACCGCTCGATATCAAGAGCGGGGTCCAGTTCCGGCCCAACCGCGTGCTGGAGTTTCAAACCACTTACAACAAAAAGATCAAGGAGACCTACCTAAAGCTCCAAGCCCTGCGTTTGGTCAAACGGGAAAAGCGCATCGTCGCCAAGATCAGTGCAGCGCTGATGACCGAGGTATCGCGCGATGCCAACGTTACCAAGCAATTTGCGGACAACATCAAGGAGGGCGAACGCGTGGCAGTCATCCATCTCTGTCCCGACGGCTCCATCCTGTGCAACCTGGTGCTTTTCGAGAGGCAGGCGGCAGCCGGTCCAGCAGGTTGGAAAAGCCTGCCACTCCTGGAAATCACCCCCGACGTGCGTAAGGAAAGTTACCAGACCGTCAACGGAGCGAACCGTCATGTGCGCACGCGCCGGCAGGTGCAACGAGACTTCCTCTCCATCGACGACATGCCTTACCGGGAGTTGAATCCCGCCCAGACTGAGCACTTTGCCTCCATGCTGTCGAATAGTCACCAACTGCTCCAGCATCTACAGGAGAAGGTCATGCCTTGGACCTCCAAGAAAATGCAGGGCCAAAAACTGGATCCCAACCTCATGGCCAGCGTGTACTACGGGGTCGTGCAGCCGGGCAAACCCCAGGCAGCCCATCCCAGCCAGCCAGCCTTGCAGCGGATCAGCGCCCCAGATAACCCCCTGGCCGCCGGGCTGCGTCAGGACCCCTTGAGTCAATATCGGATGCTCGGCTTTAGGGAGGATTTAACGCCGCAACAGACGGAGATCTTCGATCGGTTCATCGCCGAAAATCCTAGCCTCAAGGAATTCTTGGATCGGCCCAGCGTGCAAGCCGAACTGCATGTCAATCGAGTAGACAAAAGCCTGGTGGAAATGGCACTCAGCGCCGAGATCGCCGACACCCTGGCGCGCACCGTCAAGGAGTGGCGCCCCAGGATCGCCTTGTGCGGTGGACGACCCCACGAACAAGCCCGCAGTGCCATCTCGGTGGTTATCACTGACTTGGCCAAGTACCACGCCACCCTCATGGCTACTAACCACGTGAACGTGCGTAACCAGGACTTTTTCAAGACCCACCTGGAAAAGGCCTACGAAAAAGGGCTGCCGGCTAATGAGCGCAACAAGCGGGAGAGCTTTTACAAACCGCTCGCCGTGGCCGTGGTCGCCAAGCGGGAGGGTTACACGGGACCCATCCCGGCGGATTGGAAAGCCACAGATCACTATGTCGACCCGGTCACCGGCTTCGAATTCCAAGACTACAGCTTTCAGACCCCCAGGGGGGGCGCCGTAGTGAGCCTGGTCCGTGGCGGGTCGCCGGATGCAGCCAAGCGCGCGGTCGACGCGCTGCTCGACCTGGACCGGCCGCCGTTGATCAATGACGCCAAGACGCGCATCAAAGGTGTGCGCCTTTCCGAACTGTTCTACAACGAGCTGCGCTCCTCGTGCTTGCATCCCCACAGCATCGCCCGAGCTCAGTTCTACACGACTTTTTCCATGCCCGAAGCGCTCAAACACTGCAAAGGGAGCATGGAACAGCCCACGATGGAAATGGTAGTGGAAGCGCTCAAGCCCTGCGCCATCTTCCGTTACACCGACAACTACTGCCGGGTGAAACCCTCCGAAATGGTGCGCGTAAAATATCGCACGCCCACGGGCGAGAATCTGAACCCCTGCTGGGACGCCAGCCAGGCGCTGGACAGTCTCACCGAGCCGCTCATGAAAGAGCGCCATGAGAACACCAAATGGTCGTTGATCATGATAGAGGGTGAGAAGAAGGCCGCCATGCTGGCTCAGATGATGCAGGATGAGAAACTGCCTTTCCATGTGATCGCGATCCCGGGGGTCTGGATGGCTATGAAAGGGCCCAAGGGCGCCAAGGTGCTCAGCGAGTTCTTCGATCCTTTTGTCTTCCAGGATGAGCAGGGTAACCAGCGCAAGTGCCTGGTCTTTTTCGACAATGACAAGGCCTACAACATCAATGTGACCCAGGCCATGGTGGAGACGGCCGCTTGCATGCAAAAGCGAGGCGCCGCCGTGTTCATCCCCAACCTGCCGTTTGGCAAGAAGATCAAGGGCGCCGATGATTTCGCCCAGGTCCACTGCCGCCAGGAGAACGGCATCAATTACCGGCCGTTAGTGGAAATCCTGGACAACGCCGTTTACGTCCCCCGCAACGATTACGCCATCAAAGCGCAGAACCCGCACCAACAGCGCTCAGTCAAACGCTACATGCAACAGGCCGAGGAGATTCACGAGCTGCAGAATTCCCTGCGCAAACAGGACGATCCCCTGAACTCCACCGATCTGCGCAGGCTCATCGTGCTCCAGGGCGCCTACCTGATGATGCTGTCCAACGAGCGCAAGATTCTCGAGCGCTTCGATCAAATGGACGAAACCTCCAAACGCGCGCTGGCGCAACGAGCCCTGACCGAGAACCCTGCTCTGCAAAACCTCCGACGCGCTATGGCTACTCATGTTCCTAACTTCGACACCGGCACCACGTTGCGCGAAGTCGAGCAAGCTGGCCAGGTGCCACAAGTCGAGACTGCCAAGAAACGGATCCTCATCACGCAGGAGCTTTTCTCCATGGCCTAGCTCGCCGGGGGACGTTACAACCGGCTTCAGCGCAAACTGGGTACTATCAGCTGGCATGATCTGCTCCAGCGAGAACTCAAGGATTATCCCGGGCTCTTCATCAGGGATGCCACGGGAGGAACCGAAACGGCTGCTCCGAAGGAATCAAGCGAGGTTGTGGTGCTGCTGCCCGGAGCGCTGCGAATTCCGCGCCAGTGGCAGAAACTCCTAGCCATCAAGGAATTTGGTACACTCGCAAATTACCCGCCCAAGAGCCGTCGGCAACCGGCGCCGAAAAATCCCCGTCCGTTCCGGAACGATCGACGACAAATCAGCCTCCAGGCTGGCTGTTACATGGTGACCTTGGAGCTGAACAGCGGAAACAGGTACTACTGGCTTGAACACCTGGTGTTCAAAAGGCGAGATCAGGACAAGGACTTTAGCACCGCTCGCGCGGTTTTCCGGCGAGAAAAAGACGCATTCGAGCTCCCGCGCGGGGAGCAACACCTCAAGCTACCCACCGGGGAACAAATCAGGTTCAAGGTTGAAATCGAGTAATTCCCATTCGGAATACTGAGTTGCACGAGTAATTCTCCCAGAGGCTGTCGCTACATTCTGCCCTCATTTCCTCCGGTGGAATCCCGATCGAACAAAGTTGTATGAGCACAGATGCATCCTTTGCTTCCAAGGTCGGCGACACGCTGGTTCGCCGAGGCGCGGACGGGATGCTGATCGGCAACGTGACGCGAGCAGGCATCCTGAACGAGCACCAACGGCCGACTATCGCCGAAGTGAGGTGGCAAGGCGGCAAGATGGAGCAAGTTGACCTGTTCGCTCCTAACATTCTGGTTATCGTCGGGGACGGTGAAATTCCTCCGCTCGAGGATTTTGCCAAGAAACAGGGATTGCGCGTGGCACGCATCCCGGGCAGAGGGGGGTGGCTCTACCGCCTGGTGACGGCGGACTACTCTGATTTGTTCGTAAAGATCGTGGAGGAAACCACGTGCGATCTGCGCTTCAGCCTGGAGGATGGGAAACTGGTCGCTCAGGAGGGTAAACCTAATCTGGAGAACTCCTACACGGTGCTGGTTGGACCTAAGGAGGAGATCAGCCGGGACACTGTTGAAGAAGTTGCCGAGTGGCAGAACTATTTTTAGGAGCATGGTCGCCGTAGCTGAAGTTGACTAACTGGGGAATCGTCATAGAGTTTTTGAAGTCTTGGTTTTACGAAGCCGAGCACGAAGGTCCGACTGTTTAACTTAAACAGACCCAACCAACTTTGATCTTTTAAGCGCGAGCGCCGAGGTGATCCGAATTATCCAGGCAGATCGCACGCCTAACTATGGTGAAGACACGCGTTTTGATGCCGAGAGGATTAACCGTGATCAAATACTGACTTGAATCAGCCACCTGCTCGTAGAATTCCCTGCAGATCCTTCAGTCTGCCGGGGGCGGCGCCAGCGCGGTCGCAGTGGAACGTGATGTAGAGGGTTTGGTTGAACTTCCTGGCGCAAAGCTGCGATCCCCATAATTGGTCGCATTGGCCTTGAGGTAATTCTGCTTGGTTGAACTGGGAATAGTGGTGAAGCCCTTGGCGTGAGTTAATTGTGTTGTGGTTTAACTCGGCTCGCCAAAATCATAGCTTCGGCGGATCTACCAGGAGGAGTTCTCACTCGAAAAAGCTCCGCAACAAAAGTTGCCCTGAATCGCCCATATGAACATAAGCCTGTTCTTACAGCCTTTCAAAGTTGTGAGTTGGGATCACTTCGGTGCAAATGCACCGGCAAAGAGCATAGCCTTGGACGGCTACGTTGCCGGGCCACTGCGCCGCACCGCAACGCACATCAACTTCAATCACCATGAGGATGTAGACCGCATCGGCACACGTTGCTCCAGTCTTCAGGTCATGGTGGCGCTCAAAGGCGGACTCCTGGAATGGCTGGCTGGCGAAACGCCAAACGTATTTGCCAACGACTGCGACCACGACGTTTGCCTCGCAACCTGGTTGCCTGAACACCGCCTTGAGTTCGTCAATGAACGCAGCGAGCCTTTGATCTCCCGAATGTCGTGGGCCGTCGATATGCTGGACACCTTTGCAGGTGCTTATCCCTTGGATCCTGCCGAGGAGATCTACGAACAAGTCTCCTGGAGCTTTGCATCCTATTCACGAGCCAGGCAAAACGGGACCTTGCACATAATGAATGCCGATGGGATGCGGGGCATCATCCTCGATTGCCAGGCGCGTATGGACAAGTACCGGCTGGGGAAAGCAGAGCGTCAGAGAGCCGATACGCGTTTCAACATCGTCCACAGCGGGAACGGATGGGTCCTGGTCGAGGAACACGGCATCGACGCCCGCTCAGCCATGCGAGCCAAAAGCATCGACGGCTTCGTGCGCATCCGCGAATCCAATGGGAAAACCGTCGTTAGCGTCGGAAAACTCAAACCGCTGAGCAGGTTCCCAGTCAAACCAATCCTGGTCGCCCTGAATCTTGCCGAGGGCATTGCCGACGCACAGGCCGACCGTTACGACGGCAGCGATACGATCGGTGGTTCGCCACGCCGGCGAGGGTGTGGGCTCACTAAATCCCAGTTAATCCAAGTCGTCGACACAGTTGTCAGGCAAACCTAAACCAAGCGAGGAGCCGTTTAGCCATCGGCCAAATTCGGCCCAACACACTTTCAACATGCCAAAGAAATCCAAGAAACTCTCCATCGGCGACAGACGAAGGACGGCCGTGATCTCGATTGCACACATGTCCAAGTCAGACATGGAACTTATCGGGAAAGGCATCAAGCCCGCTGGCCTCTTGTTTATTGGGGAGTACAGTTACGTTTTCAACCATCTCATACACTGGGGCAATTGGGCGGAGCTGGGATTCTCACGGACCTTTTACAACAACGTACGGCGGGTGTTGAACCAAGGGTTCGACCGCGTGGAGCTGGATCGGGACGCTGACCGCGTGGCAGGCCTTCCGGCTTTTGACTGGTGATCTCAACGCCTTTTACACAATGAACATTCCGGGCCTCTCCTGCGTAATCAAAGGGTCGCGACTGATCCTCACGGCAGATGCCGACACCCGCGAACTGCTGCGGACAGAATTTCCAAATGGCGAATGCAGCGACGCGCAGCTGGCGGACATTCTGGAGCCACTGACCTGCAACTCCGAACTCGACTGGGTTCTTCCCGAGTACACCGGAGATCTCACCGGCGCCCCCATGCTGGGCATCTACGGGGAACCCCGGATCGCGCAACGGGGGCGCTTGGCTGGATGCTAGGCTGACGCGGCAGGGAAGCTGCGTGTCTGGTATGAGCCGGTCCTGCAGCGCTGGGCATTCATGGATTGTCAGGTAAGGTCCGTGGTTCAGGATCTCATCGAGCAAGGCCAGGCAGTCTTTGTGGGCGGGTGACAAAGGCACACCTGTCGGCAGGTTGGTTAAATCCAGCAAATGGTTGTCTTTTAACGACTTAGCCGAAGTTTGGAGCGACACATTGGGTAGTTTTGAACAAAAAACTGGGCCTTACCTATCGTGGCAGTGGAGTTAGCGATCAACATGAAAGAAAACGCGACGTTTACCTCAATTCCCGCTGCGCGCGGAAACACCTCCTAAGAAACCAGCAATCCGCCGAATGGGTCTAATACCCGCAACGGCGCATAACACGGTGCCGTGATCAATTCCTGACCCACGATGACGCATGAAGACCGTTCGCGCCGCCTGTAGCCTGCAGTCAAACGCCCTTTCGACAAAGCTCAGTGACCAGATCGAGCAGCTCGATGAATTGATCCATGTCGAGGGGGACGGTGTGGCCTTTTTCGAGAAGACCTTCATTACCCAAGGAATGCAGGACTTGTTCGGCGAGGGCATGACTCGCATGTCACTAACATCGATAGGAATTAGGCAACACTCCGAGCACTTGCTCTCCAACTCTGTATGAGCTTATGCTTAGGTCCATGAATTTAACGACATTGACTGCGGCTCAACTCCGACGGGCCCTCCTGCTCAAGGAACAAATCGAGGGGTTAGAAAAACAACTGACGGCACTCGGGGGAGGGTCTGAGGCGAGTTTGGCTGAAGAGGATGCCGAACCCACCGTTGACAGTGCTAAGGCTGGACCGAAAAAGGGTGCAACGCCAAAGCGCGGAAAACGTGGAGCGGTTAAGGAGGCGGTCATCGACTTGGTCAAAGCGGCCGGACCCGCCGGCATCACCGTAAAGGAAATCGCAGCGGCCCTAGGCAAGTCCTACGGGAGCATTTCCGTCTGGTTTAACAGCACGGGCAAAAAGGTTAAAGCCATCAACAAGGTTGGCCGTGCAAAATACGCGTGGATATCCGTTTCAGAACCAACTGCGCACGCTGTGACGGAGAGGCCAAAGGCAAAGCAGCCCGGCGCCAAGAAGTCTACTGCGAGCCAGCCCAAGCCGAACCAGCGCGGCGCCCTAAAAGACTCAATCGTCGGCCTCGTCAAAGCCGGTGGGAAGGCCGGGGTTTCTGCGAAGGAGGTGGCGACCAAGGTCAGTTTGCCGCTGCCCCGGATTTACAATTGGTTCCTTTCGACGGGTAAAAAGGTAAAGCAGATCAAGAAAGTCGGGCCGGCGAAATACGCCTGGGCAGGGTAGTTCCTTGGCCGGAATCTAAGTACGCCCGCGGGCTCGCAAGATTCTTCGCAGGGTGTATGGTATCCAACGGGGCCTGTGAGGCTTCCTTGTCTGTAGTCTGATCGAGCAGCCGGGGGTCTTTTTGAACCGGAACGCCTCGGAAACGTGGCGAATACGCTCGGACAACTGGGCGGTGCTTGCTGCTCTGAGACAACCGATACCAATCGCCGTGGCCTTCATGGCGCCCCGCTCATATGCCTACGCTACTGGACCTCATCGAACAACTCGTAGACGGTTGCCTCCAGCTTTGCCAGCAGCGACAGGAGCAACAACGGCCCTCGTTCAAGGATTTCGTCGAACCGGTCTATCGGGTCTTTGAGCAGGTGCACGAAAAGTACTTGGCGAACTTCCTGGAGTACCACGCCAAGCTGGACGAAGCAGGCGTGTTCGCCGGGAAGGTTAAGGAGCTATGCGGTCGACTCAGCGATGACACCCGATTCTCCGCGGACCAGGAAACCAAAGTGATCCCATTCATGGAGATCTCCCGCAAGCAACTTACGAGTTACCTCCGAGACGACCCGCTGATCGGTTTCCTCACTGACATCCGCTCCTACCTAATCCGTGCGTTCACCGAGGTTTATGGCACGCAGTACACCGGTGGGACGTTGCGAGTGATGTCCCCTGTCTTCCGAAACAGCATGGCAGCACGGGTCAGGAAGATCGTGGCAGAATCTGCCCTCACCGAACAAGGCAAGCATGTGGCGGTTGCCCAGGTGCTGGACGGGATCGAGGCTGAACTCCAGGGAGGCTTCGAGGCTGTCAGGAAAAGATACCTGGCCATCCAGACGAACATGGCCCTGTAGCGCCACCCTCAGGCTTTCGACCCTTGAGGCGCCGTGGGAAATGCCGATGGCTGTCCCTACCAGCGAGGCTCAGGACCGCAGCACCCTGACCGCCAGCTTCACGGTCGGACGGCGGCGACGGGACTGGACGGGCCCGTAGTTCCGGTTGCGGCGCCGAAAATCGCGCGCTTCGCTCGACAAAAACCGCTTCCCGAACAACTGCCATGCGCCGGCGCCAACCAAGGCGACCAGCAGCCCAGAAATCAAAACTTGGGTCGTCAACATAAACTTGTCTAGACGGAAGCCGTTATACCCCTCGGTCGATGGCTGGCAAGACTTTCGCGCCGGTTCTGTGAAAGACGCGTCCGTTCGCTTAGTGGAGTTCCTCGAATTCCGATCATGGGAAGACCCCGTGGACTGATGTGTGGCAAACGGCGGCGGCAACCATCCCAACCCGTGAATACCACCCGTCCCCTACGGCTCAAAAGCAGGGACCTCTCGTCAGGTTACAGCCTTGGGTTGATGGTGTTGGGGGTTCGTCTTATCCTCCCCACCGATGAGACCGGCACTACTCAATAAAGTCGCTATTGTTACGGGCTCGAGCCGGGGCATCGGCAGAGCCATCGCATTGAAACTCATTGAGGATGGCGCTGCGGTGATGCTGACGGCAATGAATGGCGAGTTGCTAAAGGGGACCCAGACTGAGATCGAGAGCAAAGGAGGCAAGGCGGCCTGGCTGTCGCTGGATTTGCGAAAACCAGAGGCGCCGGCGCTGCTGGTGGAGAAGACCATCGAAGCGCTGGGTGAGATTGATATCGTGGTGAACAATGCGGGGGCGACCAAGCGCGGGGATTTTCTAACGCTGAGCGAGGACGATTGGACGGATGGCTTTGCTCTGAAGTTTTTCGGGGCAGTTCGTCTGCTGCGTGCGGCGTGGCCGTTCCTGAAGAGGCGGAGGGGCTCGGTGGTGAACATTGCGGGCGTCGGTGGTCGGACCCCAGGGGAGCAGTTTACCATTGGCGGCTCGGTGAATGCGGCGATGCTTTCATTCACCAAGGCGATGGCGGATGTGGGTGTGGCCGATGGAGTGCAGGTGAACGCCATCAACCCCGGCGCCGTGCGCACCGCTAGGTTGATGACGAGACTGCGCACTCTTTCGGAAGAGCAAGGGATTAGTATCGCGGAGGCGGAGATGCAGATGGTGGCGAATTCCGGCATCACGAAAATCGGTGAGCCGGAAGACATCGCAAATCTGGTGGCGTATATTGTGTCGCCGCAGAACCGATATCTGCATGGAGCGTTGATCGATCTGGACGGCGGGACGACAAAAACGGTGTGAACCTGTGAGGGCACGCCTTTTTCTCATGGGCAACCATGGCCTATTTGGGATCTGAGCCTCCAAGAAGGCGGTCGAAATAGGAGGTGTCCTGAGTAATGCCCTACGGACCCAACGCTTCGCCTCGCGCTGCTCGCCGTCGTGACCTCTGACCGGGTGAACCGGCAGGTTTGGTTAGTCACCTTGCACGCCTCGGCTCCGGCGATCGGCCCAGGCCTTGCCGGCACAAAGTTACTAGGGCGAGCGACGCACTGGGTCGTTATCTGCTTCAGAGCCCTGGCAGGGATCCTCTGGGCCCTCAGCAGGCCGGTTTCCCTTTTAGTGTGCCTAGTCGGGCTCCCGGCACGGAACTGGATCAAGCCCTCGCACTCAAATCCCTGCGGTTGAATATATCCAGGTCCTGCAGTCCCGTTTTGGCGGTCGCGCTCATCTGTACGATCCGTGTCGCTGGAACTCTTGCCTCTTGAACGAGTGCAAATGAAATGAACCTTTTCGGAGCTGGGCGTTATTAACCACCAGAATCTCGGCCATTCAACCTCACGATTTCGGAAAAATGAAAAAAGCTTTTGTCCTCCTCGCCGGCTTGCTTGCTGTTGCGATTCTGTTGTGCCGCCACTTTCGCGCCGACCCTCCCGCCGAGCTAGAATCGGCCGCGGCGCAGCCCGCGGACGTCGTGCCGGCACCCGGCGGCGGTTCTGCCATTCTGCGCCAGCCAGTTCTAGTTTTACCGGCGTCGCCTCGCGATTCCGAAACTAGCCCGGTCGATAGGAACGTGCTGCGACAGGTCGCCGTTGGCGACACGAATGTCTTCAAACTTTCTGCCGAACAGATTCAGACGTTTCTGGCCAGGAACAGGACGAATGCAGACAGCTTGCTCGCCGCATTCAACGTCACCGCCGATCCGGGATTCTTACACGAGGCGGCGCGCCGTTATCCGAGCAACGCTTTTGTGCTCGCGTCGGTGTTGGGCAACGACGTTTTTCCCGCCCAGCGCCGCGAATGGATCGATCGATTCAAGGAAGTGTCGAGTGAAAATGCGCTGCCCAATTACCTCTCCGCCCGCGATTATCTTCAAAATCAGCAACCACAACGGGCCTTGCAAGAGATCGTCGACGCGTCGGCCAAGAGTAGTTTTAATGACTATACGACCGATCGGACGCAAGGCTTGGAAGAACTCTATCTCTCCTCGGGTTACTCCACGGCGGAGGCCAAGGCGCTGGCCACGATGAGCGTGCAGGAACCCGAGTTGCCCGCGTTGCGCAACCTGGCAAATGATCTCTCGGCAATGGAGCGTCAATACGCGTCCACCGGCGACTCCGCTTCGGTTGCGGCGATTGCCAAGCTAGGGTTAGGCCTTGCCGCCAATATTGCTGACGCCGGCGCCAGGAGCCTGGGAACCCAGATGCTCGGCGCTTCTTTGGAACGGGATTTCCTGACTGGATTAGTTCGACTTTGTAATGATCAACCGCTTGCTTTTTCACGTATTTTCGCGATCCTTGTGTGAGATTGGATGGCTTGTTTTCGCCGTTTGTGACTCTCTTCCAATTGGCGGATCATTTCTGCTT
>Ga0265314_10003157_pt1 | contig 16174 bp, 8 predicted proteins | sample 4126metaG_FD_203106 | JGI IMG/M metagenome (GOLD analysis project Ga0265314, IMG submission 203106) | Rhizosphere microbial communities from Carex aquatilis grown in University of Washington, Seatle, WA, United States - 4-1-26 metaG | ecosystem: Host-associated > Plants > Roots > Rhizosphere >... | reverse complement strand
CTATGACGGCAACGGCAACGTCATCGGCCTGGTCGACATGGCCACGGGCACCAAGTCCGCCACGTATGACTATAACGCCTTCGGCGAAACCATCCAGAGCGACGGCGTGGCCTCGGTGACGAATCATTTTAGGTTCAGCACAAAATACACGGACGATGAAACGGGCCTGCTGTACTATGGCTTCAGATTTTATCAGCCCACCACCGGACGGTGGCTATCCAGAGACCTGATTGAAGAGCGAGGCGGGAAAAATCTGTATGCATTTCTTGGTAACAACCCAATAGGTCAGGTTGATAGTGTAGGGTTATGCGACTGCAAGGTAACGAGTGGCCCAATAGTAACCTATAAAGACGAAACGAATGAGCCGGGTACAGCCCACCTCCACTTTTTCATTGGTGCAAAACTTGCAGCTCCCGGAACTGCTTGTGAATTCAAGCAGCTCGTCAAAGGACATCTTACTGTCAATGGGGTAGCGACCCCGTTTAACAGCACCGGATCTCAGAGCCCAGTCGTCGATTCGAGCTACGTGGATGATGGGTACACTATCGCCAACAATCTAGTTCCATTGCCGGATTTTGTCGTCTCAGATGACCCTGGAGTTAATGGCATGGTGGCATCCTCAGACATTGATTATTATGTTACTTTTAAGGCTCAAATTATAGACAAAAAAACGGGTACCGTGGTAGCAGAGAAGGATGGCTATTGGGTGGAAATTAAAGGCGTATACAAGAAAGCTAATTTCCTCGGATTGTTCGGGGGGCGAAAAATTAAACATGGAGGATTTGACAATTAAAAAAATATTCTTGTCGGTGGTTTTTATCTTTTGCGTTTCATGTAATCGAGTGACTTTGCAGCAAACGAATACTAGAAGCGGCAATCTATTCGTGACTATAGATTGGTGTGGTGTCACAACTCGTCCTCCGATTGAAGTGGCTTTGGCCACGAAAGACGCGCTCGCAGACGCGAGGCAGTGGGCGGCCGATCAGTCGGCCGACCGCAGAGTTGCCGTAATTGAGATTAGCGATATGGGGAAGATTGAAAGGTTATTGGAAAATGACCCCTTCCAAATACTGAAACACAGCGCTCGCCCAGATTTTCGGGTGCAACAGTATTACATTAATGTTCGCAGCAAAGACACGCCGCAGTTTTTCTATCTTGGACTGGACGCCGCAACGGTCTCGCTGCTGCGAGAAATGCAAGCAGCACTTCCAAGCGATGCGGCAGCGAAATTGCAGTCCATAATAGATAACCTCACACAGAAAAAGTAACAAGGCCGAGCAAATGACGTCACGTCTCTGACTGTTGACAAGCTGTCCTCTCATCCGCGCTCGCAACGTCCCCAAACACCCAGCGGCACACGACGCGCCAGCGAAGCCGTCACGCCGTCTGCATCCTCCTTCAGTCGCTGCTGCTCCTTCCGTCCGGTGATATCCAGCCCCACCGGCTGAGGCGCTTGGGGTGCGACGGTTCGCACCCCGGTCCGCTCGGTGGCCCTCGCTATCGCGTCCGGCGTATAGAGCCCGGTGGGGACCCCGCTGCGTCCTTGGGCTCCCACGACGACCTCAGCCGCCGCCGATGACGGCAGCGGGTCGGTGTCGCGCTCCGCTTTGCTCCGGCCCTCGGTTACGTTCCCGCTGGTCACTTCAGAGGGGCCGCACGGCCCCTCACTCTGCGACACCGCGGGCTCGCCCTGAGGTGTCAGGGCGACAATCCCCCGCGGATACAATCCCACGGGCCGCTCCGCTTCACTCCTTCCAGTCGTGTGCTCCGCTCGGTCGCCGGTTCCGGCGTTGCGCGCTCCTGGAATACCCGCGCGCTTTTCTGAACCGGACCTGAGCCCAGGAAAAAATTACGTTGGCCGGAGCGCTTCGGGAGTGTGTGATTGAGTGGAGACGCAATATGTCGAACGACAAAATTGCGTCGTTAGAAACGCTGCCAAAACCTGCCATGATGTGGCATATTTTTTCCGCCCTATGGCAGTCCATCGGAGTCCGTCTGATGCCCCGGGCCGAACGGACTCGAATGCCCTCGAATCCACTCCGATAAGACTCCGATACGCTCCGACGGGCTCGAACGCCGAGAGCCAGTAGGCCAAGAGATGTTGAGACACCAACGTCTAAGCTTTTTGGTGTTAGATTTTTCCCAGCCATTCCCCAGCTGCTTCCCAATCGCTCCCCAGCCGGTGCCCACTGATTCGCCAGAACATGGCCAGTGATGGTTTTGGCTTTCGCCAGTCGGGCGCGCCCCGCCGCTCAAATGCCGCCCGCCAGGGCCAGGCGGCCAGAGGCAACGGGGAGGCCGGGGTCCCCGCTGCCGGAGGCTGCCGCAGCCGGAGCGCCCAAGACGGCATTATGGGCACGTATGCGGCCCGAGAAACGAGCAACGCGAGTGACCGAGGGTGCAGCGCAGCGGAAAGCACTATTGCCCATAATGACCACTTGGGCGCGGAGGCGGCTCCATCCCTTCCACTCAAAAAGCGGGGCGCGCCTGACTGGCGATCTCTGAAATCAGCGGCTGGGGGAAAACCTCAGCTCGCCTTGAGCAAAGCTTCGACGACCTCGACGATTTTATCCTGCTGCCGACGGGGAAGCTTTTGCACCTGCTCGAAAACGTTGCGCACTTTGCCGCCGGGTGAGGCGGCACGCCGGGGCTTGGCCTCACCGAGCAGTTCCTCGACGCTGACGCCGAGGGCCAGGGCGATGGGGGCCAGTTTGTCCGAGCGCGGCAGTGTACCGGTGAGTTCCCAGAAGCTGACGTTGGACTGACGCTCGCCGATCTGGCGGGCGAGTTCGTGCTGTGAAATGCCGGTCTTTTCACGCAGAGCGCGAAGCGCGGAGAAGCTGGCGGGGGCCTTGGGCATGAGCGCGATCATAACATTGATTTTTCTTTTTCCTTGAAAACGAACAGTAAACTGTTCAGCCGTGAACAGTCAAAAAGAACTTGACCACCCTCCAAACAAAAGGCCCACGCCATGGCAATGATCCCCGATGACGAACTCGAAAGAATCAAACGTGACACCGACCTTGCGGCCGTGATCCGGGCGCGGGGCATCGAACTGAAAGCCTCGGGCGGCGACCTGCTCGGGCTCTGCCCGTTCCATCCCGATAAATCTCCCTCGCTCCATGTCACGCCCGCGAAACGGCTCTGGCGGTGCGTCTCGTGTCAGGCGACGGGCAACGTGATCCAGTTTGTGCAGCGCTTTGACGGCATCTCGTTCCGCCACGCCTACGAGCTATTGAAGAATGGCGCGGCGTTTACCGGGGTGCCGACCTGTGCGCCGGTGAAAAAGGCCACCGTGCCGAAACTGCCCGCCCCGGTGACAGCGGACGCGGACGACCAAGCGGCGTTGCGCCAGGTGCTCGACTACTACCACGAACGCTTGCAGGAAAATCCGGCCGCACTCGCCTACCTCGCGAAACGTGGCATCAAAAACGCGGAAGCACTGGCCGCGTTCAAGATCGGGTTTGTCGATCGCACCCTCGGGCTTCGCCTGCCGAACAACAACCGGAAGGAAGGTGCCGCGATCCGCGAACGGTTGCAGCGGCTGGGCATCTACCGCGAGAGCGGGCACGAACATTTACGAGGGAGAATCGTCTTTCCGGTGATCGCCGAAGACGGAACCATCGGCACCGTTTACGGCCGCGCCATCGACGACGGAGGCAAACACGAGCGACACTTGTTTTTGCCCGGACCGCAGCGCGGCCTCTGGAATCCGGCCGCGCTGAAATCGTCCGAGGTGATCTTGTGCGAAGGAATCATCGACGCGCTGACGTTTTATTGCGCGGGCTTCCAGAACGTGACGACGAGCTACAGCGCGAAGGTTCTCCCCGAGGAAATGCTCGACGCCCTCATCGCCGCCAAGGTGCGGCTCGTGTTCATCGCCTTCGACCGGGACGAGGCCGGGGACCAGGGAGCGGAAGCCGTGGCGGCGCAGCTCATGGCGCGGGGCGTCGAATGCCGCCGCGTGCTGTTTCCCCACGGCCTCGATGCGAACGACTACGCGGTGAAGGTCACACCAGCGGAGAAATCCTTGGGCCTTCTGCTCAACGCTGCCGCTTGGCTGGGTAAGGGCAAAGTGTCTGCATGCGTCGCGCCCGCGCCTTCTTCTTTAGCTGCTAAAGCTGCTGAATCAGCTGCGGACGTGAGCGCGCCGGAAATCGCCGCGCCCGTCCCGCCGTCCACGTCCAACGAGGCGGCTGGAGAAAAACCATCGGCGGCCCCGTCGCTCGTGCCGCACGGGGAATACTGGTTGTGCGTCATCGACGGCCGCGAGTATCGCGTGGGCGGCCTCGAAAAAACGCTCGGCACCGATGCCCTCAAAATCACGCTGCGTCTGCGCGTCGGTGATCGTTTCCACCTCGACAGCCTTGACCTCGCGAAGGACGGCGAGCGCCGCCGCTTCATCGAACGAGCGGCCGAGGAAACCGGGCTGCACGCCGATTTGCTCAAGCGCGACGTGTGCCGGATTTTGTTCGCCGTGGAGCTGGCCCAGATCGAACTGGCCAAGCCGGCCGAGGAGATCGCGCCCGTGGTGACGCTCTCCGAGGCCGAGCGCAAAGAAGCGCTCACCTGGTTGCAAGCGCCGGACCTGATCGGCCGTTTGCGCGTCGCGTTCCGTCATGCCGGCATCATCGGCGAGGAAAACAACGTGCTGCTCATTTACTTGGCGGGCGTGTCCCGCCTGCTCGACCGGCCGCTCGCCGTGATCGTGCAGAGCCCGAGCGCCGCAGGCAAAAGCATGCTGATGGACTCGGCGCTCGCGTTCTTCCCGGAGGAATGCCGGATCAAATACTCGGCGATGACGGGCCAGTCGCTTTACTACCTCGGCGAAACGAATCTCAAGCACAAGATCCTCGCCATCGTCGAGGAAACCGGAGCCGAGAAAGCCAGCTACGCGCTCAAGCTGCTGCAATCCGAGGGTGAGCTGACCATTGCCTCGACCGGCAAAGACCCGGCGACGGGCCGGATGGAAACGCAGGAATACCACGTTGAAGGCCCGGTCATGATCATGCTCACGACGACCGCCATCGACCTCGATGAAGAATTACAAAACCGCTGCCTGACGCTCGCCGTGGACGACAGCCCCGAGCAGACGGCGCGCATCCACACCTTGCAACGCGAGCGCCGCACCTTGGCCGGACTCGTGGCGAAGGCCGAGCGCACGGAACTTTTGCGCGTTTTGAAGAACGCCCAGCGTTTGCTCGTGACAGTCGAGGTGTTGAATCCGTTCGCCCCTGTGCTGACCTTCCCGAGCGGGCGCACCCGCAACCGCCGCGACCACGAAAAATATCTGACGCTCATCGACTCAATCGCGCTCCTGCACCAGCACCAGCGCGCACGCGGCCGTCACGAAGTGGCGGGCCGCGTCCTCGAATACGTCGAGGTCACGCTCGATGACATCGCGCTCGCCAACGAACTGGCACCCGAAGTCTTGGGCCGCTCGCTCGACGAACTGCCGCCGCAGACGCGGCGCTTGCTCGATTACATCCGCGCCCTGGTGCGGGCGAAACTGGCGCAGCCAGGCCAAGGCGCGAAGCTTGGCGCGACCTTCTCCCGCCGCGAACTGCACACGGCCAGCGGGTGGAGTTTCACCCAGTTGCGCGTCCACCTGGAGCGGCTGATCGAGCAGGAATACCTCTGCGTCTGCGCCGGGCGGATGGGCAGTCAGTTTGTTTATGAGCTGCTGATCGACGCCGAGGCGAACCCGCAGGTGGCGCACATCGCACTGATCGACGTTGAGAAATTGCGCAAAAAATGCGCCTACGATCCGAACCTCGCGGGGGAAAGGGGCCACCTCGCGGGGGGTGACGGGGTGGGGCCGCGAGGTGCAACCTGAATGATTATCATTCCTTTAGCTGCAACCTCGCGGCCTCGCGGGTTTGCACATCTGGAAGCGCCCGAAAAAACCAACATCATACACACAGGAGCATCGTAACCATGGCCGGAAAAAAAGGCATCGAGGGAGCCGCACTGCTGGGGCAACGCGCCCGGCGCGGCGACTACAACCACACGAACCGCTCGCCCGCGCCCGCGACGTTTGACCGCTCCGCGCCCGACGCGCTCGCCGTGGCCCGCGACGATTATCTCGCCGCCATGCGTTCGCGCAATTACTCCGACGACACCGTGACCTCACGGGCCGAGAACCTCCAACTCTTCCTGGCCTGGGCGGCCGAGCGCGACGTGACCCGCGCCAACCAGGTCACGCGCCCGATCCTGGAAGCCTATCAGCAAGGGCTCTACCGGCACCGCAAAGCCAACGGCCAGCCCTTGGGCTGGGGCACGCAGCGCCAGCGCCTCAGCGGCCTCAAGGATTGGTTTAAATGGCTCACGCGGCAAAACGTGCTCATGCACAACCCGGCTTCCGAACTGGAACTGCCGCGCAAGGAAAAGCGTTTGCCCGAGACGGCGCTGACGTTGGCCCAAATCGAGCAGCTGCTGGCCGTGCCCGATGTTTCCGATCCGCTCGGCGTGCGTGACCGCGCCATGCTGGAGGTGTTTTACTCGGCGGGAGTGCGCCGTTCCGAACTCTGCAAAATGGAACTCTCCGCCCTCAACCCGGCCCGGCGCACGCTCACGGTCCGGCGCGGCAAAGGCCACAAGGACCGCGTCGTTCCCCTGGGCACGCGGGCGCTGCAATGGGTGAACCGTTACTTGTCGGACGTGCGGTCGCGGCTGTGCCTGGACACCCACGAGGCGACGATCTTCCTGACCGGGTTTGGCAAAGCCTTCGCTCCCGACGTGCTCAGCCGCATGGTGTCCCGGTGGCTGAAGCCGATTAACGGCAAAGGTTCCTGCCACCTGCTGCGGCACACCTGCGCCACGCATCTCCTCGAAGGCGGGGCGGACATCCGTTACATCCAGCAACTGCTCGGGCACGAGAGTTTGGAAACGACCGCAATCTACACCGAGGTGACGATCACTCAATTGATCGAAGTGCATGCCCGCTGCCACCCGGCCGAGCGTTTGCCGTCGCAATAATACTGCTTCCGTTCCGGCGCAAAAGCCCGCAGTCTGACGGCCGTGTCAGATCGGAACCCCACCGTCTTTTTTCCAGCCGCCGCTGTGAAAACCTGCGTCCAGGAAAATGCGGCCGCTTGTCCAAAAAACCGTGTCGGGGTTTTTTCGCGTCGTGCAGTGAAACCGTGTCGGGTTCGTCGCTCGCAAGTTGCTGCGCTCGCGTCCGGTAACTCAGTCCGTGCCTACGAACCCGCATCGGGTCGGGGGTTTGACGGCAACGGCAACGTCATCGGCCTGGTCGACATGGCCACGGGCACCAAGTCCGCCACGTATGACTATAACGCCTTCGGCGAAACCATCCAGAGCGACGGCGTGGCCTCGGTGACGAATCATTTTAGGTTCAGCACAAAATACACGGACGATGAAACGGGCCTGCTGTACTATGGCTTCAGATTTTATCAGCCCACCACCGGACGGTGGCTATCCAGAGACCTGATTGAAGAGCGAGGCGGGAAAAATCTGTATGCATTTCTTGGTAACAACCCAATAGGTCAGGTTGATAGTGTAGGGTTATGCGACTGCAAGGTAACGAGTGGCCCAATAGTAACCTATAAAGACGAAACGAATGAGCCGGGTACAGCCCACCTCCACTTTTTCATTGGTGCAAAACTTGCAGCTCCCGGAACTGCTTGTGAATTCAAGCAGCTCGTCAAAGGACATCTTACTGTCAATGGGGTAGCGACCCCGTTTAACAGCACCGGATCTCAGAGCCCAGTCGTCGATTCGAGCTACGTGGATGATGGGTACACTATCGCCAACAATCTAGTTCCATTGCCGGATTTTGTCGTCTCAGATGACCCTGGAGTTAATGGCATGGTGGCATCCTCAGACATTGATTATTATGTTACTTTTAAGGCTCAAATTATAGACAAAAAAACGGGTACCGTGGTAGCAGAGAAGGATGGCTATTGGGTGGAAATTAAAGGCGTATACAAGAAAGCTAATTTCCTCGGATTGTTCGGGGGGCGAAAAATTAAACATGGAGGATTTGACAATTAAAAAAATATTCTTGTCGGTGGTTTTTATCTTTTGCGTTTCATGTAATCGAGTGACTTTGCAGCAAACGAATACTAGAAGCGGCAATCTATTCGTGACTATAGATTGGTGTGGTGTCACAACTCGTCCTCCGATTGAAGTGGCTTTGGCCACGAAAGACGCGCTCGCAGACGCGAGGCAGTGGGCGGCCGATCAGTCGGCCGACCGCAGAGTTGCCGTAATTGAGATTAGCGATATGGGGAAGATTGAAAGGTTATTGGAAAATGACCCCTTCCAAATACTGAAACACAGCGCTCGCCCAGATTTTCGGGTGCAACAGTATTACATTAATGTTCGCAGCAAAGACACGCCGCAGTTTTTCTATCTTGGACTGGACGCCGCAACGGTCTCGCTGCTGCGAGAAATGCAAGCAGCACTTCCAAGCGATGCGGCAGCGAAATTGCAGTCCATAATAGATAACCTCACACAGAAAAAGTAACAAGGCCGAGCAAATGACGTCACGTCTCTGACTGTTGACAAGCTGTCCTCTCATCCGCGCTCGCAACGTCCCCAAACACCCAGCGGCACACGACGCGCCAGCGAAGCCGTCACGCCGTCTGCATCCTCCTTCAGTCGCTGCTGCTCCTTCCGTCCGGTGATATCCAGCCCCACCGGCTGAGGCGCTTGGGGTGCGACGGTTCGCACCCCGGTCCGCTCGGTGGCCCTCGCTATCGCGTCCGGCGTATAGAGCCCGGTGGGGACCCCGCTGCGTCCTTGGGCTCCCACGACGACCTCAGCCGCCGCCGATGACGGCAGCGGGTCGGTGTCGCGCTCCGCTTTGCTCCGGCCCTCGGTTACGTTCCCGCTGGTCACTTCAGAGGGGCCGCACGGCCCCTCACTCTGCGACACCGCGGGCTCGCCCTGAGGTGTCAGGGCGACAATCCCCCGCGGATACAATCCCACGGGCCGCTCCGCTTCACTCCTTCCAGTCGTGTGCTCCGCTCGGTCGCCGGTTCCGGCGTTGCGCGCTCCTGGAATACCCGCGCGCTTTTCTGAACCGGACCTGAGCCCAGGAAAAAATTACGTTGGCCGGAGCGCTTCGGGAGTGTGTGATTGAGTGGAGACGCAATATGTCGAACGACAAAATTGCGTCGTTAGAAACGCTGCCAAAACCTGCCATGATGTGGCATATTTTTTCCGCCCTATGGCAGTCCATCGGAGTCCGTCTGATGCCCCGGGCCGAACGGACTCGAATGCCCTCGAATCCACTCCGATAAGACTCCGATACGCTCCGACGGGCTCGAACGCCGAGAGCCAGTAGGCCAAGAGATGTTGAGACACCAACGTCTAAGCTTTTTGGTGTTAGATTTTTCCCAGCCATTCCCCAGCTGCTTCCCAATCGCTCCCCAGCCGGTGCCCACTGATTCGCCAGAACATGGCCAGTGATGGTTTTGGCTTTCGCCAGTCGGGCGCGCCCCGCCGCTCAAATGCCGCCCGCCAGGGCCAGGCGGCCAGAGGCAACGGGGAGGCCGGGGTCCCCGCTGCCGGAGGCTGCCGCAGCCGGAGCGCCCAAGACGGCATTATGGGCACGTATGCGGCCCGAGAAACGAGCAACGCGAGTGACCGAGGGTGCAGCGCAGCGGAAAGCACTATTGCCCATAATGACCACTTGGGCGCGGAGGCGGCTCCATCCCTTCCACTCAAAAAGCGGGGCGCGCCTGACTGGCGATCTCTGAAATCAGCGGCTGGGGGAAAACCTCAGCTCGCCTTGAGCAAAGCTTCGACGACCTCGACGATTTTATCCTGCTGCCGACGGGGAAGCTTTTGCACCTGCTCGAAAACGTTGCGCACTTTGCCGCCGGGTGAGGCGGCACGCCGGGGCTTGGCCTCACCGAGCAGTTCCTCGACGCTGACGCCGAGGGCCAGGGCGATGGGGGCCAGTTTGTCCGAGCGCGGCAGTGTACCGGTGAGTTCCCAGAAGCTGACGTTGGACTGACGCTCGCCGATCTGGCGGGCGAGTTCGTGCTGTGAAATGCCGGTCTTTTCACGCAGAGCGCGAAGCGCGGAGAAGCTGGCGGGGGCCTTGGGCATGAGCGCGATCATAACATTGATTTTTCTTTTTCCTTGAAAACGAACAGTAAACTGTTCAGCCGTGAACAGTCAAAAAGAACTTGACCACCCTCCAAACAAAAGGCCCACGCCATGGCAATGATCCCCGATGACGAACTCGAAAGAATCAAACGTGACACCGACCTTGCGGCCGTGATCCGGGCGCGGGGCATCGAACTGAAAGCCTCGGGCGGCGACCTGCTCGGGCTCTGCCCGTTCCATCCCGATAAATCTCCCTCGCTCCATGTCACGCCCGCGAAACGGCTCTGGCGGTGCGTCTCGTGTCAGGCGACGGGCAACGTGATCCAGTTTGTGCAGCGCTTTGACGGCATCTCGTTCCGCCACGCCTACGAGCTATTGAAGAATGGCGCGGCGTTTACCGGGGTGCCGACCTGTGCGCCGGTGAAAAAGGCCACCGTGCCGAAACTGCCCGCCCCGGTGACAGCGGACGCGGACGACCAAGCGGCGTTGCGCCAGGTGCTCGACTACTACCACGAACGCTTGCAGGAAAATCCGGCCGCACTCGCCTACCTCGCGAAACGTGGCATCAAAAACGCGGAAGCACTGGCCGCGTTCAAGATCGGGTTTGTCGATCGCACCCTCGGGCTTCGCCTGCCGAACAACAACCGGAAGGAAGGTGCCGCGATCCGCGAACGGTTGCAGCGGCTGGGCATCTACCGCGAGAGCGGGCACGAACATTTACGAGGGAGAATCGTCTTTCCGGTGATCGCCGAAGACGGAACCATCGGCACCGTTTACGGCCGCGCCATCGACGACGGAGGCAAACACGAGCGACACTTGTTTTTGCCCGGACCGCAGCGCGGCCTCTGGAATCCGGCCGCGCTGAAATCGTCCGAGGTGATCTTGTGCGAAGGAATCATCGACGCGCTGACGTTTTATTGCGCGGGCTTCCAGAACGTGACGACGAGCTACAGCGCGAAGGTTCTCCCCGAGGAAATGCTCGACGCCCTCATCGCCGCCAAGGTGCGGCTCGTGTTCATCGCCTTCGACCGGGACGAGGCCGGGGACCAGGGAGCGGAAGCCGTGGCGGCGCAGCTCATGGCGCGGGGCGTCGAATGCCGCCGCGTGCTGTTTCCCCACGGCCTCGATGCGAACGACTACGCGGTGAAGGTCACACCAGCGGAGAAATCCTTGGGCCTTCTGCTCAACGCTGCCGCTTGGCTGGGTAAGGGCAAAGTGTCTGCATGCGTCGCGCCCGCGCCTTCTTCTTTAGCTGCTAAAGCTGCTGAATCAGCTGCGGACGTGAGCGCGCCGGAAATCGCCGCGCCCGTCCCGCCGTCCACGTCCAACGAGGCGGCTGGAGAAAAACCATCGGCGGCCCCGTCGCTCGTGCCGCACGGGGAATACTGGTTGTGCGTCATCGACGGCCGCGAGTATCGCGTGGGCGGCCTCGAAAAAACGCTCGGCACCGATGCCCTCAAAATCACGCTGCGTCTGCGCGTCGGTGATCGTTTCCACCTCGACAGCCTTGACCTCGCGAAGGACGGCGAGCGCCGCCGCTTCATCGAACGAGCGGCCGAGGAAACCGGGCTGCACGCCGATTTGCTCAAGCGCGACGTGTGCCGGATTTTGTTCGCCGTGGAGCTGGCCCAGATCGAACTGGCCAAGCCGGCCGAGGAGATCGCGCCCGTGGTGACGCTCTCCGAGGCCGAGCGCAAAGAAGCGCTCACCTGGTTGCAAGCGCCGGACCTGATCGGCCGTTTGCGCGTCGCGTTCCGTCATGCCGGCATCATCGGCGAGGAAAACAACGTGCTGCTCATTTACTTGGCGGGCGTGTCCCGCCTGCTCGACCGGCCGCTCGCCGTGATCGTGCAGAGCCCGAGCGCCGCAGGCAAAAGCATGCTGATGGACTCGGCGCTCGCGTTCTTCCCGGAGGAATGCCGGATCAAATACTCGGCGATGACGGGCCAGTCGCTTTACTACCTCGGCGAAACGAATCTCAAGCACAAGATCCTCGCCATCGTCGAGGAAACCGGAGCCGAGAAAGCCAGCTACGCGCTCAAGCTGCTGCAATCCGAGGGTGAGCTGACCATTGCCTCGACCGGCAAAGACCCGGCGACGGGCCGGATGGAAACGCAGGAATACCACGTTGAAGGCCCGGTCATGATCATGCTCACGACGACCGCCATCGACCTCGATGAAGAATTACAAAACCGCTGCCTGACGCTCGCCGTGGACGACAGCCCCGAGCAGACGGCGCGCATCCACACCTTGCAACGCGAGCGCCGCACCTTGGCCGGACTCGTGGCGAAGGCCGAGCGCACGGAACTTTTGCGCGTTTTGAAGAACGCCCAGCGTTTGCTCGTGACAGTCGAGGTGTTGAATCCGTTCGCCCCTGTGCTGACCTTCCCGAGCGGGCGCACCCGCAACCGCCGCGACCACGAAAAATATCTGACGCTCATCGACTCAATCGCGCTCCTGCACCAGCACCAGCGCGCACGCGGCCGTCACGAAGTGGCGGGCCGCGTCCTCGAATACGTCGAGGTCACGCTCGATGACATCGCGCTCGCCAACGAACTGGCACCCGAAGTCTTGGGCCGCTCGCTCGACGAACTGCCGCCGCAGACGCGGCGCTTGCTCGATTACATCCGCGCCCTGGTGCGGGCGAAACTGGCGCAGCCAGGCCAAGGCGCGAAGCTTGGCGCGACCTTCTCCCGCCGCGAACTGCACACGGCCAGCGGGTGGAGTTTCACCCAGTTGCGCGTCCACCTGGAGCGGCTGATCGAGCAGGAATACCTCTGCGTCTGCGCCGGGCGGATGGGCAGTCAGTTTGTTTATGAGCTGCTGATCGACGCCGAGGCGAACCCGCAGGTGGCGCACATCGCACTGATCGACGTTGAGAAATTGCGCAAAAAATGCGCCTACGATCCGAACCTCGCGGGGGAAAGGGGCCACCTCGCGGGGGGTGACGGGGTGGGGCCGCGAGGTGCAACCTGAATGATTATCATTCCTTTAGCTGCAACCTCGCGGCCTCGCGGGTTTGCACATCTGGAAGCGCCCGAAAAAACCAACATCATACACACAGGAGCATCGTAACCATGGCCGGAAAAAAAGGCATCGAGGGAGCCGCACTGCTGGGGCAACGCGCCCGGCGCGGCGACTACAACCACACGAACCGCTCGCCCGCGCCCGCGACGTTTGACCGCTCCGCGCCCGACGCGCTCGCCGTGGCCCGCGACGATTATCTCGCCGCCATGCGTTCGCGCAATTACTCCGACGACACCGTGACCTCACGGGCCGAGAACCTCCAACTCTTCCTGGCCTGGGCGGCCGAGCGCGACGTGACCCGCGCCAACCAGGTCACGCGCCCGATCCTGGAAGCCTATCAGCAAGGGCTCTACCGGCACCGCAAAGCCAACGGCCAGCCCTTGGGCTGGGGCACGCAGCGCCAGCGCCTCAGCGGCCTCAAGGATTGGTTTAAATGGCTCACGCGGCAAAACGTGCTCATGCACAACCCGGCTTCCGAACTGGAACTGCCGCGCAAGGAAAAGCGTTTGCCCGAGACGGCGCTGACGTTGGCCCAAATCGAGCAGCTGCTGGCCGTGCCCGATGTTTCCGATCCGCTCGGCGTGCGTGACCGCGCCATGCTGGAGGTGTTTTACTCGGCGGGAGTGCGCCGTTCCGAACTCTGCAAAATGGAACTCTCCGCCCTCAACCCGGCCCGGCGCACGCTCACGGTCCGGCGCGGCAAAGGCCACAAGGACCGCGTCGTTCCCCTGGGCACGCGGGCGCTGCAATGGGTGAACCGTTACTTGTCGGACGTGCGGTCGCGGCTGTGCCTGGACACCCACGAGGCGACGATCTTCCTGACCGGGTTTGGCAAAGCCTTCGCTCCCGACGTGCTCAGCCGCATGGTGTCCCGGTGGCTGAAGCCGATTAACGGCAAAGGTTCCTGCCACCTGCTGCGGCACACCTGCGCCACGCATCTCCTCGAAGGCGGGGCGGACATCCGTTACATCCAGCAACTGCTCGGGCACGAGAGTTTGGAAACGACCGCAATCTACACCGAGGTGACGATCACTCAATTGATCGAAGTGCATGCCCGCTGCCACCCGGCCGAGCGTTTGCCGTCGCAATAATACTGCTTCCGTTCCGGCGCAAAAGCCCGCAGTCTGACGGCCGTGTCAGATCGGAACCCCACCGTCTTTTTTCCAGCCGCCGCTGTGAAAACCTGCGTCCAGGAAAATGCGGCCGCTTGTCCAAAAAACCGTGTCGGGGTTTTTTCGCGTCGTGCAGTGAAACCGTGTCGGGTTCGTCGCTCGCAAGTTGCTGCGCTCGCGTCCGGTAACTCAGTCCGTGCCTACGAACCCGCATCGGGTCGGGGGTTTGACGGCAACGGCAACGTCATCGGTCTGGTCGACATGGCCACGGGCACCAAGTCCGCGACCTATGACTATAACGCCTTTGGCGAAACCATCCAAAGCGACGGCGTGGCGTCGGTGGCAAATCACTTCCGGTTCAGCACGAAATACACGGACGATGAAACCGGGCTGAATTATTACGGTTATCGGTACTACACGCCGTCAACGGGACGCTGGCTATCCAGAGATCCGATTGAGGAACAGGGCGGTAGAAATATTTGTGGGTTTGTGAACAATAATCCGCTCAGCCGAATTGATGCGGTTGGGCTTGATGCTGTTCCTCTGCCGATTGGTGGCCCTGATCCATTTCCGCCATGGCTTCGCGTGTTACCACCTGTAGAACCAACACCGGTTCCGCCTGCATCCGCATTGGGAGAAGCGGGAGCAGTTGGCGCTGCGGCAGTGGTTGGTTACGTAGCAGGAACTGGCTACGATATGATGCTTCAGCCGATCGGAATCGATAGTGTTGGTGGTTGGTGGGGCGATCAGGCTTACCAGCAATGGGACAATTCCCAACCCAAATACCCATGGGTTCAGCCACCACCTGGTTATTCGCCGAAACTAAATAACGAGAGTGGAAAGGATCCTTTTAGTGATCCAGTGCCTGCGAATCCAGGCGCTGATCCATGTAAAAGATGCCTGCCGTGCCCGCCTCCTGTCGCTTGGCGAGCCAAGGGCAATGAGCATGGTGGAACCAAAGGATTCCATTGGCACTGGATTGAATGGAATCAAGTGCCCAGCGGACCTTCGGCGTGTAAATGTTTCCCTAAGCGCGGTGCTGGACCAAAAAATCCAAATTTGCCAAATCAAGTCGAGCTTTCCGGTATCTTCCCATGACAAGAGAACGAGATATATCCCACCTGTTTTTGGCCTATAGAGATTGCGCTCGGAGCAGCTGGAACAGCCTTTTTTACTCGGCAATAGCTCCAGAGGCTAGGGCTTCGTTCGAGGATGCCGAAAATTGGGAGCGCTTCAACGAGGTGCTGTTCACTCGACTTGTGCTCGCTTCGGCAGGGAAGCTTGCCGAAGAACATAAGGAAAGAAATTTTCAAATCCCGAGAAAGGAGCCTATTCCTTTTTTTCGAGTAAGCATTGCGGCGAACAGTCCGACTCCAATCCTAATTGAAAATCCGCGACCAGGTGATGGCACGCGTTACTGGGATCATCCTCTAAGCTCGGTGAAAGATAATGAAGTATCTGCATTCTTCGTGGATTTTTTTGACTGGGACGAATTGGGCATGCGCGACTTCGACTATGTGCTCGTTCGTATTGAAGCGTCTAGTGCTGCACCTGATGTCGCTGGTAGATTAGCCCTGATCGAAACACGTTATAGTCGTTTCCTTTTGCTCGAATAAATCAGCGGCAGACGACGCGCCAGCGAAGCCGGCACGCCGTCTGCGTCCTCCGTCGCTCCTTTGCCGTCGCTCCGTCCGGTGCAAACGATCCGAAAGGGTCAGGCCTTGAAACGATCCGGCGGGATCAAAAGACGTCATGTCTTGACTCTTGACAACACGGCGTTGGCGCTCCCCTATATCGCGGTATGGCGAGACCATGGCGGATAGAATATGCGGGGGCGTGTTATCATGTGATCAACCGGGGCAACTACCGGCGGAATCTGTTTACGGGGAAGGGGGCGGCGGAGGCTTTCGAGCGGACGCTGGCCGAGGCGGCGGTGAAGTTTGGCTGGCGGG
>Ga0265314_10003156_pt1 | contig 16175 bp, 12 predicted proteins | sample 4126metaG_FD_203106 | JGI IMG/M metagenome (GOLD analysis project Ga0265314, IMG submission 203106) | Rhizosphere microbial communities from Carex aquatilis grown in University of Washington, Seatle, WA, United States - 4-1-26 metaG | ecosystem: Host-associated > Plants > Roots > Rhizosphere >... | reverse complement strand
GGTGTTTGTTACCGAAACAGGTGTTGTCCAGTTCTATCTCCTGCGCTGCGACTCGTCCTGTGTCGTTGTTTTGGCTAATTGTCTGATTTTCATCGAGGGTGTGTAGCCCTCACGTGTGCAGGGCCTCGGTTGGCCCTAATTTAATGGAAGGATTTTGCGATGGCGTCCTGCTACAAGTGTGGACACCCGCTGATGGAAGAAGGCCCGGTAGCACTCGAAGCGGTTTGCAAACAGTGCTCGTCTTGGCTCCACAGCTGTGCGAATTGCACGCACTACGACGAGTACAGTAACCAGAAGTGCCGCGAAGCCCGCGCCGCCTACGTCTACGACCGGCTCGGCAAGAACGAGTGCACTTTCTTCAAGGTCCGCCAGCCCATCCGCAATCTCGAACGTCCCTCCAAGGACGGCAAAGAGCGCATGCAGCCGCGCAACGAACGCGACAAGGAAGCGAAGGCGCGCGAAGGCCTCGATAAACTGTTCAAGTCTTAGCGCCGGTCTTTCGCATTTGATCGGCGGCGCGGGGCGATAGACTCCGCGCATGGCTTCTGGAACCGTTTTACGCCCCGCGTTTGTTCAGGAATCCGCCGTCACGGCCGGTCATGAGGCCGTTTCTTCGCGTTATTTCTGGCTCCGGTTGAAGAGCCCCCAGATCGCCGCGCAGGCCCAGCCCGGACAGTTCGTGATGCTCTCGGCGCAAAGCCCGGATCTCGGTCTTTGCGATCCGCTGCTGGCGCGTCCGCTGGCGGTGCTTGATGCCCACGCGGCGTCCGGCGAAATCCAGTTGCTCTACTTCGTCGCCGGTCGCGGTACAGGCCTGCTCAACCGCACGGTCTCGAACCCGCTGCCTCAAAAACTGCGCATCATCGGCCCCTTGGGCCGCGGCTTCACGCCCGTGGACGGCGTCGATGCGCATATCGCGCTCGGCGGCGGCAGCGGCGTCGCGCCGCTCGTGTTCTTCTTTAGGCGCTGGACCGGCGCGCCGAACGCCACGCGCGTCCTGATCCTCGCCGCGCGCGCCAAGGACCAGCTTGCGCGCCGCGAGGTCGTCGCCGCGCCGGGGACCGAACTGCTCGAAGCCACCGACGACGGCAGCGCCGGCGTGAAGGGGACCGCGATCGATGCGCTGCGCGGCCTGCTCGACGGCGTCTATAAAGGTAAGCGCGTTGCAATCTACGCGGCCGGGCCCGAACCGATGATGCTGGCCGCCGCAGCGCTGGCAACGCAGCGCGGGCTGCCGTCGCGGGTCTCGCTGGAAGCGCGCATGGCCTGCGGCGTGGGCGTGTGCCGCTCCTGCGTCGTTGACGGCAAGTCGCCGCATCCCAAGACTGGCCTGAAGCGCCGCACCATCTGCCAGGACGGCCCCGTATTCGATCCCGCCGAACTCGCCGGCGAATGGGCGGAGTGCGCCCACCCGTGACCCCCTGGTTAACCCTCGCGGATGGCAACGGGTTCAGCCCCGAGCAGATGCAAATGGTCGGCCTGCTGGTGGTGATGATCCTCGTGATCGCGGGGATCGGCGTGGGCGTGATCGTGGTGCTGCGCAAAAAGCCCAAGCTCGGCGGACTGGAAGCTCCGGCGTTTCAACCGCTCGGCGTCAATCCGGTACCGCGAGCGAGTGACCATGGCGATGCACTCGACGCGCACCGGCACTACGTGGCCATCGAAAATCGCGCGCGCTGGGAAGCCTGCCGCCTGGCGCAGCATGCCACCGCGGAAACGGGCATGCTTTGGATGCTCGCGGGCAACGATCCGCTCGGCGCGGTGGCCATGGCGATGGCCCGGCACCTCGACGCGTTGGGCCTGCCTGTGGCCGTGCAGCTCCTCGATTACCCCGATCGGCTGGGCCCCGACGCGGCGCGCGAACGCAAGTCGCTGACCGCTTGCAAAATCAAGATCGTCGAAATGCCGATGCCGCGCTCGTTTGAAGGCGCGGGCGCAGTGGTGCTCGGCGCCGATCCGACCTTCTTAAGCGAAGCCCGCCGCAGCGGCATGGAAGGCATGCTCAACTTCGCCCGCGACGCGAAGGCCGAAGTCGTGCTCCTCGATCCGTTCACGCTCGAATACCAGCCGCCCGTGCCCGCCGCCGAAGACATGGTCATCGCCGTGCCCGAATGGGCCCAGGGGCCGATCACGCGCGAAGACGTGCGCCTGCTCGATTCGCTCGCCATCGCGAACTACTTCCTGCCCGGCGCGAGCCTGATGGAAAACGCGGGCTTCTGGGCCGCGCGCGAAGCCTACTTCCTGTGCCAGGACCTGGGCGGTGAAGCCGGCGCGAAGTCGGTCGCCGTGACGGTGGTTTGCGGCAAAGGCAACAATGGCGGCGATGGCCTGGTTGTCGCGCGGCACCTGTTTGGCTGGGGTTTGCAGCCGCGGGTCTTCGTGCTTGGTTTCAAGGACAAACTGCTCGACGAACCCGCGCGCAATCTCTCCATGCTCCAGCAACTGGGGCTCAAAGTGGAATTCGTCGCCGACGACATGCAGTGGCCCGCGCTCGAAGCCGCACTCAACGAAACCAGCCTGATCGTCGACGCGATTCTGGGCACGGGCATGAGCGGGCCGGTGCGCGGCGTGCCTTTGAAGGCCATCGAAATGATCAACGCGGCGCGCGAACACGGGGCTTCGGTCTTCGCCGTCGATACGCCTTCGGGCCTGGACTGCAACACGGGCGAACCGCTCGGTGCCTGCGTGAAGGCCGACCTCACGGTCACCTTCGCCGCGCTGAAATTGGGCTTCGTCACGGGCAAAGGCCCGGAATACTGCGGACGCATCGTGCTCGCGGACATTGGCCTGCCGCGCGACGTCTACAAGCGCCGCTCGAACGCCGGGCTGCCACCGCTGGCCGATGCCGGCACCGTGGCTCCCGACAACCCCACCACCGCCGGCCCGGCTGAGGCCTCCGCGCCGTGAGCCTCCCGTTCACGCTCGAATTTCTGGGCAGCGGCACGTCCACGGGCGTGCCCGCGCTGGCCTGCGACTGCGCGGTCTGCAAGTCGCTCGACCCGCGCAACAAGCGCCTGCGCCCGTCTGCCCTGTTCCGCATCGGCGAGACCACGCTGGTCGTCGACACCGGCCCCGATTTTCGCCAGCAGATGCTGCGCGCGGACGTGCGGCGCCTCGATGCGGTCCTGATCACGCATTACCACGTCGACCACGTGGTCGGGATTGACGACGTGCGGCGCTACAACTTTCTGCAGCAAACCCCGCTCGATTGCTGGGGCGACGCCGCGACCCTGGAGAAGTTGAAGGCGGGCTTTGGCTACGCGTTCAGCGACACGCTGCGGCCGGGCCTGCCCAATCTGCGCCCCAAAGTCATCGAACCGGGCCAGCCCTTTCGCATCGGAGCGCTCTTCATCCGGCCCGTGGCGCTCGACCATCACGTGATTCCGAATGTGGGCCTGTTGATTCAGCGCGGCGATGCCGACCCGCAAGCACTTCGGGGCCATGGTCCCGTGCTGGCCTATTGCGTGGACACCAAACGCATCCCCGAGGCCACGTACGAGGCGCTCGCCGGCGTCGATACGCTGGTACTCGACATGCTCCGGGAGCAGCCGCATCCCACGCACATGACCCGCGCCGAAGCACTGGCCGCAGTCGAACGCATCCGTCCGCGCCGCGCGTTGTTCTCACACATGGGCCACGAAGTCGACCACGGCCCGTTTGAAGCGCAATTGCCGCCGCCCGTCCGGCTGGCCTTCGACGGCATGCTCGTCGAAATGCCCGGCTAAGATGGGCTTCTAGCACGTTCCGCATCGCGGCCTAACGCGGGCCAAGGAAAGTCGCTGCAACAGTTCATACGGCATCGATCGGAGTCTCCAGACATGTCCAGCCTGCGCGTGCTCTTCCTTATATTGGCCCTTGGCTCGGGCCTGCTGCCCGCCGCCGAGAAAGCCGAACATGTGCTTGTCGTGGTATGGGACGGCCTGCGCCCCGACTTCGTCACGGAAGCCAACACGCCCACGCTCTTCAAACTCGCCGCGCGCGGCACGTTTTTTCAGAACAACCATTCGCAGCCGATCACCTCGACCGAAGTCAACGGGACCGTGCTTGCGACGGGCTGTTTTCCCGCGCATTCGGGACTGATCGCGAACGTCGAATACCGCCCCGCGCTCAATCCGCTCAAGCCCATGGCAACGGAGAACGCCCAGTTCATCGCGCAGGGCGACAAGCTGACGCAGGGCAAATATCTGAAGGTCGCGACGTTGGCCGAAATCCTGCGCGGCGACAAGCGCCTCACGGCGATTGCGGGCACCAAACCCGTGGTGCTGCTGCTCGACCGGGCCCCACGCGCCGACGCCTCCGACGGGAGTTGCTGCGCGAATCTGTATCAAGGCCAGACGCTGCCGCTGGAATTGAGCGCGAAATTGAATGCCGAATTCGGGGTGTTTCCCGCCGAGGCGGATTCCAAAAAGGAAGCCAACATCAAGCAGGATCAGTGGACCACCAAGGTCTTCCTTGAAAAGCTGTGTGCGGACAAATTGCCCACTTTCGCAACCCTGTGGATGAGCGAAGGCGATTACGCACAGCACGGTTCGGGGCTGGGTTCGGAAGCCGCGCTTGCGGGCCTCAAGAATTGCGACGACTGCCTCGCGCAGGTGCTCAAGAAGCTTGAAACGCTAGGCGTGCTCGGCCAGACCGATGTCATTGTAGTCTCGGACCACGGCTTCTCGACGATCTCGAAATGCATCGACATCCCGGACGTCCTCACCAAGGCCGGCTTTAATGCCGCGCGGGAATATAAGGAAGCGCCCAAACCCGGCGAGATTGTCGTCGTGGGGTTGGGCGGAACCGTTTTGCTGTATGTCGCCAACCACGATGCCGAAACGATCAAGAAGCTGGCGCGCTTTCTTCAGGAGCAGGATTTCACCACGGCACTTTTTTCACGCGAGCCGGTGGAAGGCGCTTTCGCGCTCAAGGATGTACATCTCGATTCAGGCGACGCCCCAGACCTCGTACTGGGCCTTAAATGGTCGGCCGACAAGAGTCCCTTGGGCGTGCCCGGCGTGATCACATCGGAAGGCCTCAAACGCAAACCGGGGCAGGGGAACCACGCCAGCTTCTCGCCTTTCGATGTTCACAACACACTGATCGCCGCAGGACCCGATTTTAAGGCGGGCCTGGTGAACAAAACGCCGACGGGCAACATCGATCTGGCGCCCACGGTGTTGGCGATTCTAGGAATCAAGCCGCCGGAAGCCATGGACGGCCGCGTGCTGGACGAAGCCCTGGTCTGGGGCGCGCCGACGCCGGGGGAGCCGGAACCCGCCGCGTTGGAAGCGCAAAGCGAACATGAAAAGTTTGCCTGGAAGCAGACCCTGCGCCTGACCAAGTGGCAGGGCCGCGTGTACATCGAAGCCGCCGAAGGCGCAGCCACGCCGAAATAAGTGCAACACACTGCTGTCTTTCACCACAGGGATTTCGACACAGCGACGCGCTGCACTTCGGGCGCGGCTCCATACTTTGGATGTCTATAACTCTTCGCGCGCTATGAAACGGGCTGAATTTCCAGCCATTTTCATTTCCAATTAATTGGTATGATTGCTGCTAATTATTTTGTTACCGGAGTGAATTCGTACTTCTAATGGTGGTATCAAAGGCCCTGGATGAGCATTATGAAGACGAAGTACTCGTACGTGCGCATCGGCGATTACGAACTGCTCGAAAAGCTCGGCGAAGGCGGCGCCGGCGCGGTGTACCGCGCGCGCCAGGTCTCGCTCGACCGCACGGTCGCGGTGAAGCTGCTGCGGCCGAGTCTTGCCGCGGACCAGGCCTTTCTGGAACGCTTTCAGCGCGAAGCCCGCGCCACCGCGCGCCTCAACCATGAACATGTCGTCTCGGGAATCTCGGTCGGGTTTGACCGCGGCTACCACTACTTCGCGATGGAGTACATCGAAGGCGAATCGCTCGACGCGCTGCTCAAGCGCGATGGGGCGCTGCGCGAAGCCGAAGTCGTGCGCCTGGGCGCGGTGGTCGCCACGGCGCTCGCGCATATCCACGCCGCGGGGCTGGTGCACCGCGACGTGAAGCCCGCGAACCTCATGCTGACCACGAATGGTGCGCCCAAACTTACGGATCTGGGTCTGGTGAAGGACCGCGAGCCGGTCACGGCGATGCTCTCGCGCCGCGGCTTCTCCATGGGCCACACGGTTTACGACAACGGGGGCCTGACGCAGGAAGGCGCGGTCCTCGGCACGCCGCATTATATTTCGCCCGAGCAAGCCAGCGGTGAACGGGAGATCGACGGCCGCGCCGACATTTACGCGCTGGGCTGCACGCTTTACCACGCCGCGACGGGCCGCACGCCGTTCGAAGACCTGCCCGCGCCGCAGCTACTGGTCAAACATCTGACCGCTCCGATCCCCGACGCGCGCACGCTGCGGCCCGACCTGTCGGAACGCTTTGTAAACTTGCTTAAGCGCATGCTCGAACGCGAGCGGGATGCACGCATCGGGCGCATGGAAGAGGTGGCCTACGAACTGCACGCGCTATCCGAAGCTTTCCAGCGCAGTTCGTCTCCGCGCCTTGCACCCAGGCTCGACGAAGCCCCCGCCGCCGGCTCCTCGATCCGCAAATTCAGAGAATGGTCGGTCGCGAAAATCACGCGCGTGCGCCGCAAGCCCCGCGCCGCGAAGCCGAACCGGACTGCGCATCTTTGGGCCTGGCTCACGGTCGGCGCTTCGGTGCTGCTGGCCGGGTTGGTCGCGGCTTCCTGGTGGCTGGGCCGCTCCTAAAGAGCAGCGGGATTAGATGTAGTACTCAAAACGCTTCCTTCTATTTGCATGATTTACGGGACCACACACGTGCATTGATTTTGAGTTTCCCCCCTAATCTCATCGCGATTCGCTTGTTTGCACCGAAATGATCCTCAAAATTGAGTTATATTGTGTGCGAGAGGATCGGCGGCTATGGCAGAGCAACCCCGTAAGCGGCAATGGTTCCACGAAGGCGCAGGCGCACAGCCTTCGCAGCCTCCGGTTCCAGGTTCCGAGTCCGTGCCTTCCGAGCCCACGATTCGAACGCCGGTTTCCGAACCCACCATCGTGGACAGCGAAGCCACCGTGCGGCGTGACCCGGCGGGCGGGGCCGATAAGACCTTCACGCTGCCTGCGCCCGGTGAGAAGAAGCGCGCGCGCTTCGATTTCTCTAGCGCGCCCAGTTCGCCGGGCAAACCCCGCACGCTGGGTCCGCAGCGCCCGACGCGCGAGGCCGAAGATCTCTCGAACGAGAAGCTGCTGCTCTCCGCGCCGCGCAGCGAATACAACGCGAAGAACGTTCCGACGCTCGGCGGAATTCCGCTGCTGGCCAAGCTGGGCCAGGGTGGCATGGGCGCAGTTTATTATGGCTTTCACCCGCTCCTGAATCAGGAAGTCGCGGTCAAGGTGCTTCCGTTCAATTTGGCCGAAAACGATCCGGATATGGTCGCGCGCTTTTTTCGCGAGGCCCAAATCGCGGCCAAGATCAAATCACCGAACCTGGTCTCGGTTACCGATGCGCGCGAAGATGGCGGGCTGTGCTTCCTGGTCATGGAGTACGTCAGCGGCATGACCGCGGGCGATTACCTGAAGAAGTCCAAGAACCAGATGCCTGAAGCCGAAGTGCTCGAAATCGCGGTGGCCGCGGCGCGCGGGCTCGATGCCGCGCACAAAGAAGGCATCATCCATCGCGACATCAAGCCCGACAACGTTCTGGTGCCGCGCGATCCGGCCACGGGCGAACTGGCGCTCGCGCAAGCCAAGCTCGCCGACTTGGGCCTCGCGCGCCTTGAAGAGCATGGCCAGTCGCTCACCGGTTCGCAGATGGCGATGGGCACGCCCGGTTACATGGCCCCCGAGCAGGCCATCGATGCGCGCAAATGCGGCAAGCCCGCGGATATTTTTTCGATGGGCGCGACAATCTACGCGCTTCTGACCGGCCGCGCGCCTTTCCACGGGAAAGCGTCGATGGAAATCATGATGCAGACGATTTCCGATCCGCATGAACCCGTGGCCAACCTGCGCCAGGACGTTTCGCCCGCACTCGCCGCGCTGGTCGAACGCTGCCTGCAAAAGGAGCCGCAATTCCGCTTCAAGGATGCCGAAAGCCTGCTCAAGGCGCTGAATCGCGTCCGCAGCGCCTTGGGGCAGGGCGGGGATGCGCAGGCGCGTCTGGTTGAGGAATTGCGCGCGAATTCGCCGGAGCCGGCGAAGGCCGAAGTAGGCTTCTTTAACGAGATGACCATCGAGGCCCAGGCCAAGCCGCGCGACCCGCGCGCCGAAGCCGCGAGCGCCGAAGCACGCCTGGCCAAAGCCACCGCCGCCGGGAACAAAATGAAGTTCGTCGCGGGGCTGATTCTGGCGGGCTTTTTCGGCGCGGGCTTCGCGATGCTCTTTATGGGCGGCTCGAATTCGGAAAAAACGGTGACTGCACCGCCCACTCCCACGAACGCGCCGCCTCCGCCTGCGCGCCCGCCGATTCCTTCACCTAAAATAGAATTGAGCACGCCGCAAACCATGCCGCCGGGGCCGGATGGCAAAGTGCCCTTTGCCGACCAGAACATCAAAGACAATCGCGACAATATGTCCAAAGCCTTTAACCGGCTCTCGGATGAGATCGACAAGGGCAAGCCCGCGCTGGAAGTCACGCCCGTGGCCAGTGTGAATTTCGAAGAAGAAGCCGCGCATTCGATCTTCGGAAGCTTCTCGACCGAGCGCATTTTCATCAGCTTCATCCTCTCCGTGATCGGCGGAGCCTTTGTGATGTACGCGCGCAAGGCGCATGCCATGGTTACAGGCTTGAGCGGCGTGGGCCTGCTGATGCTCGGCTGGATCATGCCGAGCGTGGGCGTCGCCGTAATGCTGGCGGGGATTCTGATCGCGCTGCCGATCTTCCTTTCCAACCGCTGACGTTTGGAGTGGCACGCGCGCGGGCGGCCTCTAGACTCCTGCGCATGCCGTCGGAACCGAACCCCAACCCGGACCTTGACACGAGTCCTCCGCTACCGCCCTGGCGGAGCTGGCTATTTGCCGTGGTAGTGGCGGTGATGCCGCTGAGCTTCAACATCGGTCCGTGGGTCGACGCCAAACAGAAATCTTTTTTCGTTTCGCCGTTCGATGCGCTCGTTCCGCTGCTTGTGCTGCTGCTGCTCTGGGATTTGGTGCGGCGGCGCGCCGCGTTGCGCGACATTCCCTTCCCCAATCTGCTCTGGATGTTGCTGGCGCTCGCTTCCTTTATTTGGATCGCGCCGGGCACGCAGGGCAAATGGCTGCGCACGGCGGTGGGCCAGATTGCGCCCGTTGTGTTTTGCGGAGTCTGGGTCTTCAGCCAGGCCGCGCAATCGGTGCGCGAATTGCGCCGACTGTTTTTGATCCTAGGCGCGTCGCTGGGCGTGTGCCTGCTTTTCGCGCTGTATCAATACGTGCAGCCACTTGGGCATCCATACGATCCGGAAAATCCGAACGCGCCCGCCGACGGCGTTTGGGTTACGCGCATCGCCGGCTGGTATGAAATCCGTGGAATTCTTGCCGCGCAGATCGCGATGCTGGTCCCGGCGGCCGGCGCGTTCGCGGTGCTCGATAAGGACTCCGCGGTCCGCGCCGGCGCGGCGTGCTTCGCGGTGCTGGGGCTCTGCGTAACGCTGAGCGGTGGCGGCTTTATTGCCGCCGCCGCAGGCCTGCTGGCGGTCGCGGGTGCGCTCTGGATTCGCGGCTGGTTTGGGCCGGGCGAGCAGGCGGAGCGCCGCACGGGCCAGCGTGGCGCGGCATATCTGGTCGCCGGACTGCTGGTGATCGCGGCACTGGTCCTGCCGCGGCTACCGCGCCATAACGTCGAACACCTTTGGCGTTCCGTGGCGCTGTTTGGAGAACAAATTAATTCGGGCGCGCCGGACGCCAAGGCCACCGAAGAGCGCCCGACCGCACGGCTGCGGCGCTACCAAGCCGAACTGAATTATCTGGACGCAAAAAATCACTGGGTTGCCGGAGCGGGCGTGGGCGGCTTCGACGTGATCGATACGTACTTCGACAACCAGAATAGCCTTTATCCCAAGCCCAGCGTGCGCACCGATCAAGAAGCGCTCTTCGACTACGAGACCAACGAGCCTTTCACGCATGGGCTTTTCGAAACCACCGCCGTCGAATTGGGCGTGCTGGGACTGGCGCTGGCCGCATGGGTCTTCGCGGCGTGGTCGGGCGCTTCCTTCTTCGCGTTCGCGCGCGCGACATCTTCTGAAATGCAATTGCTCGCGCTGGCCAGCTTGGGGGCGGGCGTGGGCGCGCTGGTCTTCTCCATATTCGGCAGTCCGTTAGTGCGAGGTTGCGGCGGGACCTTCGCGTTCTGCATGGGCGCGAGCCTGTTGCTCGCGCGGCGGCATGCGTCGAAAGGTTTTGCAGGGCCAGCGGAATAACTCATTAGACCCGGCGGCGCGGAAGCGGACGAATGATCGAATGCGAAGGCCTCACGCGCTATTACGGCACCTTCGCTGCCGTGCGTGATGTGAATTTGAATATTCCGCGCGGCGCAATCTGCGCCCTGACCGGGCCGAATGGCGCCGGCAAATCGACCATCATGCGCATGCTCTGCACGCTGCTGACGCCCACCCTGGGCCGTGCGCGCATCGCGGGCCGCGACGTGGTCCGCGACACGATCGGCGTGCGGCGCCTGATCGGCTACCTGCCCGAAACCTTCCCGCTGTACGACGACATGCTCGTCGAAAAGTACCTCCAATTTTTTGCGAAGGTCTATGGCCTCGACCGCGACACCGCCAAGGCGCGCGTTGAAGATTTTCTAAAGCGCCTGGGCCTGACCGAAAAACGCGATGCGAAAATACAGACCCTTTCCCGCGGCATGCGACAGCGGCTGGGGGTGGCCAAGAGTTTTTTGCACGATCCGGAGGTCGTGTTCCTCGACGAGCCTGCAAGCGGCCTGGATCCCGTCGCGCGCACCGAGCTGCGCGAGTTCCTTAAGTATCAGCAGCACCTCGGCAAGACGGTCGTCGTCAGCTCGCACGTATTAAAGGAGCTCGCCGATTTCTGTTCGCATCTGGCCATTGTGCAGAGCGGACGGCTGGTGGAATTCGGGCCTATTGGCGGTGCGGAAGGCGTGCTGGCGAAGTACGCCGGGCATTCCCTGAGCGGGCGGCGCTATGCGCTGCGTGTTTTGCGCGATGCCGCGCGGCTGGAAATGTTCCTCACGGGCATTGCCGGCCCGGAGACGCCCGCCAACCTGGTTCGGCGCGATTTAAATTTCACCTTCGAATTCCCGGGCGGTGAAGAAGCCGCAGCCGCGCTGCTAGGCAAAATCACCGCCGCGGGATTTCTTGTTGCGCAATTTACGCCTGAAGAGCCGGACTTGGAAGCCGTCTACCGCCGCGCGGCAGGTTCGGGAGGCTCCGATTGAGCGGCGAGCCGCCCGTTAACCCCACCGATCCGGCGGGAACCGCGTCACCGGCGCCCGCACCCGCGGCGCCGGTTGAGCCTTCCGCACCGCCCGTGCTGCCGTCTTCCGCCGCGCGCCTTGCCGATAAACCCGCGTTAAACGCGATGGCCGGCGAAGACGACGTCGGCTGGTCGCGTCACCTGGGTTTGCCGTTCTTTTTTCGGCATGCGATGCCTGCAACGAACGCGCGGATCTCGTTTTGGCTGGGAATGTTGATCATTCTACTGATCGCTGGTCTGCACCTGCTATTGATGCCGATCAAAGACAGCCCACTGCTGGTCTCGCTGCGCAAGTTGCTGCTCCTGACGGGCAGCCAGTTCATTTCGCCGCAGGAAGGCTTGCAGCGATTGCAGGACACCTACACCATTATTGCGCTGATTCTCGGCTGCATAATCAGTCCCATGCTTGCCGTGAGTTCGCTGGTCCAGGAGCGGATCGCCGGAACCCTGGAATTCCTGCGCCTCGCGCCGCTCTCTTCCACGGCGATTGTGTTGGGCAAGATTTTCGCGCCGGGCCAGGCGCTGCTTAAATTTGCTGCGCTGCTTTTACTGCTGGGCGCTGCCGCCGGAATAGCGGGCGAGCGCAGTTTGGATCAGGAATGTGTTGCGATGCTGTGCATTGTTTGCGGCATCACATTATTGCATGGCATCGCGGGACTCTGTTCGACCTTGACGCTGGCCATGCGCGGCGGCGCGGCTACATCGCTGTTCTTTTTCGGTGCCGGATTGATTACGACGTTGCCCGCGACGACCTTGCGCGAGCCCCTGCTGAGCTTTTGCGCCCATCTTTCACCGTTCTGGGCGCCGGTCATCTATTTCTGGTCGCCTGCAATCCGGGGACTCGAAATCTCCAGCACCTGGTTTGGCAAGAGCCTGCTGGTGCCGGTCTTCGTACTGCTTACCCAGGGCTTGCTGTTCTTCCTTCTGGTGCACGCGGCCGCGCGAAAACTGGAAGTCCCCGAACGCCCCGCGCTGCCGCGGCCTCTGTGGGCCCTGGCGGCCTGTTGGCTGATCATCGTTTCCATTGGCGCGGGGATGAACTCGATCCACACCGTGAGCCCTGTGGGCAGCGTGATTAATCTACAGGGCTGGGATGCGGCCTGGAAGTTCTGCACGCTCGCCGGCTCATTGCTGCTTATCCTCGCGCTGCTGGACCATCCCTTTCACCGCGACACGCTGTTGACCTTGGAATGCACGCGGTTGCAGCAGCGCCTGTCGCGTCCGCGTTTGGTCTGGCGCGGGCTGACCCATGCGTGCTTCATCCTGGCGTTGGCGCTGGCTCTCGCCGCAACCATTTTAGGCATGAATAGAGCCGCGCAGACCGGTCGCGATCTGCAGCCGCTGATGGCGATTCTGGCCGTCGTGACGGTGCTCTATTTTATGTTCGCCGTGATTCTTGAAGCGGTGGCGGTGCGCTTCGCGTCCTTCTTGATTCAGGGTGCATTCACTCTTTTGATTGCCGGCATCTTTACGACTCTCGTGGTCTTGCCCGCCGTGCGCATGTTGGACGCCTACGGTTCGTGGCAATTGGTCGCTCAGTATGAAGAATTCAAATTGCGTACGAAAGGATTGCAGGTCACGCGAACGTCTTATCAATTCAATCAGATTTTAAGTTCCGATGGCAAGCTGAATGAAAAGTTCGAACCCTACTACTGGGAATTTGACACTTTGGAGGACTTCGAAGCACACAAAAAGCAATATCAGGACAGCCCGGCCGCCGTGTATTGGCATTACCACCAGGGCCAGGCGCTGAGTTATCCGTTGCTCTTTATCCTGTCCACCTTCATTGTCTTCTGGTGGCGGGCGCGCAATTACAGACAGCTTACGGAAGAAGTTCAGAAGGCGCTTTCTTCCGCGTAACCCCTTACATTCAAGTGGGCAGGCAGCGCAGCGTCATGCCGCGCATGATCACGTCTTCGGGTTTGCGCGCGCCCGCATCGACCTTCTTCGCCGTGCGTCCGGATTTCGACAACTCGAGTGTTTCGGTGCGCTCGCCCTCGGGGTTCGTGTAATTCCATTCGCCCTGGAGCTTCACGCCGTCGAGCTTCTCGGCCTGCAGTGAGAGTTCGTTTTCGCCCGGCATCAGCCGCGGCAGCACGTGCATGTTGACTTGATAGCCCACATTGATGTTCAGCCCGCGAATGCGCAGCGGCGAGCCCGCCGACTGCGTCGAGATGTCGCAGCGCAGCCAGAATTCTCGGAGGCCCTTGATGCCTGGTTCATTCGAAGAATTCAGCTCCAGGATTTTCCCCGGCGCCGCGGCCTTCCAGTAGAACGGGTGCAGCGATTTGCCCGCGTCGCTGGACAGCGCAAAGCCGATCAGATCGCTGCCGCCGGTGTCGGCGGCCACGTTCAGGCGCAGATAGCTGGCGAGGTAGGGTAGCTTGACGTGCCACCAGACTTCGCAGTGCTTCTTCGCGCCGCTCGGCCGCAGCGTTCCGCCTTCAAAGACCGCGTTGTGCGCGCTATGCGTCACGCTTTCGCCATAAAGAAGCGGCTGCCAGCGCAGCGCGCCGCAGCCATGCCAACGCACGGCCTGCCCGCCGTTGATGCTTTCGGTGCGGCTGGAAGGCCACATATAATTCTTCCAGAAGGGCGCGTGCTCGGGGTAGCGCAGCTTGCCTTCTTCGTCGTACATCGAGATGTCGCAGTGCGCGCCTTCGGTCTGGTCTTTGAATTTCAGCGCGAGATCCGGAATCTCCGGCCGCCACAAATTCGAAAACGTCATGCCAACGCGCGGCTCGTAGCTCAACTCTTCGTTGCGTACGGGCTGCACGACATCGAGCAGATCGTGGACTTGATAGCGATGCAAATAGCCCGAGCGTTCGGGATGATGCCCCAGGCGCGGCGAGCCGCCCGGACGCGGATGCAGGACGAGGTCCGGATTCGCGGCGAGTTCTTCGCACGACGCGACTTCGCCCGACTCGTTGGTGAAATGCCAGCCGATGAACGGGTCGAACGCGTGCCAGCCTTCCTTACCGTCGAGGCCCTTGTACCAGACTTCATAAAATGTGTGCCCGCTGCCAAAGGCAACGGCGCGGCGCGCCTTCAAGCCCGCAGCCTGCAGCGCTTCGGCCGCGACCCAGCCCCAGCCGGTGCATTCGTTGTGGCCCCACGAAGTGAAGAGCAGCAGGGGATCGGCGCAGTGCACATAGCCGCCTAGCGAAGGGAGCTGCAGGTTCGCACCGCGGTTCATGCAGCGCAGCAGCCATTTGGCGAAGGCCAACGCTTTGTCGCGGTCGGTTTCGCAGCGCTCGATGCGGAAGACGTCCTTTGCAAACGCGCCCGGCGAACGCCCCGAAGGCCACGCCGAATTGCCCAGCCACACGCCGCTAGCCGAACCGCTTGCTCGCATGCACCGTTCTCCTTAAGTGGGTTACCGCTGGCGTAAGAATACCATTATTTCAGCCCGGCCAGAAGGCGGCGCTGAACCTTAATTGGTCCATTTGGGTGACAGATGCACCAGGTGCGCCGAGGGGCGGCGATAAGCACCCCTCGGACGAGGTGACAGCCAGATAGAAGTGTGGCCCGCTTTTACAGCGACAGGCCTTTGTTCCACTCCGCGCCGAAGGCAATTTCGCTCAGCGGTTTGCGGGTGCGTGGCGCGGTTTCAGCGGCGCGCCGGTTTTCCGGCAACGTGGCCGGGTCGCCGAAGTAACCTACCGACAAGACCGCGACCGGATCGAACTCCACGGGAATGGAGAACGCTACGCGCGCCTTCTCCGGTGAAAAGCCCGCCATCTGATGCACCCACAGGTCGAGCGCTAGAGCCTGCGTCGTCAGATTCGCCGCGGCTTGGCCGCAGTCATAATACGCGTGGGCATTGGGCGAATTGTCTTTCTCGAAGCCAATGCGTGCGCAGACCAGAATCAGCACCGGCGCGCGCTTGGCCCACGGAATATTCCCGTCCACCAGGCAAGCCACGAGGCGCTCGAAGGGCTCGCCACTGGCGCGCTCCAGCACGATGAAGCGCCAGGGCTGCTCGTTGCGAGAGGACGCCGCCCAGCGGGCGGCTTCCAGCAGGCTGCCCAGCTTGGCCGGATCGATGGCCCGGTCGGAGAATGCGCGCGGACTCCAGCGGCGCTTGAGCAGGTCTTGCAGGGGATATTTGGTATCGGCAGGTTTTTCGAGCATGGACGCGTCTCCTTAAGTAGGCGCTTGCGCACTCGAGTATACCGGGGTGTCTAGGCACACGTGCATTACTTTTTAAGGCGAAGTGCCTGCATCTACTCCTTTTTATGCGCGAAGGGGGTTTGCTTTAGGGTAAGCTTTAACAGGCCTAGTCTGGAAACAGTCCTGGTAGCGCTTGCTTGCGGCAGGCTGAATTTCACATGGCGCTGGTGTGCGTGAGGAGTGTACGCATGCCTCGGAACCAATTAATGGACTCTTCCTCGCCTGCATCCAGTTCGCAGGCACCCTCGGGAGGTCACACCGCCGAGCGCGGCAGGCGCATCGGCGATTTTGAATTGCTGAAAAAGTTAGGGCAAGGTTCGATGGGCGCTGTGTATCTCGCCCGCCAGGTCACGCTTGACCGGCTCGTAGCCCTAAAAATTTTGCCGCCCGAAATGGCCGCGGACAAGGAATTCGCCGAACGTTTTCGCCGCGAAGCCCGCGCCACCGCGCGCCTCAATCATCCCAACGTGATCGCGGCCTACGACGTCGGCATCGCGCAAGGCTATCACTACATCGCGATGGAATATGTTGAAGGCATCGACTTAGAACAGAAATTGAAGGACAAGCCCAACGGACGTTTTACGGAAAAGGAAG
>Ga0265314_10003151_pt1 | contig 16181 bp, 21 predicted proteins | sample 4126metaG_FD_203106 | JGI IMG/M metagenome (GOLD analysis project Ga0265314, IMG submission 203106) | Rhizosphere microbial communities from Carex aquatilis grown in University of Washington, Seatle, WA, United States - 4-1-26 metaG | ecosystem: Host-associated > Plants > Roots > Rhizosphere >... | reverse complement strand
GATATTCTGGGCTAAGGGGGGATATTCTGGCTTATGGGAAGGATCTTTCCGGAAGGGGGAAGGATCTTTCGAAAGGCTGAAGGCTGAGGGCTGAAGGCAAAGGGGGTTTGAAATTTCAAATTCGAGATTTGAGGTGGGACCAGGGCGAGTGGCGAGAGAAGATGGAGAATAGACGAAGGGAATGACCTTGCGTGCGATTATCCGATAACACTGCGGCCAGCAGCCGATAATTGCGCGAGTTGCGGAAAATCCGGGTGGCGCTGAGGGAGTGGCGAGTTTTTCCGTTGAGGTGGCCGTGGCGGCAACGGAGGGAGGGTGGGACCTCGGCTGGAATGCAAAGGCCGTGTCCACGCGTCTGCCCGACGGCGGTTGAGCTGGGTGGCTCTTCATGGCTCACAAGATAGCGCGAAGTTGGCCGCGTGTCAAGTATTGTGGTAAGTTAGTTATGTTGGCGTCAAGCCGCGAGCGGGAGAAGGGGTACCACGGATTTGACGGATGATAGGGATGGAACCAGCGGGCCGGGGGGCCAGGCCCGAAAAACCTGAACAGAAGAAGGCGAAGGAAACGGAGTGGTGACCACGGATTTCACGGATGGCACGGATGGGAACAGTGGGGGGCGAGGGGCGGCGGTCATAGACGCGCCGCTACAGAGAGGCGAGGCGGAGACTGGCTACCACGAAAGGAACGAAGGAGGGGGCGGTTCGGCGGGGGAGATTAGGAGCAGGATTACGATTATGATCAAAGGGAACGAAGGGGTGATCACGGATTTCACAGATGGGAGCGGGGGCCTGGGGCGAGGCGCCCTGGGCGTCGGCTCGCGGCGAAGCTACTCATCGAAGAACTGGATCGTCGATCCGACCGCCGCCTGGTTCCCCCGATGAAAAGCACCTTTGATCTGCTGCTCTCGGCTCTGATGTTGAACCTTAGGCTCTTTCGTTGCTGCGTCGCTTCTTGTGCGCATGAAGGAACTCGGCGAACGCTCCGAGAGCGATGCCTATGACATACGCAGTCAATATTGGCTTAACGCCAAACTAGCCGGCAGCGGTGTACGATGCCATGCCAATCGGGAACAGGTTCACCCGCCGCTGTTGGGTTCAGATGCGGGCTGGGGCTGATTGGGAGTTGGCACGGGCAGCAACTCATAGTGATGGTAGGACCGGGATTCCCCAGACTCGAAGTGGTGCAAGGTGAACCCGAGTTTCTCGAGGACGCGAACGGACGATGCGTTGCCGACCTGAACCGTGGCCACAAGCCGTGAAAAACCGAGCTCCTTGAAGGCAAACGACGTGAAAGCTGCGCCAGCCTCTGAGGCGAGACCCTGACCCCAGTAGGCACGCGCGAGGTAAAACGCCAGAGTACCCTCGCCTGGGATCACGGAGTGCGGGCCAAAGTGCGGGTAGACGCCGCAATAGCCGACGTAGTGCCCGGTGGGCTTGAACACGGTAGCCCACAGGCCTAAACGATCTGGGACCGGCGGCAGGTATACGGACTTGAATTTGCGCTCCGCCGCGGCCCGGGAGCGGGGTCCGCCGACGAAGCGACGCACCTCAGGATCCGCCTCCATGGCGCAGAAAGGTTCGAGGTCATTGATGTCGTGGTCTCTGAAGAGCAGCCGAGGAGTTTCGAGGATTATCATGCGGGTTGCCTAACGCTCCAGATCAGCGCCCTCGTGCCGTTGGCTTTTGATTGTCAACTCGGGCTTCATTGCGGGGTTCACTGCACCTGGTTTTGTTAAGCAGCATCCGTTTCGCCTAGCAATTCGCGAATCCACGCGCTAGTGGCCGCTTGTTTAACCGTCTTACCTTGGGAATCTTTATCCGTCGGTCTCGCGCCACGCGCCAGTAGGAGCCTGATGATCTCCGCCTGCTGCTGGTGTGCCTCGTCTGAACCGCTGCCGCTCGCCCCGGTGTTCTGGACCGCCAGATGTAGCGGCGTCGAGCCCGACTTGTTCGGTTGTCGCAGTTCCGCGCCGCCATCCAACAATGCCTTAACGGCGGCAACTGATCGCGTGCGGACCGCCCGGTGCAGAGGCGCCACGCCCGTCTTGTCCACCGCGTTGGGCTCGGCGCCCACCGAGATGAGGTATTCGATCATGCTGGCCTGCGCGTGCGGCTCCTGCCGTCGCCCGTCCGCCGCGTAATGAAGTGGTTCCGCCCCCCGGCGATTCCTCGCCCGGCAATCGGCTCCATGAGCCATCAGCAGCTCCGCCATCGGGCGAGAGAATGCGGCGGCGGCCATGTGGAGTGGCGTGTCGCCGGCATACAGGTAGTGAGAGATCGTAGTAAAGAAGAAGCCGGCTGCGCCTTGCCGCGTCGCGCCGACGGGCGAACCCATAGTGGCCAAGGCCGGCGCAGCTCTTAGGCGACGAGACACGCGGTCGGTGTCCCCGGCGATCACCAGGCGAATGAACTCAACAAAGGCGGAAGTTTCCATTCGGGTCCCTTTCTCGTCAGGTTAACTCTGATTCAGCGACGGCCAGACGGCCATGTTTACAGAACGTCGACGGGTTCTCGTTCGTAAGTGTTCATTCCCAATGACGTTATCTCGTTAGTACAACCGCGGGTTCGGTTATTACAAGATCAAAGAAACCTGCCGCCTTTGCTCAATCTCGTCTGGGATCGCGGCGCCAGCAGCGCCCTCCGGGACCCCACGCTTTATTTCAGCGTTGAACAAAGAATGCGGTTAAACATGCGGTTCACCGAGCAGGTACGCCGCCATGGAGCGCCGATTGGGTCGAATGTGAAAGTCACCGTAACAGAGCATTCTGAGAATAGAATCCGGACGGGCATACCAACTCGCCCAGCTGAGTGGAGAATCTCCATTCATGTCTTTCGCCTCGATGTTTGCTCGCGCGGTCAGCAGCATCTGGATCGTTTCTTCGGTTCCAAAGGCCGCAGCACGGTGCAGGGGTGTTTCACCTTTTGTTCGGCAATCGCGCATGAAGCCACCGGTTTCAACGGAATGCTTGGTCACACAGTTTGGATTGGCTCCATGGCCCAGGAGCACTTTGAGGACGAGATCGTGGGTGAGCCGCTCGGTATTGCACAAAGCCGCGTGCAGTGGCGACTCTCCCGTGTCCGAAGCGGGCCGATTCACGTCCGCACCTTGCTCGATCAGGAATTGACACAGGCGCCAATGTCCGTGAAAAGCCGCCGCATGGAGATCCAGATTGTCGCCCAGCGATTGGATTGATTCTCCGTTGGCGAGCAGAAATCTGATGGCGCTCACGTCCCCGTAGTATGCGCACCAGGTAATGAGGCGGGTTCCGTCCTTGTCCGTGGAAGTTGCGCCGTGGCCGGTGCCCAGGTAATCGAACACCAGGTCAGTGCGGCCATCGGTGATTTGTTGGATGATGCTCTTGCTCATTTTGTGTGCGAATGGTTGGGAATCGGCCTAACAGGGCCGCTTCAGGGGTTTGATGAAGAAGCCGGCGAAAGTTCGACCCAGCCAGGTCGCGCACGATATGGAAAGATCCGCTCGATCCCTATCCATCGATTGAGGCGCCAGGTAAAGGCTTGAATAATCAGGCGATGCACCCAGGCTGGGCGTTCGCTTACTTCGACTTTAAAGCGCAGCTGTCGGAGTTGGTCGACCCTGTTAGTCAGATGCACAAATACATGAACGGCCGATTCATGGGGTCCCAGGTTCAGGCCCGACCGTTGCCAGAGTTGGTTAAGAGACCTACCGTCGGCGTCAGTGGCTTGGAAGCCCAGAACGCCGACATGACGTTTTGTCGTGTTACGGACTTCGAAGCATGGTAAAGGCGCCGCGCTAACAGGTGGCAGGTTCGTGTAACCCAGAAATGTGATCGTGACCGGTGATGACGTGTGGCGGGCTCGGAGATAAGTTGTTGCCCGTATAAGCGCGAAACCAGCCACTATCGAAATAGCAATCCACCAGCACGCCCGTCGCAGACGAGGCCAGTAACCAGCTCGTGCACGGGGCGTCCGCGCAAGTCGAATGGGCTCAAGCCAGTGAAGTGCCATGCGCGCGAATGCTGGCGGCGGTCTAACGCTCGACCTCACTGGGGCGGCGTACGTGAGCTTCGGAAGCTAGACAGAGCGCGCTCGTCGCTTCCAGTGCGGACCGAGGTTTAGACATCCCAGAACTGGCAGTTCGCATTAGTTTATCCGGGCTCATCAAGATCGTCCCACAAGCGCAGATACGCCAGTCCGTCGAAAGCTAAAGGCGCAGCGGATGCTGTCTGCAGCGATTTGATTAGGCGTCTTCGGTTCATTTGGGTTTGGTTGGTTGGCTATTCGTCTGTTGAGGTTGAACCTTCCGGAGTTCGTAGCGAGTCAACCCTTTATCTTGAGTGGTTTCAAAGCTTCTCGGCGTCGCTTCGGCACCGTCACCTCTCGCGACCAAGGTCAGTGCACCGTCCACAATCTTGAAGATGGCGACGACCACTTTGCCGATGCTATTGGTACCCTGGGCTGGGGCACAACCTTTGATGGTGGCGCGGAGCTCCTGGGGGTCTGTGCCTGGAGGCACTGTGATTGTTGTCTCAAACCAGAAGTTCGTGTCCCGGTGAAAGTAGAATGAATTGCCGGTGATCGTGATGGTGATTGTGCTGTCGGACGTATCGCCCACTACGACTCCCTTCCATGTTCCTTGGAGAGGTTGAAGTTCACTGGCGATTGATGTTGGCGTCCTTAGTTCTGCAGGTTTTGCTGTCGACTCGCTCAGGCAGCCGGTGAACAAGGCCGCTAATGGCAAGGCCAATGCGCCCAACATGAACCGGCCGTTTGGTCTTTTCTTCATGAGGTGGCGAAACTGACCGGCGTGTGCTGCCGCCTAAGGCGAATCCTCACCGACGCGAGCGGCCAATGGCGTCGGTATTGTCAACAGCCGCGGCCCGCCCTCGTTCGGCGCAGCGCCGTGTTCGCTGATGTTAGCGGTTGATCTCATCTGGGCCGATCACTTCGGTGACAAGTAGCCCACCGTCACTCTCAAGGAATGCTTCGTCTTCGCCCGGTGCGCGGAAACGGACGTACTCCCTGTCTCCGATCTGCATCGTATGTCCGGCAGCTAACTGCGCACCAGACTCTTGTAAGTAGCCGAAGATATTGTCAAACATGTCAAAGAAACGTTGTCCCTCGTGATGCCCTGCGGCGTGCGCCGCAGAATCTGGCAGTCCAAGAAGTGGTGCTCCGTATGTCCGCATCCAAACGCCAGGAATCCCCTCGACCTCGTGCTTCACGAAGCCACAATAAAAAATCGGGACTGGGAGGGTGCGCAACAGGTCCATGACGTCACCGTCTGAATCCACCCCCGACAAAACGGATGCCGGAAGCGAGGTATGTCCCGATTCGTTGAGAACAACAATCGCCCCCAGTCGAGCCATGACACCCGCTGTTGCCGCAAGCGCGACATACTGCTCCACGGGTGACGACTCGTAACCAACGTAGTAAAGAATGACATGTGCCTTGTGAGATCGAGCACGCTGCTTCAGCTCTTGAGGATAATGGGAAGGCGCAAGACACGCTTCGACGGCCCACGCCGGCATCGGCAGGTCGAAGCCGACGCAGCGGACTACATGCTTTTCCCATCCGATCATCCCGAACATCTTACCCTCGCGGTGCAGGGCGGGATCGATCTCGCAGCGCACCGTGGCCATCGAGGCATGATACGACCTGGAAGCCTTGGCCAAGCAGTCTGAATCCAGCACGCATGGTTCGGGAAAGAGAACTTGGAGGCTGAGGGGGTGTTTGATCTTGGGATTCGCGACGAGCTGCCCATCACCCGAATCGGCTGCGTCTGATCCTCCAAAGAGACGTGAGAATGCGCTCATGGCTTTTTCAGCTAAGTCTGATTTTGCAACGGCCGGTCGGTTATGTTTCCAGGCCGTCGGCGGGTGCTAGCTCGTAAGTGGTTCATTCCCGATGGACGTTTTCCCGTTAGTAGAACCGCGGGTTCGGTTATTACAAGGCTAAAGAAACTTGCCGCTTTTGCCCCATCTCGTCTGAGATCCCGGCGCCAGCAGTTTCCGGCGGGGCTCGACACTTTATTTCAGCGTCGGTTGCTCTGTCCGGCTCCGGAGGTAACCATGTCCAAACCTCTCGGGGTATTGCATAGCGACCTAACGGGCAGAGGTGGGCGACGGCGGCCACGCACAGCGATCGCAACCCCGACTGGCCGCCGTCGGTCGCCGGAGCCCATGGCTAGTTGTCATCTGGAATCCTCCCAAATAATTCCCGTAGGAATCTTCTCTTCCGCAAAACGGGCGGCTTCATCTACTGTGGGAAACGGCGGGGAGGACCAGTACATGAATCTACGCTCTGCCGAAGGCTCATCAAATACGGCCATAAAGCAAGTCTTACCCCGAAACCTCTCATAGTAGGCGTACCGTTCCGGGATCCAACGTTGAAACTTGTCCAGGGTCTCATCACTATCCACCGAGACGATGTAAACATACTCACTGGAAACATCTGGGTAATGGCACACCCCCCGTCGCTCGATCTGTTTCCAGAGCTGGCTCATGAGACCCAACAATGCGGCTCAGGCACGGCGCGCCCACGGCGCTCGAAATGCAAAAGAACCACCGCCGGGCCGTTGCGTGCAGCCGCAAAGCCAGGCCGCAGGTCTCTATCGCTTGGGGAGGTTGTGTTCACGAAACTCATCTGGCGCAATTGTCTGTAATGCGTGCAGTGCTGCAAGCCGCACGGTCGTATCGCGGCTCTCTGCCAACTGCAGCAACTCGGGCACGATAGGCCGCGCGCCATTGCGAAGCTCGACGATGGCGGTCAAAGCCTGCCCCCGGCGCATCTCGGCCGAAAGCAGCGGCATGCGGTTCATCAGTCCGACCCTCACTGCCCATCGCTGGAGTGTGGTCTTGGCGCGTGAATCCTGCCTCTGTAGCCGCGCTACCAGCACATCCAAGTGCTCCGGGCCGATGGTGCTGACAGCACGAAGCGCCCGGCGCGCAACATCTTCAACCCGCGCCTGGTCGGCTTGTGCCTCCGCCAGGGTCTTGTAGGCAAACGGAGAAGTCCTGCTGTGGCCACCATCAACTAAGAACGTGCTGGGAAGCTGGTCGAGCCAGTAGCTGAAGGGCTCGCCTTCGTAGGACGGCTCGCGCGTGAATAGGCAGAAGCTGAGGATGCCAGCGACAATGAGGAGCAAGCCCAGCAGGCCGTATCGGATTGGTTTGGAACGTGGCAAAGGCATGAGCGAGCTAACGGTGATTCTGCAACGGCCAGTCGGTTATTTTTTAAGACTGCTGGGGGTGCCAGCTCGTGAGTGGTTCATTTCCAATGAACGTTATGCCGTTAGTAGAACCGCGGGTTCGGTTATTACAAGACTAAAGAGACACGCCGCTTTTGCCCCATCTCGTCTGGGATCCGGGCGCCACTAGAGCTCTCAGGCGGCCCGATGCTTTATTTCAGGGTTGGCAAGCGGGGGGAGTAACCAGACTGCGCGCCAACCGAGCCTAAGGGCAACGATTGTCTGGGAACGGGCGTTGCCTGAGAGACCGGCTTCCGGCAAGTGACGCACCACGGTGATTTGTAGCAGATCATTTCGGGACGAGACTGCCATTGAAACTCGCTTCGATCGTCCCCGGGCCTTCGCTAGTAAACCCTATCTCAACGTAACCGCCTGCCTCCAAGCGCAGCCCCTTGGGGAAGGTGAGGTGGCGAGTCTTTTTCGGCTCAACGTAGACGACTTGAAGTCTCCAGACAGCGGTGCCCCCTGCATCGCGCCCAATGAGATCAGCACGCCCCAGGGTTCCGCCTGCTTCGGGAAAGTAGTTCAGGGTGATCGTATCGACTTCTAAGGTGTGTTTGGCGGGGACAGTCGAATTATCACCTTGCCACATCCAGTCGACTCGTCGATAGCCACCGAACTTTACCTCAGCATCTGTGGTTACTTGTTGGATCATATGAGTCTCCGTGTCTCTAGTTTCTCTTCGCTAGTTTCAGAATCGCGTCCTGATTTGAGCCGAAGGCCGCCGAATGCGCTACCAGCGGCGACTACCGACTCGGCAGGCGGATCGCTGTAGGATCGCAGACACCTAGTCCGCGGGCGTGAAGCGAACTCTAATGGATGCCGCAGTTTTGACAAGGAAGTTGGTTAGGGCCGTGAACGCAGTTGGGCCCGTACGCCGCCGTTCCCGACGTCTCAAGTTGGCCGATTATCCCCCCCTTGCCGCATACGCAGGCGGGAGGTGGCGGCTGGGCTCTGGTGACCGGCGGTGACCGGAGCCAAGCCGCCCGTCCACAAAACGTTCAGGTGCCTCCTGTGCCGGTGCTCGGATACTGGCACCACCCCGTACCGCTGCCCATGTTGCCAGAGGCAGTTCCCAGGCCGCTGGAGAGGTTCGTCGGGAGACAGCGTGCGCACGCACGTTGGTCTGGGCCCCCCGGCTGTGGCCCTCTCTGCAAACCCCCGGCCTCCGCCCACCGTTGCCATGGGTAAACTCTTGGGGTTGAGATGCCGGTGTGGCGAAATGGCAGACGCAAAGGACTTAAAATTCGGAAATCTGGCCTTTCAGACAGTTTCACTTACCTGCACAAACTTCGCGCCAAAACCTCGATTCTATTGGTCAAAACCGCATTCATCCATGCCCGCTTGCGCGCTCGGGCCAAAATCGCAAGTGTAGCAAAAAGTGTAGCAATTCGTTGAAGAGAAAAAGGCTCTTTCGTCGCACTGCCTGCGAGTAACCTCGAGGCTACATGAGTCCGTACCGCCAGGGGTCATTCGCGATCCGGAAGAATCGGAGCATCACGACCCAAAAACAGGTCCCAGAGAGTCCCTAGGGCGAGGCTCGATTAGGCCAGCATCGCTCTCCGAGGCTGATAGATCCCCTGATTGCTAGCGATTTTTGCTATGGGGCGGATGAACATCCTCATGCTGACTGGCCCCCGTAAAGGGCACTCAGGGGTATCGCATCGCCGAAACAGGACACGGACCAGACGCTGGCCCCGGTTCTGAGACTGCATCGAGCTCGCACGTGACCGAAGGAGTCGTTTACTCTTCGAATGTAACGAACCGTCTCTTGGATCGTCCGGTTGACGCTTCCGGTCCTGCCCCGGCTGGGTTTGTTGCGCAACCCAGCGGTGATGAAAGCATCCGATGTCCTGCCACAGATTCGACTGGCATCATCTGGGGTTGGCAACTGCACTTTACCGCGCCGAAAGGGACTGAGGATAGCGGACGGGCTTGGAATCAGCATTTGTGTCCAGACACCCTCAAATTCTCCAGTCACCGATCCATGATGCGGCACCTTGACCAAGGAAGCCTGACCGGTGGGGCGCTCCTGCGACTCAACGATGACCTTCCACCCACCGCACGGATTGTCTTGCTCTTCCATGTCTGCGCCAAGCAAACACCGGACGCCAGCGACGCTGAGCCAAAGCACCACCGAGAAATGGTTGGGGCGGGAGGCTCCTGGTTTTACGAGTGGGCCACTCTCCGTCAGCAAGGCAGCGATTTCCTGTAGCGATCTGGCCAGGGAAGCGTCGGACGGGGAGAGCGAATGTAACTCGGCCGCGGTATTGATGGCCTCGCCGTGCGCCGGTGTCCGTTTCCACAAGCAGCGGTTGGCGAGTGCAAATCCCACCGGGTAAGGGACGGTGTCAGGAACCGGGACAGACTGGGTGATCCTTTCCAGAACACCACTCAACTCGCTCACTGGCGAATCCGTTAGCCCCTTTTGCTTCCAAAGATCGGTGTATGCTACGAACTCCTTTTTGAGGAGGGCTGTCGAGCAAATGAATTTGGCCCCAGGGCAATCACGGACCGTTTGCGCAAGTCCCTTCACATGGTCATCATGCCAGTGCGTGGCCACGACCCTCTTGACTGCCGTTGCCGGATCCGCGCCGAGGCGGCGTAGATAGCCAAGCCCAACGGGAGTCAAACCGTCCGGCTCAAGACAGGAGTCGACGATAACCCAATCCCCCCATCCAAGGTGCGCTACGATGGACTCTCCAAAGCCTGGACCAAAGATCGAAATCTCCAGTTCGTCCGGCTCAGGCGGGGTGATTGGCGCGGTCGAGGTCAAAGAAGGAAAGGAGCGTTTCCGCCGACTTTTTGGCCCGATCCACGTCCTCAGGTGACCACGACGGTAGGCGTTTGAACCGAATAACGGACGATCTGGAAACCTGCCCGTAAACCTCGCGCCGGTATCCAATCACCCAGTAGAACATTGCGCCGGGTTTCACTAACTCGAGGTCGCCAGGCATGATTTCTGCCAGGGGAATCTCGGCCTCTTCCTCGACTCCGGGGTTGGTTCTGTCCGACAATCGACTCACGAAGGCTTCACTTGTGACCGAAATGACCGTCCCGTCGAACCTCTGCAAAACCTCGAAGCTCGGAGCTACTAGGTCTGCACCCCGCGGCCAGACGATCGCGAGCTTGCCGTGGGAGGTCTGCTCTTGAATCCGGATAGAGTCTTGGCTCCTAGGGTTGTCCGGAGATTTGATCCCTGTGTGATCCGAGGGCCGCTGAACAATCCCAAGTCGGCGGTCCGCAGATCGAGTTGTGTCCGCTGATGTGTTCCCATCCCGGTCAAAGCCGAACGGGCGAGCGCCAACGAGGAGCGGAGAGCCAAAACGCGCCGTCGTGAGCTTCAAAGGCTCGTGAGCTGGAGGGTAGATTGGCTTCATTGCGTCTTGATTACACCCTGCATAATGTGCATGGCACGGTCAAGTGAATCTTGCCATGTGGCGGCTAGGATTTCCATCATGCGCTCACTCTCGAGGGCATTTCCATCCACCGCAATCTCGAAGTGGTCGTTGACATCCACAAAAACCCCAACGCCCGGCGCTAGTCTGACCGACGGTTCTACTGTCACGATGATCCGCCCTTGGAATCCGTCGGGCCGGTTGCCCATCATCATGACGCGAAGCATTCCCGGTCCTTCTAGCAGCCCTGCCCACGGTTCTTTGGGCGCTAAGCGATGTCCCAATGCATGCCAGGTCAATGCGCTGTCCGCCCGAAAGTGCGCCGTCCGGTTTATCCCCAATTGCTTGACAGGCATGTGGCGCAACAGCTTGAAAGTTCCGATTACTAGATCTCGCATCGAATCGAGGTGCTGAATCTGCGAGGTGCTGACCGTGAACTTCTCCTGGAGAACCTCGAGGTTAAGCCAACCGATGGAGAAGAAGCTCGCTTCCTTGCTGACGATCTGTACGTCCGCTTTCTCTGCCTCTTGGTTCTGAATCAGTTTCTCTCTCGCGAACCAATCGGGATGAAAAATCGCTGGATTGAACGAGCCAACGAGTACGATCGACACGCCCTCTATTTCTGGCTTTGTTACGGACACGGGTCGGATTCTTGTAGACCAAACGCCGCTTTTGCGAGCCAAATCTGAGCCCGGTAGCTAGTTCCTGCTGCTCGACGCTCGGTGGTTTGCCACCTCCTTTTGCATTGCCTCGCGGCTGCGTTTCATGCAAGGCTCAAGCATGTATCCACGTGGGTTTGAGGAGACTCGACCGGTCCAGGCGTGGCGGCTAACGCAAGGCGGGCGGCCTGATTGCGGTGCCTACTTGGACGGGCGCCGAATCCAGCGAAAACCCCGGGGCCATCGCCAACCGATCAAGCGAGTTGAGATTCCCACCGATTTCTTCAAGCTCGGGTTCAAGCACCAGCCTTTCTCGCGTCCTGGTTTTCATTCTCCCGGCCTTAATCCGTAGGATGCCGTTCGGTCTAACCCTATAGAAACCGCGTGACACTTATCCGAACCTCGTTAGCGATTTTGGTGGGTTCGTGTTCTGCCGTTGGAGCTCAAAACCAGTATTTTCACACGAACTACGATGGCCAAGCCACACTTACGGGGTACATTGGCACCTGGGGCGCTGTCACGATTCCGCCGACGATCGACGGCGTCCCCATAGCCAGTATCGGCCGGAGAGCTTTTTACGGCGTATCGCAACTGACCAGCATAGCGCTTCCGGATACCGTCACGAATATCGATAATGACGCTTTTACTAGTTGCTCGTCGCTAACGAACGTCACGCTTCCAAGCCGGCTGATATCGATTGGATCCGAAGCGTTCAACGATTGCAGAGAACTCCCAAGCGTTGACATTCCGGAGACCGTGGAATCGATCGGCGCCTATGCATTCAGCGGATGCTCTGCGTTGTCGAATATCAATGTACCAAACAAGCTCATGAGCATTGAGCATGGTCTTTTTCAGGGCTGCGCCTTCTCGAACATCAAACTTCCTGATGGTCTGATTTCTATAGGAGGTGAAGCGTTCATGGAGTGTTCTCTTCTTACGAACATAAACATACCAGACTCCGTAAGGAGTTTCGGGGATGCCGCATTCTTGGGATGCACCAATTTGTTGTCGATTAGGATTCCTGTCTCTGCCACGAACCTTGGCGACGCTGAATTTCAATCGTGCTATAGCCTAACCTCTATTACGATCCCGGCAGGAGTGACCAATATCGGAAGCAACGCCTTTGCCTGGTGTTACGGACTGACGAATGTTACTATTCCGGCAAGCGTCAAAACGATCCACGCGAGGGCGTTTTGGTTCTGCTCAGGTCTCCAATCAATCTACTTCAAAGGAGATGCTCCGCTGACCGGGTATGAAGTATTTTACGGCATTGGCCGTGGCATCCTCTACCGCCTTCCAGATGCAAAGGGATGGACCGCGGGAATCGATGGTCGTGGGGCCCTGATCTGGAACCCCGCCTTCGACACCATGGCCCCCACCTTCGAGATCCGAAGCAACCATTTCACCCTCCCTCTGACCGGCGCAGGCCCGGCGATCGTCGAGACCACCTCGGACCTAGCCAGCGGAGTCTGGGCGCCCCTGGGGGCTCCCAGCGCTTCGGGCGCCCCATTCACCGACGCAATCCAGCCGGCGAACCCGCGCCGATTTTACCGGCTGAGGTCGCCCTGAGCGCCTCCAGCAGGCGCAACCGGGTTTCCCTGGGGGGTGAGTAGGGAGTCTCCTTGGACGATCTGACGAGCGCAGGGTCCGCGTAGGCGGTCCTTTCGCACGAGACCATTTTTTTCAGAAAAACGCTCAAAAACTAGCAGCGAGTCCTTACCGTGAGGCACTAGACCCCTGTAAACATTGATCAAACTCGCACATCAGGGGAGGGTAAACTGCGCAGATATTCGGGTTTTTCCCAGTTCGGGGGTGGTATCCACCCGCGCCAAATCCTGGTGGACAAGATTCTACCGTATGATTCCCCTCGCTTTCGATGGACTTTATGTCACGAGATCGGCCATCTAGTTCTGCACCGCAGGAGGTCCTTGGCTGCCGGTCATGCCGCCAGAACCAGATAGAAGGCCGCTGGAGAGGTCAGTCGAGAGACAGCGTGCGCACGCACGTTGATCCTGACCCGCGGCGGCTACGGCCCGCCCTGAAACCCACGGCTTGCGCCCACCGTTGCCTTGGGTAAACTCTTGGGGTTGAGTGCCGGTGTGGCGAAATGGCAGACGCACAGGACTTAAAATCCTGGGACCCTTAAAAGTCGTGTGGGTTCAAGTCCCACCACCGGCACCATGTATTTACTGGCCGTTTTAAGCAGTTCTTGACTTTTCCCGACTGTTTCCCTACATTGTTTGCGTGAAACGACGCAAACCTATCCGCATCACTGTCGGGAATGCCCTTGTATCGATCTACGTCCGGACCCAAAGGAAGGAGAGCGGCGACTATCAGGTTTTTGAGGTGGCCGACAAGACCGGGGGCAAGCGCAAGCTCATCTCCTTCGCCAGCGAGGAGGATGCCCGGGCGAAGGCAACCGAGATCGCCACTAAGCTTGCCAACCTCGAGGGCGCCTCGCTCCTGCTGACAGCTCGAGACCGGCAGGTCTACCTGGACGCCGTTGAGGCGCTGAAACCCACCGGGACCCCGCTGCACATCGCCGTGGCCGATTACGCCGCCGCCAGGGCCCGCCTGGGAAGCCGATCCCTGGCTGAGGCTGTCGGCTACTACCTCGCCCGTAACCCTGTGACCATTCAATCCCTGCCGGTGAGGGAAGCGATCGCGAAAATGGTTGCCGCGAAGAAGTCCGACAGCGCCAGCAAGGTCTACGTCGACGACCTAGAAAAGCGCCTCAAGAAGTTCGAGGAGTCGTTTAGCTGCGACCTAGGAACCATCACGGAACCGGCGGTCACCGAGTGGTTGCGGGGTGGCTGGCAGGGACGTAGCCGAAACAACTACCGCGGCGCCGTGGCTACCCTGTTCCGGTTTGCGGCCGCAGAAGGATGGGTTTCGAAGGATCACCTGGACTTCGACCGTATCCCCAAGGCCAAAGAGGCGGAAATGGAGGTCGGAATCTTCACCCCGAAGGAGATGACCGCACTACTCGCCGCCGCACAGCGCAATCCGGACGATCTTCCGCGCGGGGTCAATCGGCGAAATGGTTCACGAAATGGCCTACTCGCTCTTCTGATCCTGGGGGGATTCGCTGGAATGCGCACCGCGGAGGTGCAACGTCAGCTTTGGTCAGACATCAATTTGGAGCGTGGTTTCATCCGGGTGACCGCCGCCAAAGGAGGCACGGCCGCAAAGCGCACCATTCCGATTACAGATAACCTTCGCGCGTGGCTGGCAGTGTGTGGGCGCGACTCGGAAGTGTGCTGTGACTACCCACGCCCGGCGGACGCCATGGACGGGCTTGCGAAACGAGCAGGGGTGGAATGGGAGCACAACGGATTACGCCACAGCTTTGTGAGCTACCGGCTCGCCATCACTCACGACCTTGCCCGGGTATCCCTGGAAAGCGGGAACAGCCCAGGGATGATCCAAAAGCACTACAAGGAACTTGTGGGAGAGGCGGAAGCCCAAGCATGGTTCAACATTTTCCCTACGACAGTGGAGGTAAAACAATGAGTGCGCCCGCCAAAAAATTCAACTTGGACACTGCCGCGAAGAAGCTTGGACTGCCGGCCCCCGCAGAGTGGGACTTCCGGATGGTGACAGATGACGAGGTCCCTTACGTCGTCGCGTGGGAATACGCGCGGGAAGATACTGCCTTTGCCTCTGCCTTCGAGGCCTGGCTCAATGCGAAGATTGATGGCAAGCCAATACGTGAGCACCTCCGATCCGCCCATGAGCCGTGTGAGCTATTTTTGAGTCCAGCAATTGAGGATACGTGGCGCGCTCAATTCCGGCCGCGGCACAACGTGAACGATCTGCTAATGAGCATCGTGTTGTACTGCGGATTTTCAGAATTCCCATTGTCGTGGTACCACAACAAGAGGCGCTTAATCTCGGAGAAACCAACTGTGTTTTCGTTATCGCCTATTTCCGCCGATGAAGCCACCGATAGGTGGTTGCCAAAGCTGCTTCCGGGCATGATGCGAAGAGGAGGTCACTACCTTGCTTACATTGATTTCAGGCAAGGCAAGTTGAGCCAGATTCAGAAACTAGCCGCGACGATCATCGCGCAAGAGTACAAGAAGTACGGTGTTAAAAAACAGCCCGGGAAGACGGCTGTTCATCGGGAGCACCTCAAACATCTGGCAGCCCTGCGGTTGTCGCGCCTATACGATCCAGAAGCGGCCCCGGATCGATTTAAGAAGGCTTTCACAAAGTCAAACTGTCTGCGCGAGCAGCTGCGGGAATACAGCAAGCTCACAACGCCCGAGGGTGTTATGGTTCACGAAGCGCTCCCCATTTTCGCGCATTCGAGCGGCTGGATCCGAGCGGTAAAAAACGCCCAAGCTCTCAGGTTAGGCTTCAATCCGACGGTGTTTCTACCGGTTCCCCGCTGAATTCTGTTATCCTGATTGATAGGGCTCAATCAGGATAACCTTGCTCCGTTGCGAGTAGTGCAAGAATGGCGCAAGTGTGTCGCATATGGCACACGAAAAGCCCACAACTCCCACCGGGGGCGCAAATCCAGCGCCCATAATCGCACAGGCACCACCGACCGCCTGCTACCTCAACAAGCGCGAGGCCGCCCGGCTTCTCGCCATTTCGCCACGCACGCTGGACGGATGGCTACGCCGCCGGCTGATCCCATTCTACAAGCTCGGGAAGACGGTCCGGCTTTCTGAGCGGGACATTGAACAGCATCTCGCCGACCGCTGCCGCGTTGCGGCCGTCGCGCAATGAAATCCCCGTTTCGCCGCAGCAAGACACCCCGTGTTGCCGGCGGCGCGAAACTGGAGGAAAAGCGCCGGTTTGAAAATTCGGCTGCGGCGGTGCGAAGCTCCATGTCGCTTGGAGAGGCTCAGGGTTCGATTTGATCCTTCATTCTGTAACTAGCGCC
>Ga0265314_10003150_pt1 | contig 16185 bp, 16 predicted proteins | sample 4126metaG_FD_203106 | JGI IMG/M metagenome (GOLD analysis project Ga0265314, IMG submission 203106) | Rhizosphere microbial communities from Carex aquatilis grown in University of Washington, Seatle, WA, United States - 4-1-26 metaG | ecosystem: Host-associated > Plants > Roots > Rhizosphere >... | reverse complement strand
AGAACGCCGCCGCCTGAGCCGCCGCCCGCTGTTCCGCGCCGGTACCTAAAGAGGCGGGACATTCGGATGATTGCGTTCACGCCCGCGACGACTATGTTCGCCCCCGACGACGCCTTGGGACCCGCGGATGATCGAAACGCCTTGCGTCAATATTTGCACGATGGATCCGCGATCCGGGCTCTGCGCCGGCTGCGGCCGCACCATCGACGAAATCGCCCGCTGGGCCTCGCTCAGTCCTGCCGAGCGCAGCCGCATCATGACCGAACTGCCAGCCCGTCTTACTCTCAACAAGCCGAATAATGCCCAAACCGCGACAGGATCATAATACGTTGAGCCGCCGCCTGACCTGGTCCTTCGTGCTGGGCGTGGCGCTGTCGCTGGCGGCGCTGATCGCCAGCAATGACCAGGACGCCATCGCCAATCTGCTGCGCCACGACATCGGCTCGCTGGTGCTCAAAGTCGCATTTCTGGTGTTTGCCGGCGGCCTGGTGTTGGTGCTGTTTCGCGAGAGACTGTCGAAGGCGCTGGAAGCGACCTTGTTCTGGGCCGTCGTCGGGCTGCTGCTGGTGGTGGGTTACACCTATCGCTTCGAATTGCGCGACGTGGCCGACCGGGTCGTCGCCGAGCTGATGCCCGGCCACGTCGCCGGCCACGGCCGTAGCGTCCAGGTGGTGCGCGGCAACGCCGGCGACTTCGCGGTCGCGGCGCATATCAATGGCGCGAAGATCCCGATGGTGCTCGACACCGGGGCAAGTTCGGTGGTGCTGACCCAGGAAGCCGCCAAGGCCGCCGGTCTGCCGATCGAGGTGCTCGATTATTCGGTCAATGTCGACACCGCCAACGGCCGCACTCGCGCCGCGCCCGTGACGCTCGACCGCCTCGCGGTCGGCGGCCTGACCGAGCGCGCGGTGCCGGCGCTGGTGGCGCAGCACGGCCAGCTCAAGACCAACCTGCTCGGCATGAGCTTCCTCAACCGGCTGGAAAGCTGGGAAGTGCGCGGCGACACTTTGCGCATGCGCGGCAGCCCGTAACGGCTCTTTTTAAGCGAGCATGAACTTATCCGAAAACCGGTTCCCACTTTTCGGGATCATGCTCAAATCAAACTGACGATAAATCGCAGCGACGCGAACATCAGGAAGAAACCGAAGGCGACTTCGAGTTTGCGGCGCGGCAGCCAGTGCGCCAGCCGCACGCCGTAGCTCGCGGTATAGCTCGACACCGGCGCCATGAAGGCGACGCCGAACAGCGACACGAAGCCAACCGACAGCGGCGGCAATTGCGCCAGATGCGGCCAGCCGGCCAGCATATAGCCGACGGTGCCGGCAATGGTGATCGGCACGCCGACGCCGGCCGACGTCGCGACCGCGCGCTGCATCGACTGGCCGTACAGCGTCAGCACCGCGTTCGAGATGGCGCCGCCGCTGACGCCGACCAGCGACGAAAACAGTCCCGTGATGAACCCGTAAAACGACTGCGCACCGCGGCCGGGCAATTCGCTGCCGAGGCTCCAGCGGTCGCCGCCGGCAAACATGCGCGCCGAGATGAAGCTCGCGAACACCACGAAGGCGACCTTGAACACGGTGCCCGGGGCGTAGCTCGCCGTGACCGAGCCGATGGCGACGCCGACGATCGCCGGCAGCGTCCAGATGCGCATGACTTCAGGGATCACCGCGCCGCGCTTCTTATGGGCGACGTAGGAGCGGAACGTGGTCGGCACGATGATGGCGAGCGACGTGCCGATGCAGAGCTGCATGCGCACTTCTTCGGGCACATGGAGGACGCGGAACACCTCGTACAGCACCGGGACGATGACCGCGCCGCCGCCGATGCCGAACAGGCCGGAGAAAATGCCGGTGACGACGCCCGCGGCAACGATCAGCAAGGCCAGCCACGCGAGTTCGCCGATCGGATAGCCCAGCAGCATGTTTCCCCCGGCGCGCGCGTTTTGGCGGTAGCGCGCATTATTGGCGCATGATCTGGTCCGAAAACCGGTTCCCACTTTTCGGGATCATGCGCGTCACGCCGCGATGTTCGACAAATCCTTCGCGCTGTCCAGCACCAGGGCGAGCGCATCAGCCATGACGGCGGCGCTGGCGCCGGGCTTGACCGACTCGGTGGCGAGATGGCGCCGGAAGGCGCGCGCGCCCGGCACGGCGCGGAACAGGCCGAGCACATGGCGGGTGATCGAATTGAGCCGAACGCCTTTGGCCATTTCACGCTCGATGTAAGGCATGAGCGCGCGCGCCGCCTCCTTGGCCGAGGCGACGGGCGCGGCCGCGCCGAACAGCAGCGGATCGACGCCCAGCAGCAGCCACGGCTCCTGATAGGCGGCGCGTCCCATCATCACGCCGTCCACATGCGCGAGTTGCGCCTGCGCCTGCTCCAGCGTGGCGATGCCGCCATTGATGACGATTGGGAGGTCCGGGTGCTCGGCCTTCAGCCTGTGCACGATTTCATAGTTGAGCGGCGGCACCTCGCGATTCTCGCGCGGCGACAGACCTTTGAGCCAGGCCTTGCGGGCGTGCACGATCAAGGCGTCGGCGCCGGCCTGCTTCATGGCTTCGGCGAAGGAGAAAAGCGATTCCTCGGGGTCCTGGTCGTCGACGCCGATGCGGCATTTGACGGTGACTGGAATTTTCACCGCGGCTTTCATCGCCGCGACGCCATCGGCGACCAGGGCCGGCTCGATCATCAGGCAGGCGCCGAAGCGGCCTTCCTGCACGCGGTCTGAGGGGCAGCCGACATTGAGATTGATCTCGTCGTAGCCGAAATCCGCGCCGATGCGGGCCGACTGCGCCAAAGCCTGCGGGTCGCTGCCGCCGAGTTGCAGCGCGACCGGATGTTCGGACGGATCGAAGCCGAGCAGCCGCTGCCGGTCGCCGCGCAAGACGGCGCCGGTGGTCAGCATTTCCGTATAGAGCAGCGCCTCGCGCGTCATGAGGCGATGGAAAAACCGGCAATGCCGGTCGGTCCATTCCATCATCGGGGCGACACTGAATTGACGTTTTATTTCAGTCACTTATGAATTTGCCTGGCACGGGCGGCGCGGTGAATTCCGCTTTGGGCTTAGCAAATTTCATCGTAGCGCGGACAGAAATTTCAGCCGTCGGGCCTCCGATGGCCGGTTACCTGCGGCTCAGTCCTTCTTGAACTGCGCGACCACCGGCTCGGCCAGAACGGGCACACAATATTTGGCGAAGAACGCCTGATGTTCCGGTGACTCGGCATATTTCAGATAGTCGGCGCCACCCGTGCTCATTTTGGACTTATGTTGGCAGCCTTCGCGACCTCACTCCATTTCTCCCGCTCGTGCGTGAGATAGGCTCCGAATTCCTCGGGCGATCCGCCGTGGATGTCGACTGCGAGCTTCCCCAACACGCCCTGCACTGCGGCATCCTTCAGGCTTTCGTTCACCGCCGAGTTGATCTTCGCGATGATTGCCTTGGGAGTGCCGGCTGGGGCGACAATCCCGGTAAATGATACCGAGACGAAATCGGGCACGCCGGCCTCGATCATTGTAGGCAGCTCGGGAATCTGTGGGCTGCGCGCGCTGCTGGTAACCGCAAGCGCGCGAACGGTTCCGTTACGAGCAAGAGGGAGCGACACCGCCGGATTTTCGAACGTTAGTTGCACCTGGCCGCCGATCACGTCTTGGGTGGCGTTGCCACCGCCTTTGTACGGCACGTGCACCATGTCGATGCCGGTTTTTAGCTTAAACATCTCGCCAATCATGTGCCCTGGCGTGCCGACACCCGGCGAGGAAAACGACAACTTGCCCGGATTGGCCTTGGCGTAGGCGATCAGTTCCTTCACCGAATGGACTGGAAGCGCTGGATTGACGACGAGGATATTCGACGTTGTTCCGACCAGAGCAACCGGCACCAGACTGTTCGCAGGATCGTAATCCGGTAACTTGAAAACAATCGGACTGATGACCAAGGGCCCGGTCGCACCGAACAACAGCGTGTATCCATCCGGATCGGACGTCGCGACCACGCGCCCGCCAATCGAGCCTCCTGCCCCGCCTCGGTTCTCGACGACCACGGTCTGGCCGAGGACGACGCCCAAACGCTGGCCGATCACGCGCGCAACGACATCGGCCGGACCGCCGGCGCTATAAGGCACGATCAACTTGATTGGCCGCACCGGATAATCCTGAGCGGACGCGACCGTGCTCACCACTACGCCGGCGAACAATGCAAGAATGGTGGCGAACCTCATATCGACTTAGCTCCCATTTCCCATGCCTGCGTTGCCGACCGGATTTATTTCGGTTCTTTGCCTTCAACGTGCCAAACCGGCGTTTCGGGCTCGAGGCCGCCCCGTTGGCGTAGCAGCGTCTCTTCGCCGTTCGCTTCCCACTCGCCCGCGACCGCACGCCGCGCGAACGTTTCCCACGTCTCAGTCCAGTCGCCGAGCGTATATCCGTGCCAAGGCTGACGGATCGTGAGCGGCGGCAAACCCATTTCCTCCCAGATTTTGCGCGCGTCATCCATGAATTCGCGCGATGGCAATGCCAGCGGCGGCATTTTTTGTTTCAGGGTAGCGTCGATAAGCATCGCCGAGTCCGACTGCCGGCCGCTGTAAATGGCGCCCTGCACGCCGCGGCGGTAAGGCACGATCTGGACGTCCTCGATCGGATTGGAGCGATACGCCATGGACCACAACATCGCGTCGGTATTATTGGGGTCGATGTCCTCGCTGACCGCGATGCAAATCTTGCCGACGCCGGCCGTGAAATTGGAGGCGCCATGAAGGGCGCGCCAGACTTCGGTGCGTTGCGTGCCGTGCGCGAACTGCAAGAACAAAACCGGACGCAGATTTGTGAGCGCTTCGTGCATCACCACCCGTTTGATGCCTCGAACACCGAGCGCATCGCGCAGGTGGGAGAGATAAAGCGGCTCGTAGGCGACCAATTTGATAGCGCTCGATTCGCTTGGCGTTACCTGGCTGATGATCGAGGCGAATACGGCCTGTTTGCGATGCGTGATCGCCGTCACCCGCATCGGCATGTTGAAGGCTTCGAGCGCGACGTAGCCGTTGCTCTCGCCGAAGGGCGCTTCCGGCTCCAGCACCGAGGTGTCGATCACGCCTTCAATGACAATCTCGGAATCCGCCGGCACATCGATATCGATGGTAACGCACCGCACGATCGGAATGGCCTGCCCGGCCAGACCGCCTGCCACCGCCATCTCGTCGATGTCGATTGGGAGTTTCTGGGGTCCGGTGAACTCGACCACCGGCGACGCGCCGATGACAATTGCGATTTCCATCGGCTTCTTCAACTCGCGATATTTGAGCCAGTGGACATAGCCGCCGGCGCCGCCTGCCCTCGCCACCATGCGCACGGCGAGGCGATCGGTCGCCTTGAGGGCCGCGCGGTACATGCCCATGTTTTGGACGCCCGTTTCGGGATCGCGGGTCGTGCAGAGCGTTGCCGTCAAATAGGGCGCAGAGTCAAACCCCGGCGTTGAGATCGGGACCGGCAGCGCCGCAAGTCCGCCGCCCTTCTGCTTCAACGCATCGCCTTTGATCACCACCTCTTGGCAGCTTGCATTGGTGACACGTACCGGCGGGATCGGGTTTTGGATGGCGCGCAGCCAACAATTGCCGATCTCTTCGACTTTTTTGCCCATTCCGAGCGCATAGATACGTGGTGAGGCGGCCAAGGCGCCGACCACCACCGGCATATCGTATTTGCGGCCATTTGAATCGGTAACGTTGGTAAAAAGGAAAGCGCGCCGCTCATCGGCAGGCATGCCACCGAGAAATTGCCACCGCACCAGCGGATGCAACTGCGTATCCTTATTTATCGGACGGTCAATGCGCAGGAGTAAACCCTGCGCTTCGAGATCGCTCAGATGGAGTTGAAAGTCGAGGCGAGGCTTCCGATCAACCGCATCTGCTGCGGCATTATTCTCAGCAACATCGCCAGGCATGGTGAGAACTCCAAAATCGGTTTAGCTGACGAAAACGCCTGGCTTAATTCGGGCTAGCACCGCCAGCGAAACTTGGCAGAAGCCGCCGGCGACGTTGCCGACGGACCGTATTCTCAGGCGAATGCTAAGGACCATCGCAAGTTTTCGTCAATCCAATACGCGAGCAAATTCCGCGACACGGAAGTTAAACCCGCGATAAGCCGCTTATAGACGCGATCCATTCAGCTGGCCGGAATTCGCGCGCCGCGGCGATGGATCCGCGCCGGCTATTTTTCCTGCCGCACTAGCGCTAGCAGCGCTCCGGCATAGTCGAAGCTTTGCATCGCAGACATACCGACTGCGCCAACCTGGAACTTCTTGATCGTTTCCAAAATCGGCCGCGGCCGTGCCGAAAGCTTCCCAAGGAATGCGCCGCACGATTGTTCGAATTCTTCCGCCGGGTAAATGTGGCCGACCAAGCCGCTTCGCAGGGCTTCCACAGCGCCGATGCGCTCACCGGAATAGAACAGGTAGCTCAGAACTGCCGGCGGCAGTTTGCGGATGACGGCCGACATGGCCATGGTCGGCGCAATGTTGTGTTCTATTTCCGGAAAGGCGAATTTCGCCGTCGCCGAAGCGAGCGCGACGTCGCAGCCGCCGACCAGCGCCGCGCCAAAACCGATGGCGTCGGCATGAACACAAGCGACGACAGGAATCGGCACGGCCACCAGCGCCTCGGAGACCGACAACACTGGCCCCATCATTTGATTGCGAATCTGATAGGGCGTCAGCCCAACCGACGTCTCGCCCTGGCCATCGCGCCCGCCGCAGAAGGCCTCGCCACGGCTGCGGATGGCGATCACATTGACGTCGCTGCGCTCGCCGAGTTGCCGAATCGTGCGGCCGAGATCCGCGATCATCCCACGCGTAAGGCGGTTTGCTTTCTCCGGCCTGCCGAGATCGAGGTAGGCGACTTTTTCTTCGACCTGGATGGCAAATTTAAATTCTGTGTCGGTGGGCATTTTTCTATCTTGATGTGAGGGGCTAATGGAGCGCCGAGAGCGGGTATCATACCCGCTTGACCGAGCGCCGGATTGAATCGTCCGACGAGAGTGGATGTGCGTCCAGGGTGATGTCCAAGCAGACGGGACAAATGACGGGCTTGCAGCTTCACCAGCGTTTCAATGCTTGCAATCCGTTCAGGTGACATGCGGATATCCGGCGCAACGACGCCAAGTCCGCCGCGAACCCGGCCGGACGCGTCGAAAAACGGAGTAGAGACGCCGACCGCATTCGACGCGGCGCGCTGGCCACGGCTTACAGCAACACCACGCTCGCGAATGAGCTTGAGATCGTCCTGGAAACTGTTCCAGTCAGGTACTGGCGCGCCGGTCGCAGGAGAAGGCCCTGCTTCCGCTAGCGCTTGGCGAACGTCAGCCGGCTTGAGCCAAGCCAGAATGGCGCGCCCGAGCGAGCCCCAGACTGGCGTGATGTTTGTCAATAGATCGAAATTGAAGCGGTGCGAAAGCTGCGTATCGATCTTGTAGGAAAGGACGATGCGGTTGCCCGACGGCGTCAGTAGGCCCAGAAGGCAAGTCTCTTTCGATTCCGCAGCAATTTCCGCGAGCAACGGCTTCGCAATGGCGATCAACTCAAAGCGGTTCTCGATGCGGGCGGCGATGCGGAACAGTTCGGTTCCGACACGATAACGCCGTAACGGCGCTCTTTCCAGTAGCCCGAGCCGCACCAGCGGTTCGAGGAGGCGATGCACCGAACTTGGCGGCAGCGTCAGCCGCTCGGATATCTCCTTTACGCCGAGGGTTTCGGAGCCTTCGGAGAACAAGCGCAGAATGCAGAACAGCCGCTCGACATAGCTTGCCGGCTTGGCCGCTTCAGCAGCGATATCAGCGAGTTCGTCCAAGAGCCGCATCTCCCAGGAGTTCAACGATTCTTTGGGGCGTTATCGGCGCCTCCAATATCTTCACGCCGAAGGGCGAGAGCGCATCTTCTACCGCGGCGATAATGGGCGCAATAGTCGGAATAGTGCCCGACTCGCCGGCCCCTTTAATGCCGAGAGGATTAAGTGGACTGGGCGTCTCGAGATGAACGATCTCGATCCGGGGAATGTCGGTCGCGAGCGGCAGAAGGTATTCGCCGAAATTCGTCGATAAAGGTTGCGCCTGATCATCAAAGAGCATGCGCTCGAATAATGCATTCCCGATCGCGTGGGCAACGCCACCCATCACTTGGCCGTCGACAACCATTGGATTGATCAACCTGCCGCAGTCATGCGCAAGGACGAGGCGCAGAATGGTAACCCGCCCGGTCTCGATGTCCACCTCCACCTCGACCACAGCCGTACCGTTCGCGTAAGTGGATTGCGTCGCGGTAAAATAGGCCGTGTTCTCAAGCCCGGGTTCGGCGCCATCCTGCATGGCAAAACCCGGCATGCCAGCCGCAACTACCGCCAGCTCGGCGAGACTTTTGCGTACCTGCCGCGCGTTATCCGACGCTGCACCAGGGCTCCCCGGGATTGCCGCGACTTGGACATAGCCGTCGCGCAACTCAAGGTCTTCTTCGCGCACATCGAGCAGCTTGGCCGCGATGGTCTTTGCTTTCGCGGCCACTTTCACCGCGGCCACGTGAACCGAAGAACCGGCATTCACCGCGGTGCGCGCAGCGAAGGTCCCAATACCTTGCGATATCTTCGAAGTATCGCCGGTCTCCACTCGGATCCAGTCGATCGGCACGCCGAACTGGTCAGACGCTATCTGCGCCAGGGTTGTCTTGTGAGATTGTCCTTGGGGCGTTGCTCCGGTGCTGACGGTAATGCGGCCATTGGTGGCGACCTTCACGGTCGCTCCTTCATAGGGGCCGAGCCCGGTGCCTTCCACCGCATTGCCAATGCCGATGCCGATATAACGGCCTTGCCGGCGGGCTTCGGCCTGGCGTTCACGGAACGAGCCATAGTCGATTGTCTGCAAGGCAGCGTCTTGGCAGGCCGGATAATCGCCACTGTCGTAGACGACCTTCCGGCCGTCACGGAAGATCACACCGACATCGTATGGCATCTGCGATGGCTGGATGAAATTGCGCCTCCGCACTTCGGCCGGATCGAGCTTGAATTCGCGCGCGACGCGATCCATCAGCCGTTCCATGACAACGACGCCTTCCGGCCGTCCTGCTCCACGTACCGGCGTTGCCATGACCTTGTTGGTCAGTACCGATCGCATTTCGAGGTGATACGCCGGCACCACGTAAGGACCCGGCACCGTCGCGACCGAGATCCACGGCAAAACGATGCCCCACGGCGTGTAAGCCCCATTGTCGTGCGTCAATGTGCCGCGCAAACCTTTGATGCGCGCTTCGTCGTCGACGGCGATCTCTACGTCCCAATATTGATCGCGCTCCTGGTGAGTAGCGACGAAATTTTCACGCCGGTCCTCGATCCATTTCACCGGCCGGCCAAGCGTCATCGCGCAAGCGACAATCACCGCATATTCGGCATAAAACGAACCCTTTGGGCCGAAACCGCCGCCCACATCAGGTGTCACGACACGTACCTGGGTATCGCTCAGATCGAAGAGGTCCAACAATGCGCGCTTGATCCGGTGCGGCCCTTGTGACGAGACGTACACCAATAACGCGCCCTCGGACGCTTCGTAACTGGCGATGACGCCCCGGCATTCCATGAAGAACGCGCCGCCGCGGTGCTGGAATATCTCATCCCGAAAAATATGTTTGGCCCCGCGGAAGGCAGCGTCGATGTCCCCTACGCTGCTGAGCATGCGAGAGACAATATTGGACTCAAGATCGAGATGCGCGCGCGGCGCACCTGCCTGCGCCCCCGCCTTGCAATCGGATACCGCGGGAAGCGGCTCGTAATCGACCTCGACCAATTGGACCGCGTCTTCCGCGAGATAGCGATTGTCCGCTACGACGACGGCCACCGCCTCACCGACATAGCAGACTTCTTCTTTCGCCAAGGCATGCTGCATTCGCGCGGTCAGCGTCGGATGCGGCACAAACAACGGCAGCCGCCGCTCGCGGAGGGCGGCGGGCAAGTCATGATAAGTGATCACCGCGTGAACACCGGGAACTGCCAATGCTGCCGCGGTGTCGATCGACTTGATCCGCGCATGCGCCTGAGAGCTTCGCACGAACGCTGCTGCATACATTCCCGACAACACGATGTCGTCGACGAACCGGCCACGGCCGGCCAGCAAGTCAGGATCTTCCTTGCGCTTAGGGCTGGCGCCAAATGATGTTCCACTTGCGCCAAACGATGTTCCACTCATTATGCGGCGTCCCGTCCCTTACGCAGCGTATCGGCGGTTTGTAGCACCGCATCGACGATGTTCTGATAGCCGGTGCAACGGCATATATTGCCCGATAGCGCGTCACGCACATCGGCTTCGCTCGGCGCCGGATTTTCTTCCAGAAATTCGGCCATGGTCATCAAAATACCCGGCGTGCAGAAGCCGCATTGCAGCGCATGCCGGTCTTGAAACGCCTGTTGTAGCGGCGTCAGAATGTCGCCCTTGGCCAGGCCTTCGATGGTCTGGACGGATTTTTCATTCGCCTGCACCGCCAACATCAGGCAGGATCGCACTGCGACGCCATCGACCCGCACCGTGCAGGCGCCGCACGCCCCATGCTCGCAGCCAAAATGCGTGCCAGTGAGGCCGAGATCAAGCCTTAGGAAATCGCCAAGGGTGCGGCGGGTGTCGACGGCGCGTCCATAGCTCTTGCCGTTCACCACGACCGAAATGTCGCGCGTATCAGTCATTTCGTGTCCTGCGATTTAAAGCGCGCGACAGCCTTTTCCAGAGCCCGATAGGTGAGCACCCTCGCCAGATGGCGACGGTAATCGGCCGTCGTGTAAGCGTCGCTCATGGCCTCGATCGCAGCCGCCTGAATCGCAGCTTCGCGGTAGAACGCGTGGCCCGGCGTCTGACCGCGTGCCGCGATTTCGAACCCGCGCAGGCGTTGCGGGGTCGGCGCCACGCCAGAGACGGCGATAGCGATCGTATCAATGGCGCCGGCGCCGGTCAGCGTCACCAGACACGAAACCGCACAAATGGCGAAATCGCCGTGGCGCGTGGAAAACTCCTCAAAAGCGAAGCCCTGCGGTTTGGCCCAGCGCCCGAGGCGGATCTCCAACAGCATTTCGTCCGGCTCGATCGCCGTGGTCAGATAGCCGCGCGCGAATTGATCAAAATCGAGAGTGCGCTGACTGCCTTTGCGGCCTAACACCAATTGCGCGTCATGAAGCGCCGCCATGTTGCACAACTCCGCAGACGGATCGAAATGCGAGATTGAACCGCCGATAGTCCCCCTCGCCCGCGTCTGCCGGTGCCCGACATGCGACAGCGCCTCGATCATAATCGGACAGGACTGCTGTACATTCGCGTCGCGCTGGATCTGCCGCTGCCGCGTCATCGCGCCGAAGGCAAGGGTATTGCCGCCGACCCGAACGAAGCCGAGTTCCTCCACGCGGTTGAGATCGATCAGGTGCGCGGGCTGCACAAAGCGGAAGTTCATCATCGGCATCAACGACTGCCCCCCGGCGAGCAGCCGCGACTCCTCATGCTCTGCAAGCAACGCCACCACATCGGCGACAGTCGTTGGGTCGTGGTAGGCGAACGATGCGGGTTTCATAAGGGTATCATCACGTTCGATTCATATTATGCATGCGGCGCCACGCCGCGAGTCGAGAGCTTAGCCACAGCCTTTGACACCGAACAGGCCGCAAAACCAGGCCCACAATGCGCGCCAGATCAGCCCCGAGCCGATAGTGTTGTTGCCTGTAGCACCGACGGACGGTGTCCCGCTGGCGGTAGCGGTGCCGGCGCCCCTGTCAGCGGCGAGCACTTGGGCGCGTAGATTTTTGGCAAACGCTGACACCATCTCCCCCGCCATAGCGGTAATAACGCCACTGGCGCGACCATATTGCGCCACCAGCCCGGAAAGCTGCAGATCTGTCTCGATGAACACCGTGGAGTCATTGCCATTTGGTACGACGCGTACCCGCGCGGTGGCCCCGGCACTGCCGCGGCCCTGCAGGTCGTTGCCTTTGGCACGGATCGTGGCGCTGTGTGCCACTTCATCGACATCCTCGAGCGTGGCGGTCCCGTTAAACTTCAACGCAACCGGCCCAAGCTTGACCGACAGCTTGCCCTTGTAGCTACCATCGGGCTCGACCGAGGTGAGTTCGACGCCGGGCATGCAGGTGACGCTTTTGGGAATGTCGAGCAGGATGGACCAAGCCTCCGCGAGAGGCCGCGCTACGTCGAAGCTGTTCTTGATCTGCATGCTTCCTCATATCGCGAAATGGGTGCACCGCAAGATTGATGCCGGCCTGCACAATCACTTTGACACCGCGCAGACAGCGAGCGCCGTTTCTGCAACGGTATTGAGCCAGTCAAAAGGCACCGTCAATTGAGTCCGTCTGAAATTCCGTGGCGCGGAATTTGATCGGTAGGCCTGAGCTGTGGGACTTTGTCCGTGAAAGCGCCTAGTTCGAAATAGGATAATAGAAACACGGCCGAAGCAACGCCGGGGCATATTCTGACAATTCCGCTATACGGAATTATGGCGATAGGTTCATTGACTTTACGCATGCATCGCCATTCATGGAACGTCCAAAGCATAGATGCCAACCAAGGCGCGCGAAATGCAGTGCCGGGAGATTTCACAAATGAAAGCTCTAATATCGCTTCTCATTGCGCTGTGTGCGCTAGCGATACCGATCCTCGGACATGCCCAGGATTGGCCGGCGCGCACCGTGCGGATCATCGTGCCCTACCCGGCCGGCGGCAATGCCGACGTGGTCGCGCGCATTGTTGCGCAAGGGTTGCAGGACGAATTGCACCAGGCTTTCATCGTTGAGAACAAGGCCGGCGCGGGCGGCATTATCGGGGCCAGTACGGTGATGCACGCGGCGCCGGACGGATACACCTTGCTCATTTCCGCGAACGGCCCGATCTTGTTCGCGCCGGAGCTCGTCGATCCGCGGCCTTATGTATGGGACAAGGTGTTTACACCGGTTTCGACTGTGTCGCTGACGCCGCTCGTCTTACTGGTGAACGCAAAGTACCCCGCGCAGGATTTCAAGGAGTTCCTCGCTCTCGCCAAAACAAAAGGTGACGAACTCACCTTCGGTTCCGGCGGCCTCGGTACGATCAACCATCTTTTCAGCGAGTTGATGCAGAACCGGCTGAAATTGAAATGGACGACCGTGCAATATAAGGGCACCGCGCCGGCGATGACCGACCTGATCGGTGGCCACGTACAGTTTAACATCGACCAAGTGTCGAGTGCTGAACCCTTCATCAGACAGGGCGTTGTGAGAGCGCTGGCGGTTACCGGCGAACATCGCTCGTCGGTGCTGCCCAACGTGCCGACGCTCACCGAGCTCGGCTATCCCAATTTGGTCGGGTACACGTTCACCGCAGTCATGGCGCCGATCGGTACGCCGGATTATATCGTCTCGAAGCTGCATGCCAGTTTGGTAACGGTGCTTAAAGACGAAAAAGTCCGCCGCAACCTCGAGCAACTGGGTGCGGTCGTCGGCACGATGCCTCCCGCCGAATTCAAGGCCTTCCTAGTGAGGGAGTCTGCTACGTGGACGCCGATCGTGCGGCAGGTAAACACGCCGTAAGCATCCGCCACAATGACAAAAGTTTCACGGAGGGAGGCGGGTTTAGAGCAGGCCGATGATGACCGTGCCTGTGCGCCATTCGGCGGAAAAAAGCCGCAGCCAGTTCGATTTGGTCGGGGCTGCCTGCGGTGCGGAATAATCCGAAGGATCGGCTGACGGCGAGATCTGCCGGAGTATGGCGTAGGCCTCGGCGTCGCGCTTGCGAAACAGGAGCCACATCGGTCATTCCGGCATATGCAGTTGCCTGAAGGTCGAACCCGTCAAACACCAAACCGAATGCCGTTATCGCAAAGACTTTCCAATGAACCGCACCGAGCTCGGCGTCGTTGATAATGTCAGTAATCGGTTTAGCGGTCGAACCATTCTGATTCATAGTCTCCATCCTCGCCATTTTTTCTTTTTTCCGATACTTCAGCCACTCTTATCACTCGCCGGCGCCAGAACTTCCAATGCCGCATCGACGATTCCCTGATAACCCGTACAACGACATAGATTGCCGGACAGAGCCGCACGGACCTCACCTTCGGTCCAATGCCGGCCGCCGCTTTCCTTCTGCATCTCGGTGATGGTCATGATGATGCCAGGTGTGCAGTAACCGCATTGCAGACCATGATGCTTCGACAAAGCCGCCTGGACCGGATTGAGCGTCCCGTCGGCGCCGGCAACGCCTTCCACGGTCTCAATCTTTCGGCCGTTCGCTTGAACCGCCAACATGAGACAAGAGCGCACCGAGGCGCCATCGACCAAAACCGTGCAGGCTCCGCAGACGCCGTGCTCGCAGCCGATATGCGTGCCCGTCAGATTGATCTCGTGACGAAGAAAGTCGGCAAGATGCGTGCGCGGCTCGACGCGCCGCTCGTAAGTCGTGCCATTGACCTGAATTTTGACCGGATGAAGCTCAGACATTGGCGCTGACCTTTGTGTGCTCAAGCGCCTTGAGAATAGCGCGGCGAACCAGCACGCTGGCGAGATGCTGACGGAACTCCGGTGGGCTTACCTCGTCGCCTTCGCACGGCTGTGCGCCCGCAATAGCGGCGGCCGCTTCGAGAGCCTTGGCGTTGAGCGGCTTTCCGGTGAGCGCCGCTTCGGCTTCGCGCAAGCGGATCGGCGCATAGTCGACACCACCCAAGGCGACGCGCACCTGTCTCACCCGCTCGCCATCCAGCGCGAGCAGCACGGCAACCGATACGACCGCGAAATCGGCTGGACGCTGATTGAATTCGAGAAACGCGTAACCCTCGTGAGGCAGGGCTTTGCGAACCTCGATGTGGGTCAGAATTTCATCCGCCTCAAGCGTGGTTGTCAGGTAGCCGGCAGGGAATTCATCGAACGACATCGCTCTCGATCCGCCGGGACCTGCGACCGTAAGCGTCATCTCCAATGCAGCCGCGGCCACCGGCAGTTCGGCGCCGGGATCGAGGTGACATAGACTTCCGCCGATCGTGCCGCGGTTTCGCGTCTGTTGGTGGCCGATATGATCGACGGCCTCGCCCAAAAGCGGACAATACTCCCGGACCACCGCTGAGCGCTCAAGGGAGCGCTGTGTTGTCATCGCCCCGATGCGCAGATTTGAAGCCGTCTCCTGCACACCGCAGAGGTCGGGAATACTTCCAAGATCGATCAAATGGCTCGGCGTTGCCGCGCGCAAATTCATCATCGGGATGAGTGACTGTCCGCCGGCCAGGACGCGCGCATTGGGCAGCGTACGGAGCAGATCGACGGCTTCGGCGACGGACGATGGCAAGTGATAATCGAACGGCACGGGCTTCACGACGATGCCCCCTTACCCTGTGCCTCGGCGATGAGCGCACGCAACCTCGCCGGCGTTACCGGCAGATCGCGAATGCGGATCTTGAGCGGCAGCAGGGCATCTTCGATCGCAGCCACGATCACGGCCGGAGCGCCGATCGTGCCACTTTCCGCCGCGCCTTTCACACCCAGCGGATTGAGCGGGGTCGGCGATTCCATGTGGTGGATCTCGACGCGCGGAACGACATCGCACGTCGGCAGCAGATAGTCGGCATAGGTCACCGTGGCCGGCTGACCTTGATCGTCGTAGCGCATCCATTCAAGCAACGTCGCGCCAATTCCGTGCACGACGCCGCCAAGAACCTGGCCCTCCACCATCATGGGGTTGATCATGCGCCCGCAGTCATGGACCACGACGTAGCGTGTGATCTTGACCGCGCCGGTGTCGGGATCGACCTCGACTTCCGCGACGTGGGAGCCATTGGTGTAGGTCAAAGGCCCTGGCTGGAAATCGACGGCTGCCTCGAGGCCCGGCTCCATACCGCCGGGAATGGCATAGCCCGGCATGCCGCTGAGAGCCTTGGAAACGTCCCCGAGGGTTACTTTGAGCTGCGGCACCCCTTTTACGAAGATGTTGCCGTTTGAGATTTCCAGGTCGTCGGCCGAGGCCTCGAGCATGTGGGCTGCCATGGCGCGCGCCTTCTCGGCGACGCGAAGGGTCGCAAGATAGATCGCGTTTCCTGCGGTAACTGCCTGGCGGCTTGCAAATGCACCGAGCCCAAGCGCGGTCGCATTGGTGTCGCCGTCCACGACATGAACATCCTTGGGATTCATGCCGAGAATGCCGGCGGAAAT